>Ga0066700_10000900_pt1 | contig 11782 bp, 9 predicted proteins | sample GraSoiAngelo_149_FD_66460 | JGI IMG/M metagenome (GOLD analysis project Ga0066700, IMG submission 66460) | Grasslands soil microbial communities from the Angelo Coastal Reserve, California, USA - 14_1009_09_30cm | ecosystem: Environmental > Terrestrial > Soil > Grasslands | place: USA...
CGAATGCCGCCAGCTCGAAGTTGCCCCAGAAATCGTCGCCGTTCTTCCGTTTTCGCAGGTCCTTGCGGATCGCGCCTACGTCGTCGCGGAAGAAACTCAGAAAAACATAGCTCCACGGATTTTCGGCTTCGCCGTCATCGCCGTGCCTGTAGATCGATAACCAATCGATCGTGTCACCTTTTTCATCCTGCCGGTCCGAGTTCCCCTTGTGGTGCTGCATATGCACGGCGTCGTACATCGTCTGCGAAAAACAACAAGCGATGGACTGAGTGATTCCAAAAAAGCGATTGAGAAATTGCGACCGAAAAAACGGGTTATGAATGAAGTTGTGCCCCACGCCGTTGATGTTCGCGTTCACCATTAGCGAGTAGATAAACCCGAGAATCAGCATCACCCACAGTGGCGCGTGCGGAAACAGAAAGTAGAGCCCGAAGAGATACGCCAGATGAAAAAGCCCCGCAGCGGCCGGAACGGCATCCCAGCGCGTGTGCGCAAAGAGCTTGGACCTGGTGATAGGGCGTTCGACTCGAATTACGTCAGCGCTCATCGGGGAAACCTCAAACTAAGATACTCGCCACAGAAATGACGCTACGCAAGTTTGAGGATTGCCAATGTCCTTCCCAGCTGACTAAGTTAGGCGCTTCCGATGTTCGCGCTTCAACCTGAACTAAAAGTCTTCACTGGCTCCGCAAACCGCGATTTGGCCGAGCGAATTTGCAAATACATTGGTGTCCCGCTGGGGCAGGCGACGATCAGCTCGTTTCCCGATGGCGAGACATACGTCAGGATCGAGGAAAACATTCGCGGGCACGATGTGTTCATTGTCCAGCCGACTTCTCCGCCGACCAATCAGCATTTGATGGAGTTACTGATCATGGTGGACGCGGCGCGACGCGCAAGCGCGGACCGGATCACGGCTGTCATTCCATTTTTTGGATACGCGCGCCAGGACCGCAAAGATCAGCCGCGCGTGCCAATCACAGCGAAGCTCGTCGCAAATTTGCTGCATGCAGCAGGCGTGAATCGCGTGCTGACGATGGATCTGCATGCGCAACAGGTGCAGGGCTTTTTCGACATCCCGGTGGATCACCTCTATTCGGCGCCCGTGTTGATCAAGTATTTGCGCAAGAAAATGACGGGCAAAACAACTGTCGTTTCTCCCGATCTCGGCGGCCTGAAAATGGCTTCGGCTTACGCAGAAGCGCTCGGCGCCAACCTGGCGATCGTGGCGAAAGAGCGCAAAAGCGCCACTGAGACTGAAGCACTTTACCTGATCGGCGATGTGGAGAACAGCGACGTGCTGCTCGTGGACGATCTCACTGAAACGGCTGGTACACTTAGCTCGGCGGCTGCGATAGTGAAAAAGCACGGCGCACGCCACATTTACGCCGGTGTGGCGCACGCTGTGTTGGTGGATGTGGCCATCGCGCGGTTGCAAAAATCCGAAATTACGGAATTAGTAACGACCAACAGCACGCCGGTGCGCACCGTGAAAGGATTTAAGGTCATGGTGCTCTGCGTCTCCGAGCTTCTCGGGGAAGGCATCAAACGGATTCACAACGACGAATCGGTGTCGTCGCTGTTCAACATCGAAAACGAAAAAAATGGCAAAACAAGTTAAGCTTAAAGCAGAACCACGCCCCACTGTGGGACGCTCCGCTGTGCGCAAACTAAGAGCGCGCGGGCTCATCCCGGCCGTCATTTACGGCGGCAACGACAAACCGCAGCCGCTTCAAGTCTCCGCGCGAGACATCAACGCGATGATGAGCCAGGCCTCAGGAGAAAACGTCCTCGTCGAGCTCGAAATTGGGGGGGACGGACAAAGCCGCACGGCACTGGTGCAGGAAGTACAACACTCGCCTGTCGGTGGCGAGATTCGTCACGTGGACTTTCACGCCATCTCCATGGACCAGATGATTCAAGCCGAGGTGCCGCTCGAGCCTGTTGGCACCCCCATTGGCGTAAAGACTTTTGCCGGATTGCTCGAGCAGAGCTTGCGCGCATTGGCGATTGAATGTCTGCCGGGCGATTTGCCAGATCGGATCAGGGTGGACGTTTCGCAACTGAACATCGGCGATGCCATTCACGTCCGCGACATTCAGCTTCCGACGGGCGTTACGCCAAAAGTGCAGCTTGACCTGACGGCGTTCTCAGTACTAGCGCCTGTGGTTGAGGAAGAGCCAGTTGCAGCGGAAGCCGAGGCTGTTGCCGCAGGACCGGAAGTAATCACCGAGAAAAAGGAAGAGGGCGAAGCTGCTACCGCGGCGGCTCCCGCTTCGAAAGAAAAAGCTCCAAAGGAAAAAGAGAGGAAGTAATCCATTGTCATCCCGAGCGGAGTCGAGGGATCTCAGTGCGTTACTGTCAGCTAGATCTGCGGGATTCGTCGACTGCGCTGCGCTTCGCTCAGAATGACACGCCCACAAGATACGCCGCGCCTGGACGAAACAGCAATCCGGCTCATCGCCGGTCTCGGAAATCCCGGTCCGGAGTACGCGGCAACCCGGCACAACATCGGATTTATGGTCGTCGATCAGCTTGCCGCGCAGTTTGGATCGGCTTGGGAAAAATCGGGAAAATGGGACGCGCTCTCAGCAAAATGTGGCGCTGTGCTTCTGGTCAAGCCACTGAGCTTTATGAATCACTGCGGTTATCCGCTGTTCGCAGTTGCGCAGTTCTACAAAATCGAGCCGCAGCAAATTCTGGTGGTGCTCGACGATTTTGCTTTGCCGCTGGGTCGTATTAGGTTGCGGGCGCAGGGAGGATCTGGCGGCCACAACGGTCTCGACTCAATCATCGCCCAGTTCGGAACGGAAGAGATCCCACGTTTGCGCATCGGGATCGGGGCCGCGCCACGGGAAGAATCAGTCGATTACGTGTTGAGCCGATTTTTCGATGAGGAAAAGCCGATCGTCCGAGCAACGATTGATCGCGCAGTAGAAGCGTTGAAATGCGCAATTGACAATGGTCTCGTTTCAGCCATGAACACGTTTAACCCCGAAAGTGTTCGGGGTGAACAAACCTGAACAAATATGAATCGCCGTTACGAAGCCCTGATGGTGCTAAGCACGCAGGCCAAAGAAGAAAATGTGAAAGAAATGATCGAACGCCTGGAATCCGAGTTTGAGAAGGAAGGCGCCAAGGTTGAGCAAGTCCAGAAGATGGACAAGCGCCACTTTTCATATGTAGCGGGCTCGCTCGATGGCGGCTATTACGTCAACTTCATCTTGAACGCCGATCCTCGATCGATCGTGCGGCTGCGGACCAAATTCAAATTGGATCCTGACGTTTACCGCCAGCATTACCAGCGGCTTGAGGAAAAAACGGAGAAAGCGCCAAAAAAAGTGGCAAAATCGAAATGATTTCGCTATAAGCGCGACATGGCGAATCTCAACAAAGTTCTCTTGCTTGGAAATGTCACCCGTGATCCTGAAGTGCGTTACACGCCCAAAGGCAGCGCCGTCTGTGATCTCGGCGTCGCGGTGAATCGCGCTTACACCACCGACAGCGGCGAAAAGCGCGAGGAAGTCACGTTTGTCGATGTCACCCTCTGGGGACGAACAGCGGAGGTCGCCAGCGAGTACCTGAAAAAAGGCAGACCGGTTTTCATTGAAGGGCGGCTGCAAATGGACAGTTGGGACGACAAGCAAACCGGGCAGAAGCGAACGCGCCTGCGCGTGGTGGCCGAGAACATGCAACTGCTCGGAGGACGGCCTCCAGGCGGAGCGGCCGACGCGGGCGGAGAAGGCCGGCAAACCAGCGCACCGCCTAAAACATCGGCGGCTGGCGAGCCGGACGAAGACGAAATTCCATTTTAGTGTTTTTTTGTAGACGCGACGCCCTCGTCGCGTTTCATCATCCCAATGCGGCGAGGCGCCGCATCTACCAATGAATGCGACTGAAGCGTGTATCGCGCTTAACATGCTGCCGACGGTCGGGCCGGTGCGGTTGCGCAAATTGCTTGAGGTTTTTCAGGAACCGCAACAGATCCTCGCGGCTAAACGTAGCGAACTTCGCAAGGTAGAAGGCATCGGAACCGAGGTTGCCGATCAAATCTCAAATTGGGAATCGACGACCGATCTTTCCGCAGAGCTTGAGCGGATACGCGATTTCGGCGCGACTGTGATTACGCAAGAATCGCCGTCGTATCCGCGTCCGTTACGCGAGATCCATGCGCCGCCGATTGTGCTCTACGTCTGGGGCGAACTCCACGAGCGCGATCATCACGCGATTGGCGTCATCGGGGCACGACGCACCACGCATTACGGGATGGAATCGGCCAAGAAGCTCGCCTACCAACTTGCTTACGCGGGGCTGACCGTGATTAGCGGATTGGCGCGAGGCATTGATACTGCTGCTCATCAAGGCGCGCTTGCGGCGAAAGGGCGCACAATCGCGGTAATCGGCTCCGGATTAGCCAGACTCTATCCACCCGAAAACGCCGCACTTGCCGAGAAAATCCGCAGCGGGAACGGCGCAATCGTTTCCGAGTTCTCGATGGATATCGAACCGGATCGACAAACATTTCCTATGCGCAACCGAATCATCTCCGGCTGGAGCCACGGCATTCTGGTCGTTGAAGCGGGACTGAACAGCGGCGCATTGATCACAGCGGCCCAGGCGCTGGAACAAGGCCGCTCGGTTTACGCGGTGCCCGGTCACATCAACGCGCCGAGCGCAATGGGATCGAACCGCCTGATTCAGCAGGGCGCGAAGCTGGTCATGGACGCATCGGATATTCTGGAAGATTTGGAGGTCCTGCTGCCCGAGGCCAAGCCGTCGCCGGAAACTGCGGCGCGGCCGCTGCCGCCGCTTTCAGATGAAGAACGCCGAGTCTATGAAGCGATCGAAGCGGCTGAGACCTCGATCGACGACATTGCGGCACGCAGCGAATTGCCAAGCGCGGCCGTTTCATCTACACTCCTACAGCTAGAACTAAAGCGTCTGGTCAAGCAGTTGCCCGGAAAATATTTCGTTAAGCTGGGCTAGCCAAAGACTTACGGGTAGGGCGCGTCACTCCGTGCGCGACGGCCCAACGGGGTGCAGAGGACTGCCCGCCCTACCGTTAAACTGGCCCTGACTTGCAAAACCGCACTAACTGAGTTCGATTGCTGCCCCATGTCTAAGTCCCTCATCATTACTGAGAAGCCTTCGGTCGCCGGCGACATCGCCAAGGCGCTCGGCGGCTTCAAGAAAGGCAAGGACTATTTCGAGAACGACAGATACCTGATCTCGTGGGCGGTCGGGCATCTCTTCGAGCTCGCTGTGCCTGCTTCCATGAAAGAGCAGGACAAATGGGACATGAAAAAACTGCCCATCATGCCCCCCGAGTTCGAGCTTGAACCGGCGGACAAAATGGGCGGTCGCGTCAGCGTGCTTCGAAAGCTCATCAGAAGCAAAGACGTTTCCGAAATCATTAATGCCTGCGATGCTGGCCGCGAAGGCGAGCTGATCTTCCGCTACATCGTCCAATACGCCAGCACGAAAAAACCTATCAAGCGTCTCTGGCTCCAATCGATGACGTCAGAGGCCATTCACGACGGATTCGCGCGATTGCGCAGCGACGCCGAGATGCAACCGCTGGCCAGCGCGGCGCGAAGCCGCAACGAGGCGGATTGGCTGGTAGGCATCAACGCGACGCGCGCATTTACGCTACGACTCAGCGGCGGACGCGGCAGCACAGTCACTTCGCTCGGGCGAGTGCAGACGCCTACGCTGACCATTATCGTCGATCGCGAGAGCAAGATTAAGGAATTCAAGCCCCGTGAACTAGATGAGATCATCGGCACATTCCGTCCCGCGACCGCGGGCGCCGAATATCCAGGGCGATGGTTCGACGAAGCTTTTAACAAAGAAGAGAGCGAGATCGAGAGAACGAGGAGACTACTCACGCGGCTTCAATTGAATTTGCCGGATGCCGAGCAACGGCTTGATGCCGCGAACGGGTCGCTCTGGGACGAGCATCGGACTGCGCCCCGATTGTGGCATCGCGAAATTGCCGAGGCCATTCAGCGCAAGTGCACGGGCAAAGAGGGAGTCGTCGAGCTGGAAGAAAAAAAGCCCAGCACGCAGATCGCGCCTCAATTGTATGATCTCACGAGCTTGCAACGCGAAGCGAACAGCCGCTTCGGTTTCTCCGCGAAGCGCACTTTGCAAATCGCCCAGGCGTTGTACGAGAGGCACAAGGCCATCACTTATCCACGCACCGATTCGCGCGCGTTGCCTGAAGATTACATGCCGACGGTAAAATCGACGTTGGGCAAACTCGACAATCCGTTCGCGCGCAGAGTGCTCGACAATAATTGGGTCAAGCCTAACAAGCGGATTTTTAACAACGCGAAAGTCAGCGACCATTTCGCAATCATTCCGACCGGCACCGTCCCCCGTTCACTCGATAACAACGAGCGCGCAATCTTCGACTTGGTTACCAAGCGTTTTGTGGCTGTGTTCTTTCCACCGGCGCAATACGAGAACACGACTCGTATCACGCGCGTAGAGGCCGAGCCTTTCAAGACAGAAGGCAAAATCATGGTCACGCCGGGATGGCTCGAGGTCTATGGACGCGAGGCTGCCGGCGACAAACCAGAGGAAAACCTGCCGGCTGTGCAGCAAGGCGAACGCGTCCAAACGGTGCGGATCGAAATCAACACGGAACAGACCTGGCCACCTGTTCGATACAACGAGGGCACCATCCTGAGCGCGATGGAAGCGGCGGGGAAACTTGTGGACGACGAAGAGCTACGCGACGCGATGAAGGAGAAAGGTCTCGGCACGCCCGCCACGCGCGCGGCAATTATCGAGACGCTAATTTCAGCTCATTATTTGACGCGACAGGGCAAGGAATTGCAGCCGACAGCGAAGGCCATTCAGACGATCACACTTCTCAAAAACGCGGTGCCCGAATTGACCAGCCCTGAGCTGACCGGCGAGTGGGAATTTCGCCTGCGCGAAATCGAGCATCGCAAGCTCACCCGCGACGCGTTCATGCGCGACATCCGCGATCTGACGAAGGGTATCGTTGGCAAAGCCAAGCATTTTCACCCTGACGAGCACATGCCCGACACCGAGCCGTTTGGCCGATGCCCGAAGTGCGGCTCGCCGATCGTCGAGCGATTCAAAAGCTTCACCTGCACAAATGAGGACTGCGATTTTACAATCTGGAAAACCATCGCCGGCCGGTTGCTCAGTCGCGATGAATTTGAGACGCTGGTCCGCGATAAACAAACTGGGCCGCTGGGCGGGTTTCGCAGTAGGAAAGGCAAACGTTTCCACGCCGCGCTCAAATTGAGCGACGATTTCAAAGCGGAATTCGATTTCGGACCGAACGGACAGGAGAACGGCGCGACTCAGCAGGTTGATTTTTCCGGGCAGGAACCGCTGGGAAATTGTCCGAAATGCGGCGGGCGCGTCTTCGAGCTCGGAATGAGCTACATCTGCGAAAATTCAGTCGGCCCGAACAAGACCTGCGATTTCCGATCGGGCAAAGTCATCCTGCAAAGGCCGATCGAGCGGGAACAGATGCAGAAATTGCTCGCCACCGGTAGGACAGATCTGCTCGAGCGCTTTATTTCCCGCAAGGGCAGACCATTCAAAGCGTTTCTCGTGCTGAACGACAAGAAAGACGTCGGCTTCGAATTCGAGAAGCGCGAGCCAAAAGCGAAAAACGAACGAAAACCCAAAGAGCCGGTCGTGAAAATTGATTTCACAGGCAAAGAACCGCTCGGCGAATGCCCAATATCCGGTGGAAGAATTTTTGAGAGGGACACCGCTTACATTTGCGAACATTCACAGGTCGATCGGAAGCCGTGCAGGTTCAAGTTAAGCAAAACGATCCTCGGCCGCGAGATTTCCAAAGAACAGGCGCAAAAACTTCTCACCACAGGAAAAACTGATCTCCTCGAAGGCTTCATCTCGAAACGCGGGCGCCCATTCTCTGCCTATCTGAAATTAGAGGACGAAAAAGTCGGTTTCGAGTTCCCGGAGAAAACGGCAGACGCCGCAAGACGGTAGAAAAAAGTGGGACTCAGTTGTTCTTTCCGCGGTACCTGAATTACGCCCAGACTTTGAGTGTGCCTAGGGAAGCCGGAAATTCAGGATTATGACTCATCTAATCCAGCGAGATTGGCACTATTCGAGGGTTTCGTTTTTGCACTAACATCGCGACCTTGACATTACCGCATGTCGATCTGTCAAAATTTCTACACTCACCAATTGACCCTAATGAGTAAATCGGTCGGGGAAATTTATCGTTCAAGTCGGGCGCGATCTATTAGGTGTGACTCCCTTCTCTTCCGCGCACTGAGCGTCCGCGGTTGATTTAAGGTCCGCTGCTTAGATACTCCGCCAGAGCGCCCTTGTCAGTGACCATCCAGTCATGCAGCCATTTTGAGTCACGCGACAGAAATCCGTCAAAGATATCCTTGCCCTTGTTGCGCAGGACAAACTCTGTGCGTCGGGCGCGGAAGCGGTAGTGCTCATACACATCAATAACGTGCACAGCGTAGGCCCGCACCAAGCTGGGGTTGTTGCGAATGATGAGCAGATTTTCATCGTTCTCATAGGAGGCCTTGAAACCGACATTGTGGCTGCCCATGGCGATGAATCCGTCTGGCGAAAGCGGGTCGACCACCACAATCTTGTCATGGATTATTGCCTGGCCCACTGTGAGCACTTCCGCCTCGAACTGGCCCACGATGTCATCTTTGGTGATGGCGGCGGCGCGCACCACGTGGACGTTGTCCTTGTCGTAGATGGCAGGTGAAGGGATCTTCTTACTAGAGGGGGTTGCCTTCTCGCCAGGCTTTTTGGGCGGCGGTGCTACATAATTGGGCATGGCCGTGGGATCGCTGATCGCGCCATACACGAGCACAGAGTGGTCGTTGGCACCGATGTTGATGGCCTCCTCGATGATGCTGGACTTGCCACTGCGGCTTGGCAGGAACACGGCAAACAGGATTACCTTGGAGGCCTTGCGCATCAAAGAATAGACTGCAGCCAGGTCGGGCGGGGTGTCGGCGCCTTTGGTGGTGGCTTTGGTGTTGGGGGAGCACCAGAGGTTGATTAGCGTGGCGTCCTGCAGTTTCACATCAGTAGGCGGCTTCGAATTCACGGTGCGAATGTCCGGCCCTTGCGCGTTGCTGGTGGGACCCGTGAGACCGCCAGCGAGGGCCTTGGGCTTGACAAAGTTCTTGGTGTCCTTCAGCAGGCGGTTCCAGTAGGCAGAGTAGAGGCGCGCCAGTTCTGGGGATTCCACCAGCATGGCATTATTACTCTGGCCGCACAGGCCAGTGTAAGTCCAGTTTGTGCTGCCGGTCAGCACGGCTTTGCACTTTCCGTCCGCGCCGACGTAAATAGCGAACTTGTTATGACCGATGCGTCCGTTGTTGAACATACGGTCTGTGATGTGCATCCCTGGCGTCTTGTGTAGCGTCTTGCGGATCGGGCTGTTCTCTCCGTCCCAACCTGCGTTCGCGCCGCTGCCCTTGCCCGTGTTGGATAGGATGATGTCCATCTTCGCGGCGTTCTTGATCAGCACGGACTCGAGCTCGGGGTCCGTCAGCTCATAGAGAGCCAGCCGCACGCGCGCGCCCTTCTCCTTCTCCGCCCGGTCCACCAACTGTCGCAGCAGACCTAGCACATCGCCGGTGAGATACTCCCGGATCGGATCTCCCTCCTTCTGCATGTGGGCCACTAGCGTTTCCTTGTTCAACACTTCTCCATTCGCTTCTAGCGCGTACTTCAGCCATTGCGCGGAGAGGATGCCATTGGTGAAGGCAGACTGGATGTCCCCATGCTTCGCGGTGATAAGCACTTCATTGGTCTCTCTGCCCTCGTCAAAGTAGCAGAGCGGGAAAGGTTCGCCCTCGTAAGTCTTGGGTGGCACATTGGCTGCCGGTACCGGATCGAGTCCCGGCGCCGCGGGCACCATGGGCCGGATCCGGTATTTCACCGTTACGTCGGAGGGACGCAGCGTCGTCTGGTCGCGCCGCTTGCGCACCGTCAGATCGGACCAGTAAAGTTTCTGGATGGGCCAGATGCTAGTGGTCTGCGGCTTCCAATCCGGATTCTTCTGTCCCTCGAAAGGCACCCACGCCGGAAGCACCCGCTCCTCGCCAGTGTCCGTGTAGATACGGGTCACCTCGAATCCCATACAGTCCGGAATGGCGACCTTCAGCGTCCAGGCAATTAGGGCGATTTCATTGTTGGCGAACGCGGTAGCGGAAACGATTGTGCTCATGGTGATTATGCGGTGGATGGATCGGCTGCGTAAAGTGGCGCGCTTGGCTTGTCAGAATGGAGAAACGCTTGTAGAAAAGCAACCACAAAAGAGGATCTCCAGGACGGATCAGGGCTTACTATCGACAATCGTTGGAGCTGCGGACCGAGCGACGAGCTTCTGATCCTTGCTGCTTTCGAAACCCGCTGATTTGACAAGACATCAGCAGCTTGCGTGGCCATCGCAATATCAATCCACTGTCAATGCAACCCCTGCTTTGACCCTACCGAGCCTTAAATGCGGGCGCCGTTCTCGGCCTATCTGAAATTGGAGGACGGCAAAGTCGGGTTCGAATTCCCTGAGAAACCGGTGCGAACCACAGAATCCAAGGAAGCTCAACCCAGTTAGTTGGTAGGGCGCGACCCCACCCGCGAACGTATGCGAGCAACCCGTGCGCCCGTCTCCGCTCGAATTCTACAGTGCCAGCCAACGCCGCACGCCATCCTCGATCATCCTCAATTGCTCATCCGAGATTGTGCCGAGTCGCCGCAGAGCAAGCTTTGCCGGAATTGTCGTAACGCTTGGTACGACGAAGGCACCGGGTTTTAGAAAAGGCACCGATACCGGCAGCTCAAATTTCGATCCGCGGAGTTTTGTCGTGTGCGAAATGATTGTGATCAGGGCGCGGTCTCCGTGCGAATAGGCGGCGCTCAGAATAAGCGCTGGCCGCGTCTTTTGCGCGAGACCGAGATCGACAATCCAGACCTCACCGCGGCGTGGGATCATTCTCTTCGCGATCAAGCATTTCGAAGACTCGACCCGCGGCAGCCGTTAGTTCCTCGTCCGACGGCTCTTCGTAATCGAATTTAGCCGTGCGTTTTAAAATGGCGTCGCTCAGTTCCTTTTGCTCCTGCAAAGGAAGCGCTTTGCCGTCTCAGTGCTCACTGATTGGAAAACATAGGAGAACACCCTTCATCCGCAATTACGAACGTAAAATCCTCCAAATACCCCTCCGCTCATCCACGCCCTGCATCATAAGCGGCTTACGTTCGATGAATTCGAACGTGGTAGCATTGCGAACTGGCGATCTCCCGCGCTGCTGATCCACGGCGAGGACGATCGCAACGTGCCGTTCCAGCAAACCACCGATCTGGTCGAAAACCGCGCGCTCAAAAAGTGGCGGTTCGAAGAGCTAATCATGCCCGAGGAAATTCACAACCTGCTCGGCTGGAGCGATTGGGGTCCACGCCTACCGCGCCACTGCCGATTTCTTCGATCGCAGATTACCTGGCTCGGGCTTACGGCAATAAGCCCGCTGCGGAAAGTCGAAGGCCTTGCTGCGACATCCAGCCGTTCAAGAGGTGGCAATCGTAGGAATCCCGGACGAGCGCTGGGGCGAGGCGCCCCATGCATTTGTCGTCTTAAAAGCAGGCGCGACCGCGACAGAAACCGAGCTGCGCAATTACGCTCGTGATCATCTGGCGCACTTCAAGTGTCCCAGCTGCCGAAAACAGCCACCGGCAAGGTCCAGAAGTATGTCCTTCGCGGCAAGCCCGCGATTTCGAAGCA
>Ga0066700_10000903_pt1 | contig 11760 bp, 11 predicted proteins | sample GraSoiAngelo_149_FD_66460 | JGI IMG/M metagenome (GOLD analysis project Ga0066700, IMG submission 66460) | Grasslands soil microbial communities from the Angelo Coastal Reserve, California, USA - 14_1009_09_30cm | ecosystem: Environmental > Terrestrial > Soil > Grasslands | place: USA...
ATCGCGAAGTCGCGGTTCGTGGTGCTCTGGGGCCCCGCGGCGCGGCTCGAGCGGGCGCTGATCGATTTCATGCTCGACCTGCACACCCGCGAGAACGGCTATACGGAGCTCGCGGTGCCGCACCTCGTCAACGCCGCGACCATGCGAGGGACGGCGCAGCTGCCGAAGTTCGAGGAGCAGCTCTTCAAGACGGTCGAGGCCGACGACAACCGCGCGCTCTACCTGATTCCGACCGCGGAAGTCCCGCTGACCGCGCTCCATGGCAACGAGGTGCTCCTCGAGGCGGACCTGCCCCGCCGCTACGTGGCCTACACGCCGTGCTATCGACGGGAGGCCGGCACCTACGGCCAGGATACCCGCGGGATGATCCGCCAGCACCAGTTCGACAAAGTCGAGCTGGTCACGGTCACGACGCCCGCCACCTCCTACGAGGCGCTGGAATCGATGGTGCGGAACGCCGAGGAAGTTCTGAAGCGGCTCGAGCTGCCGTACCGGGTCGTGCTGCTCTGCACATCCGACATGGGGTTCGCGGCGGCCAAGACCTACGACATCGAGGTGTGGCTGCCGAGCCAGGGGAAGTATCGGGAGATCTCGTCGTGCTCGAACTGCGAAGCCTTTCAGGCGCGGCGTGCCGACATCCGCTACCGGCCAGCCGGCGGCGGCAAAGCCGAGCTCTGCCACACCCTGAACGGCTCGGGCCTCGCGGTGGGGCGGACGCTGATCGCGATCCTCGAGAACTACCAGGAGGCGGACGGCAGCGTCGTGATCCCCACGGCGCTCCGGCCGTATCTCGGCGGCCTCGACCGGATCACCGCGGTTCGGCCGTAGGCCGGACGACCACCACGGAGATCGCCACGAGCCTGCCGTCCCGCGTCTCGGCCTCGACGGTCGCGAAGTCGCCCGGCTTGAGGTCCGTCGCCGCGATCGGGGATTCGGTGTACTCGCCGCGCCACCCGGTCTCCTCGCTGTCCGCGGCGCGGGCCGCGAGGAGGAGCGTCGTCCCGGGCGAGAGCCCGATCACGCGCGGGATCTCCTGGTTGCGGCCGCCGGGGACCCCGGCGCCGAGCTCGTTGAGCGTGATCGAGCTCCCGGCAGGGTCGACCGCGACGATCGTGCCTGAGTACCTGGGGGCCGCCTCCACGGCGGAAGAAAGGATGAGACAGCCGAGGGCTAGCGCGATCCGGCTCATGCGGATCCTCCCCACGCGCCAGATTGTGCGGTGACGGTGGGGAGAGTTCAATGGCCTATAATCGCTGTGCGCGCTCGCGAGGTCGTTCTCCGGGAGGGGTGGCCGAGTCCGGTTGAAGGCACCCGCCTTGAAAGCGGGCATCCCCGGAAGGGGATCGGGGGTTCGAATCCCTCCCCCTCCGCCACCTCGCGCGCCGCGCCCTCTCGCCGCGGCCGCTGGTAGCGTCGAGGGATGTCCCTTATACTACATGGGTTCTCCACTCGGAGAGGTGGCCGAGTCGGCCGAAGGCAGCCGCCTGCTAAGCGGTTACAGGGCCAAAAGCTCTGTCCAGGGTTCGAATCCCTGCCTCTCCGCCATGCGCCCTTAGCTCAGATGGATAGAGCGTCGGACTACGAATCCTGCCCGGGTTCGTCGCTCTAGACCATCTGGGCTTCCGATCTGTGATCGGAATGCGGACCATCGAGGCGGCCAGCTGCTCGTCACGCGTAACGAACACGTCGGTGGTCGAAGAGGTCAGCGCGTCCCTTGGGGACCACCGGCCCAGGTGAACGTTGGGACCGGAGACCCCGCACGCGTCGACGGAGCGATTGGCTCGTTGATCGCCGTTGAAGTGGAGTCACGCGTGGCTGTCTGTCGCGCGAGCGCGCACACCGGGACGGTGGCGCCGCACCACCGCACCGCTGGATGTGGCAGCACAGCCATGACCGCGGTCACTCGGGCCCTTGTCATCTGCCTCTCGCTCGTGGCCACCACGCCGGGTGAGCCGGCGCCAGCGGGAGGCCTCGGTCGCAAGGAGGCGCTGGAGGCGGTGCGGAATGGTGGCGATGTCCAGACGCGACGGGCGGCGGTACAGGCGCTGGGCGAGACCGGCACGCGCGGCGATCAACCCGTCCTGCTGGCCGCCCTGCGGGACGAGGACGCGCTCGTCCGCGCGCTGGCGGAGCGCGCGCTCTGGCTCGTGTGGGGCCGCTCGGGGGATCCGGAGATCGACCGCCTGTTCACGGATGGCGTGGCCCAGATGGGCGCGCAGACGCTGCCAGAGGCGGTGCAGACCTTCACCCGCATCATCGAGCGGAAGCCCGAGTTCGCCGAGGCCTGGAACAAGCGCGCGACGATCTACTACTTGCTCGGCGAGCTCGACAAATCGCTCGCCGACTGCGACGAGGTGATCGCGCGCAATCCCGAGCACTTTGGCGCGCTGAGCGGGTACGGCCTGATCTACCTCCAGCTCGACCAGCCGGCGCGGGCGCTCGCCTACTTCGAGCGCGCGCTCGCCGTCAACCCGAACCTCCACCAGATCCGCTCCGTGATCGAAGAGATCCGGCGCGAGCTCCGGGCCCGCGGGGGCGAGACGATCTGATACTCGTCAGCGCCACGTGCAGCCGCCGCCTCGAGCTGAGAGGCCGCTCGGACGCGGTAGAACTTCGACGGCGCGAGCTGCAGGTGCGCCGGTGTATGCTAAGTGCCCGTGCGCCCTTAGCTCAGATGGATAGAGCGTCGGACTACGAATCCGAAGGTCGGGGGTTCGATTCCCTCAGGGCGCACCAATTTTCAGCTACTTGAAGCGCGCGACTCAGGCGCCGGGGGGTCGACCGTGCCCGTCGGCGTTCGAGCGGCCTCCTGAAGGTCAACCGGGCTCGTGGTGTTGTACCTGTCGAACACGCTGCGGGTCCGGTGGCAGCTGATCGTCATGCAGACGCGCTCGGAGTTATGCACGACGTGTTGGAAGTGCCGGCTCACTGACTGAACCACTTCCTACTGATTTCCGGCTTGGCAGCGGCAGACGAACTCCCGTGTAGTCGGGTACCGGACAAGTGCCGGTCGATGCCCACAAACGAGGTCGTGGGAAACGAAGGTCGAGGTTCTCGACGGATCGTCGCGTAACCGGAAAGTAGGCCGAGAGGATCGGGATTCGAGTCCTGACTCCTACCGATCGTCACTGTCGGGGCGGACAAACAACATTCCGCGAGCGCTCCCGAGCCCGGCAACGATGGGCGTGACGACCCCGTTATCGAGGTCGAGCGTTCCAACGAATCCTTCGGTATCCGAAGCCGAATAGGCAACGCCCGGCTCGAATCCGTCCAGCCGGTAAATCGTGTTCCCGGCGACATCGCTGAAGAGCAAAAAGGCGTTCCCCTTCGGCGCGAAGGTTGTGTCGTCCAGGGTTGTCGCGCCGCCGGTGGACTTCGTGATGAGGATGCGGCCTACTTGCTGGTCTTCCTCGAACGGATGCCGGATAAACACCAACTCGCCGTCCGCCTGGCTGTCGAGGACAATGTTCCCGCGCGGATCGATGGTCATCGAGTCGGGGTCCGTCAGGTTGAGTTGGACCGTCATACCCGTGGAAATGTCGGTCGCATTGGCGTCGCCGTTGAGGACGGACTCGATCATCACCACACTCCCCGATAAGCGGGCGCGCACCAGTGCTGGGAATACGTTCACACCGAGAGAGGTGAGATTGGGGTTCGACGCAGTAATAAAGACCTCGTCGTTTACCACCACGATGTCGTCGTAGCCGCCGCCGTCAGGTAGCGGTCGATCGCCCCGCCGAACGTCATCGATGGGAGCGCCGGCGGCTTAGGGTTCGCCTGCTCGCGCCAGCGCAAGGCTAGCTTGGAAAAGCGAGCACCGCGGAAACGTCGCTCGGTCGAGAGCCGACAAACACGGCAGCCATCCCGACTTCGAACAGAGCCGTGACGGCCGCCTTTTGACTTGCCGTGATCACCGACTTAACTTGACATCAGAGCCTCGCGGGCTTAGTGTCGGGACGTCTCCCGGATGTGCGCGCGTCTCGAAACCGGGGGTTGGCCGCGGACGTCTTCGGCAACCGTACCCTCTTCGCTCTAATCCCAAAGCGTCGTCACAAGGCTCATAGGGGGGTCTCGATGAAAAGGCTATGGCTACTGTTCTCGCTGCTCGTCTTGGGGCTGGGTTCGCTGGTCGCTCCGGTCTCAGCGCGGGCAGCCGAGAGGGAGTTCACCGTTGCGGATGTTCGCGGCTCTTATGGGTTCTCGTGGAACGGGACGCTAGGCGCCGGGACGTCAGGCGCGGTACCAGCTGCTGCAGAGGGGCTTTTGGTTGCTGATGGGCAGGGCACCTTTACCGAGGCGGTGCGAACCCTAAGCGTGAACGGCTCGGTTTCGCATCAGACCGCCACGGGCACGTATACGGTGAATTCCAACGGCACAGGGTTGGCAACGTTGCATGTCAACTTCGCCCCCGGAGTAGTCAGGACCGAAACTTTCGAGTTTGTGATCGTCAACAATGGCAGAGAAGCGCCGTTTATTGGAACGGATCCTGGTGTTGTTATCCGCGGCTTAGCTATTAAGCAGTAGCGGATCAAGCAGAACGCCGTTGACCAGGCGCGGGCTTGGCGGCGGTGCCGTCGCGGGGTGTCGAACGGCGTCTACCATGCGGCGACGGGCCCGATCGCGAGTGCGAGCGTACTCACGGGTTGGACAATCGAGGCTGCTTCCGCAGTCCTGCTAGTTGAATGGCGCGACCGCGTGGTCGCGTCGTTCGTATCTCCCGCCGCCGTCGATACAACGCTCCCCAATTGCCGTCTTTATCCACGTGGCGCTCTGCCGCAGATAGACCCCGCCCCCGTGCGTTTGGTGAGGGAGTGCATCGCTCCTCACCGCGCCCGCGCCCCGCTCGCCCCGGCGGGTGGGCCGGCCTCGGAGGATCACCGGCGCGCCCCTATCAACGCTCACGCCGATTCTGGGAAGGGCCCGGGACCGGCGCGTCCAGCTCCCCGATCAGCCGTGGATCCAACCGGTTGAGCACCTCGACCTGCTCCTGGGCTGCCGAGCCATTGCCCACCGCGCGGTAGGCCCGTGCGAGCCCGAAGCGTGAGAGTGGATCGGTCGGGTTCACCTGGATCGCCCGTTGCAAGTAGGGGATCGCCTCGGCCGGTCGTCCGAGGGCGGACACCGCGAGCGCCAGGTTCGTCAGTGCGGCGGCGTGATGCGGATCGAGCCGGACGGCCTCCTGGAGCTGTCGCGCCGCCGCTTCCATCTGGCCGGCGTGCATCAGTGTCACGCCCAAGTAGTTTCTGACCTCGACGTCCCAGGGGTAGCGCTCGAGATGGAGCCGGAACTGGGAGATGGCTTCCGGGAGCCGGCCGAGCCGGAAGAGGACGAGGCCGAAGTTCCGGCGCTCGTTGCCGAACGCATCGGGACGAAGGGTCAGCGCGCGCTCGAAGTCCTTGATCGCTTCGGTGTAGTAGCCGCGGGTATCGAGCGACGCGGCCAGGTTTCCGTAGCACTTGGCGCAGGCGGGATCGACTTCGAGAGCCAAGCGCCAGAGCGTGTCTTCGTCGTGCCAGCTCTGGACTTGACCCCAGGTGAGCGTCGCCAGACCGGCGATGGCGAGCCCAGCCACCGCGAAAAGGAGTCCGGCGAAGGCCGGCCGGAGCCGTCCGCAGTGCGCCGCCCCGGCGACGACCGCCACCCCGGCGCCCGCGAGGACCGCCCAGCCGAGACACGGGAGATAGCTGTACCGGCTCGCGACGAGCTGCGGCCCCGCGTGGACGAGCCCGCCGATCGGCGCCACCATCACGCAGTAGCTCGCCCAGAGCGCCAGTCCTGCCGGCCAGCGCCGCCGAAGCCCCCACGTAACCGCCGTGACGAGCGCTACCGCGACGCCGCTCACCAGGAAGCGGGGCGCGAGGAGACTCACGTGTGGCGGGAGCTCGTAGAGCGGCGAGATCCCGAGCGGGAGGAGGGTCTTCCAAATATAGAAGGCGAAGCTGTAGAGGAGCATCGCGATCCTCGCGGGCAGGGGATACTGATCAATCGGAGTCTTCTGGTCGAGCGCGACATAAGCGATGGCGCCGCCGATGAGGGCGACGAGAAGATAGGGGACCTTTTCCGTCCACGCCGCCCGCGCGCCGGGACTCAGCCACTCGCGCCAGCGCGGCGAGAGCCGGCCGAGCGGATAAAAGTCCAGGATGACCAGGACGAACGGCAGGGACATCACGATCGGCTTGGCGAGCATGGCGAGAGCATAGCAGCCGACGGAGGCGGCGAGCCACGGCCGGCGCCGCACCTCGGCGTCGCCGGCTCGGAGATACGCGATGAGCGCGAGAAAGAAGAAGAGGCCCGAGAGGACATCGCGCCGCTCGGTCACCCAGGCGACGGACTCGGCGCGGAGGGGGTGGAGGGCGAACACCAGCGCCGCCGTCGCCGCGCCCAGCGGCGCCGCGCGGGCCGCCGCCGCGGGGAGCGCGAGGCCGAGCAGGCGGCGCGCGGCCAGGTAGAACAGGGCGGCGTTCGCCGCATGGAGCAGAAGATTCGTCAGGTGGTAGCCGGCCGGCTTCATTCCGAAGACGACGTAGTCGAGCCCGAGCGTGATCCATGTGAGTGGGATCCAGGGGCCCATGAGGTGGGTGGTCAGCATCCACCGGAGCTCGGCCCAGCCAAGCCCGCGGTAGTGCGGGTTCGTGACGATGTTCGCCGCATCGTCCCACACGAAGCCGTTCGAGAGGGCGGGAGCGAAGGCGGCGAGGGTCACGAGAGCCAACGCGAGGGGAGCCACGACGTGGAGGCGGCGGCTCGCCACAGGGAGCCTCATCGGAGAGCGGCCGCCCCGGGCGCTATCGTATCCGGAAGGTCCTCACGAAGGCGACGAGCCGCCAGCGGTCCTCGTCGGAGAGGAGCGATTTCCACGCGGGCATGGCGCCCTTGCCATTCGAGATCTTCCAGAAGAGCTCGCCGTCGGTTTGGGCCTGGACGGAAGGCGCGCCGATGTTGATGGCGGGGACCGAGAACTTCAGCGCGATCGGCCCCTTGCCGTCGCCGGCGGGCCCGTGGCAGCCGTCGCAGTAGATCTCGTACGAGGCCTTGGCGAACCGGAGCACCCTCTCGGAGGCAGGCACGGGGCTCGTGAGCTCCTTGGCGGTCGCCGGAGCGATCCAGGGCTCGGCCAGACACTTCGCCAGATCCCTGGCCAGTTCAGGGCTGTGGCAGGCGGTGCAGGGGGCGATGGGGTTTGCGCAGGAATACTCCTCGGCGACGGCAGCCGCGGCGGTCACCGCCAGCGCCGCGAGCGGGCCGGCCAGCCATCCCAGTCGCCATCCCATGCAGGCTCCTGTCAGGGTAGCCGGCCGTCCCGGAGTGGGTCAAGAACGGAACAGGAACGGAGACCACTTGATTCCGCGGGGCGTTACAGGTACCGTTGGAGGTCGGCTGTGCTTTCCCACGAAGGGTTCATGCGCGCCGCGCTCGCGGCCGCGCGACGAGGCGCCGCTACAGGCGAGGTTCCGGTGGGCGCCGTCATCGTGATCGACGGTGAGATCGTCGCGACCGCTCACAACGAACCCATCAGCCAGAGCGACGCGACGGCGCACGCGGAGCTGCTGGCGATCCGCGAGGCCGGGCGTAAGACGGGCAACTACCGGCTACCGGGTGCGACGCTCTACGTGACGGTCGAGCCCTGCGTCATGTGCTGCGGGGCGATCGTCGGCGCCCGCATCGAGCGGGTGATCTTCGGCGCCGCGGATCCGAAGGCCGGCGCCGCGGTGTCGCTCCATCGGCTGCTGGACGACCGTCGGCTGAATCACTCGGTCGCGGCGACGGGCGGCGTACTGGCCGACGAGTGTGCGGCCGTGCTGAAGGAGTTCTTCAAGGCGCGACGATGATGATGGTGCGGAGGGGTGGCCGAGCCCGGTTGAAGGCGTCCGACTCGAAATCGGATAGGGGCCCAGAAGGTCCCTCGGGGGTTCAAATCCTCTCCCCTCCGCCATTCTTTCCGCTTCGCGGAGAGGTGCAGGAGCGGCTTAACTGGCACGACTGGAAATCGTGAGTACGCCAAAAGCGTACCGGGGGTTCAAATCCCCCCCTCTCCGCCATACCTATTCCGACGCTATAATTCAGCGTGGCCGTGCTAGACGGGGAGGTAGCGGTGCCCTGTAGCCCGCAATCCGCTCTAGCGGGGTCGAATCCCCTCTCGAGGGCTGTCCGCATTGAATGAGCCTCACGGGGCGGCGTTGAAGGCTGGGCCCCACGCAACGGAAATCGTCGAACTCCGCCAGGCCCGGAAGGGAGCAACGGTAAGGCGACCCTTCCGTGTGCCGTGGGAGTACCTGGCCGGAGCCGGCTCCGTGGGGAGATCGCAGGGCGGGTCGCTCAGAAGTGGGTGCACGGCCACTTGACAATGGCCTACCAGGTCCTCGCGCGAAAGTACCGCCCCCAGGCGTTCGACGCCGTCGTGGGCCAGGATGCGATCACGCGGACGCTCCGGAACGCGCTCGCGTCGGGTCGCATCGCCCACGCCTACCTCTTCGCGGGACCGCGCGGCGTCGGGAAGACGACGACGGCGCGGCTCCTGGCGAAGGCGCTGCTCTGCCCTCAGCGAGCCGGCGCTGAGCCCTGCGGCATCTGCGGGGTGTGCCAGGAGATTCAGGCCGGCAGCGCCGTCGACGTGATCGAAATCGACGGCGCTTCGAACCGCAAGATCGACGACGTCCGCACGCTCCGTGAGAACGTCAAGTACGCTCCGGCGCGCGGCCGCGTCAAGGTGTACATCATTGACGAGGTGCACCAGCTCACCGGGGACGCGTTCGACGCGCTTCTGAAGACCCTTGAGGAGCCGCCCTCGCATGTCGTGTTCATCCTCGCTACGACCGACCCCCGCGACATCCCGGCGACGATCCTCTCGCGCGTGCAGCGGTTCGACTTCAAGCCGATCCCGCCCGAGACGCTCGGCGCCAGCCTCACGGCGATTCTGGATGCCGAAAAGGTGAGGTTTGATCCGGCCGCGCTCCCGCTGATCGCGCGCGGGGCCGAGGGCTCGCTTCGCGACGCGCTCTCCCTGCTCGACACCGCCCTCGCCTACGGCGGTGGGGTGCTCGAGGTGGAGGCGACGGCGCGGCTCCTCGGCGCGTCCGCTCCGGCGGAGGTCCGGCGGTTCGCAGCGGCGATGGTCGCGCACGACGCGGCGGCGGCGCTCGAGGCTATCGACCGCGCTGCCCGCGACGGCGAGGACCTCGGCGCGCTCGTGCGCGAGACGATCGAGGTTTGGCGACGGGTCCTCGTGCTGAAGGCGGCGCCGACGGCGAAGCTGCCCGACCTCACGCCCGCCGAGGTGGACGAGCTGCACGCCCTCGGCGAGCCCGTCAGCCTCGACGAGCTATTGTACGTGCTCCGGGCGTTCCTCGAGGCCGATGCCCAGATGCGGGAGTCTCCGCAGCCGCGGGTGGAGTTGGAGATCGCGGTGGTCCGGGCCGCGCGCCGGCCGGTGCCTGCGACGCTCGAAGAGATCGTGCGCAAGGTCGACGAGGCCGAGGCGCGCCTCCGGCAGGCGGCGGTCGCCGGCCAGGCGTCGGCGCGGCCGGCCGTCCAGGGCGACCTGTTGTCCAGTTCCCCGCGGCGGCCAGTCGAGCCTCCGCCGGAGCCGGCGCGGCGGCCGCCCGAGCGGGCGTCCAAGGAGGCGCCGCCCCTGACCGCACCGGATCTCGCGGCGGGCTGGGCGCTGGTGGTCGAAGAGGTCACACGGACCAAGGCCATGCTCGGCGCCGTCGTGAACCAGGCGACGCCGGTCGACCTCGCCGACGGCCAGCTCACGATCCGGCTCGAGGGCAACCACTTTCATCGGGAAATGCTCGCGGATCGGACCAACCGTGAGATCGTGCTGCAGGCGGTGCGGCGGCACATCGCCGGCGCGACGCGGCTCGAGGTCTCGGGCGGCGCGGCCGGGTCCGGCGACGTTCAGCAGCATCCCGTGGTTCAGGCAGCGCTCGAGCAGTTTGGCGGCGAGGTCGTCGCCGTGCGGCCGCGGGCGCCCGAAGGAGAAGACCAGTGAAGGGCTTCGGCAACATCATGAAGGAGGCGCAGAAGCTCCAGCAGCAGCTCGCCGCTGTGCAGGAGGAGGTCGCGAAACGAAAGGTCGACGCCACCGCCGGCGGCGGCATGGTGACGGTGGAAGCCAATGGCAAGCAGGAGCTTGTGTCAATCAAGATCGACCGCGAGGTCATCAACCCCGACGATGCCCAGATGCTCGAGGATCTGGTGCTAGCCGCCTGCAACGAGGCTATCAGGAAGTCGCGCGATATGGTCCAGCAGGAGCTGAGCAAGCTGACAGGCGGGCTCAAGATCCCGGGCCTCGGCATGTAGGGGAGCCGCGTGGCCTATTACCCCGAGCCCGTCGCGCGTCTCATCGATGCCCTGCAGCGGCTACCCGGCATCGGCCCGAGGACGGCCCAGCGGCTGACGTTCTTCCTGCTGAAGCGCCCGGCCGAGGAGGTGCGTGAGCTAGCGGAGTCGCTTCTGAGCGTAAAGTTGAACATCACCCACTGTGGCCGTTGCTTCAACGTGACGGATAGTGACCCCTGTCGCATCTGCGCCGACCCCGCGCGCGACTCACGCCTGCTCTGTATCGTCGAGGAGCCGAACGACCTCTTGGCGATGGAGCGGACCGGCGAGTTCCGCGGGCGGTATCACGTCCTGCTTGGCGCGCTCTCGCCGCTGGACGGCATCGGACCAGAGGACTTGAAGGTGCGTGAGCTCTTCCAACGGCTCGACGGCGAGCCCGTGGAGGAGATCATTCTCGCGACGAATCCCAACGTCGAGGGCGAGGCGACCGCCATCTACCTGGCGAAGCTCCTGAAGCCGCTCGGCGTCCGTCTGACGCGCATCGCGCGCGGCCTCCCGGTCGGCGGCGACCTCGAGTACGCTGACCAGGTCACGCTCTCCAAGGCGCTGGAGGGGCGCAAGGAGATCGTGTAGCCGCGCGTGGTATATATTACGGAGCGGTTGTCACTCCCCGGTAGCTCAGTCGGTAGAGCGCCTGACTGTTAATCAGGATGTCGCTGGTTCGAGTCCAGCCCGGGGAGCCAATTTGCAGAACACCCGAGCGAGCCATGTAGGCGCCGTGGTCTCTCACATGCCGATGGCAGATGTACTTGAGTACACTCGACGCGAACTCTGAGTAGAACCTATGGGGAGGACGGAGGTCCGGGTAGACCTTCACTTTTTCGATCACAACGGCCGCGAAGGCCCGGCCGGGGTATCGAGCCAACAGCTCGACCACGGCATTCCGGTTGATCTGCCGATCCTTGGTCGCGTGGAAGGCCCGCACATCGTGACCTGCTTTCACGAGCGCGAATCGCAGGGTGGTGAGGTCCTGGGCCAGGGGGGCGGGGTCGTACGTCCAGGCTGCTGCGAATACTAAAATGGCTTGGTGCCTTCGTTCGGTCCACACTAAGAAAGCGTGGGTCAATCTTGACGAGACCAAACAACAACGTCTCACACCCCTTGACTGTCCGTTCCATCCGCACTAGCCTGCGGTGCGAACATCTCGCTCAGGCTTCCTCAACGAACTTCCTCTATGAGAGGAGAATTCCATGTCCAGGGAGTGGCTCTACAGAGCGGCAGGATCGCTCATCGTCCTCGTGTTCCTTGTCGGCTTGGAGCCGGCAATCGGTCAAGGCCCGCCGACCGAGAACAAAGGGCTGACGGTCGGCTCAACGGCCACAATCGATCTCGGCCCTGAGATCGGCGTGCAAGGGCGGACGCTCAGACTGCGCCTACTGACTCTCGCTCCAGGAGGCGTCCTGGCACTGCACAGCCACA
>Ga0066700_10000912_pt1 | contig 11716 bp, 11 predicted proteins | sample GraSoiAngelo_149_FD_66460 | JGI IMG/M metagenome (GOLD analysis project Ga0066700, IMG submission 66460) | Grasslands soil microbial communities from the Angelo Coastal Reserve, California, USA - 14_1009_09_30cm | ecosystem: Environmental > Terrestrial > Soil > Grasslands | place: USA...
TGAGTCGGGCAGACTATAGCGCACCGGCCTCGTCTGGGCAACCCAACCCAGTAATCGGAGCAGCTGAATCCGGCTATTTTTCACTATCAGCCCAGCCGGAGTATCTTTCCAGATGTCGGACAACAGGAATGGGACCTGCTCTCGTCTAATATTACGTAGGGGCTTGCGCAACATGAGACTTCGCACCCGTCCAGTTCTTCGAATTTTGCCATTCGCACTCGCTCTCAGCAGTGTGCCGTGGACATTGGCGCAGCAACCCAAGAGTGAATCTCCGGTTGAATTGGTTCGCAAGACAGTCCAGAACGAAGTCAGACCCGCCAATGAGCGAGTGAAGTTTATGTTCATCGAGCGGAAAGAAACCCCGCGAGGCTCCCAGACAAAGTTGCTGGTGGAAACTCGCGAGGCCATGGCTGGAATGGTGATCGCCGTGAATGACCGGCCACTCACCCCGAAAGAACGCCAGGCGGAAATCGGCCGAATAGAACGGTTCGTCAAGAATCCCGAGGAGCTGAAGAAAAAAATCAAGGACGAAAAAGAAGACGCCGATCGCACGGCGCGAATCATGAAGGCCCTGCCCGACGCGTTTCTTTACCAACCGGATGGGACTGAAGTGGGCAAGGAACGCTTGGGCAAGCCCGGCGATGAACTCGTACGTCTGAAATTTCGTCCCAACCCGCGCTACACTCCGCCGTCGCGCGTGGAACTAGTGCTCACCGGCATGGAGGGAACTCTTCTGATCGATGCCAACCAGCATCGTCTTGCCAGAATCGATGGCAAGCTGGTGAAGGAAGTCGGCTTCGGCTGGGGAATTCTCGGTCATCTGAATCCTGGTGGACATTTTCTAGTCGACCAGTCAGACGTGGGATACAACCGCTGGGAAGTCACTCACATGGATCTTGCGATTACCGGTAAGTTACTTTTCTTTAAGAGCCTCAATATCAGGTCGAATGAGACTTATAGCAATTTCCGCCCAGCACCGCCGAACCTAACCTTTGCCCAGGCCTTGGAGTTGTTGAAGAAAGAGGAAGCCGTAGTAGCGCAAAACTATTTCAACCACGAAAACCAACAAAAGTAGGCTCACCTCGCCACACGGAACGTTTCTTTCCGGACCGTCAGCTCTTCGATCAAATCCTCGCGTATTCGATATCCCGTGCCAGGAATGTCGCCGATTGCGATCGTCCCTTGAGGCGAAACCTCGACCTCCGGTTCCACAATGTCTTCCTTCCAGTAACGCTTGGAGGCCGAAACATCTCCTGGCAGCCGGAAATTTTGCAATGCCGACAGTGCCACATTGTGGGCGCGCCCTATACCCGACTCCAGCATTCCTCCGCACCATACTGGAATGTTGTTGGCCAGGCACAGGTCATGAATCTTTTTAGCCTCGCTGAAACCGCCTACCCGGCCCACCTTAATGTTAATAATGCGGCAGGCGCCGGTCTCGATTGCGGCGGCCGCGTCGCGGACATGGCGGATCGATTCATCCAGACAAATCGCGGTTCGCAGCTCGCGTTGCAGGCGTGCGTGATAGTAGACATCGTCATTCCATAACGGCTGCTCGATCATCAGCAGATTGAATTGATCGAACTTGCGTAAGTGCTCAACATCATCCATGGTGTAAGCGGAATTGGCATCGCAACTCAGCAGAATCTCACTCCATCTTGAGCGGATTCGCTCCAGCACATTTATGTCCCAGCCCGGTTTGACTTTCACTTTAATGCGGCGGTATCCAGAGGCGAGTTCGGTTTCGATTTTCTGCAGCAATTGTTCGACGGAATCCTGAATTCCAATCGAGACTCCACACTGAATCTCGCGGCGCGAGCCTCCGAGAAGCTTCCACAAAGGCTGCTGTTTCTGCTGGGCTTCAGCGTCCCAGAGCGCGTTCTCGACCGCGGCCTTGGCCATTTGATGTCCCCGAACTTTGGCCATCCAATGGACGCTCTCGCGAGCCGATGTTAATGTGCGTCCCAGCACTGCAGGGGCGAGATAGTGCTGGATGACAGGCCATGCGGTCTCGATCCACTCCGAGCTGTAAAAAGGATCTTCCCCGGCGACACACTCGCTCCACCCATCAACGCTGTCACAATGTGCGGTAAGCAAGAGGATACGACGGCTGTAGACGCGGCCAAAGCTCGTCTCAAAAAAATGGACCAGAGGCATTTGGATCTCGCGCAGCGTGATGGCTTCGAGTTTCATAGGATCAGTGGCTAGTGGCTAGTAAAGCGCGTTTACCTGAGAACTGCGAACTCAGAACTGACAACAGCAAAGCTAAGCCCCCGTTCTGCAGACCACGCCCGTGCTCATCTTTCTTCCCACTGTCCTAACAGAAACTTTCCGTTCCCTCTTTCATGTCGTTCATATCCCAGAACTGCCAGCCCATCCGCGAAGGCTTTCACAAACTCGTCTCGAGTGCGATCTTGTACTTCTCTGGCGCGCTGGCGAGTCGCGGGCGCAGATTTCCATTCGTAGATTTGCGTTGGAATGGAAATTGATTTCACCAGCGTGAACTGGGACTTCTTACCCTTGAGGATGCTTTCGACTCGCTTCGATTTTAGCCACCACTCCGCTACTAGCCGGTCCGTCGGCAGCCCTCCTTGCAGCGGCGACGATGTAATTCCGTACTGGTTGATGTTGTAGCGCCGAGCGATCGCGCCCAACCTTTCAATGTTGAGATAGGCGTTCTTGATCTCCAAAGGATCGAAGGTCCACTCAATCAATTCGTATCCACGGGTGAGCGCGTCGTCACGCTGAAAGAGTTTAATGCGCCGGCCCAGGCCGGCATTGCGATAGGTCTGACGGACGGCGAGCATGTGAGAGTGCAAGTACGAGCGACCGTCGCGGTAGCCAGGGATGGAAAGTCCAAAGCCCACGGCTTCCTTGCCATCAAAGGCGGCGATAATTTGGCCGCCGATCTTGTCCGCAACTACGAACATACGAAGTGGAATCAGATCCGCATCGCTGAAGTTCCAGACTTCTTTCTGCAGCGCTACGCATGCACGCATTGCTTCCAGGTCGTGACAAAGAAGGATCACGATCGAATCCGCGCTCACTGTTTCTCTCGCTCCTGTCGCTTCGCCTGTTGCCATAATGATTCCAGTTCTTCCATGCTGGACTGCTCCGGGCTGCGACCGGAAGCGCGCAACTGTTCCTCCATCCATTGAAAACGCCGTTTGAATTTGCGGTTAGTTTTCCTGAGTGCCGACTCCGGATCGAGCGAAAGATATCGGGCGATGTTGACCAGAACGAAAAACAGGTCGCCCACTTCGTCCTCGAGCCGAGCTCTAAGATCTTCCGAGAGTTGTTTGCCGCGCGAGCCAGCCACCCCCGATATCTGCGGGCGCGGGCTGGGAGCTGGAACCTGCTCAAGCTCTTTCTGAAGCTCCTGAGTTTCTTCGTGCAATTTCTCGAATAGCCCACCCACATTGGGCCAATCAAAGCCAACGTGCGCGGCGCGGGAACTTAGCTTGTAAGCCTCCAACAATGCCGGAATTCCACTGGAGACGCCGGCCAGGACCGACTGCGAATGCTCGTTGCCTCCTCCGTCTTCCGCACTCTTCCCTCCACCCGCTTCCAAACGCTTCTTTTTTTCTTCCGCCTTGAGCGCCTCCCAATTGCGCAATACGTCGGAGGATGTTTCCGCCTTCACATCGCCGAAAACGTGCGGATGACGGTCCACTAGTTTTTGGGATAGTCGATCTAATACCTGGTCGATGGAAAACGAATTTTCTTCGTGGGCCATCTGGGCATAGAACAGAACCTGTAACAATAAGTCGCCTAGTTCGCTGCTCAATTCGTCCCAATCGCGATTGTCGATGGCTTCGAGGACTTCATAAGTCTCTTCCAGGGTGTAAGGCTTGATGGAATCAAAAGTCTGCTCGCGATCCCACGGACACCCTCCCGGGCCACGCAGCCGGGCCATGATCGAAACAGCGCGCTCGAAACGCTCTCCTGTGGTTGGCATGGGCGGGATTCACTTTAAATTACGCGCGCCGGAGCCGGCAATCGTGGAGCTGGTGGTCAGCGGCATCCCAAATCAATATTCTCCGGTTACCGACAATTGAGAACTGACTACTGATCACTGATCTTGTATTTTCATCACTTTGCAATTGGGGTTTAGTGTATCCCACGAACCTTTCGCTAGACCAACGTGACCTTCCCTGAAAGCGTTGAATGTAGCAGACTAAGCTTGGGGGAAGTGTGTGTCCGAAGTCCTGAGCGCATAGCATCTAATGTGAAACATGATTTCTCCAAGCGCAGCCCGGCCTTCTCTGGAAAGCGAGCGCTTCCACGTAGTGATCATTGGTGGCGGAATCAACGGCGTCGCCATTGCCCGGGAATGTGCGCGGGCCGGGAAACGCACGCTCCTGATCGAGCAGCACGACTTCGCCGCCGGCACCACCAGCCGTTCTACGCGAATCATTCATGGAGGGCTGCGTTATCTGGAGCACGGCGAGATCGGAATGGTTCATGAGTCCCTACACGAGCGGCAGCGTTTGCTGCGGGAGCGTCCGCACCTGGTGCATCCCGTTCATTTCTTGCTTGCGCTCAGCCAAGGAAGCCGGAGAAGCGCGCTCAGCATCCGCACCGGTCTTTGGTTATATCGCCAGCTCGGAGGCCGGCGGCTGGGAGCAGATCTAAGCAAAATGGATCAGTACAAGCTCGAACGCTTACTCGATGCCGGACGCCGCTGGTCGATTTTCAGTTTCGAAGACGCACAGTGTGAATTTCCTGAACGCCTGGTCGCCGAATGGCTGGTAGAAGCGATCGAAGCCGGGGCAACCGCCCGCAACCACACACAAGTTCTGGCAGTGGACGTCCGCCATGGCCGGGCCAGCGCAGTGTTGATGCGCGACCGTCTGAGCGGAAAAGAGGAGCGCGTCGAAGCCAACTGGATCGTCAACGCCAGCGGCCCTTGGGCCGACCGCGTCTGTCAGCGTTCAGGCATCGACACCAGGAGGTCCATGGTAGGTGGGGTTCGCGGATCGCACATCGTGCTGCCACGCTTCGCAGGAGTCCCCGATGCAGCGGTCTATACCGAAGCAGTGGACGGGCGACCAATCTTCGTCATCCCGTGGAACGAACAAGTACTGGTAGGGACCACCGAAGTTTCGGACAGTGGAGATCCAAGTAAGGTCCATCCTACATCCGATGAGATCGAATATTTGTTGCGTTCCCTGCTCCAACTCTTTTCCCGGGCGAAGTTGTCGTCCCGGGACATACGTTACAGTTTTTCCGGCATACGTCCGCTGCCTTTCACGCCCAAGGCGAAACCTTCCGCAGTCACACGTAAACATTATCTTCACGATCACAGCGATGACGGAGCCGCGCAGATGATTTCCGTAATTGGCGGCAAATTGACGACAGCCGCACAACTGGCGCGAGAATGTGCGGATAAGATTGGTGCCAGGTCCGGTAAGCCGCGTGAGCTGGCTGTCCTCTCTGGCGACAATCTGGATCCCGTGCTCGATCAGTGGGTAGTCGAGATTGCGGATGCGGGTGGAATCAGCGAAGACTCGGCACGCGGAATCGTCGAATGGCACGGCAAACGCTCATTGACCATCGCGCGCATGGCCATCAGCAGCGCGGAGCTGCGTGCGCCCCTCTGTCAGCACAGCGAACACATCGTGGCGGAAGCAGTGGATGCCTTGGCCAACGAGTGCGCAGTTACGATGGCAGACGTCCTCCTCCGGCGGGTGCCGGTGGCGCTTGGCGCCTGCTGGTCAGAGATGTGCAGCCGTGATGCCGCCGCTCGTATCGGCGCAGTGATGGGATGGAATGAGCAGCAAGCCGCCGCGGAATTGGAAGCCTTCGAAACCGAGCGCGCCGCTTTCCTTTGCAAACCCTCCGCAAGGAATGGAGTTCTCGAAGCTGCTGCGGACTGATGTAGCGACGCTCAACCTAGGCTGTGGTCACCAGAGTCTTCGGAGCGCTATTTTTCATGACCAGCGCTGCCACGATGCCGACGACCAGGTAGCCGACCATCTCGATAGTCATGTAAGCCGCGGTGTAGTTGGCCGGAAAACCATACCAATTCCAGTAAGAGATATTTGTGGTAATGGCCGCGAGAACGCCCACCAAGGTTACAAATCCCACCCGAGATCCGAAGGTCGTCAACCGCGTGTGCGCCAGCAGAAAGACCACAATAAGGGCCTCGAGGAGTTCGGTAAGAAACTCAGTGGCCAATTGCCCCGGCGTGAGAGCCTTGGCGCCCGGAGGATGGTAAATCAGCAGCCCGGATGGATTGCCGGCCAGCTTCTCGCCGTAGTGTTGCATCGCAGCGTGCTCTTGCTCGCGAGTGGGATTGGCGCCCAGGTCCATTCCCGGAAACATGTACATGCCAGACTTTTCGCCGAGACTGGCATACATGGCGCTCAGCACAGAGGCTTCGTTCGGGATGTCTCTGATTCCGGTTTGTCCTAGCGGCAACATCATGTGGGCCACTGACGTCCACACAAACATTGCGATGCCGCCGAGTATGCCAGCCAGCAGAATGCGCTTAGACATAAACCTCCTCGTTGGTGGGGTATTATGGGCCTTCCCTAGAAAAACGAACGAAGGATCACGAAGGGGGAGAATCGTTGGGGCTTACGCCCTTTGGCGATGGTTCAGATAGTGGGCGGGAACGCGTTCAACTTTGGACGGGCGCAGCGTTCGCACCAGTAGTTGAGTGTCATCGGAAATGACGCCATCAATTCCCCAGCCCGCCAGCCGCACCATCGATCTCTTATCATTGACCGTCCAAGCCAGAATTCTCCTACCGGCTGCTTGAATCTCCTGAACCAAGTCTTCGTCGATCAGTGACTCATGCGCCACCACATACTCGACCGGCAGCTTGTTCCACTGCGCTAGTTGACTCCGCTTTTCGCAAATGATCCCCACATTGACAACGCCGCTGCGGGCTTTCAACTCCATGACCACGTCGGGAATAAAGGAGGAAACTACGAACTCCCGTTCCGGCTGGTGCTCGCGTAACGCGTCCAGAAGGATCGTCTCCAAACCTTTTACTTTGAGTTCTATATTCAGAAAAGCGCGGTGTGCGTAGCGCTGCAGCACGTCGTTTAAACTCGGTAAATGGACCAACTGGCGGCGGCTGGCGCGGGAAACCGTAACCCTGCCAACTTTGGGATCGTGACAGACGATCGCGCGATCGGCGCCCGCAAGGCGAACATCAAATTCGAATCCGTCGCAGCCATGTCGCAAGGCGAGATCGAAAGAAGCAAGAGTATTTTCGGGAACAGACCGGGACGCACGTGCGCCGCGATGGCCCAGGAGTAGGGGGAGGGTGGGCATCCGCGTGATTGTACGCGAGAAAAAAAGATTGTCTGTGCAATAAAAAAAGGCTGTCTGTGCAATATCGGTGGAAAACTAGTCCAAATCGATGTCGCGGATGGGTTTCCCAGTGTCCGGAGATTCTTTCGCTTTTTTTACAGCTTCTTGGAATTTCTTTTCCAGCAGATCACCCGCGTGCTTTTGGTTCTCCACAGATTGCCGAAATATCGACTCTCGCCGGACGTCTTGCTCTCGCATCGCGCGTGCCGCTTCTTCCATATCTGCGAACATCTTGGGCTTCACTGCAGCGGTGTGGGCGATTACTGCCTTGTCCGCAGGGTCAACCTTCAACACAGCGCTGCAGCAGGGACAAGTCACTTCGAACGCGGGAGCGTCCTTCGCCATGGAAGGAATGATACCGCAAACCGGAGATTTCAGCGGGGCTCCAGCTTGATAGGTAAGATCTTGAACAAGAAGAGCATTTCCCAGCCCAGAAGCAATACTGAAACCACTACCACCAGGACAGCAAGCAATTCGCCGAAGTTGAGGCGTGTCCGATCAGGATCAAGACGCCTTCCCACCAGGCTGAGGATATTGATGGTGGCAAAGCCGAAGACCAGCGCCCAGAGGATGTTGTAGACATCGCTTTTTTTGCTGTCGAACTGCCAGAGAGCTAAGAGCAACCAGTACGGATGGAACGGGTTCACCGTCCATGAGGCAAGCGAGGCGAGACGGGTTGCGCTGGCAGTTGAGGACAGGCCCATGAGCTCGGAACTTCGCCGTTGGAACAGGTGCTACCAAAAGAAAGAGAGATATTACGCTATTCGCCCTGCGAAGTCAGCGAAGGCGGGACTCGATGGGTCAGCGACCGAAGAGTACGAAGCGGCTCGATTTAAAATGGTTGGAATGCCCCACGCTGCCAAGGCAATCTTCTTCGACGTCGGTAACACCCTTCTTTTTCCCGATCGGGAGCGGATTTACGCTCCGCTCTACAAGCACAACGTCGTTCCCACTCCAGAGCTTTTGCGTAGCATTGAATGCCGGACAAAGGCCGCGTTCGACGCTCTGTTGCAGCAAGGCGGCGCAGCAGACCATGGTTTTTGGTACATGTTCTACTCCAACCTGTTCGAGGAGCTTGGTTTGCAACAGGACGGACTCCGAGACAGCTTGGTCACCGCCACTCGGGTTTCGGCCAATTGGGGAGCTATGCGCCCGGGAACACGTGAAATTCTCCAAAGAATTGGCAAGCGATCACGTATTGGAGTGATCTCCAACTCCGACGGTAAAATTGCTGCTCTGCTGGAACGCCACGGGATTGCTGACTGCTTCCTGAACATGACAGACTCAGGTTTGGTGGGCCGCGAGAAGCCCCACCCCGCCATCTTTCACGCAGCATTGCGAACTATGAACGTTGCGCCGGAAGAGAGTTTGTATGTTGGCGACCTATACTCGGTTGACTATCTGGGAGCCACCGGCGTTGGCATGCAGGCGATCCTCTTTGATGTCTGCGGAGCCTATCGGGAGATGGATTTGCCAAGGGTAGAGTCGCTCGAGGAGTTGGAGCAAAAGCTGAGTAGCTGACAATCCTGCCGATGTGCGACCAGCTAAAGCGAAATCACCTGATGGTCGAGGCAATCAGGATGAACGGCGTCGTAAAGATTCCGCAGAAGCTGAGTACCCTGACGCGCGACAAAATGAATTCCTGCGATTTCGCGCTCTTGAAGTGCCTTCCCCGGATAGAGAGCGTTGCTGAGCAGCTCAGCGTGCCGTCCTAAAACTTCACTTTGCCGCAATTCAGCCCGAGCCGCGCGGGCCCGCAGTTGGTTGAGTTGGTGATGAATCTTCGAGCTGGCATGGGTGGCAGAATCCACCAAGGTTTGATCAAGACGAGCGAGTGAGTCCCTAATGGCGCCTAATGATTTGTCAACAGCTAAGTCAGCGTTATTAAAAGCGGCCTGCACATCCTGCGGCAGAGTGCGGCTGGCCAGATTCTCGCGTAGATCTTCAGGCCCATGAAAGAGGTCGCGCAACGTTATACCGTAACGTTCGAGTAAAGCTTGAGGTTTTGTTTCCACCAGAGTAGCTGAGAAACGAGGAACAATAGGAGTGGTGCGCCCAAGAAGCGCCCTGTACACGACATCGGCCTGGGCGAAGTAGGCAACCTCGGACGCGCCCCCGGTGTAGGCAAGCGTCGGCAGCAGATAGTCCTGCACAACCGGCCGTAACAAAACGTTCGGGCTAAACAAGTGCGGAGTGGTCGCGATGCGGCGCAGCAACTCCACCTGCGAAATGCTTTCTTGTCCAATCACGAAATCCGCAACAGCCGAATCGCGGTCAGCACGCCGATAGACTGGAACGCGCGCTCCGTCCCGCAGCGTAAACAGCAGGGTCGAGGAGGGAGTGACTTTGACCTGTTGGTGGTAGCCGGCTGCCTCGAGAGCCCGTCCACGGGTTAGAACGGCGTCATCGAGCTCGGCTGAACGTTCGATGGCGGCGCCATAGATGGGCTCGGCGATCGCATGCAGCTCGGGATCGGAACCGTCGAGCAGGATCACACCCCACTCGGCGAACAACCTGGTAAACAGCCGGGCGAAGGCACTGCCGAATGTCTCCCCTGGCCGATACGCCTCACGCAGCAAACCTGCAACTTCGGAGTCGCCCAATAACTCCGCCGCGGCATTGACGAGCGATTTGATTTCCTCTCCAAACGTCACCGTACCCACGGGAGCGTCAGGCAGGCCGTGCGTCGTCGCCTCTAATTTCTGTACAGATCCATTCGTCCGCGGAATGGAAACATGATTGATCTCGGCCAGATCGTGGTCACTGGTCGCCAGCCAGAATACGGGAACACAATCCACACCGGCAGCGGTCGCTTTCTGGGCCAGCTTCACCGCTGTTAGCGCTTTGAAAATAGAGAACAGCGGGCCGCCAAACAATCCTACTTGTTGCCCCGTCACCAGCGCTGAAGAGCCAGCTTGGAGCCGAGTGATGTTTTCCAGCGTCTTTGAGGAAGCGCCCCAGGCTGTGTTCTGTCGCTCAAGCAGTGTTGCCACCCGCTCGCGGCGCTTGGAGTCATATTTCAGTCCGCGCGATTCATCTTTCAGCCACTCTGCGAAATACGGAGAGCGCGGATAAAAGGGTTGGACTTTCGAAGAGTATGCCAGGAAGTCAGCGAACAGCTTGGTGGTGTGCGGGATTTGGCTGAACGGCAGACACTGCGACTTCACCGGCAGTTCTCCTGACATGGTTTCCGCTCTGGTTTCCGCTCTGATCTTTGCTCTGGTCTTCGCTCAAAGACTTGGACGACAAAATTCATGCCATGGTCAACGCCGCACCCCAGAAGAAGTCATAGTTCAGATGCCAGGAATCACGGCAAGATGCAGTTTAACAGCTAGCACTCAGCATTCAGGATTCAGCCAGCAATGGCAGCACTTAGCACTTAGCATTTGGCCACTCCGGGCCGCTGCTGGCCTTCCTTCCAGGGCTTGGTGAATGATGGTTCACGGGCTGAATGCTGAGTGCTGAATGCTGAGTGCTCTGCCTCGAAACCACGCCCGGCCGGAAATGGAGTAAATGCTAAGTGCTAAGTGCCGACCCCATGCACGTTAGGTTCCGCCGATCCCTTCCAATCATCTAATAGTCTTGTAAAATGAAAGTAGTTCTTTAAAAGGCCAATCCCACCAGTGGGGGCGTCACGGCTTCGACGGAGATGCTTGCGGCCAAGAGGCATGCCGGGGTGCACACACCCGTAATCGCGTGCAAAACAACAATTGCCAACCAAACACTGGCATACGCAGCTTAATTAATTAAGTTGCCGTTCTCCGCAGCTTCGCCCGTGGGCTGCGAGCGAACGTCGAACTGCGGGCTGGTCTTCCCGGCTACGTCTGGGCTGGGAGGATGAGACTTTCAGGCTAGCGACTTGCGTTTCTTGTCCGTTCTGAGCGCCAGTCGCGAACGTCCCAGGGTAATGCCTGGGGCATGAACTGGACTACGCATGTAGGCTCTTGACCAGTAACATTTTCGGACGCGGGTTCGACTCCCGCCGCCTCCACCAAAATATGTCTATTTATTATATTCTTGCTTAAGTTGGCGACAGAATACGGGAAGTTCGGGAACACCGCCGCATTACGCAGGATCGATTGGCCGAAACGGCAGCCATCAGCAAAGGGTTCTTGAGCGACGTTGAGAACAACAAGCGAAACATCAGTTCAGAATATCTGCTTCGTATCGCCAATTCCTTGGGAACATCAGTCGACTACCTCCTAAAAGGTGAATCCCAGTCTCGCAATTGAGCAAAAATTGTTTTCTGTACGAGACGTGGGGAAGTGTCGCGTCCGATTGGAAGAAAGTACAGCTGTAAGACATAATCTTGCGTCATTACGAGCAAGCCGTCTTGGGAATGGATGGAGGTTGCTCGAGGGCGCGTCGATCCGCGAGTGTGGCACTCGCA
>Ga0066700_10000915_pt1 | contig 11703 bp, 13 predicted proteins | sample GraSoiAngelo_149_FD_66460 | JGI IMG/M metagenome (GOLD analysis project Ga0066700, IMG submission 66460) | Grasslands soil microbial communities from the Angelo Coastal Reserve, California, USA - 14_1009_09_30cm | ecosystem: Environmental > Terrestrial > Soil > Grasslands | place: USA...
GGCGTGATCCGCGTGATCTGCAAGCGCAATCCGCGGCACAAGCAGCGGCAGAAGTAGGACGGGAGGGTTTCAGTGGCACGCATCGCAGGCGTCGATTTGCCGGCTGAGAAGAGGATCGAGATCGCCCTGACGTACATCTTCGGCATCGGTCCGCCGACGGCGAAGCGCATCCTCTCGGTGACCGGTGTTCATCCGGACACGCGGGTGAAGACCTTGAGCGACGAAGATGTCGGCAAGCTGCGCTCGGTGATCGAGCGCGAATACAAAGTGGAAGGCGCCCTGCGCGGCGAAGTGGCCATGAACATCAAGCGTCTCATGGACATCGGAGCCTATCGGGGCCTGCGGCATCGCCGCGGCCTGCCGGTGAGAGGCCAGCGTACCAAGACCAACGCGCGCACGCGCAAGGGTCCGAAAAAGACAGCGGGCGCGATGAAGAAGCCGACGGCCGCGAAGCCGGCGCCCAAGAAATAGCGGAAGGAGATCGAGTGTCGACAGCCAAGAAGCGCGATCGCAGGGTGGGGACGAACGGTGTCGCTCATGTCCAGGCGAGCTTCAACAACACGATCGTCACGATCACGGACATGGACGGCCACGTCGTCACATGGGCCAGCGCCGGCAAGGTGGGTTTCAAGGGTTCGCGCAAGAGCACGCCGTTCGCCGCGCAGGTAGCGGCCGAGGCGTGCGCGCGCGAAGCGCAGAACCTCGGCATGAAGCGGGTCGAGGTCTGGGTGAAGGGGCCGGGCGGGGGTCGGGAAGCCGCGATTCGCTCACTGCAAGCCGCCGGACTCGAGATCTCGGCGATCAAAGACGTGACGCCGATTCCGCACAACGGCTGCCGGCCGCCCAAGCGGCGCCGGGTCTAGGAGGAAGTTCATGGCGGTTTATCACGATGCACGTTGCCGGCTCTGCCGGCGGGAGGGGGCCAAGCTCTTTCTCAAAGGCACGCGATGCTTCACCGACAAATGCGCGATCGAGCGGCGCAACTACCCGCCCGGCGAGCATGGCAAGGGGCGGCGCGTCAAGGAGACGAACTACGGCCAGCAGCTGCGTGAGAAGCAGAAGGCCCGGCGCATCTACGGGATCATGGAGCGGCAGTTCCGGCACTTCTTCACCAAGTCGACGGAGTCGCGCGGTGTCACCGGTGAGGTGCTGCTCCAGATGCTCGAGTGTCGCATGGACAACGTGGTCTATCGGCTGGGCTTCGCGCCCTCGCACCACGCCGCACGCCAGCTGGTCCGCCACGGCCACTTCCAGGTCAATGGCCGCAAGGTGAACATTCCCTCGTATCAGGTGGCCGCCGGCGATCAGGTGACGTTGCGGGATCGGAGCCGGAAGCTGGCCATCGTTCTGTCCACACTGGAATCTCGCAAGGGACAGGACGTCCCCGAATGGCTCAGCGTCGATACCGACGCCCTCACGGGTCGAGTGCTGAGCATCCCGACTCGTGGCTCGATCGCGACTCCGATCAACGAGCAGTTGATCGTCGAATTCTATTCGAAATGACCCACGGAGGCTTGCCGATGAAGTGGAAGAATCTCACCATGCCGAAGCAGATCGCGCCGGACTCCGGCAACGACGACCGCTACGGCAAGTTCACGATCGAGCCCTTGGAGCGTGGCTTCGGACTGACGCTCGCCAACGCGCTGCGTCGCGTGCTGCTCTCCTCACTGCAGGGCGCGGGCATCACGGCCGTGCGGATCGACGGCGTGCTCCACGAGTTCTCGACGCTGCCCGGGGTGATCGAAGACGTCACCGAGATCGTGCTCAACCTCAAGCAGGTGCGCCTCAAGCTGCTCGGCGACGGACCCAAAAAGGGCACCTTCGAGATGCGTGGCAAGGGCGAGGTGCGCGCCGGAGATCTCCAGGTGGACGCCGAGGTCGTGGTGCTCAATCCCGATCTCCACATCGCCAGCCTAAACAAGGATGGCGACCTCCGGATGGAAGTCGAGATCGACGGCGGCCGCGGCTACGTCTCGGCCGACCAGCATTCGCAGACGGAGCGCCCCATCGGGGTGATCCCGATCGACTCGCTGTTCTCGCCGGTGCTGCGAGTGAACTACAACGTCGAGGCCACGCGTCTCGGCCAGCGCATCGACTACGACAAGCTCACGATGGAAGTCTGGACGGACGCGAGCATCCTGCCGCAGGACGCCGTCGCGGTGGCCGCCAAGATCCTGCGCGACCACTTCAATCTCTTCATCCACTTCGAGGAGCCGATCGAGGAAGAGGTGGAAGAGGAGGTCAACGAAGAGATTCTGCGCGTGCGGCGCTTGCTCGACAAGAGCGTCGAGGAGCTCGAGCTCTCCGTGCGCTCGAGCAATTGCCTGCGCGCCGCGGAGATCAAGTCGATCGGAGATCTGGTGAAGAAGGGCGAGCCCGAGATGCTCAAGTATCGCAACTTCGGTCGCAAGTCCTTGAAGGAGATCCAGGACATCCTGGGCGAGATGGGTCTGGCCTTCGGGATGGACACCACGCCCTACTACGAAGGGAAGTCGCCGATCGGCCTCGACGCCTGATCGAGCCGAAAGAGAGTTCGTTGCCATGCGACATCGCAAGGATCATCGCAAGCTCAGTCGAACGTCCTCCCACCGGAAGGCGCTGCTGCGGAACCTGGTGACTTCGCTCTTCCAGTACGAGCGGATCGAGACCAGCGTCGCCAAGGCCAAGGAGGCGCGGCGGCTGGCGGAGCGCCTGATCACCTTCGCCAAGCGGGGCGACGTGTCCGCGCGCCGTCACGTCGACCGGTTCGTCACCCGGCCGTACGTGACTCGCAAGCTCTTCGACACGATTGGCCCCTGGTACACGGAGCGGGCCGGCGGCTACACCCGAATCCTGAAACTCGGGCGGCGGCTCGGAGACGCGGGCGAGATGGCCTATCTCGAGCTCGTGAAGACGGTCGAGCAGAAGGATGCGGAGCGCAAGGCGCGCGAGGCGGTGGAAGCCGCGAGGGCCGGCAAGGGCGAGAAGCCTGCCCGGGCGAAGAAGGCCGAGAAGGCCAAGGCCGAAGCCGCGGCGAGCGAGGAAGAGAGGCCCAAGCGCGGTCGCCGGCGCGAGGCCGGACCTGCCGGAGAGCCTGCCCCCACCAAGAAGACCCGGCGCACCGTCAAGACGGGCTAGCTCAAGCTCCAAGCGGGACATACCGATAACGGAGGGGGCGCGAATGCCCTCTCCGATGAACTTCCCCGCACATGGACCGTGGACGCGGCCAGGCTCGGCCGAAGACTCCTCGCGCGCCCGCACCGGCGGCTCGCGAGGCGGCGCGCATTTCCTGCTTTCCCGGCCCAGCGATCAGCGCCTCGACTCGCGACGCGTGGCGTTCGGCCTGATTGCGATCTTCGTGCTCAGCGTGGCCCTCTTCAATCTGGCCGTGCTGCAGAACGCCCAGAGCCGGATGGTCGAGCAGCGCCTCAAGAAGCTCAACGCGCGCACGGAGGAGAGCCGCGATCACGTCGCCGCCCTCTTCCACGATTTCGGGCGCCGGCTTCGCTTCCTGGCCGAGGAGGATCGCTTCCAGGGCTGGGTGCGAGCGGATCTCGAGGGCACCCTCGATGCGCCGGGGCGCCTGGCGTTCGACGACGAGCTGGGCCGCGCCGCGGACGTGTTCGAGCTCCGGCACATGGTCGTGCTCAGCCCCGAGGGTGTGGTGCTGGCGAGCGCCCCGGCCGGCTACGAGCCCCCGCCGGGTGGCCACACGGATCTCGTCCAGCACGCGGTGCAATCGCACAAGCCATGGGTGGCGGACATCCACGCCGACGCCGACGGCAAGCGCGTCTACGAAGTCGCCCTTCCCCTGACGGGAGCGGCCTTCGGCGGGCGCGTGCCCGTGCTAGTGGCTGCGGCTGACGCCGAGCGGCCCCTCGCTCCCTTGCTCGGCACCTCGTGGAGCGATGTCGGGGCGGGCTCGTTCGGCTGTCTGGTGGCTCTCACCGGCGACCAGGTGCGCTACCTCACCACGCCCCATCGCGACCGCACGGCGCCGCCCGACGCTCCGGTGCCGATCTCGAAGCCCGAAGCGCGCCCGGCGGCGATGGCGGCCACCGGGATCGAAGCCGACATCGAGCAGTCCGATCCGGGCGACGAGCCCTATACCGCGGTCACGCGCTACCTTCCCGAGCTCGGCTGGGGCCTGGTGGGGCGGATCGACCGGCGCGTGCTCATGGCCGGCATGGAAGGCACGATCGTCCGGTTGCTGGCGCTCGACCTGTCGCTGGCTCTCGCGGTGGCGCTCCTGCTGTGGCAATTCCGAAGAACGTACCGGCGGGGACTGGCCCGCGCCGAGCGGCGTGTGACGCAGCGCCACGCCGAGCGCGTGCAGGCGATCTTCGATTCCGCATTCGATGCCATCGTCACGTACGACGGCAACGGCCGCGTGATCACGGTCAATCGCGCCGCCGAGCAGCTGTTCGGGCGCCCGACGGACGAGATGGAAGGCCTGCCCCTCCACCGCTTCCTCCGCTGGACCACCGGCGAGTCCGAAGACTCCGTGCCCGATCTTCCGAGCACGGGCGTGGTCTGGGTCGCCAACGCGCTGCGCGCCGACGGCGAGAAGATTCCGACGGAGATGTCTCTCGGCCAATCGGGCAGCAACGAGACGCTTCTCTACAACGCCATCATTCGCGACGTCCGGGATCGCGTCGAGGCCGAGCGGCGGATTCGCACGTTCGCCGAGGGCCTGGAGTCGAGCAATCGCCGGCTCGAAGAGGTCAACGCGCAGCTGGAGGAAGCCTCGCGCCTCAAGAGCGAGTTCCTCGCCAACACCTCGCACGAGCTGCGCACCCCGCTCAACGGCATCATGGGCTTCCTGCAGCTCGTCCTCGACGGCATGTGCGAGACCGACGAGGAGTGGACGGCCTTCCTCAAGCAGGCGCTGCAGTGCTCGCGCCACCTGCTGGGCCTCATCAACGATGTGCTCGACATCGCTCGCATCGAAGCCGGCAAGCTGGTGCTCGACATCCAGCGGGTGGAGATCGCCACGCTGTTCCAGGAGGTCCGCACGCTGACGCACGTGCAGGCCTCGCAGAAAAACATCCAGCTCACCTTCGTCGAGCCCGAGGATGAGGAGACGGCGGTGCGCGTGGATCTGGGCAAGGCCAAGCAGGTGCTCATCAATCTGGTGGGCAACAGCCTCAAGTTCACCTCGAAGGGCAGCATCACGGTGCGGGCCGTCCCGAAGCCGAACATGGGGCACGTGACCTTCGAGGTCGTGGACACCGGTATCGGCATTCCGCCCGAGCACCAGAGCCTCATCTTCGAGAAGTTCGCCCAGGGAGACGGGAGCACCACGCGCAAGTTCGGCGGCGCCGGGCTGGGTCTGGCGATCTCGCGCAGCCTGGTGGAACTGATGGGTGGCGTGATCGGAGTCTCCAGCGAGGGTCGCGGCAAGGGCACGACCATGCGCTTCTCGCTGCCCCTCTGGAACGATCAGATCCTGCCGCTCGAGCAGCCCGAGTACGCGGAGGACCAGATCGCGGGGCCCGCCGGCGGCCGGCTGGTGATGATCGTCGAGGACGATCCGGTGTTCCGGAAGTTCGTGGCCGCGGTGCTCCACCGGCACGGCTATCGCACGATGGAAGTCGGCAGCGCCGAATCCGCGTGGGTGCTCGTCCGGCGGCTCAAGCCCGAGATCGTGGTGCTCGACTACGCCCTGTCGTGCGGCGAGGGGGCGGGGATCCGCACCGGCTGGGATCTGGCGCAGCGTATGACGACCGATCCGGACCTGCGTCACCTGCCCATGCTGTTCGTCACCGGCTTCGAGGCCGAGGTGAGAGATCGGCTCACGAACACCGCCTTTGCGCGCCGGCCCGAGCACCTCCTCAAGCCGATCGAGCCCTCGGCGCTGATCGCCAAGGTGGAGGAGATGGTCGGCTCGGTGGCCGGCCGGCAGATTCGGATCCTGATGGCCGAGGACGACCCGGTCGTCACCGCATACGCGCGCAAGGTGCTGCCCGAGTCGCGCTTCCTGCTCGAGATCGCGGGGAACGGCGAGGAGTGCCTGCACATCCTTCGCACCCAGCCCAATGGCTTCGACCTGCTCCTGCTCGATCTGATGATGCCGGGCGTGAGCGGCTACGACGTGCTGCGCGACATGGCGCTCACTGGGACCGAGGCGCGATTGCCGGTCCTGGTGCTCACCAACTGGCCCGAGCCGCGCAACGCCGAGGAGCGCCGCCTGCTGGAGCAGGGCCTGGTGCTCGAGGTGGTCTCGAAGACCAGCGTCCACGACAACCCGAACGTACTGGGTCATCTCATCGAATGGCATCTCCAGGCGCGCGGCGAGCAGGCCTCGGGACCGGTGGCGGAGGCCGCATGAGGCACGTGATCGTGGTGGAGGACGATCCCGTCAATGCCACGTTGTTCCGCACGCTGCTGGAGCGGCGCTGCGGCTGTCGCGTCACGCTCACGGAATCGGCCGACGAGGCCGTGAGCGCGGCGCGGGAGGGAGCGGACGTCATCATCATGGACGTATCCCTGCGCGACTCCACGTTCGAGGGTGTGGCCATGACGGGTGTGGACATCTGCCGGGTCTTGAAGGGCGACCCGCAGACGGCATGCATTCCCGTGGTCCTCGCCACCGCGCACGCGATGCGAGGCGACGAGGAGTCTCTGCTGAAGGAGAGCGGCGCCGACGACTACGTCTCGAAGCCGATCCTCGATCTCGAGGCCTTCGCAAACAAGATCCAGCGCTGGCTGGGACAGGCGGCGGCATGAACGCTCCGACCGGACCCGCGCGCATCCTGGTCGTCGAGGACGATCCCTTCTACCGCCGCGTGCTCGAGAAGCGGCTGGCGAACGAAGGCCACGAGGTCTTCGCCGCCGCGGACGGGCGAGAGGGCATGCGCATCATCGTCACCGCGGCGCCGGATCTCGTGCTCTCGGATTGGATGATGCCCGAGGTGGACGGCCTCGAGCTCTGCCAGTCCGTGAAGACCGGTCTCAAGGACGCCGCGCCCTACTTCATCCTGCTCACCGCCAAGGGCGAGCTGGACGACAAGCTGCTGGGCCTGCAAACGGGCGCCGACGACTACATCGTCAAGCCCTGCGATCACGGCGAGCTCGTGGCCCGTGTCCGGGCCGGAATCCGGATCATCCGGCTCACGCAGCAGCTCCGCTCGACGGTGGCACAGCTCCAGGCCGTGAACGCCCGCCGCCGCGCGCCGGATGGCATGGAGCCGGTCGAAGAAGAGCCGCGGCGCGACGGAACCGAGGGCTAGTCGAGGGCGGCGCCCGCCGCCTTGATCGCACCTCGCCGCGTGGTAGACTCCGCGGCCTGCTTTCGCCCCGCCTCCTGGTCCCAAGCTCGGCGAAACCACCGCCGTTCCTCGGTAGCTCAACGGCAGAGCATCCGGCTGTTAACCGGAGGGTTGTAGGTTCGAATCCTACCCGAGGAGCCAACTCCGAGAGCCCTGCGACGTATCAGGTTGCGGGGCTTTCGCTCGCTCGCTGCCCGGAGAGCCTCGGATGTGCTCCCGTCGAGGGTCGTCCACGACAGGCGCGTCGTACTGATCGACGCCGACGTCTGAAAGGTTCCCTTCGTGACGGGCATTGACCCGAGACATCCACAACACGAACGCCGCGCGCTCCTTCCAGGCGGCCTGGCCGCGTTGCCTGAGGCCAAGTAACATCCCGGATCCGTCGTTACAAGGGTGGTGAAACTTCGGGATACGCAATGAAAGACGAACTTGGCGAACTCCGGGAAGTGTTTCAGGACACTTATCGGCTCGAGCGAATCGTCGGACGCGGAGGTATGGCCGTCGTTTATCTCGCCTATGACGAGAGGCACCAGCGCCCACTGGCTCTCAAAGTCCTGCTGCCGGAAGCGGCCACCGCTCTAGGCGGAGAACGGTTCACCCGTGAGATACGTATCACCGCGGCCCTCGAGCATCCGAACATCCTGCCGCTCTTCGACTCCGGCAAGATCCGCGACTCGGTGTTCTACACCATGCCGTACGTGGACGGCGGGTCGCTGCGAGACCTTGTCGTACGCTCTGGTCCATTGCCGATCGCCGATGCGGTCCGACTGGCGCGCGAGGCCGCGGACGCTCTCGCATATGCGCACGCCCGCGGCGTCATTCACCGGGACATCAAGCCTGCCAACATCCTATTGAGTCAGGGACACGTCTGAATCGCCGATTTTGGGCTGGCGACAGCCTTGGCGGCCATTGGCCAAGAACAGCTCACGACATCGGGAGTGTTCCTGGGAACCCCTCTTTACATGAGTCCCGAGCAGATCTCGGGAGCGACCACGGTGGATGCACGAACCGACGTTTACTCGCTCGGTTGTGTCCTGTACGAGATGTTGTCAGGGCAGCCACCGTTCGTGGAGAAATCAGCTCAAGCGCTCCTTGGACGCAAGCTCAACGACCCACCTCCTGCGCTGCGTTCCGTGCGTCCCTCCGTGCCCGAGGGCCTGGAGGGGATCGTACGCAAGACGCTGGGCACCGCCCCCGCGGACCGATATGCGAACGCGAGGGAGCTCTCCGAGGCGCTCCGCATATGCGAAATGGCCGATCAAGCGGGGAGGCCAGAGCCGCGTCTTACTCTGAAGGGAGCAAGAGGGCCGCTTCTCGTCGCGGCGTTCGCCCTCGTCGCGTTGGTCCTCGCCGGTCTGCTCATCGCCCCAGGTGTCTCTCGGTGGGTCAAGTCCCGGAGGTCCGTGGCCAATCCAGACGCGCCGACCATGCCGGGTACTTTCGTACGTCTCCTCTCCGCAAATCCCGCCGCTGGAACGTTGTTGCAACGATCTGCTCTTCGCAAGGGAGTGCCCGTGCGCCTCTTGGTCGATTTTGGTTATGTGGATCCAAGGGATCCGCGCGAGTACGGGAGCCACTGGGTACATCTCTTGATGCTCTCGTTCCTCTACTCTCAGCAAGATTCTTCGGGCGAAGATTGGGTAGGGATGGAGGCTCGTCGCATCCTCGATCCCGGCCGAATCCTTCTGCAAGGAACGCTGAACGAAAAAGAGGTATTCGACAACCGAATCACCCTAAAAGCATGGTCGATGCTGCAGGATACGGTTACGCATCAAGGTTTTTCGACCACCACGGCGATGGTCCGAGTGGAGTATCCGGTCGAGAGCATCCGGCCCTGAAGACATTCAGTGCTATCCTCAGCCCATGACCACCGCCGACCTCTCCGTCACCATCGTAGATGCCTTCACGCGCCATCCCGGCGCCGGCAATCGCGCGGGGGTGATGCTCGACGCGCCTCCTCTCGACGCCGAGGAGATGATGGCGATCGCGCGCGCCGTGTCCGCTTCCGAGACGGCATTCCTCCTGCCGCCGAGCGCGGGCGCCGACTTCGCGATGCGCTATTTCTCGCCTGCGGCCGAGGTGGACTTCTGCGGGCATGCCACCGTGGCCACATTCCATCTCCTGGCCGAGACGGGACGCGTCCAAGCGGCCGGCCGCTACGTCTTCGATTGCCCGGCCGGCCGGCTCGAAGTCGAGCTGGAGCCGATCGGCGATCACTGCCGAGTCTGGATCGCCACGCCCCGCGCGCCGTGGAAGCAGAGTCCGATCTCGCTCGATGCGTTGATGTCGATGCTGGGCGGCACGCGCGCCATGTTGGCCGCGCGCCTGCCCGTCATGCAGACCGGTCCCAAGCTGCTCGTGCCTTTGGCGAGCCGCAAGGACCTGTGGTCGCTCATGCCGCGCTGGGACGATCTTCAGGCGGACGGCCTCGCGCACGGCATCAAGGGCTTCTACGCCTTCGCGCTCGAGGCGGAAGAGCCGAGCCACGTGGCGCAAGGGCGCTTCTTCGCGCCGGCGATGGGCCTGCGGGAGGATCCCGTCACCGGCTCCGCCAACGGACCGTTCGCCGAGTATCTCGCGATGCAAGGTGTCCTCAAGCTGCCGGCGGCAGGCGGTACCGTGCGAGCCCGCGTCGAGCATGGCCACGCCATGGGCAAGCCCGGCCAGGTGGAGCTCGAGGTGTCCGGCCGCCCGGACGCGGTCGATCGCGTGCGCGTGGGTGGCGTCGGAGTCACCGTGATGCAGGGGATGCTGCGCCATCCCATGTCCCGCCCGGCCATGCGGAGCTAGAGGGCGCCTTGCCCGACACTCTGCGCGGAGCTGGGCGCGCGATGCGGCTGGAAGTCCCCGACATCGGCGCCGTCTCGGCCCTGGCCGTGAGTCCCGCCCGTCCGGTGGCCGCGCTGGCGCTGGCGCATGGCGCGGGCGCCGGCATGCGGCACGCGTTCATGGAAGGCCTGGCGGAGCGCCTCTCGGAGCACGGCGTGGCGACGCTGCGCTACCAATTCCCCTATCTCGAGCACGGCGCGCGCCGGCCCGATCCGCCCGCCGTGGCGACCGCCACCGTGCGAGCCGCGGCCGAGCTGACGCGCCGCACCTTCGAGAAAGCGCCGCTCTTCGCCGGCGGCAAGTCGTTTGGCGGCCGCATGAGCTCGACCGCTCAGTCGGAGGGGCCCGTGGCCGGCGTCGAGGGGCTCGTCTTCTTCGGCTTCCCGCTCCATCCGATGGGACGGCCCGCCATGACGCGCGCCGCGCATCTGTCGGCGATCCAGGTGCCCATGCTGTTTCTCCAGGGAGATCGCGATGCGCTGGCGGATCCGAGCCTGATCCGGCAGACGTGCGAGCGCCTGGGACCCGTGGCCACGCTGCAGATGGTCGAGGGCGCGGATCATTCGTTCCACGTGCGCGCCCGCTCCGGCACGACCGACGATCGCGTGCTCGACTGGCTCGCCTTGACGGCGAGCGATTGGATGCGCCGGGTGAGCGCCGCCCGCCAGAGCCGATGAGGCTTTCGGTCGGCACCAGCGGCTACTCGTACAAGGAATGGGTGGGAAGCTTCTACCCGCCGAAGACGCCGGCCAATCAGATGCTGCGCTACTACGGCCAGCGCTTTCGCACGGTGGAGATCAACAACACCTTCTACCGCATGCCGCAGGAGCCCATGCTCGCCCGGTGGGCCAGCGAGGTGCCGGAAGACTTTCGCTTCGTGCTCAAGGCCCCGAAGCGCATCACGCACGAGCGCCGGCTGCGCGACGTGCGGGACGAGACGCGACATCTCCTCGAGGTCGCGGCCGTGCTCGGCGCTCGGCTCGGGCCGCTGCTCTTCCAGCTGCCTCCGTTCTCCAAGAAGGACGTCGAAGCGCTGCGCGAGTTCCTCCAGCAGCTCGGTTCCACGCGAGCCGCGTTCGAGTTCCGGCACGAGTCGTGGATCGACGACGAGGTGCACGACACGTTGCGGGCGCACGGCGCGGCGCTGTGCCTGGCGGACACGGAGGACGGCGAGCCGCCTCTCGTCGCGACGGCAGGCTGGGGCTACCTGCGGCTGCGCCGCCCCGACTACGGCGATCCGGAGCTCAGCGCCTGGGTGGACCGCGTGACGCAGCAGCCGTGGGAGGAGGCATTCGTCTTCTTCAAGCACGAGGACGAAGGCAAAGGGCCGGCCCTGGCCGAGCGTTTCCTTCAGCTGGCAGGCGCCGCCCGGTAACGTGACCTCCCTGCGGCGCGCGCTGGGCTTTCGCGACGTCGCGCTGTTCTTCGTGGTGGCGGTGGTGAGCCCACGCTGGATCGCCAGCGCCGCGGCCGCGGGGCCGGGCGCGCTGCTGGTGTGGCTGGTCGCCGCGCTGGCGCTCTTCGTGCCGCTCGGGCTCACGGTGATCGACTTCTCCTCGCGCTACCCGGGCGAAGGCGGGCTCTACGTCTGGATCGGGCGCGCGTTCGGTCCGTTCGCCGGCTT
>Ga0066700_10000921_pt1 | contig 11684 bp, 13 predicted proteins | sample GraSoiAngelo_149_FD_66460 | JGI IMG/M metagenome (GOLD analysis project Ga0066700, IMG submission 66460) | Grasslands soil microbial communities from the Angelo Coastal Reserve, California, USA - 14_1009_09_30cm | ecosystem: Environmental > Terrestrial > Soil > Grasslands | place: USA...
TTGAACGGCGCGAATAACTGCCAGCGGCGACGGCCCCTGCCAGCCGGTATTGAGGTATACCTGCTTAGCGGTGGCCGGTACTTGCTCGCGGATCGCCTGGACGTTTAACGCTGGAGACAAGCGCGCGGGTGTCTAGCCCCGGGAGAAAGTCCGCGGCATTCTATTTCTTGGGCCTCCTGGCCGGTGCGCCCTTGCCACCCTTTGCCGTCTTCGAAGCGCTCGCTTTCTTGGTGCCTTTCGATTCTCTAGAAGCGGCAGCCTTAGCAGCACCCTGCTTCTCTTTTCGCGCCGGACGTTCGGCTATGGGCGTCTGGAGCGCGGCAATGGAGGCGTTATAACGAAGGAGCAATCGGGACTTGTGGCGCCCGGTGTTGTTCGGATGCAGGACGCCTTTGCGAGCCGCTCGGTCAAGGGCGCTTATCGCAGTGCGTACAGCGTCCCGCGCGACATCTAGGTCGCCGCCGGCTATGCTTTCGTTCGCACGCTTAACCGCCGTCTTAGTCGCGCTCTTGACCGCGCGGTTGCGCAGGTGCCTCTTTACAGACTGACGGTGTGCTTTTGCGGCGGATCTCGTAGCCAAGATTCCTCTCCTTCAAAGAAAAGCGGCACAAATCATAATAGCGGCACCTTATAGAGGTGTCCAGCGAGGAATGTCACCCTGTCGCCCCGCGAATCTGCGAAACCTTTTCGGTAACAGCTGCAATCGCTTCCGCGCGCACCTCCTCTATCGCACGTCCGCCGTCGATCACCACGAATCGCTCGGGTTCAGCATGCGCCAGCTCCAGGAAGCCTGCACGTACGCTTTGATGGAACTCGACGTTCTCTCGTCCGGTCACGTCCTTTTGCACACCATCTCGCGAAAGTCCCTGTTCGGGCGGTACGTCGAGCAGCAGCGTAAGATGAGGAGCCACGCCGCCCGTCGCCTCGTCGTTAAAGCGCCGGATCAAGTTCAGATCGAGCCCGCGGCCGTACCCTTGGTAGGCCAAAGACGAGTCGGTGAATCGGTCGCACACCACAATTTGACCAGCGGTCAAAGCCGGGACTATTACCTCTAAGACGTGCTGAACGCGGTCCGCCTCAAATAGCAAAAGCTCGGCCAAAGCGCTGAGCGGACTACTCTCCTCCTTCCCCTCCAGGATGCTTTCAATACGGCTGCCCAGTTCCGTGCCTCCCGGCTCCCGCGTTAGGCAGACTGGCTCCCCTTGATCTACAAAGAATTCTCCGATGGCAGCGGCCAGAGTCGTTTTCCCGGACCCTTCACCGCCCTCAAGCGTGACAAAGATCCCGCGGCTCTGGGCAGCCGCCATCTAGTCTTCGCCGGGCATTATGCGAACGTAGCGGTGGGGCTCCTTGCCCAGACTGCGCGAGGCTAGGTTGTACCGCTGCGCCAGCATGTGTTGCAGCCGGCGGACATAGGCGTTTTGTGGATTGAGGTCAACCGCATTCTCAGCGTTCATCACGTGGCCGATAGCCTCCTCCGCCTCGTTGAGGGCGGACATGACGGGGTCACCTGCCCGGTCTCCCCGCATCGTGAGCAGCGATTGCTCCAGCTGCAGTACGGTGTTGCTTTTCACCACGTAGATGGGAATTCCGCGCGATTCCGCATCGTGCAACGTCTGAGGCTTGCGCCGGTAGAAGGGCCGCAGGGTGATCACTACATCCGCGTCATCAAGGTGGTCCACGATCTGGCCGGGAAATCGTGTCTCCCGCAACGCCTGAGCCAACCGTTGCCGGGAAACACCAAATGGATAGATTCGCCGCTCGCGGGTCCCGGCCGGCGTGGCATCGACATCCGCCCTGCCTCTGGCATCACGAGCTGAGGCCGCAGTATGCGATACGGCGGCTCCCAACCGTACCTCTCCTGCGGGGTCCAGCTCTCGGATTTCGGGGGGAACCGAATATCCCCTCAGGATGGCATCCACAACCTCGGCGACGTCGGCGTGCACCGCAACTTTGCTGAACGACTGAATCTCGACAAGCACAACGAATGTTGGCGGGGCGCGCCGTTCAAGAATCGCCTTTTGCGTGCCGCGACGGCGCGCCTCTTCGTCGCTCAGCGTCACCGATTGGATACCCCCCACAAGATCGGAAAGCGTCGGGTTCATGATGATGTTCTCAAGGGCGTTACCGTGAGCGGTCGCGATCAGCTGTACTCCGCGCTCCGCAATCGTGCGTGCCGCCGCGGCCTCGAGGTCCGTTCCAATCTCGTCAATAATGATCACTTCCGGCATATGATTCTCAACCGCCTCGATCATCACCTTGTGTTGTAGCTCTGGCGCTGGCACTTGCATGCGCCGCGCGCTGCCGATGCCGGGGTGTGGGATATCGCCGTCACCGGCAATTTCATTCGATGTGTCAACCACTACGACGCGCTTGTTCAGTTCGTCAGCCAGAAAGCGCGCGACTTCCCGCAGCATCGTTGTCTTGCCCACCCCGGGCCTTCCCAACAGCAGCACGCTCTTTCCAGTCCTTACCAGGTCTTCGATGATACGAATAGTGCCGAATACCGCTCGTCCAACACGGCAAGTCAGGCCGACGATCTGGCCCTTCCGGTTTCGAATGCAAGAAATCCGGTGCAATGTCCTTTCAATGCCCGCCCGGTTGTCCGCGGTAAACTCGCCGATCCGCGAGACGACCGCATCTATGTCTTCCTGCGACACCTCGGACTCGCTTAGGATCACTTCCTCGCCCGGATAACGGGCCTCCGGCGGCCGGCCCAGGTCCATTACTATTTCCAGGAGCTCAAAGTTGTTTAGACGTCCCCGGAGGGTGGCGGCGACATGGACCGGCAGAACATCGATCAATGCGTCCAGGTCGTCCGTGACGTTCAACATGTTGCTAGCTAACCGGAATGGCTTGACCTGCCGTCTCGTGAGCCAGTTCCCCAGCCGGCTTGACCAGCCGCTGGGCATAGCAAGTGTACCCTGCGACCGGCTGGAACCCCAGCCGCTCAAGGGATGCCGCCCAGGTGCCGTTGTATTCCGGTACGAGACTGAGCACCCGGCGGCTGCCATTGAGGTACGAGAGCGCGCTCCGGACAAGCTCGTCAACGGTGAAGCGTGTGCTTTGAGCGATCAAAGAAAAGCGGCCGGTCTGGCCGCGAAGAATCCGCAGCCACGCGCTGATTATCCCGTCCTCCTCCAAAAGTAGGTCCTTCGTGCCTCCTCCCCATGATTCCTCAGCCGCTTGCCATTCGCGAAAGGTCGCGCCCTCGATCGCTCTTACGTTCGCCGGTACGGAATGACTATATAGCTGAAAGACGCCGACGAGATCGCTTTTTCCGCGTGGCCGGAACGGCACCTCTGTCTCCTCGGAAGGCGGAGCCGAATCGAGACGGTAAAGCGTCTCATTCGCGTAAGGAAAGAAGCTGGCCCTGCGTGCCGCCTGCGATACGTGGCTCCCCGCATCGAGTCGCAGAAAGACCCGTTCGCCCCGCTGTTTGGTGATCCCGCCTATCATTCGACTCAATAGCGATAGCGCCACCTCTTCGTCCTCATCCACATCAATGAGGGCATCGACCTCCCAGGCCGACGGCTTGGCCCGCCGGCGCGCCGAGATTAAGCCACGAATGGTTGCGCCTCGGACGCTCACCCACGTGTGTTTGCCAGTCGCGAACGAGAACCACTGCTCGATCGTCGACTCCAGAGGATGCGCGCGTTCGTCCAGGCCCAGCCGGTCGAGCGGTTTGGCCTCGTTAGGATGCACCGTCCCATCGAACGAGACGAGCGCAACCAGGTCGGTCGGCAGCGGACGCCGGGGCGAACTCATTTCGAGCCAGCGCTTCGGCCGGATGATCGAACTAGGTCCAGGAAATACCGGTGGAACCGCTCGTCATTTGTCAGCTCAGGATGAAACGAGGTCGCTATTACTGATCCCTGCCGCACAGCGACGGGTTCGTCCCGTCCTGCTGCGTCATTTCTCGTGCTGGCCATTACTTCGACCCCCGGTCCCACACTGGCCACCACCGGCGCGCGAATGAAAACGGCATGGAACGGCTCCCCACCCAACTCCGGGACGTCCAGGTCCGACTCGAAGCTGTCGACCTGTCGCCCGTACGCATTTCGGAGGATTTCCATGTCCAACGCCTCAAGAGTGGGAAAATCCAGATCCGAGGCGTTGCGCGCAAGCACGATCATCCCCGCACAAGTCCCCCAAACAGGCGCTCCCGTCTTCACAAAGGCTCCGACCGGCTCGTACAATTTGAAGTCTTCCATCAACCGGCAGAACGTGGTGCTCTCCCCACCCGGAATAATTAGCCCATCGAGCCCGCGCAGGTCTTCGGCGGACCTCACTTGCCGCGTCACGACGCCCAGGCGCCGCAGCATCGACTCGTGTTCTATGAAATCGCCCTGGAGAGCGAGAACTCCAATGATAGTCAAGGCACCTCTATTTTAACAGTCACTCGAACGGCCGCATCGTGGGAGCGAGGCATCCATGCACCAGGATGCAATTGACGGAAGGAGGGGCGATGGGACTTGGAATCAGTGGCGGCTCCGGTGACTCGCTCTCAATGCACTCATCGAGCAAAGTCCAGCCCGTCAGAACACCCTAAAAAGCATACGAGCCGGCGGGGAGCCGGCTCGTATGCTCAGTCGTCTTCTACTCAGTCGTCCGTGCGGCCTCCGCCTTCATGGTCATTGTTTCCGTTCCCGTTGTCGCCGTTGTCACCACTGTCGCCGTTGCCGTTCCCATGATCCCCGCCTCCGTGCTCTCCGTCGTCTTCCCCATCGCCGCCGTTGGTTAGGACCGCAACTTCAAACGGGCCCTCGGGGCCGTGCGCGAGCGTTACGTAGACGGAATGACCGGTGACCGCCGCCGCCAGCGGGAACGGCAGCCCTGTCGCGATCGCATGGCAAGACCACTTGACGGTGCCGTTGTCGTGGTGACCCTCACCATTGTCATCGCCGCCGCCATTTTGGCTCTTGCAGGCGTTTACGGTGCCGCCCTTGCCTCCTCCGCCCTCGGTCGCAGCAAGCCAGCTGGCCTCATCCAGCTCCACGACGTATGCAGTGCCGTCTTTGCCGAAAGTCATATCGACGATCGATGTCCGCGGCCCCTGCTCCGGCCCACAGCCCTGAGGGCCGAAGTCGATGCAGTCGTTGGAAATCTGGACTTGTGTGCACTCGCCATCGTCCGTCCCGCACGTCACATGGCGAGCGTCGGGTTCAATCCGCCATATTCGCGAGAAGCCGGGCGTCGCTGGAAAGCCGGTGAGTTCCCCGGCGTAAATCCCGCCGTCGGGGCCAACAGCAACCCCGGTGGCGACAGCATCGGCCTCAAACGTATCCGGCAAACCACAGATGTCTGGCGGACCGGCCGGGCATCCCGCCGCGTCCTTTACCGGCTGCGTGGGTATTTCATGCTTCGGCAAGACAGCCACCCAGTCAATATTTCCGTCCGTATCGACGATCAGAATGTCGTTGCCGCCGGCGTCTGCAACCAAGAACTTATTGCGGGTCAACTTCGCCAGATGGTACGGGTTAGAGTCGACGCCCGCGCCGTCAGGGTCATGGTCTGCCTCGAATTTGCCCAGGTCCGCGACTTCGGTCACGTCGCCGTCCTTAATTCGCCATAACCTACCGTCGGTGGGGGCCTCGCTCCCGCCTGTCAACGCCATGTATTCTCGCCGCCCAACTTGGATTACATCCGTAACGTTAGGCAGCGACGCGATGAGCGACGTGTCCCCGTTGTCGGGGTTTAGCTTGGTGGGTCCGGCACCCGAATCAGCAACCAGCAGTTGACCGTTTTGACCGACGTTCAGCCCAAATAGCAGGCCATGAAAGTCCTGCGATATCGTCCTCCAGCCGGGGCCGTCCGCGCTCGCGATACTCGCCGTCAGCCCGAGCACAAGAACGGCCGCAATCACAGGCACACTCCGCCGTAGCGCCTTTACCATGGGGCTTACCTCCTTCTGAACTAGCGGGGCATCAGGGGGCAGGCAACATTCGACCATCGCTATGCACGATATGTCAAGTGACGGCCCCTGAGCACGTCCGTATGCGTGGCGGTTGCGAGAGTTCTCTTACGGCCCGTTAAATCGATGAGGCCCCGCGCGGCTACGAACGAGACGCTTCGTCTACCATCCCCGCGGTGCCAGGCGCTCGCCTTCCGCCATCGCGTTCACCGCGATGCCCACCATCGGCTCACCCAGCCCACGAGAGACCTCGGCCAGGATCGCCGGGTTGTTGTAGTTCGTTACCGCCTTCACGATCGCGTGGCCGCGCGCCGCCGGATTGCCTGACTTGAAGACCCCCGAGCCAACGAAGACCCCGTCCGCGCCCAACTGCATCATTAGAGCCGCATCCGCCGGCGTCGCCACGCCGCCCGCCGCGAAGTTTACGACCGGCAGCCGCCCCAACTCCCGTGTCTCCTTGACCAGATCGTACGGCGCGTTGAGCGCCTTGGCCTCCGCCATTAGCTCATCCTCCCGCAGCGAGGGCAGGCGCCGGATCGCCGACTGCACGGCCCGCATATGTCGCACGGCCTCTACCACGTCACCCGTCCCGGCCTCGCCCTTCGTGCGGATCATTGCCGCCCCCTCGCCGATGCGCCGCAGCGCCTCCCCGAGGTCGCGGCAGCCGCAGACGAAAGGCACCTTAAAGTCATGCTTTTCGATGTGGTGAGCTTCGTCGGCCGGCGTCAGCACCTCGGACTCATCGATGAAATCGACACCCAGCGCCTCGAGGATCTGCGCCTCGACGAAATGGCCGATGCGCACCTTCGCCATCACGGGGATCGACACAGCCTCCATGATCCGCACGATGATCTCCGGATCTGACATGCGGGCCACCCCGCCCGCCGCTCGGATATCCGCAGGCACGCGCTCGAGCGCCATCACTGCGCACGCACCCGCCTCCTCTGCGATCTTCGCATGCTCCGGCGTGACGACGTCCATGATCACGCCGCCCTTGAGCATCTGCGCCAGCCCGCGCTTGACGGTATCAGTGCCTGTCTCGATGGCCATCTCTCAGACCTCCTTTGGGGGTGAATCCAGTATAGCGGAGGCGTGACGGTCGCGTAGGGCCGGTTTCGTACCGGGAACATCCTTCTTCGTGCGACACCCGTTCGTCTACCAACCTCGATGGCTGCCTAACGCCAAACGCACCCCTACTTCTCTGGACCCTACTCCTTGTTCCTATCTCCTATCATGTAGCCATGCGCATCGGCCTCATCTCTGACACCCACATACCCACCGCGGCCAAAGAGCTGTGGCCGCAAATCTTTGAGGCGTTTCATGGCGTCGACCTCATCATGCACGCCGGGGACCTCATGGTCCCGGAGGTGATCGACTGGCTCGAGGAAGTCGCCCCCGTCATGGCCGTCTGGGGCAACGGCGACTTTCGCGGCTGGCAGCGCACCGTGCCTCCGGACGACGCGCGCCTTTCTGAAGCCAAAGTGCTGCCGGTCGGCGATCTGCGAATTGGCCTCGTCCACGACCTTCAACTGCCTGAACACCCGCCTCTGCGAACCCTGGAGGGGCAGATGCACTACTACTTTCGCCGCCCGGTGGACGTCATTGTGCGCGGCAGCACCCACGCCGCAGAAATCAGCGAGCTCAAGGGCGTCCTCATCGTGAACCCTGGCAGCCCAACATTCCCGAATCACCAAAGCACACGCCTGGGCACGATCGGTTTCCTCGATATAGAGGAAGGTCAGGTAACGCCCTCAATCCTGCAGTTGGAATAGGCCTTCGGAAAACGTCGGTCTTCTCGCGGTGCCTGAGACGCTGAAGGCTGCCAACGGTTCGGTTGATTGGGCTACAGGCCGCGAATATAATCGTTTGGTTTGATAATCTAGACCGAGACGCGCTTGGATTACGACTCGCTGAGGATTAAGAATGTACTGGTGCCGGTTGATGGCTCAAGAGCGGGGTTCGACGCTCTTGCTCTGGCCTGCCACCTCTCGAAGCGAAATAAGGGCACCGTCTACGCCGTTTACGTGATCGAAGTAGCGCGCAACCTGGCCCTGGACGCTGAAATGTCCAGCGAAGCGAGGTCTGGTGAAGACGTCCTGACCGAGGCGGAAGAGGTAGCGGACCGGGTGGACTACAAGGTCTCCGGCGAGTTGCTGCAAGCCCGCGACAAAGGTCACGCGATCGTTGACGAGGCAGCCGACCGCCAGGTTGACGCCATCGTTATGGGCATCGGCTACGAGCGCATTCTCGGCGAATTCCAGATTGGCACGGCCCCACAGTATGTCCTCACCCACGCGCCATGCCAGGTCATCGTTTTCCGAGAGCCGGTCCGGGAATAAGTAGCCGATGAAAGTCGTCATCATGGGCTGCGGTCGAGTCGGCGCCACTCTGGCCACCTGGCTCGATAGCGACGGACACGACGTCACGGTGATCGATATCCGGCCCGATGCGTTCAAGCGCCTGCCCACGGACTTCAAAGGTCGCAGGCACGCGGGCAACGCGATCGACCAGGACGTGCTCGCCCGCGTCGGCCTCAAGCAGGCGGACGCCTTCGTCGCCGTTACCCAGGGCGACAACCGCAACGTCATGGCGACGCAGATGGCCAAGCACCTCTTTGGCGTTCGCCGCACGCTCTGTCGCATCTACGACCCCATTCGCGAAGAGATCTACCGTGACCTCGGGCTCGAAACGATTAGCCCGACCCTTGTGGGCGCGCAGCTGCTCAAGGACCTGCTCGACAAGCAGCCGGTGGCCGCCGACGGAGAGACCGAGGCGTAGATGTACATCATCGTCGTCGGCGCGGGAAAGGTCGGTTATTACCTCGTCAAGGAGCTTCTGGAAGCGCCGGAAGGCCATGAGGTGCTTATCATCGAACTCGACGCAGCCAAGGTCGAGCGCGTCACCCAGGAGCTTGGCGACATTGCCCTCCGCGGAGACGGCTGCGAGGCGGCGACGATGGAGAAAGCCGGCTTCGGCCGTGCCGACATGGTCATCGCGGTCACAGGGGACGACGAAGACAACCTCGTGGTCTGCCAGGTGGCCAAGGCTAAGTTTAGCGTGCCGAGGACAGTCGCGCGCATCAACAACCCCAAGAACGAGACGATCTTCAAACAGCTGGGCATCGACACGACAGTCAGCGCCACAGCCGCGATCCTGGCCCAGATCGAGCAGGAGCTACCGACTCACCCGCTTATCCCGCTCCTTCGGCTTAAGGGCGGAGGGCTTGAGATCGTTGAGGTCAAGGTCCCCCAGCGCGCGTCCGTGGTCGGAAAGCGTATCGGCGAACTGCTGCTGCCTCAGCAGTCGCTAATCACCCTGATCGTCGACTCGGACGGTACACCGAGGGTGCCCAGCAACGACACAATGATCCGCGCCGAGGACCAGGTAGTCGCCGTAACGCGCCGTGAGAACGAAGATGCGCTGCGTGCCGCGCTTACCAACTCCTCATCACCACCGGGCCCCTAGACCAATGAGCGGCCGGGCCGGAGAAGCAGGCGCGCCCCAGCAGCGGGCAAGCCTGCGACTGGCCTTTCTGGGCCCCGCCGGGACATTCAGCGAGGAAGCCGCCCTCAGGTACGATGCCGCGGCCCAACAGGTCCCGATGGCGAGCATCACGGCCGTAGCCAGCGCCGTGGATTCGGGAATGGCCGACCTCGGTATCGTCCCGATCGAAAACAGCCTCGAAGGGTCAGTCACTGAAACGCTGGACGTCCTCGTTCACGGTGCCGGAGCGCTGTCCATCCAGAACGAGGCGATCCTGGTGATCGAGCACTACCTGCTTGTCAAGCCCGGTACCGGAGCGGACGCGGTAAAGGTCCTCTTTGCGCACCCACAGGCGCTCGGTCAGTGCCGCGGCTTCGTGGAGCGCTGCTTCCCCAAGGCTACCATCGAAGCGGCGCTATCGAATTCAGCGGCCGTAGAGGAGATGATGGCGCGCGACGACGCCGCCGCCGTCGGCACCCGCCGGTCCGCCGACATCTTCGGCGCTGAAATTCTTGCCCGCGGCATCCAGGACCGGAGCCCCAATCTCACGCGCTTTGTCGTGCTTGGCAAACAGGACTCTCCGCCGAGCGGCGACGACAACACCTCCCTGGCGTGCGCCTTCGCCGTCGAGGACCGGCCGGGCCTGCTCGTCGGCGCGCTCAAGGAGTTCTCGGACCGCTCGATCAACCTCTCGAAGATCGAGTCCCGGCCCAGCCGAGAGAAGCTCGGCACATACATCTTCCTCATGGATGTGGACGGCCACCGCGCCGAGGAGCCACTGCAGACGGCGTTGGAGCGCGTCAAGGAACAATGCTCCTTCTTTCGCGTACTCGGTTCCTACCCTAAGCATCGAGAGTAAGGCGCCGATGCCCGAAATTCCAGATCTCGAAGGCTACCGCGCCTACTTCAACAAGCGCCTGCCCGGCGTCGCCGTGGAGTCGGCCGAATCGATCATCCCCTGGATCGTGCGAATGGGCCGCGACGAATTCGAAGCCCGGATGAAAGGACAAGTCTTCCAGCCTGTTGGTCGCAGGGCGAAATATCTCTTGTTTCCGTTTGAATCCAGCGACAATCTCGTCGTTCACGCTATGCTCACGGGCCGCTTCGAGTATGTCCAGCCGAAGGAACGGCGGCGGGCGAACACTGCCTTCATCCTGCACCTTGGCAACGGAATGGACTTTCGCTACTTCGACGATCGAAACATGGGCCGCGGTTATATCGTGCGGGAGGACGAGTTCGCCGAGAAGGTCCCCCGCTGGACCGAAATGGGGCCTGACGTGATGGACCCAGCGCTGACCGAGGACGTCTTTGTCGAGCGGGTAAAGAAGATGCGGGGCCAGATCAAGAGCGTCCTCACCACCGAGCGCTGTATTGCCGGGATCGGCAACGCCTACTCGGACGAAATCCTATGGGGGGCGCGAATCCATCCGTATCGCAAGCGCACCGAGCTCTCGGAGGAGCAGTTGCGCGATATCTTTCGTTCCATCCGGAAGGTGATCGACTGGTCGACGCCCATCGTGGCCGCGCTCATGGAGAAGAAAGGGCTGCCCGCAAATCACTATCGAGACCATCTCCGCGTTCACCGCAAGGGGGGCCAGGACTGCCCTCGCTGCGGGCATCGGATCTCGGAAATCACGTCGGGCCAGCGGATCACAAACTTCTGCCGCGGCTGTCAGGAGTAATCGCCTGCGAGCGTCGGACGACCAAGCGTGACACGAGCAATCCTCTGGGACATGGACGGCGTGCTGGTCAACAGCATGGAGTTCCACTACCAGGCGTATCGCGAGGTCCTCTCGGAGTTCAGGCGAGATCTGTCGCGGGAGGAGTATCTGGGGTCGCTTATCGGGCTGCGAAACTACGTCATCCTGCGACGGCTCCTCGGCGACCTGCCCCAGGAGCAAATCGAGCGGCTCATGGCGGCGAAAGAGGCGGCTTTCCGGAGCCGTGTCGCGGACAATGTGCAGCCCTTGCCCGGAGCAGCCGAACTTGTGCGGCAGGCGCATCAGGCGCGCCTAATGCAGGCAATCGTCTCCTCAACTCCGTACGAGAACATTGAGCTGGTGGTCAATTCGCTCGGCCTACGCTCCATGTTCGATACGTTAGTGGGCGAGGAAGATGCACAGCACGGCAAGCCGGACCCGGAAGGGTTTCTGGTGGCGGCCGAGCGGCTTTCCGTGCCGCCCGTTGATTGCGTCGTGATCGAGGACGCCCCGGAAGGGATCGCCGGCGGAAAAGCGGCGGGCACGCACTGCATCGGCGTCACGACCACTCGCCCGCCGGAGAAGCT
>Ga0066700_10000928_pt1 | contig 11633 bp, 11 predicted proteins | sample GraSoiAngelo_149_FD_66460 | JGI IMG/M metagenome (GOLD analysis project Ga0066700, IMG submission 66460) | Grasslands soil microbial communities from the Angelo Coastal Reserve, California, USA - 14_1009_09_30cm | ecosystem: Environmental > Terrestrial > Soil > Grasslands | place: USA...
AGCCAATTCCCTTTTTCCTCTTCCGCGGCAGCCTGCAGCTCACGGACAGCAAATTCCACCAGGGCACCGTTCTCCAGTAACTCCGCCTTTTGCACACGCAAGTTGTCGCCAGGAGCTTCCTCTTCCGTCACCTTGGCATTGCTGTCAATTGCCGGGACGCGGTCCAACAGCGCGTATTGCGGTGGATCGTCTTCCTGCTTGAGTTGCCGAAGGCGGACACGCGCCAGTTCGCCGTAGTAGTAATTTTGAAAGCGGCCGGAGAGCTTCTGATAATAGGCGCGAGCCATTCCTGGATCGTTGTATTCTTCAGCGAGGCGTCCACGCCAGTAGAGTGCGGCCGGCACTTCTGCGGAAGCTGGATAGAGCGCAATCTGCTGCTCAAAAGCGTTCTTGGCTTCAGTGTTCTTGCCTTGGCGTAACGATAACCACGCTACCTTCCAATGGGCGTAGGAGGCCCGGCTGCCCTCGGGGAAGCGCTGTTGCAACTCGCCGTAGGATGCGATAGCTCGGTCATAGTCGCGCTTCAGTAAGTAAATATTTCCTTCTGAGAGCAAAGCCTGCTCCATCCATGGACTAGTAGGAGCTTCTTGCCGGAGTTGTCCCAGGATGCGCAAGAAACCGTCATCGTCGTCGTCAGCGCGGGCGACTTCAGCAAGGTTGAACAGACGTTGCGCGTTCATCTCCGGTGTGGAACTGGCGATCGCATCCAAAACTTTCTTAGCTTCTTTGTTCTGTCCAGCCCTGCGTAACGCTACCGCCATCGTCAACTGCAACTCGGGGCGCTCAGGCGGACTTACCTGGTCCACCAGGGCGCGATACTCATCCGCTGCGTCGCTGAAGCGCTTGCCTTTCGCCAGCAGGTCGGCGCGGGTGCGGCGCAGGTTCAGCGAAGGCGCAGGTAATGGGCTGGACGCGGCTAGTTTCTTAAGCTCGTCGTCCGCCTGGCTGGCTTCCGCACTCAGCGGCATAGTGAAGTACAAATTGCGAAAGATGTTTGCTGCTTTCTCCTGCTCTCCCGACGCCGCATAAGCGCGACCCAACGCAAGTTCCACTTCCGCGCGAGTCGGTTCGCGATCCTTTTCCAATACTGGGATGGCTTCTCGCGCTCGTCCTGCGGCCAACAATGCATTCGCGTACACGACATGCGCATCACGAATCAACAGCGAATCGGGATAGGTCTTGTCGAATTCAGCAAGCGCGGCTATTGCTTCCGCGTTTTGGCCGGTCTGCAGATAAGAACTTCCAAGATAGAAGTTGACGTAGTCTCCCAAATCGCCAGCATTAGGCTTGGCGCGGTTTAGCGGGTCAATCGCTTTGGCATAGTCATGGTCGAGGATGTGCGCATAGCCCACGACCAGCCAGGCCAACGCACCTGCGTCTTCTTTCGCGTGACTGCGGGCATAGGATTCCACCCCAGCATATGCAGCGGGAGTTCGATCCTGGAGAAGCTGGCGGGCCATGGCCTTCAGGCTAGAGGAGGCTACAAAGGCCCGGTGCATGCGGCGCAACCGCGGAGACGAACGCTTGCGCTTTTTGCTGATAGGTTTCTTTGCGACTTTTTTCTTAGGAGTGGACTGCGCTCTTTTGGCGGATGATTGGGCAGCAACCGGTGCAGCGGCTGATAGAAAATTGCTGCACCACACTGGCAACACCAGAACGGAGACCAGAACGAGAACCCATTGACTACGATGCAGAACCAATGTTTTCAATTATCGCCGAAAATTGGCGCCCATGAGTGAACCATCATCTCCGGCCAGGCTGCGAACGATTTCCTGGTTGAAGTAATCCGCTGCGGCGGCCACGGTCGTACCGTAACGCTTCTGATAAGTGGCACGGCTCTTCTCGATTTCATCCTTCAGCCGGTCGTAGAGGTCTTTGTTTTTTCGTCCCTCAGTTACCTTGGCCTGGTTGTAGAGCTTTATTTCATCTACCAGCAGCCGGGCGAAACGCTGAGCCTTGCGGTGGATATCCGCTTCTTCGGGCGGCAACTGGGCAAAATCATCGGTGGCCGGCGCTGGCGCGGCCGCTGCACCGGCAGAAACCACAGGATCTGATTCGGCGACTGCATTAGCCTCAGAGTGTTGCGGAGTTGCGGCGGCCACATGCTTGGGTGCGTGACCGGCAAATGGATCGGAAAACGATGATACGGTCTGCACCGGAAAGCTCGCCTCAGGACGCTCGCCGCCTGCCTCGCCCGCACCATCCTTGGGTGCCTGTTTGCGCAACGATGCGACTTCCAACCACGCGCTGGTTGCGGTTACCAGGACTTCCAGCGCGGCTGCATCCATCTTTCCACTTCCGTCGCCGCCGTCGGCATACACCAGTGCGGCAACTTTGTCCTTCAGCAAGAGCGGGAGGATTAGCATCTGATCGTCGCTGGGGCCGCCGAACTGAGCGATCAGTTGCGGATCTACATCTGCCGCAGTGCCCGCGAAGGCCATTCGCGCCTGCATAGCCCGCGCGGCCGCCCCCATGGTCAGATCCAGAACAAAATCTTTGACATCGTCATTGTTCTCGAATCCGCGTCCTTGCCAACCGGTGGCCGCACCGCCTTTGACAACGAAGAGTGCGACCCGCCCGCTGTAGCGGACCGTGTTGTCCAGCAACGTCCGGAGAATTTCTTTTTGCGTGGTCCCAGCGTGAATGGCCGAGATCGCCTTCAGCAGATTGGCGGGGCTGTTTTCTTGCGACTGAGGCCGCGACGTCTGGCCCAAGTGGGGCTGCAGTTCTTCCATAACCCGTCGGACCAGGTCTACGCGTAGTTGCGGAACATGGCTCTCGAGAATCTGAGACACGACTCTCTCGACGATTTGCTCAATCGCGTTTCGTTCTGCCATGGTCGTAGTTGTGCCGCCGGATGCGGTTTTTCGCCCTGTCATTGCTGGTTTAAATCCAATTATATGACCATTTGGCCGCGTTTCCGGGTCACGTAAGGACGTGTTCTACCGGGGATTTCCACCCGCCCGGAATTTATCGTAAACCAGCCAAACCTGAATACGTCAAAAGAGGTAAGCTAAAGGCCGGGGTTACCAAGTAAAATAACATTTCTGTCTCGGCCGCGCAGCTGAAAATTGTTGCATCGGAAGGACCATGAGCGCCATCCAACCCAAAGTAGATGAGCCCGTCAGTGATGAACTGACGTTAGTTCAGGCGGCCAAAAGCGGAGACGTTAGTGCGTTCGAAGAATTGGTTCGGCGTTACGACCGGAACGTTTTTCGGATTGCACAGCACATCACGCAAAACCGCGAAGACGCGGAAGACGTAGTTCAGGACGCGTTCCTGAAAGCGTACAGCAACCTGGCGCAGTTCCAGGGCCAGTCAAAGTTTTATACCTGGCTGGTGCGGATCGCGGTCAACGAGGCGCTGATGAAGTTGCGCCGGCGTCGGCCCGAACGCACGGTTTCGCTGGACGAGGAAGTTAAGACGGAAGAAGATTCCCTGCCGCGCGAAGTCGCGGATTGGAGTCCTAATCCTGAGCAGCAGTATAGCCAGGCGGAGTTGCGCGAAATTTTAAGCAAGACGATCCAGGGACTTCCCCCGGGGTTTCGCACGGTGTTTGTGTTGAGAGATGTGGAAGGTCTCTCAACCGAGGAAACTGCTGACGCGCTCGATCTGAGTATTCCAGCAGTCAAGTCCCGGTTGTTGCGGGCTCGGTTGCAACTGCGAGAACGGTTGAGCCGCTACTTCCAGAAACGAGATGGTGGAAATGGCGCCCAGAAACGCGAGAGTGGAGATGGCACACAGTGAAATGCTCTGAGTTTCTGCAAGAGCTGACCAATTATCTCGACGGCGTCATTGACGACCGTACCAAGGCTGAACTCGAAGACCATTTGTCTTGGTGCCACAACTGCTTTGTGGTTTGCGATACCACCAAAAAAACCATCGAAATCTATCGCGATTCCCAACTTTACGAACTTCCTGACGACCTCCGAACCCGTCTCCGTACCGCCATTGTTGCCAAGTGTCACGCGCATAAGAAGTCAGGTCCGCAGGAAGTCTGACCCACGTCGGTTCCCTCTAAGCTGATTATTTCTTAGCGTTTCCACGCTGTGCTTGGGGTCCGCGCCGACCCCCTCCTTGGTTAGATCGAACCTTTTAGGCCAGAGCTGAATCTAAGTAGCTGGATTCGGAAGTACGCGTTGGTAGGAATCCCAGGAAGGGGCCAGTTAGAGCCCGCTGCTGTCGGGGAGGATTCATGATCGCAAAATTGTTCGACGCTTTCTTCGGCTGTTGGCATTCTCATTACAGTTTCCCAATCACGATTCGGCCAGGTTCCCGCCGCAGTCAAGCGGCTTCCCTCACCGGTACTTATGTGGTGTGTCTGGATTGTGGAAAGGAATTTCCCTACGACTGGAAGACCATGAAATTGCTAACGTCATCCACTCAAGACCGGCATCGGGTGCGGTCGCTGGCCACAAAAGAGGCCGCATAAGCATCCGAGAATCAGGCTGCAGACGCAAAAAAAGCCGCGATTAAATTCGCGGCTTTTTTGCTTGCGGGAAACTTAGTTATTGTTGTTGTCGTCTCTGCGTTTGAGGGTCGGACGATCGTCGTCTTTCTTATCATCCTTGCTGGTCTTGTCTGTGGATGAAGTCCGGCGCAGGCTCGGTTTCCCCGAGTCTTTCTCATCCACCACCTTGCGACGATTTTCCAGTGCCGCCAAGCGTGCCTTTACCAGGTCGAACTCCGAAGTTGTAACCGTGTACTCCGCTCGTGCCGGCAGTATCTTCGAAATCTCTTCCTGCGATTTGGAGATACGATCAGGAGTCTGGGGATGGGTTGAAAATGCCTTCGCCAGCGTCCCCGGCTTCTTCTTCTCCTGTGCTTGGACCTTCTCAAAGAAGCTGATAAAAGCCTGTGGATCGTAGCCCGTCTTATACATGTACTGCAGTCCAAGATAATCCGCTTCCGCTTCGAAACCACGCTGGAAGGTGACAAACGTCATTGGCAAGCCAATCCCGGCCGCTGAGCGAACCGCGTAACCGATGCCGCCGCCGACAAAAATCAAAGGAATGGTGCCGATGTTGGCCCAGTTCCCGCGCGTCATCTGACGAGTAATGTGCCGTGCCGCTACGTGCGCGATCTCATGCGCCATAACTCCGGCTAGCTCCGCTTCCTCGTCCGCCGCCAGGATCAACCCAGAGTTCACATAGAAGAACCCACCGGGCAATGCCATGGCGTTGATTTCGTCCGAGTCAATCACTTTGATCGTGAATGGCACCTGCGCGTCCGAATTGCGCACCAGGTTTTGCCCGACGCGGTTAACATATTCCGTGATCACCGGATCCTGGATGAGCTTTACGCTGGCCTCCACCTGCTGGGCGTATTCCTTGCCCATGCGGATCTCACTTTCGATGGAATACCAGTTACCCATGCCGCGTCCGCCCATTTTGCGGTTGCCGATCGCGTCCACATCGTTCTTTCCGCCATCGTGTCTGACCTTGTCCGGATCGGCAGGCGAAACCGTAGGAGTTGTTGGCGCGGTCTTGTCGGTTTGCGCCGGGGTCTTGTCAGTTTGCGTCGAGGTCCCCGAAGCGCCTGGGCTGGGGCTTCCCTGATCCTGCGAAAAACTCCACGGAGCCGCATAGCTAAAGCTCAGCAATACAGCCGTTATTACGAAAAAACGAAGCTTCATGGCCCACTCCTATCTAATTATACGCCCGGTTGGAGACAGTACTTCCTTGGATTTCACTAGTGGGTTGGACGCCGGTGCGGGCAACAAGGTTACCTGTGGTGTGGAAATGACAGACTTTTGACATATGGAAGACTATCTAGCCACGATATCGAATCCAACCGCAGCTCATTTTTCACCTTGACCGTGCCGCCGCCCAAGCTGATCGAGTGATTCCGAAGTCCTTCTGTTTCAACTCCGCAGTCCCGAGATAATGCCCATTCCGCTCAGTCACATCCGCGTTCACCGGCCGGGTTTGGCCATGCAAGGTCAGCTCTCCATGGACGACCCACTTGCGGTCGGCGACGTGTTCTAATGTCGTGGAATGAAAGCGGATTTCGGGGAATCTCTCGGTGTCCAGCACCTTGGGGCATAACATGGTCTGCTGAATTTCTGCCCGGTCTTTGTCCGAGACGTCTTTATCCACCACTCGGAGCCGGCGCGCGTCCACCCTGAGTTGCACGGATCGATTCGTCTGGTCAAACGATCCTTCCTGGATGGGAGCGCTGATCTGGTGATCATGCGCGAATCCGGAGAAGAATCCCGCCTTAAACACCCGCACGGTCATAACGGACTTCTCGGTGTCGATGGTTCGTGAGACCCCGGAATCGGCCCCCAAAACGACCCCAAGGGGCAGAACGGCTAGAACGACGAGCACTGACAATCTAGGCATGGCGTCTCCGAAAATTTTGATGAGAGAAACATTGCGGTTCTAATCTCTCACTAGTTCTAATCTCTCACTAAATGAGATGCGCCGTCTCAGTCGAGTCCCCCAATTCGTAGCGCTCATAACCGGTCTTGCTAGCTTCCCTCCGCAGTCGTAACATGGCGCCTTCCTGCCGTCTGGAGGTGCCGTTTGCTCGATCGCCGCCATTTTCTTTCGTCTGCCACCGGCCTCGCTGCCAGCCTGGCCTTCAGCAATAACCTGTTCGCGCAACTCGAGAAGGCTCCTACCTCGCTTCCAGAATCCGATCTTTACGAAAAAAATGAAGAAGCCTACTGGGCCGAACTGCGAAGACAATTTCTCATTCCCGCTGACGAAATTTATCTGAACAACGGCACCGTGGGCAGCAGTCCCGCTCCTGTGTTGCGCGCGATCTTTGATGGCTACAACCAGACCGAGAAAATGGATCAGCAGGATCCTGAAGATTATCCGATCTGGGGCTACGCGGCATGGAACGAATTCCGTGACCCGTTGGCTGCATTTGTAGGTTGCAAGCGCGATGAAATCGCGCTGCTGCGAAATGCTACCGAAGCCAACAGCTATATCGCCAACGGAATTGACATGAAATCAGGCGACGAAGTGTTGATGACAGATCAGGAACATCCCGGCGGCGAGCAGCCCTGGAATCTCCGAGCCAAGCGTTACGGAGTGGTGGTGAAGAAAATCACGCTGCCCAAGCCCGTGCAAGATTCAGCTCAGGTGTTGAAACTGTTTAACGACGCCATCACTCCGCGAACGCGGGTCATCTTCTTCAGCCACATCACGACGGTTACGGGTGTGGTGTTGCCCGCTAAGGAAATCTGTGCACTCGCTCGCTCCAAGGGCATTCTCTCGGCCGTGGACGGCGCTCACGTTACCGGCATGATGCGCCTCAGAGTCCACGACCTGGGATGCGATCTCTACTCGTCCAGCCCCCACAAATGGTTGCAGGCGCCCAAGGGCTCCGGTTTCCTTTACGTGCGTGATGAAATGATCGATCGCCTTTGGAACACCATCGCCACTGAGGGCTGGGAAGAACCCAAATTGCGTGCCGAACGCTTCCAGCGGATCGGCTCTTCGAACGTACCCTCTCTCTGGGGCCTGCGGGCCTCCATCGACCTAGCTAACAAGATCGGCATGGTGCGCATCGAGAGACGGCACCGCCAGCAGGCTGACTACATTCTTGGAGAAATGATGAAGCGTGGCACGGAGTCCTGGACTTCACCCGATCCAGCCCTGCGCTGTGCCATTGTGACTGTGAATGTTCCTCCGATACAGCGTATGGATCTGGAGAATTGGTTGTGGAAGACATACAAGATTCGCATCCGTGGCGGAGAGCCGTCGAAGCTGCGCCTGTCGACGCCATATTATCTTCTGAGGAAAGACATTGATCGGTTTTTGGTGAAGTTTGACGAGTATCGAAGAGAGAAGAAAACTGCGTGATAGACTCCGGCCAGCGACCGTGATTCAATTCAAAAGCGCGCGGGCGGGGGCGCCCGCGCCACACAACATTGCACCACACAATCTCAGTCGTAGTATTCCAACCCCAGGTGCGTGATCAGCTCTTCGCCTTTTAAATGTCGCAACGTGTTCTTCAGCTTCATCGACTGAATGAACAGATCGTGCTCGGGATAAAGTCCTGGGGCCGTCATCGGTGATTTGAAATAGAAACTTAACCATTCCTGAATTCCGATTCCCCGCAACTGAGTGCTGCGCTGCGCTAGATCGAGAAAGAGCACTAAATCCAAAACAATGGGAGCTGCAAGAATCGAATCGCGGCATAGGAAATCGACCTTGATCTGCATCGGATAACCCAGCCAGCCGAAGATGTCGATGTTATCCCAACCCTCTTTATTATCACCACGTGGCGGATAATAGTTAATTCGGACCTTGTGATAGAACTTGCCATAAAGATCGGGATACAGTTCCGGTTGCAGGATATGCTCCAGCACCGAAAGCTTGGATTCTTCTTTAGTCTTGAACGACCCAGGATCGTCCAGCACCTCGCCATCGCGATTTCCCAGAATGTTGGTAGAGAACCAGCCGGCCAGTCCTAGCATGCGTGCTTTCAGCCCGGGCGCAAGAATCGTTTTGATGAGCGTCTGCCCGGTTTTGAAATCCTTGCCGCAGATGGGGGCATTGTTCTTACGGGAGAGCTCATGCATGACGGGAATATCCACCGTCAAGTTGGGAGCGCCGTTGGCGAATGGCACGCCCTCCATGAGCGAGGCGTAGGCATAGATCATCGAGGGGGCGATGTTCTCATCGTTCTGGGTCAGCGCCTTTTCAAATGCTTTTACCGTCTGGTGAATTTCACTCGGCTGCAAGAATACTTCAGTTGACCCGCACCAGACCGTGACCAGCCGAGTGGCGCCTGAAGTCTTCTTGAAATCGCGGATGTCGGCCCGTAACTGCTCGGCCAGATCCATTTTGTTCTTGCCCTTCTTGACGTTTGGGCCGTCGATCTTTTTTACGTAATTGTGATCGAACACCGCTTTGCGCGGCTTTATTGAGGTAAGGCAGGGCTTGACCTGCTTCAGAAGCTCTCGCTCCAGGACTCCTGCGTTCATGGCGGCGGTGTACATGTCATCTTCAAAGATGTCCCAGCCGGTGAAAACCAGATCGTCCAGCCCGGCCAGCGGCACAAATTCCTTCACTTGGGGGGCGCGGCTCTCGGTGCGCTTTCCCAGCCGGACGGTTCCCATTTGTGTGAGCGAGCCAATCGGCTCGGCCAGTCCTTTGCGGATCGCCTCAACCCCGGCCACAAACGTCGTCGCCACGGCGCCCATACCGGGAAGCATTACTCCCAGCTTGCCTTTCGGCGGCTGCAATTCGCCACCGAAACTCTCTGCTTTTGTTCCGGACTTCACTTTGGAGTGCTGTATTTTCGCGTGCTGCTGCCGCTTCGGCATAGTTGTGGCTGCTTCCTTATGAGAACTTGGGATGTAAGGCAAACGGTTATGTTCTCGTATCGTGAGCAGATTTGCAACCACACCACGGCTGAAGGACGAGAGCGGTTGTGAATCGCGTAGTGCGATGATACAAAAGTCCCATCTTTTAAAAACATGGCTGACAAGATCGCTATCGTCACCGGCTCATCCAGCGGCATCGGCATGCTGACTGCGATAGAGCTAGCAAAGAATGGATTCAAGGTCGTCGCCTCCATGCGCGACCTCGAACGTCGAGCCCGACTCGATGAAGCCGCGTCCACAGCGCAGGTCACTGGACAGCTAGATATTCGTCGACTTGATGTGACGGATTTCAATGCTATTCCGGGCTTCGTCCAACAGGTGGTGGGCGATTGCGGCCGCGTCGATGTGCTGATCAACAATGCCGGCTTTGCAGTTGCGGGCTTCGCTGAAGACATGAAAGTGGACGAAATCCGCCTGCAATTCGAAACCAACTTCTTCGGCCAAGTAGCTCTCACCCAGGCGGTGCTCCCCACCATGCGGCGCCAGCGCGCGGGACACATCATCATGGTTTCGTCCATCAGCGGATTGCACGGTGCCCTCTCGATCAGCAGCTACTCCGCTTCAAAGTTTGCGCTGGAAGGTTGGAGCGAGTCGTTGCGCCTGGAAGTAAATACGCTCGGGATCAAAGTGGTGCTGGTGGAACCGGGATCGTTTCAAACCGATATCTGGACGCGAAACGTCCTGATCGGGCAGAAGAGTGTGGACGGAACCTCACCGAACCGTGCTAGGGGCGAAAAAATGAGGGAAGCGGTTCAGAAAATGAGAAAACGTGATCCAATCGAAGTCGCGCGCGCTATCGTTCGTATCGCCCAGGATCCTGATCCGCGTCTTCGATATTTAGTGGGTCCGGACGCTCACATCCAGCTCTGGCTCAAGCGAGTTTTACCCTGGAAATGGCACGAGAAGCTGTTGGCTCGGCTGCTGAAAATTGACTAGCTTACTTCCCTTCCAAATCCATCGGTTTCACCGGCAGATCCCAATGGGAGTCAAGGATCTCAAAGCGTCTCTGCTCTTCTTTCGCGTAGGTGTCTTGGTCTGGGAACAATTGCTTTTTCAATGCGTCTTCGTCGAAAGCTTCATTGGCCACCGTGGCATTCTTGAAGAAGATGGTCACGCGATAGTCCCAACGTCCATCTTCCGTAGTGTGATAGCGAGGCTGGTCCATCCACACCTTGAGCATGCGTCCCATGTCCACCTGTTTTTTGAGTAGCGGATAGTGATTCTTTTTGAATAGTCGTAAAAACTCGTCGGCATGCCCCCACACGGTCTTGTAGTAGTACTCAACCACGAAGGGAGGCGGTGCGGTGCTCGGCGCGGGCTGGGCGAACGTGGAGCTCGTGCTCAGAAGGAATGGAATGAGCAGCCATGTCACGTATTTCACGGAGAATCTCCTTCGCCGAAAATTTCAGATCTCAGATGTTAGATCTTAGTTCTCAGATTTTCTATTGCGTAGCGCCCATTCTATTCTGCCAGTGCGACCAGACGAACCAAACAATCCCCGCCAATAGGACCAAGCCAATCACAGTATCGAACTGATGAAAATACTTTCCCAGTTGACGCCAGTTCTCCCCCAGCTTCATGCCCAACCAGGCCAATCCAAGGCACCACGGCCATGATCCCAGAAAAGTGTAAATGTGAAAGCGTCCGCGTGGCATCCGAGCCACACCTGCGGGAAGCGCTATGAAGGTTCGGACCACTGGCAAAAGGCGGGCAATAAACACTGCGAGGTATCCCCAGCGCGCGAAAAAGCGATCGGCCCAATCCAGTTCGCGGCGGCTCAGCAGCAACCACCTTCCGTATTTTTCCACCAGAGGGCGCCCGCCGTAGTACCCGACTTCATAAGCCACCAACGATCCCAGGTTGCAGCCGATGGCTCCTGCGGTCGCTACCCAGAACAGATTCATCTTGCCCTCGTAGACCAAATATCCGGCAAAGGGCATGATGAGTTCGGAGGGCAGGGGAATACACGCCGATTCGATTGCCATCAAAATGGCAATGCCGCCATATCCAGTGAGGCCGATCACCGACTTAATGAAAACAAAAACAGCAGCGAGAATTTTCTCGATCATGAGGAAGGGGGACGATCTTCTTTGTAGAAATACGACGCAGCTTCTGCTGACTAAGAACGCCTTACAAAGAGTAGCACGAGAGTTAGAACGAGCCTTCCTGGGTAAATGTGTATCCCGGAAGAGAAGCTCCGTCGGCGGCCTTCGCGACTTTGACGCGAACCGTGGGAGCATCTGGAGCGGTCACCAAAGCGGGGCGTAGTACTGCAAATTGAGAGAAG
>Ga0066700_10000930_pt1 | contig 11619 bp, 10 predicted proteins | sample GraSoiAngelo_149_FD_66460 | JGI IMG/M metagenome (GOLD analysis project Ga0066700, IMG submission 66460) | Grasslands soil microbial communities from the Angelo Coastal Reserve, California, USA - 14_1009_09_30cm | ecosystem: Environmental > Terrestrial > Soil > Grasslands | place: USA...
GGCGGGATGGTCATTCAGCTCAAGAAAGGCCGCGACGGCCCAGCAACACTCGCCTGCGTCAGGGTCGATGGGACGCGCACCTGGGGCAAGGAGCATCCCTTCTTCCCCGTACACGACATCACCCATTGCGCCGTTGAAAGCGTGCTCGGCTTCGAGCAAGCGTTCTTCGGGTTGATCGCGACGGGGTGGGACATCGACGACTTCGCCAAACCGCGCGCAAGCAGGACCATGCCGTTCCAGGCGATCGTTGCGGAGCACGTCGTGAGTGTGTTCGATCGCGAGCGCGCGCTGCCAACGCCGCTGACCGTTACGGAATTCAACGAGACGGTGTTCGCGAGCCTGCCGCCGCTCCAGCGCGATACGTTCCAACCGCTTACCGACGCCCAGGTCTCCCAAGTGCGTGAGTTGCGGAGCACATTGGAGGCTCGTTGGCACGCGCTACCGGTGGGCGCGACTATGGAGGTAACATTCCCCGCACGATGATCCCGAAGGTGCGTAGCTACTTCACCTCGACGCCTCCCAAGGCACGCGCAGCCCTCAAACAGATCCGGGCCGCCATTCGCTCGGTCGCGCCGCGCGCTGAGGAGGCGTTCAGTTACCAGATTCCCGCCTTCAAACTCAATGGCCGCATGCTCGTGTGGTATGCCGCGTTCAAGGCCCACTGCAGTCTGTATCCGATGACCGGTGCGATCCGGCGGAAGCTGGCCAGGGACCTGAAGGGATTCGAGATGTCGAAGGGGACAGTCCGGCTACCGCTCGCGAAACCAATACCAGTGGGGCTCGTCAAGAAACTGGTCAAAGCGCGCATGGCTGAAACGGACCGGTGAACGACGATGTACGAAGACCGCCGCACCCCGCCTCTCCCCCCCAGACGCTTCGCGCGGCGTATGGCAAACCACGTCGCCGTGGCCGCGGGATTGATTGCCTTGTCGCTGCTGGTCGGGATGTGGGGCTACGAGCACTACGAACACCTTCTCTGGCGCGACGCGTTTTTGAACACCGCGATGCTGCTGGGAGGGATGGGGCCTGTAGATCCGCTACACAGTAACGGCGGTAAAGTATTTGCCGGGATCTTCGCCCTGTACGCGGGCATGGTCTTCCTGGTTGTGGCGGGACTCTTGCTCGTGCCGGTGATTCACCGCATCGCGCACCTGTTCCATTTCGAAGGTGGGCCGCGCTGACGTGGACTTCGATCTCGCGCTGGCGACCGAGGTTCTCGAACGCACGCCCGGTACGCTGCGCGCGCTGCTGCAGAATGTCAGCCAGGAGTGGGCGCGCGGCACGGAGGGTCCGGACACCTTCAGCCCGTTCGACAACATCGGTCATTTGATCGACGGCGAGGAAACCGACTGGATGCCGCGTGCGCGGATCATCCTCGCCCAGGGCAAGAACCGCTGCTTCGAGCCGTATGACCGCTTCCGCCACCGCGCCCGGAACGCCAACCGCACGCTGGATTCTCTGCTCGACGAGTTTGCCCGGCTGCGTGTCGAGAACCTCCGCACGCTCGAGTCTTGGCGGTTGTCCGACCAGCAGCTCGATCTGCCGGGGGAGCACCCCAGCCTCGGCTCCGTCACGTTGCGGCAGCTGTTGGCGGCGTGGGTCGTACACGATCTCGGACACATCGCTCAAGTCGCGCGCGTCATGGCGAAGCAGTACCGGGCGGAGGTCGGCCCCTGGGTGCCCTTTTTGCCCGTTTTGACCGATCACCTGACTCCCCGGTCGTGACGAGCCCTAGCTTCTGAAGTGCCAGTCTTTTATGTTGCATCGTTGATTCTGGCAGTGCCATTGGCGAGGGGTCGAACCATCAGGCGGCGCCTGCGGACTTCGGCATAAAGCCCAAGTAACGCGCACGGGCGCGCCGTGGTGAACTCGGTGACCCTCCCCCCGCACCAGCCAGCCTTACTTACGGCGCAACACGCCTTTACCAAGAGCCCGACGCACCTGACACGCGTCGCACCGTTCCTCGCTTCGAGGAACGTGCTGCCCGCTTGTCCGGCCCCAGGGCAGGAACAGAGTACGTTATGACACCGCAGCAAGCTCACAATCATTTACCACGCCCCACACACAAAGAACCTCCCGCCCACGCGCCCAATGCGGCACTGATGATCGACTTCGACAACGTGACCATGGCGATTCGATCGGACCTGCAGACCGAACTGAAGCGCCTGCTCCAGTCGGAGATCATCCGCGGGAAGGTCGCCGTACAACGCGCCTACGCCGACTGGCGCCGCTATCCCCAGTACATCGTGCCGCTCTCCGAATCTTCCATCGATCTCATCTTTGCCCCGGCCCACGGGGCGAACAAGAAGAACGCCACCGACATCCGGTTGGCGATCGACGCGCTGGAGCTCGTCTTCACGCGGCCCGAGATCGGCACGTTCATTCTGCTCTCCGGCGATTCGGACTTCTCTTCGCTGGTGCTGAAGCTCAAGGAATACGGCAAGTACGTGATCGGGGTCGGCATCCGTGAGTCTTCGAGCGACCTCCTGATCCAGAATTGTGACGAGTACTACTCCTACAACGAGCTGGCCGGCTTCACGAAGACGAGCGATGTCGAGTATGTGAAGCGCGATCCGTGGGAGCTGGTCGTGGAAGCGGTCAAGCAGATGACGGCGCACAATGACGTCATGCGCTCCGATCGACTGAAGCAGGTGATGCAGGAGATCGACCCGAACTTCGATGAGAAGGACGCTGGATTCTCGCGCTTCAGCAAATTCGTGATCGAAGCCGCACGTCGCGGCTTGATCACCCTGACGCGCCTCGACAATGGCCAGTACGAAATCGCACTCGGTCCACAGGTCCAAGGCGCGGCGGCGCAGCCGGCCCTCGCCGCGATGAGCGAAGCCAACGAGAAACCCCGCAGCCGGCGAGGCGGCCGAGGACGAGGACGCGGCGGCCGAGACCGTGAAGAACTGCCAGGGGCGTCCGCTGAGCCAGCCCAGCCGGATGAGCCCGGGCAGTCCGAGGAGCCGGAAGCACCGGCTGAGCCAGCGGCGAAGTCCGGGTTTTTCGGGGACGCGTTCGGGTTGATCAAGCAGGCCGTCGGCCGTATCGGGATGGAGGACGAGCCGACGCCCCAGGAGGAAGAGAAGCAGGCGAGCGACGAGACGGAGGTTCCGCGTCCGGTTTTGTCGGCTCCGACACCGGATATAGAAGAAGAAGACGACATTCCGATGCCCACTTCATCGGCGCCGCCACCGCCCTACAGCACAGCGTCGGCGACGCCAGGCGGTGTTCCGATGCGCAGCGCGCGCTTCCGCCGCGGCTCACGCGGTGGCGCCCGCCGTCCCGGCGCCGCGGGAGGCGTTCCCGAGATCCCAAAGATCGGCGTCGTGGAAGTCGACCCCAACTTTCGGCCGCGTGGTGACGTGGTGCCCCCTCCCAAGCCCCCGATCGGACCACCGAGCCCTGGAGGTCCCTCGTCTGGAGCGGGCCAGGAGCGCGGCGAGCGCGGAGGCCGCGGAGGTGGTCGCGGCGGTCGCGGAGGAAGGGATCGGGGTCCCCGCGGTGAGAACGGCGAGCGTGGCGAGCGTGGCGAGCGTGGTGGTCGTGGCCGACGCGGTGGACGTGGAGGGCGGGGTCGGGGACCGCGTCGTTTTGAATCCGACCAGGCCGACGCCACCAACCACGATGCGCGGCCGGTGCAAACGCACGCCAGCGAGCGAGCGGAAACGTCAGCACCGCCGCCAGCTCCTCCCCCTCCTACGCTGCCCAAATTGCCGGAGAGCGAGCCGGGAGAATCCTTCTGGTCGAGGGTGAAGCGCGGCCTGACGGGTGGTGGCAGCTCCGGGGGCGCAGCCTAACGGTGCGAGGCAGCGCCGTGCAGGCGAGGTTCTACGCGCGACCGACAGAAGCGGTCGCGCGTGGGCTATTGGGACAGATCCTCGTCAGCGGTGTCGGTGGCCGGCGACAACAAACCGCCGGCCGGATCGTAGAAGTGGAAGCGTACGTTGGTCCGCACGACCCCGCGTGTCATGCGTACGGCCATCGACGCACCGCCCGAACCGAGCCGCTCTATGGACCGCCCGGGACCGCCTACGTCTACTTCACGTACGGTATGCATTGGTGTCTCAACGCGGTGACCGAACCGCGCGAGTATCCGGCCGCTGTCCTGATTCGCGCGCTGGAGCCGATCGCCGGGTTTGAGACGATGCGGGTGCGGCGTCGCAAGGACCCGCTGTGCTCCGGTCCTGCTCGCCTCTGCGAGGCGCTAGGCGTTACCGGGGCCCTGAACGGCGTCTCGCTCCAGCGCGGCGTGCTCCGGATCGTCGAAGGATCCAGCCCGAGGCGGGGCGAGATCATGACCGGCCCGCGCATCGGGATCAGGCAAGCCGCGGATTGGCCGCTGCGGTTCTATCTCAAGGACTCGCCGTGGGTGTCGCGCTAGTTAGTGCCGCTCGCCAATCCCTTCCTTCGAAGTCCCCAGGCTGACGCGAACACCGCCCTGCAGGCTGTGGGTGTTGCTCTGGAGCAGGAAGTTGCTCGCGCTCGACGTCAGCAGCCAATGCGCGAACACGTTCAACTTGCTCGAATAGTTGATCTGGAGTCCGGCCATCACCCAGAAGAACGCCTTACTGGAGGCGTCGTTGGCGCGCTCGTCGGCCTGGGAAAACTGACTCAAGTCGCATCCCGGGCAGTCGACCACCGGGTTCAAGATCTGCATGATCGCGAACCCGGTACCGCCGAACGGTTCGATCACTTTCTGGGTCGGGTACGCGAGCACACCGAACATGAGCCGGCGCACGCGATTGAACGTGACGTCGCGACACGGGGCCGACCCGACCGAGCAGCCGGACGAATTCGGATCGAAGATCACCGCGTTCGCATCGGAGAGGAAGAGCGCCTGCTCGTAGGCGACATACAGGGCCGTGCGGCGCGACGTGATCAGCCAGTGGCCACCGACAATCGGGTCGTACACATAGGGCTGCGTATTCGTCTTGGAGAGGAAGAAGCCACCCTGCGCGCCCCAGTACCACTGGAAATTCGTGTTGAAGCCGCGGCCCTGCTGCGGTGGAATGAAGAAGTAGGACGCGCCGATTGACCCCTGGACTTGGCCCGTGAAGGCGTTGGTGTAGTACGGGTTGTCCCAGCGGTATTGCGCGCGGACGTCGCCGCGGAGCGCCACGTGATGTGACACGAAGAGGCGGAAGCCCAGGCCGCCATAGACCAGGTGCTGCGTGAAATCGTAGGGGGCGGCCTTGCCGAAGATCATGCGCGAGTAGCCGCCCGAGGCTAGGATCGACGACTGGTCGCCCACCGGGAAGTTCAGAACGAGGCCGGTGCTGACGGTGGAAACGGTGATGTTCTGCGTCGCGGCCAGGTTCGTGGTTGGAATGTAGTCGCCCGTCACCTCGAGGCCGAGGCGGTCGCTCAGGTTGTAGCCGATGCGCGCGCCGCCGCCGAAACCATTCTTGATGAGGAACGAGGGGTCGAACCGCCACCACGACCCGAAGCCGCCGAACTCGATGTTTTGCGATCGCTGCGCCGCGGCGGAATTCGCTACCAAGGTCACGAATCCCACCAGGAGAACCAGCCGCTTCATCGGGACTCCTCCCACGGCCCCGCTAGGGAGCCGCCAACAGAACCGCGTTGAAGAGCAGCTTGAAGGTGCCGTGCGTCTGGCCCCGGAACTGAGGCCGGAAACCGAACAGGATCACCCGCCCGCTGCCTACCGGTGCCTCCACCAGTGCCGCTTTCCCAACGAGCCGCTCCTGATACCGGGCATAGCCGGATCGGAGGGGTTGCTCGGGGTACGTCGCCAAGGCCCTGGCCGGACCCGAAACGGTGAAGGCGGCGCTATTCTCGAAGTAGATGTCGAGGGAGTCAGGCACCCCGAGCGTAACCGGGCTGCCCGCTCTCTCCACCCCTCCCAAAAGCACACCGAAAATAGAGCCTGGGGCGTAAAATCGCAAAACTTGGGGACCAGATGCCTCACCGGCTAGAACGTTGGCCACCGGGAGGTTAAGGCGTGTAATCGCGAAATTACTTGAACCATCGAGGCAAACGAGTGTGCCGCCACCCCGAACAAACGCCGAAACAGCGGTGGCCCCAGATTCTCCCAGCCCACCGGCGTACTGCAATGGAATGCGAGTCGAGTCGACCCCCCGCAGGATTGTGGAGCCATCAGCGTCCGGGAGGACGATAACGTCAAATCGCTGGCGCAGCCCTCCCTTTTTGAAATCGTTGTCGTGCAGTGTCGTGTGACTGATTCCATACTGCTCGAATAACCAGCGCGTCCACCCCTCGTCGATGTTGCCCGTCCAGGGCTGGTAAAGTCCGATGCGCGGCAGGCGCTGTCGCGTCCGTCCCTGACCGGCTCCCGGCCCGGTCCGAACCGCGGTGACGGCAAATCCGTGTCGCGCCGCCTGCTCACTGAGAATAGCGCGAGCTCTGGGACCGCGGACCACGAGACTGTCGCCGAGAATTGTCACGGTTTGTCCTGCCGCGAGCAGCGCGGCGACGGCGCGTGACTCGGCATTGGTTCGATTCTTCAGGATAAAGACGTCGCCTTGGCCTTCGATTCGTCCGGGCGTCGGGACGATGCTGTCGACCTTCACCAGGTTCGCGGTGAACGGTCCATTCACCATGTCCGCCCGAACGCCCATCGTGAACGGGAGCGTCCACCCGGCGACGTCGTAGGGCGGCCGGTCGTTGACCGGGGTGTAGTGCTGCGGCTCCAGCAGATCCTTGGCGTGCGCGCGGTATGGCTGTGCCATGGGGACGACGAGCGAGCCGGCGGCGTAGCGCTGGCCGTCCGCGGTGAACGGCTCGGCGGCGCGGTACAGCTCGACGCCGCCGGCAGCGAGCACATTGGCAAGCGTCGCCCACGCTTCCGGGTCCCGCTGATCGGGGGGAGGCGGCAGGACGTACGCAAATGGGTTGCCGGCCAGTCCCGCCTCGACCTCGCGTCGCCCGAGTCCCACGAAGCGATCGATCACGTTGACGCGGTCGCGCGCGGCCAGGCGCACCAACGCCTGTGACGTGATCAGCTCGTAGCGCACGATGTCGCCCAGATGCCAGGTGCCCCCCGGCCAGGGCGCCGGATAGTTCACGCCGCGGCCCGGTTGGCGCACGGAATCGACAGCGAGTGTGATGGGCGAGCCGAGTCGCGTGCTCGCGGCCTCGGTGAGAATGCCGACCATGTTGTGACGGGTTGGCGTCGAGCGAAAACCACCGTGCCACCACAGGTCGTACGTCTGCTGGTGCGCGATACCCGTCATCCCTGCGTCGTACAGCGACGCGGCCATCTGCGTCCCCACAAGGTTCATCGCTTCGACGAGCGCAGGATCGAGATTCGGGTTGACCGGATCCTGGAATGGCGGCACGAACAGGCGCACGCCGTTCGACCCCATCTGGTGCACGTCGTAGACGATCTCGGGGAACCATTCCTTGTACAGCATGCGCGTGACGAGTCGCGTCTCGACCTGTGTCAGCATGAACCAATCACGGTTGTTGTCGTGCCCGATGTACTTGTGATACAACCACGGCAGCGGCCCACCCTCGTACCGGGTGCCTTTGTAGCGGCGGTACCAGCTTACCACCGTGTCGAGACCGTCGGGATTCATGGATGGAATCATCAAGACCACAACTGAATCCAGCAGCCGGCGCATCTCGGGATCGGTGGCCAGCCGATAGGCGAGGGTCATGCCCATCTGACTCGACGCGACTTCGGTCGAATGAATGTTGTTGCTGATCAGAATGACGGCGGGCTGGGCGCCTCGGATTTGGTCGAACGCCGTATCGGTGAGGCGGCGCGGATCGGCGAGCATTGCTTGCGCGCGTTTGATCTCGGCCAGACGTCCCTGATTCGCCGGTGAGGTGATCGTCATTAGGAGAAACGGCCGGCCCTCGGTCGTGCGGCCCAGGGTATCGACGCGCACATAGCGACTCTGCCGTGCCAGGCTGTTCAGGTAGCCGCTGACCTGCTTCCAATCGGCGAGCATCGAGTCGGTGCCCGGTTCGAAACCCAAAGCGGCGGATGGGCGGATGGGCGGTTCGGCGGTTTGTAACAACGCGAGCAGGAGGAGAGGTATCATCAGACGAGCCCCAGTTTTGAACCCACCTTCTTGAAAGCACGGAGCGCAAAATCGAGATCGTCACGCGTGTGCGCCGCCGAGAGCTGGCAGCGCACGCGCGCATGTCCCTGCGGCACAACGGGATACCCGAATCCCGTCACGAACACGGCCTCGGCAAGCAAAAGTTCGCTCATGTGAATGGCCTTCGCAGTCTCGCCGAGAATGACGGGCACGATCGGAGTCTCGCCGGCGAGGGGCTTGAAGCCGAGCGACAAGAGCTGCTCGCGGAAGTAGCGGGCGTTGGCGTGGAGCCGGCTGACCAGCTCGGGGTGGGCCTCGACGTAGCGCACCGAAGCGAGCGCGCTCGCCGCGACGGTCGGCGGCAGGGCGTTGCTGAACAGCTGTGGGCGAGAGCGCTGTGTGAGATAGTCGGTGAGCGCCAGGGGACCGGCGATAAATCCGCCCGCGGCGCCACCCAACGCCTTGCCCAGCGTCGACGTGATCACATCGATCTGGCCGAGCATGCCGTAATGCTCGGCGGTGCCGCGGCCGCCTTTGCCGAGGACTCCGGTCGCGTGCGAGTCATCGACGGCGAGGACCGCGTCATACTTCCGGGCCAGCGCCGCGAGATCGGGCAGCTTGGCGATGTCGCCTTCCATCGAGAAGATGCCGTCGGTGAAGATGAGCTTGCGACGCGCTCTGCCCGCGGCCTTGAGCTTCTCCTCGAGATCGGCCATGTCGGAGTGCTTGTAGACGGCCGTCTGGCACTTGGTGATCGCCTTGGCGAGCCGAGTCGAATCGATGATGGACGCGTGATTCAGCTGATCGGAAATGACGACGTCCGGCTCGCTCAAGACGGTCGGGCAGAGTCCCTCATTGGCGTTCCAGCAGCTGACGTAGCTGAGCGACGACTCGCAGCCGACGAATCTCGCGAGCGCGTTCTCGAGCTCGCGATGTACCGTGAACGTGCCGCAGATGAAGCGCACCGATCCGGTGCCGGCGCCCCAGCGCTCGAGCGCGTCCTTGCCGGCCTGCACGACCTCGGGGACGGCACACAGGCCGAGGTAGTTGTTGGAGGAGAGGATGACGACGTCGCCGCGTCCCTCCATCTTCACGCGCGGCCCCTGCGGTGAGTCGAGGTAATTGAGCCGTTTGTAGACGCCTTCCTTCTTGAACTCCGCCAGCTCGTTCTGCAGCTGCCCCATGAAGCTCATACGATCTCCAGAATGACTTTGCCGGCGTCACCCGAGCGGATCGCTGCGAGCGCGTCGTTGATCTTGGCGAGTGGGAACTTGTGCGTGATGACGGGGCGGGGATCGAACTGACCGCCGATCAGAAAGCGGCGCATCTGGTGCCAGGTCTGATACATCTTGCGGCCAATCACGCCATATACGGTGATTCCCTTGAAGATAATCTCATTGGCAAAGTCCATTGGAACTGCGCCGTCCGGGATTCCGAGCAGCTGCACGCGCCCGCCCATCCGAACGGCTGCGAATGCCTGGTGCAGCGCCGATGGCACGCCCGACATCTCACACACCACATCCGCGCCCTCTTCGTCCGTTTCGGCGAGGACCGTTTTCACGACGTCGTCTGTCTTGGCGTTGATGGTGACGTGCGCGCCCATCGTGGCGGCGAGCGCGAGGCGTTTGGGATTCACGTCCGAGGCGATGACTTTGGTGGCGCCGGCCGCCCGCGCGATGCCTACCGCAAAGCAGCCGATCGGCCCGCAGCCCACGATGAAAACGGTGCTGCCGGGAATTTCCGCGGTCAGCACCGTGTGGAACGCGTTCCCCATCGGGTCCATGATCGCCCCGACTTCGGTGGGGATGGTTCCCCCGTCGAGCGTCAGCACATTGGTCGCGGGCATCGTGATGTATTCGGCGAAGGCGCCGTCGCGATCGACCCCGATGATGCGCGTGTTCTGGCAGATGTGACTGTTGCCGGTGCGGCACTGGAGACAGTGACCGCAGACAATGTGGCCTTCGGCGGTGACCAGGTGACCCGCGCGGAGCCCGGTGACACCGTCGCCGACGGACTCAATCTCCCCCGCGAATTCGTGGCCCACGACGATGGGCGGGTTGATGCGCCCCTGCGCCCAAGGGTTCCAGTCGGCGATGTGCAGATCGGTGCCGCACACGCCCGCGTGACGGACGGCGATCAGGACTTCGCCCGGCCCGGGAGACGGCTTGGGGACGGACTTCACGGTCAAACCGGGCGCGCGCTTTTCCTTGACGATCGCTTGCATGAACTCGGGGACGCGGGAAAGGGGAAGGGGGACGGGTTAAAAGATGGACCGTGTAAAACCACCATCAACCTCGAGTACGGCGCCGGTAATATAGCTGGCCCGTTCGGACGCCAGAAACACGACGGCAGCGGCGAGCTCCTCCGGCGTGCCGATCCGGCCGATGGGGGTTTCCGCCAGTCGCTGCTTGATCATCTCGGGCCGGGCTTTCGACAGCTCCTCGATGCGCTCGGTCGCGATAAATCCCGGGCAAACGCTGTTTACGGTGATGCCATCCTTTGCGACCTCGTCCGACAGCGCCTTGGCAAAGCCGAGGACGCCGGCGCGCGCGGTGCTCGACAGAATCAGACCAGGCAGAGGCTGCAATGCCGCGATGGACGCGAGACAGATGATCCGGCCCCATTTCGCCTTGGTCATGATCGGCACGGCAGCACGGGCCAGATGGATCGTCGAGAGAAGATTCAGGTCGATCGCCTTCTGCCAGGCGTCGGCAGACAGATCCTTGAACGGCGCGGCGGGTGGGCCGCCGGCATTGCAGAAGAGGATATCGAGCCGGCCAAATTTCTTGGCGACGTCCTGCACCAGTCGCTCCGCTTCTTTTGGAACCGTCACGTCCGCGGGGAAGGGCGCTGTCTTGGGATCGCGGCCGTTCACGGCGACTTGCGCCCCTTCTTCAGCAAGCAGGTTCGCGACCGCGCGGCCGATGCCGCGCGTTCCGCCGCAGACGAGCGCGACTCGACCCTTGAGGCCGAGATTCACGCGCGCTCGATGCGCACCGCGCAGACCTTCAGCTCGGCCATTTTTGCGTAGGGATCGAGCACCGGATTGGTGAGCAGGTTGGCCGCCGCTTCGCGGTAGTGGAAGGGGACGAACACTTGTCCGGGCGCGACGCGCTCGGAAATGCGGGCGGCGCTGACCATCGAGTTGCGCCGAGACGTCAGGCGAACCAGATCCCCCTCGCGAACCCCGAGCAGGCTGGCGTCGTCCGGATGAATTTCGACGATCGCGGTCGGCTCGCGGGCATCGAGGCCGCTGGCGCGGCGGGTCATCGTGCCGGTGTGCCAGTGGTACAGCTGGCGGCCGGTGTTCATCACGAACGGGTACTCGTCGTCCGGCAGCTCCACGGGATCGGTATACTCGACGGCGACGAAGGTCGCGCGGCCATCGGTCGTCGGGAAATCCTCATCGAACAGGAAGGCTGTTCCGGGATGGTCCGGGGTCGGTACCGGGTACTGGAGACCGGCGCCTTCGAGCCGATCGTACGTGACGCCGGCCCAGCTCGGCGTTACCTGTGCGATCTCCTGCATCACGTCTTCGGCGACCCGGAACTTCGTTGGCAGCCCGAGCCGGTTGGTGAGATCC
>Ga0066700_10000931_pt1 | contig 11618 bp, 25 predicted proteins | sample GraSoiAngelo_149_FD_66460 | JGI IMG/M metagenome (GOLD analysis project Ga0066700, IMG submission 66460) | Grasslands soil microbial communities from the Angelo Coastal Reserve, California, USA - 14_1009_09_30cm | ecosystem: Environmental > Terrestrial > Soil > Grasslands | place: USA...
GGCGGTGCTGGTCGCCGACGGCACCGGACTGTTCACGACCGACTGGTGGGCCGGGTTATCGACGGCCGGGATGGCGGCGGTCCTGTCTCTGCTCACGTCGCTGGGCGGCGGGATCACGAACCCGGACGGCACGGCGTCGCTGGTCCGGTTGGTGAAGGGAAACCATGCCGGCCCTTTCGCCGAGAAGCGGTGACGGTCGCCGATCTGCTCGGCGAACACGCGGCCGCGATGACCGATGAGCAGTGGGCCCGGCGGCTGCACACGTGGAACCAGACCCGATATGCTCGCCCCTCCTAGGGTGTTTGTGTACGGGTGAAGGTCAAGGGTCTGTCCCAGCGTTTCCTGAAAGCGGTCAGCGATAACCGCTGGGACAGACCCTCCTTCTCGGCCCCCGGTTTCCCGGTAGGCTTACCCCGCGCGTGACAGCGCGACGGGGTGCGTCCGTCGCCCACACCCCATTCCCCTCGGGTGCGGTGTGGGCGGCGTCCTGACCCGTATGTGAGGGAGTGCCCTATGGCTGTCACGATCCGTGTCGGCGCGGACACCACCATCCGGATCCCCGCGATCGTCGACGCGGCCGGGACGCTCATCAACCCGGCGGGGTGCTCGATCCGCTCCCAGGTGCGGGCCCGCACCGATCTCGCGCCGATCCTCTACGAATGGGGCACCGCGATCCCCGGCACGGTGGTGTTCACTACCGGCCAGGTCGACCTGATCATCCCCAACGGGGTGTCGGCGGGGTGGACGTGGTCGAGCGGCGAATGGGATGTCGAGCTGACCGACGGCGCCGGCAAAAAGGCGTGGATCGCGCACGACACGATCACCGTGGAACCCCGCACCACACACTAGATCCACCAACCGGGAAGAGAGGCCCCTGTTATGGCGCAGTGGTACCGCAACGCGCTGATGAAGTTCCTGAACAAGGAGGCGGACTGGGACACCGACACCAACGTGATGACCCTGCACACCTCCACCTACACCCCCAACCTGGACACCCACGCCTACGTATCCGACCTGACCAACGAGCTGTCGACCGCGTCCGGCTACACGGTGGGCGGGGTCACCCTCGGGTCCTGCGCGCGCGCCTACACCGCCGCGAACAGTTGGGGCACGTCCCGCGCGAACACCACCGCCTACGCGGTCGGGGACGTGGTGCGCCCGGCGACCGGCAACGGGTTCCTCTACCGGTGCGCCGCCGCCGGCACCTCCGGCGGGGCGCCGCCCACGTTCGGGACCGTGCTCGGCCGGGAAACCGCCGACAACACGGTGGTGTGGGAGAACGTGGGGTCGGGGATCATCCAGTTGACCGCGGCGAACGCCGTGTGGTCCAGCCCGTTCTCGGCGGGGCCGTTCCGGTACGCGGCGATCTCCGACCGCACCCCGGCGACGGCCGCCACCCAACCGTTGATCGGGTTGATCGACTTCGGGTCCAACCAGACCGGCGGCGGTGGCGCGTTGAACGTCAACTTCAACGCGGCTGGCGCGCTACTCCTGTTCATCCCGTAGAAAGGACGACCCGCGATGAGTCTTCAAGGGTGGCAGGAAACCCTCATCACCAACCAGATCGACGGGACCGCCCTCGCCAACTCGACCACCGCCACCTCCATCCTGCCGGGCGCCGCGAAATTCACGCTGCCCGCCAACTACATGGCCATCGGCCGTGCGCTGCGGATCACCGCCCGCGGCCGGATCTCCAACATCGTCACCACCCCCGGGAACCTCACCCTGGATGTGCGGTTCGGGTCCGTGGTGGTGTTCAACGGTGGCGCAATCGCGTTGAACACCACAGCCAAAACCAACGTCACATGGTCGATGACCGTCGACTTGGTGTGCCGGGCGATCGGCGCGTCCACGTCGGCGAACATGATGGGAATCGGCACCCTGGTGTCAGAGTCGCTGTCCGGGGCGACCGCGAACTTCGACTCCACCACCAACCTGCCGGTGTCTGCGCCGGCGGTCGGCACCGGATTCGACAGTACGGCCGCGCAGGTGGTGGACCTGTTCGCCACGTTCAGTGTCGCGAACGCGGGCAACTCGATCCAACTGCACAACTACATCCTCGAATCCCTCAACTAAAGAGTGGGGACGCCATGGTCACCGTCACCCTGTTCCCGGTCGCCGCGACCACCGCCGGCAGCCCCCGCACCTCCGCGACCGCGAACTACAGCGGACGGTCCGGGTCGGTGATGTTGCAGGTCGTGTCCTCCACATGGGCCACCGACGACCCGACGATCACGGTGTCGATCGAGGTGCAGATGTCGTTCGACAACGGCGCGACGTGGAGTGATCTGTGTGCGTTCACCACCAGCCCGCAAACCTTCAGCGGCAGGACAGGTGCGCTACCGGCATTCGACTGCATCGCCGGCGACGACCTCGGCGCCCGGAAAGTGCGGGCCGTGCTGTCGGTCGACAAAAGCCAGTTGATCATGGGCATCAACGCCACCGTCGGATAGACGGAATAATCCGTGGCTGTCGTCCGGGATAAGGTTGGCGGTCTCGCCACCAGCAACGGTGCCGGTACCCGCGTCTCGACGTTCGCGACGAACCCGCCGGCTGGCGACAAAGTGCTCGTCGCCATCTGGACGTTCACCACCACCGCGATCTCCTCGGTCACCGACAACGCCGGCAACACCTACACCCAGGACGCCTCATTCACCGGCAACACCGGTAACTCCAGCCTGGTGGTCCGGCTGTACCGCGCCGACAATGTGTCTCTCCCCGGTTCGGGCACGTTGGCTGTGTCCGTAGTGATGAGCAACGACGGGTCCTGCTGCGCGGTCGCCTACAGCGGTGTCGCCTCAGGTGCCCCGACCGCCACCAACACCAACCAGGGCGGCACCGCCGGGTCCACCGCCACCTCCGGGGCCGCGGGCGGTACGAGTACCGGGCTACACGTCGCGGTCCTCACCAACGATTCGGGATCCAACCCGACCGGGGTCGCCACCAGTACACCGTTCAGCCAGCAGGCCGCCGAACAAGATGGCGTCAACTTTTTGTCCGGCGCGGTATCCGACCAGCTCAACGCCGCCGCGTCCAGCACCTGCACCTGGACCATGTCGGCGGCGCACCTGTGGTCCGCGCTGATCGCCGCCTACGATCTCGCCGACCCGCCCACTCCGGTCCGGCCACGACCGGGTGCGTTCCACCCGGGCCGCGGGCCGCTCGACGCGGCCCGCTTCTACAAAACCCCGCGCTCCACCCTGATTACCACGGTCGTCCCGACCGTCTTGACTGACCCGAGCGCCGACAGCACCCGCCTCGGATCGGCGGTGGACACGCTCGCGGCCGATGTGGTCCTCACCGACACCGCTGGTGGCGGCTGGCACAGTTCCACCACAGACACCCTGGCCATCGGCGTTACCGTGGCCGATCCGTCCGCCACGGGCACCCGCGCCGCCACGGGCACCGGTGAGACGATCGCGGTGGGGATGGCACTAGCCGACCCGGGAGCCGGCGGCCAGTTGGCCGGTGTCACCACCGGCAGCGTCACCACCGAAGTCGTTCTCACCGACCAGCCGGGACAGACACGGGCCGCCGGCAGCACCGACACCGCCGCCATAGGAATCGTCCTCGCGGACCGCCCGGTGGGGATGGTGGCCGGGGACGTGTTCGGGGAAACCGCCGCCAACGCCGTTGTCCTCACCGACCCTGGCGCCGGGACGGTCGCCGCGGGCTCGACCGCCGGCAGTCTCACGGTCGGGGTCCTGCTCACCGACATCCCCACCGGGACCATCGCCGGGGATCCGTCGACCGCCCTGGTCACCGGTGTGGTGTTCGCCGACCCGCCGGCCGGTGCTGGCCGGGCCGGGACCGTCGGCGGCGAAACCATCACCTCCGCCACCACCCTCACCGACCCCGCGGCCAGCCCAACCCGACTGGGCGCGACCGCGGACACGGTCGCTGTCGGCCTGGTGCTGCTCGACACCATCGGGCAGTCCCGGGCCGGTAGCGAACCAGACACCGTCGCTGCGGGTGTGGCCCTCACCGACCTGCCGGGCGGTGGCCGCGCCGGCATCGTGGCGGGAGAGACGGTCACCTCCGCGACCGTGCTCACCGATCCGGTGGTGGGCGCCGCGCGCGGCGGGGCCAGTGCGGACATCCTGTCTTTCGCGGTGGTGCTGGCCGACATCCCGGTCGGGTCGCGGGCCGGCCCCCTCCCCGCCACGATCGCCGCCGGGCTGCTCCTCGCTGACACTCCCAGCTCGGCGCGCGCCGCCGGCTCGACCGGCATCTTCACCACCGGCCTGGTGCTGCTCGACCGGCCCGGCAACGCCTACCTGTCGGCCACCGCCGGTAGCTTCACCGGCGGTGGTGGTGTGGTCGGGCTCCTGTTCCCCCTATCAACTGGCCGACCCCGAGTCGTCGACCTCTACACCGCCAGTCCCGCCACCGTGCGGGACCTCTATACCGCTGGCCGGCCCACCGTCGTCGACACCTACACCGCGGGAACCCCCCGCGTCCTCTGAAAGGAAAACGTTGTGACCGAACCGGATCCCACCCTGGACCCCGACAGTATCGACACCGACAACGGTGAGGACACCGCGACCGGGGCGGACACCACACCGGAGAGCTAACCTGACGGTCGCGTTGGGGTAACGCCCCCGCTGGTGTGGACCGGCGGGGAATCAGGGCGCCGTATCTCCCGGCCCTCGGGAGATACGGCGCCTTATCCTGTTAGGCTGGATTCGCCTAGCGCGGCCGGCCCCCTCCTCGCCGAGGGGGCCCTTTTTGTCTGCCTGGCATGGTCTACTGATCGGGTGCGCGGCGGCGGTCCGTCCTCGCCCGGACGCGGGTAGAGACCACGTGCCGCGCACACCCGGGCTCCCACATAGGGGGAGGCGTTCAGGGATGGGTAGATCAGGCCCCCATATGCCTGACCGGTTGTCGCGTGACCGGAAACGCGGCCCCTGCTTCCCCCGACCCGCACGGGTGGCCACCCGCCGGACCTGGACGGCGGGTGGCCACCCCCCAGCGGGGTAACCCGGGACTTATGGTGACATTTCGGGCTGTGATGGTGCCGCTCGCTGTGCTGCTGGTCGGGTTGGGGTTGTTGATCGGCGGCCGGGTCCAGCAGGTTCTGATCGTGTGCGGCACGGTGCTGGCCGGGGCGGGTGCCGTGCTGGTGCTGGCTGGGGCTTAGGGGCGCCACTCCTGCCGGTAGCCGGGCCGATCCGCATACGGCAACGCCAAAAGCTTCAGGTGTTCGCAGGGCATGAGCTGGTCCTCTTCGCGGTCACCGGTGCAGAACAGGCAGACAGCGGGCAGGTAACCGCCGGGCTCCTTGGGTGCGTACGGCCGGTACATCTCGTGGAGTGCGACGATCCGCCGTTTCGCGTCGACCTCGGCGGCGATCCGCTCCCACTCGTAGTGGGTGCCGGCGCTGCGGTCACACCAGGCTTCCGGTTCACCGGCGGCGGAGTTCTCCGACTCGTCTTCGGCGAGCTGCTCGAGTAGCCACGCGGCCAGGTCCGGCGGCGACTCGGGACTGCCCGTGTCCGGGCCAGTCCACAACACTGATTGCGCCAACACCTCCCCCGTGTCGTTCACCAACTCCACCCCCATGGCCACGCTGCTGTTGATCGGCCTTACGGTCGGCTTCAACTCGGGGTCGTGGGTGAGATGCTGGACTGTCTGACCGTTCATGGTCGCTATCCACAGCCACCCATCCCGACCGGTGGCGGGGTCTCGCCCAAGCGAGACACCCGTCGCCTTACCAACCGGGCCCGTCAGCTTGGCTTTGTCCTCGGTCACGGTGCTTCTCCGGTCAGGGTGACTTGGGGTGGTGTTCCCGTGTCCATCGGCAGTGTTTCCCGGCCGCCGAATAAGCTGGCGAAGATCAGCAGGGCTCCCAACGCGCAGAGCAGCAGCACCCACGCCGCCGGCCTCACGACGGGCCTGTACTCGGTGGGACCTCTTGTGTGATGCCGAGGGCGGAGGCGATGCGTCGCACCGTCGGACACGGCCAGGGCAAGGAAAGCCGTGTCAGGGTGGTCATCGGGCAGACGGGGCAAGTGGCGGCAGCGTGCTCAACATCCCAGTACGGCTGGTGGAGCTCGAGCACGGCGCGGATGGCGTTGTCCTCGAGCTGCCCCGAGGCGTCGCCGATCCGGCGCTGATCGAGCCGTTCTCTGATGAGTCGACCCAAATCGTTCATGTCGCTCATGTCGCTCGCCGGGCCCGCAACAGTAGCCACCGCTCGCGACCCGCGAACACCGACAACAACACGACCGGCGGACCCACCATGAACGCTGCCGGCAAGTCATCCCACGACGGCCCCCCATGCGGCGCGACCGCCAACAGATAGGCGGGGACCGCGACCAACCCCAACAGGACCGCATCCACCACATCCCGAACCGTCCGCCACTTCATGGCGCTATCCCTCCATCTTCCTCGCCGCGTACAAGACCGTGCTGAGATCACCCGGGGTCACGTCACCAGGGAGCCGCCCGTCATCAAACAGGTGCACCCCGGTCCGCTGATAGCAGTTGTCGACGAGCTGGGAGCAAATCATGTGGCCGGTGTTCGCCACGTATCGCGCCACCCAACCGGGCCGGATATGCAGCCGCACCAACACCAGCGACAGGTAGTCCAGGATGCTGTAGGGGGTGCCGACCAGCGACAGGGCTGTCTCCACGATCTGGTCGCGTTGCTGGTTGGTGAGCGGCCAGTCCGAGTAGATGACGTTGGTTCCGTCGTATTCGGTGAGTTCTCGAAGTCGGGCGCCGCCAGGTTCGGCCTCGAGCAAACCGTGGTTGTTGAGCACGATGAATGCGTGTTCGTAGTCGCGGTAGCCGTCGCCGTTTAACCATTGGCCGATGCGGGTTAACCGGCCGACTGTGCCGGTGATGGATACCAACCCGAAATCACCCGGTAGCGGCATCGCTAGTCTCCTCGAGCTGGACCCGGATACCCTCGTCGACGAGTTTCCCGGCCAGCCACTGCGACCCCTGTTCGCGGCCGACCTGCCAGTCAATCCGCTTCAGCGCGGACGCCAGCTCGGCGACATGCCTAGCGCGATCCCAATCCGTTTCAGCGTTGCTCATGGGGTTCTCTTTCGTTCAGGGCCGGACGGTCCGGCATCACCAATGACACAACCGGGCGGCATCGCCGCGTACTCCGCGTCTGTCACCGCCACCCGCAAGTGCCCGACCCGCACCGCCCGGTTCCACAACCACCACTCCACCGCGCCGCCCACCCCGCGCAGCAGCGTGACCGCTGCCCGCTCGAGCCGGCCCGGGGACGCGAGTTTCGAATCGTCGGGGGTCCAGAGACTGATCGAGACATGCCAGACCGGCAGGCCATGATTGAGACGCATTCAACGGTCCACCGCCAGCATCGACAGCAGCAGGTTGCCATCGGGTTGAGGCTCGAGATGCCGATACGGTTCCAGGTCGGTAGACGGATCGTTGATGGGATGCTCGAGGGCGTAAGCCTGCCGGGTCATGGCGTCACCCGGGGCCAGGGCGGGACCGGGGCGGTGCCCTTCCCGTCCCACAGAGCGGCATACCCGGTGCTGGCCATCCACTGGTTGATGTTGGCGCCATCCTCGTCGATGATCACCCCGTCGAATCGGCCCGCGTACTTGTCGGCGCGGATCGACGAGATGGTGACCCGGTCACCCACCGCCAGGATGTTCGCCAGTTCGGCTGCTGCCTCCGGGCCGCCGGGTGAGTGGAGTTCACGCGCATTGATCCCGGCCAGCCGGCACGACATGCGCACCGTGATATAGAACCCGAGGTCGAGATCAACGATCACGGTGTCACCGTCGATCACCCGTACCACGGTCGCGGCCCGGGTATAGTCATCCTTCACGGGAATCTCCCTGATCGGCCGCCTTCTGCGGATTGATCCGGATATCGGCGAGGATCCGGTCCAGGGTGCGGGACGCTCGACTGAGTGCCGCGATAGCGGCACCGGTCGCACCAGCGGACGCGAACAGGAGCAGCAGCAACCACACCGGCATCGTGATCACGAGGACACCGCCCGGTCACCTGACGCCCGAAGCTTGCCGCAATAGCAGCAACCGCGGCGGTCGAGATCAAACCGGCAGTGATCGGTGACCGGTGACCACGGTGATCTGTAGCGGTGGTGGACTGCCCAGAGGGCGAGGTCGGCCCAGCACTGGCCGTGCAATCGGTTCAGTGCGTAGGCGATCTTCCAGCGGATTTTGATGGTCATGCCGGGATCTGCTGCGCGATCGGGGCAGGTTGGGTTTCGTCGCTGAATACAACCACTGAGACCGCGCCGACTGTGCCGGTGACGTTCAGCCGGCTGTCGCCGTGTTTGCTCACTGCGACGGATGGTGTGGCGTTCAGGTATGCCGCCCACTGGGTGAGGTCGGTTTCGGTGGCGACGGAGAAGTTCCAGTGGCCGTCTGCCCATCCGGTGGCGTGTGTCGGGGCCGGGAGACGATCGTCTTCGATGCGGTTGAGGAGCCAGCGGAGGGTAGTGGTGAAGGTGGTGGGGTTAGGCATGGGGGACTCCGTGGGGTGTGGTAGTGAGGTGGTGGATGAGGCGTTCGGCTTGCCAGGTTCGATGTGTTTTTCGGGCGTCGGCGTCGGCGGCGGCGTCGGCGGCGGCGTAGGCGGCGGCGGCGTCGTCGTCGGCGGCGGCGTAGGCGGCGGCGTAGGCGGCGGCGGCGTCGTCGTCGGCGGCGGCGTAGGCGGCGTCGGCGGCGTCGACGGCGGCGGCGTCGGCGTAGGCGGCGGCGTAGGCGGCGTCGGCGGCGGCGGCGGCGGCGGCGTAGGCGGCGTCGGCGGCGGCGGCGTCGGCGTAGGCGGCGGCGGCGGCGTCGGCGGCGTCGACGGCGGCGGCGTCGGCGTAGGCGGCGGCGTAGGCGGCGTCGGCGGCGGCGGCGGCGGCGGCGTAGGCGGCGTCGGCGGCGTCCCGCCATTCCTTCGCAGTGATCTCCTCCCCACCCAGCCGGCGCCGGTACAACCCGATCACCGCGTCCACCGCCACGCGCTGCCGACTGTCCGGCTGCGTGTACTGCCGCACCCCGTGATCCGGGTCGGCCAACAAGTCCAACATCAGCCGCGCGGTCACCAGCGACAGGTCCGCACCCACCGGGACCGCCTCGATCACCTCAACCGCGAACCGCGCGTGCTGATCATCACCGGTCGGCAGGTTCTCGAAAATCCCGTCGATCAGCCGGGCGACCGTGCGGGGGATCCCGTACATGTCCTCCACCCGGCCATGCCAACTGCTGGGTTCCCGCTCGAGGTGGGGGAGGGTGCAGCCGATAGCGCAACCGCGGTAGCCACTGGCCAACTCGGGACTGAGTTGCTGGTAGACGCCTTTGATGATGGAGTCCTCGGCGCGGTGTTGCTGTAGCCGGTCGACGACTTCGATTTTGAGGTCGGGGTTGTTGTGCCAAGCCAGTGTGGTGATGGTGGTGGTCACGGGGTGGTCTCCTCGGTGGCGGGCTGGTTGGTAGTCATGGTGGCTTTGACGCGTTCGACCTCGCTGGGGCTGTAGCGGCGTTCCGTTGACCAGCGGTGGGCGAGGGTGAACTGGATGCGGCCGAGGTCGCCCCAGCGGCGGAGGGTGTCGGTGGAGATCCCGAGTTGGGTGGCGGCTTCACCGGGACGCAGGGTGTCATCGCTCATGTCAGGCGCTCCATGCGTTCTCGTAGCCGAACAGTCTGGCGACACGGTCAGCTTGCTGCTGAAGGATTCGGCTGAACTCGTCCTGTTGCTTCTCAGTCAACACCGCAACGTCGAAGTAGTTTTGCTCGGTCCAGTAGCCGAGGGCGACCGCGATCCCGTGCAAGAGGATGTCCTGGGCGCGGCGTTTCTGGCTGGTCGGGGTGCGGTGATCTTCCCGAGCTTTGGCCAGCAGAGCTTCGTGGCCTTCGTCGTCTGCCATGCCGCCACAGTATCGGGTCACCGCGTGCGCCGCAAGCCTTGCTTGCGGCGCACGACGCGGGTAGTGTCCCACCCATGACCTCACCCACCTCATATCGGATCCGTTTGGATCCGATTGCCGTAATCAACTTCACCTACAACCCGGCATCCGGGGAAGTCACCGCACCGGGGATCGTGCCCTTTACCGCGCGCAGTCTTGATGACGCGCGAAACACGATCCAGTCCCTGTTTGATGCGCGGGCGACGCAATGACTACGTCCCAACTCGGCCTCGCCTTCTTGCTCTCGGATGATCTTGAGGTCACCCCGACCGCCGACCTCAACGGCTCCGCCGACTGCGACGTGTGCGGCGAACAGCCCGCGCTGGTGCGGGTATATGGCGACCCCGAACCGTCCTGGGTGTTCCATGTTCCGTTCACCTACGCCGAGGCGTGTCTGGATTGTGGCGCGTTCTGTGCGACGGTCGCCGCGAACCAGCGTTCGGCGGTCTCTGGGTTGATTCGGGTGGAGGTGGCCGCTCATGTCTGGGCAAGCCGAGACGACGCCTGACTTGGCGGAGCACCGTGTCGCGGTGACCGTGTTCGTCACGGTCACCGCGGTCGATGAGCGCGAGGCCGGCGTTATCGCGGCGTACACGATCCGGGACACGCTCGGTGATCAGCAGATCGTGACGGTCAAGGATGACAGTCGCGTGGTGCGGATCGCTGGGGTGATTGAGACCGGTGTGGCGTCTCGGAACGGCTATTTGTCGATTCGGCCGACATCGCAGATCTATTGGGAGCGGTCGTGACTGGCCGGCATTGTCGACACGGATGGGATTCGGTTCGTTCCCGATTCGCGGTGAATGGTCGGTATTACACGCGGTGGTTTGTGGATCGGCACCGGAACCTCACTACCGGACTTGCATTGTTCGCTGTATTCGTCATTCTCTGAAAGGATTCTTTGATGGCGAGAGATGGGACTGGTCGGGGCACGCCGGAAGACGTGAGTAAATCGTCTCAGCGTGCTGCCGATATCGCTAAGCATTTGGAGGAGGAGGCCCGGCGTCGGGAGGAGGCTGGTAATGGGAAGGCGTAAGGATATGGGGGAGCGGCGGCGCGGGTCGGACAAGGTGGATACGTCGCGGGATGCGGAGGGGACGGAGCGGTCGAAGGAGACTAAGCAGGCGTTGGATGCGGGTTTGTTGAAGGCGCCCCCGCCGGATGAGCCGCCGAGCTCGTGAGCTGAGCGAAGCCCGCTGGTGGTCGTGTGTCTGGGTTCCCGCTCCACGCGACCACCAGCCTCCACAACCTAACCCACACCCGAAGGAGTATGCAGTGCCCGATGACACGGTCAACACAACCAATGATTTCCTGTTTGGTGGCAACGGTTCGAGCCTGCAACCGATGCTGCTGCCGGTGATCACGACGCAGCAGCAAGCGTTTCGGACGGCCGCATGGCTACTCGCCATGGCCTGCGTGTTGCCTGAAGAGGACCCGGCGACACCGTTTCCTGTGGTGCGCAAGGCGATCGAGAACACCTGATGGAGATCACGAAGCCGGGCATCTACGACGAAATGCCTCCCGAGATCTACCATGGGGATCCGGTGCCGGGTGGGTCGCTTTCCTCTGGGGGAGCCCGGAAACTCCTGCCGCCCTCCTGCCCGGCGAAGTTCCGGTGGTGGGCGGACAACGGCCAACAGTCCACACCAGACTTCGACTTCGGGCACGCAGCGCACAAGCTGATTTTAGGCAGGGGCCAAGAGGTTGAGGTG
>Ga0066700_10000939_pt1 | contig 11568 bp, 16 predicted proteins | sample GraSoiAngelo_149_FD_66460 | JGI IMG/M metagenome (GOLD analysis project Ga0066700, IMG submission 66460) | Grasslands soil microbial communities from the Angelo Coastal Reserve, California, USA - 14_1009_09_30cm | ecosystem: Environmental > Terrestrial > Soil > Grasslands | place: USA...
GTCTCGAAGGCGATTGGGCTGACCTGCACCGCCCTTGTTGCACGACAGAGACCGCGTGAAGCGGTCATGATCCTAGTTGATCGTAAAGTTCATGGTGTTGGAGGTCGCGCTCGGCGTGCTACCGCCACCACCATATGGACCGCCTGGGGTACTACTACCCGGGTTGGTTACCGAAACCGTCACCGTGCCAGCATTGGCGACGTCTGCAGCCGCGATCGCGGCGGTGAGCTGCTGCGCCGTGACGTGGGTTGTAGTTCGCTGCGCACCGTTCCAATTCACCACCGCGTTGTTGTTGAACTTGCTGCCGTTAACCGTCAAGGTGAAACTTGGAGCGCCTGCGTTCGCGGTGTTTGGAACAATTGCCGCAACGACGGGAACAATCGCAGGCTGCGGGGCCGGCGGTTTGGGGGAGCTGTAGCCGCCACACCCAAACCACAATATCGCGAGTAACAACACAGAGACTGTCTTCATGACCTCCTCCGTTCGGGAGTTCCCCTATGGAGTCTGACACAGGACAAAACAAGCGACTGTCAGGCCCGTGTCATTTTCTTGTAAAAAAAATGTCAACGCCGAGCGGTCGTCGGATAGTTGTCGTTATCGCGTAATCAACCCATGACAAACCTTTTACATCCTCATGACACCTGTGCATCTTCGTGAGATCAAGCTCCTCTTCTGAGGAGATGTCTTATGAAGGACCTACAAAATGGCTTGAAGACTTCAGTCAATCGACGCTCGTTCATGAAGAGAGGATTGACGGCCGCCGGTGCGGCGACTGTGGGTGCCGGGCTGCTGGGAAACGGGCTTTCGGCAGCCAGCGAAGGACCAGAAGAAAAATCAGGCCGTCTCACACCTGGAGACGCCGCGATTCTCAGGTTCCTGGCGGCAGCCGAAATCCTCGAGACCGACCTCTGGCAACAATACAACGAACTTGGGGGAATCCAAGACAACGAAGTTCCCGGCGGGAGTGGAAATCCAACCTACACTGCCGCCCTTGCAGTCCTAGACGCGGACATGGACCAGTACATCCATGACAACACGGAAGACGAGCTCACCCACGAAGTCTTCATCAACGCGTTTCTGGCGTCGAAGCGCGCGGATACCGTCGATCTCGACGAGTTTCGCACCTTGCCGAGCAGCCAGGCAACAGGGGCGGCGCAGCAAATCGGGCGGCTTACGAATCTCATGCAGCTCACCGTGGATACCAGTTGGTGGACGCGGTATCGTGTCGGCAACAAGAACCCGGATTTCGGCGACACTTTCGATCAAGCAGTCCCAAGTCTGAATGTGGGCCAGCATCCGGCAATTCCGAGGAAAGACGACGATCTGACCCCTAACGACCACATCCAGGCGATCGCCAACACTGCGGGTTTTCACTTTGGAACCATCGAGCAAGGCGGAACCAGCCTTTATCCGTCGCTCGCTCAACGAGTGACCCATCCGGAGGTTTTGCGGATTGTCCTCAGCATCGGTCCCACCGAGGCCATGCACTTTCAAACTTGGAGCGACAAGGCAGGCAATGCGCCTCCTCTGACCGACCCGAATGATCCCACGCTGGTGTTCCCGGACCTCAATTCGCCTCCGTTTGGCGGAGAGGAATTCCAGACGAACCTAATCATGCCTGAGCCAACCATATTCCTGAGCCGCAAACTTCCTGCGTGCTCGATAGTGCGGCCGACGGCTACCAAGGGCGCTGCGATGGGAGCCCTGAAATTTCTCACAGCTATGGGACTCTTCATCGGCCAGTCGCCCGCGTTCTTCGAGTTAATGACCGATCTGGCGGAGGATGCAGATGAAGCCAGACGGGGACGTGGATAGACGGGCTTTTTCCCGCCCTTAACGGGCCTCAATTCTCAGCCGTGCTACCGAACCGGTGCAGCGGCTTTTTATCGAGGCTGACGATAGGACCTGATGAGAGCTGCAATACCTACCCACTTGACTGTGTAAAGGGCTTCTTGGACACGCGGCTCGATTGTTGTTGTAAACAGGCCGTCTCTGACAATGTCGGTGCTGTCAAGGCCTGTTCGCGCACACTACGAGAACAGCACTCCGAGGAGCGCCATTGGAAACCAATGATCGTTCCTTGATTATTGATCGCTGTGGGCGTGTTCCAGGCATCGCCGCCGATGTTGCCAAGATCAATCGGAACACCGTTTTGCCAAAGCACCGCGTGTTTAGCGCTGACGCTTCCGACCGCAATACCGCAATACCGCAATCGCCGGAAATGCCGACCACCTGACCGAGGTCATTGATTGCTGTGGCCGCGCTGGTGCTGTCGCCAGGCAGTGGTGGAAGTTCATGCATAGTGCCGTTCGGCTCCCACATCGCAGCCCTGAACTGCAGGATCTGGAAAGAAGGATCGCAGGTTGGATCATGGATTCCATTTTCAGCCCACCCGACTACTTGACCTTGGTTATTAATGCCGGTGGCGTAGCTGCTGTAACCTCCAGGGAACGGTGGCAGGGCTGTCATTTGTCCGTTTTGCCAACGGAAACCTTTGCAGATTTTCCCCGTAGGAACACCGGCGGCGAAAAAGGGCCAACACGAAAAATCTTCGCCAAGAGGATCGGCGTCTGCCGTTTCGGAGATACCCACGATCACTCCATTGTTGCTCTTGACCGGCCACGCCACAGCGCTGTTTGCCCCCCGAGCGTGCCCAGAGGGATGGTTGATCCATTCACCCAGAGAGTAGCCAAAGACGTTAAATCTCCTGGCAGGTTGTCGGCGCCAGCCCGAATCTTAACCTCCCGTCTTGCTATTGGTTACGTTTGTACTCTTGGTTGCGCGTCGTCGGTACTCTTTTTGGCCCCGCCAAACAATTAGACAATATTGGGCAAGGAATCCTCCGTTTGTAATCCTCTAAACGTTCTGAGCAACGTTGAAAGTCCTTAGGACTGGATGAGATGTTCAAGCGCCCAAAGAGAACGAGTCACACCCTCGGCTCGCTGCAGTCTATTAAGGTTCAGCGAACACATATTGTGCGCGTTCTCGCAATCCTGGTAGTCACGCTGGGGCTCCTCGAGTTGTCTAAGTCCGTGTTCCAGGCTCATCTTCGGCCAGACGGTGTTGTGCTGTTTGTGGCCATGGTATGGGCATTGGCTTTCGCGCTAGATCAGTTGCAACGCGAAGACACAGACACACAAGACGCCCTCACTGGATCTGAAAAATTGCAATCCCAGAAAATGGAGGCTATCGGTCGGCTCGCGGGAGGAGTGGCCCACGACTTCAACAACTTGCTCGCAGTGATTAGCGGCTACAGCGATCTGTTGATGGAGAGTGTTGGCTCATCTGAACCCAATCGAGCAAAGCTTGAGCAGATTAAACGAGCGGCAAACAGTGCCGCTGCTCTCACCCGCCAGTTATTAATGTTTAGCCGTCAGCAAGTCATTCAGCCAGTGATCTTGGACATTAACCAGATCGTTGCCAATACCGAGAAGATGGTCCGACGCTTGATCAAGGAGAACATCGAGTTCACAGTGATGCTGGATCCTACGCTCGATCGCGTAAACGCAGATTCCGGGCAGATCGAACAAATAATTCTGAATTTGGTAGTCAATGCGCGCGATGCTTTGCCGAATGGGGGAAAGCTGTGCATCCAGACGAGCAAGGTGCGAGTGGATGAAGGCTCCGCTCCTGCTGGAGCAGGTATAGTACCCGGCCGCTTCGTGCTATTGGAGGTGACCGACACAGGAATAGGTATGGACCAGCGGACCCAGGCACATATTTTCGAGCCATTCTTTACTACGAAAGCATTGGGCAAGGGCACCGGATTGGGTCTGGCGACGGTCTACGGAATAGTGAAGCAGAGCAACGGCCATATCGAAGTGCGGAGCAGGTTGGGGCATGGCACATCCCTCAAGATCTATCTCCCTGCTGTGGAGCAAGCAAAGGCGAATCACGAAACCGGCAGAGACGACGCTAACCCTACGTTGTCGGGAGAAACCGTGCTGGTGGTCGAAGATGCACGATCACTTCGTGATTTGATTTGCGAAGCTTTGACAAAGTTTGGGTGTACCGTCCTATCTGCGCGCGATGGCCAGGAAGCTCTGCGGATAGTTAGGCAACGACAGACTGCGATCGATCTCCTTCTCACCGATGTCATTATGCCCGGAATGAACGGCCAGGCTCTAGCAAAGGAAGTCCGCTTGCTCTGCCCTGGAACGAAAATACTCTACATGACCGGCTACAGCGGTGAGTTTATCCAGGCTGACATGTTGATTCCAGGCGTGTCGCTGATCCAGAAGCCTTTCACACCTGCAGATCTCGGACGCAAGATCAGCAAGATGTTGGCCGGCAAACTCCGCGAACGTTCGCGAGAAGCCGCTTCCTCGCACGAGACTGCGCCGGCTCCAAAAGCCGCCACGGCGCGAACATCCGGATAAACTCGCATCTCGCTGCATTTTGATTCGAGCTGTGCCTTGCGTCTACTGCACAATACCACTTGCTGGCGGCATAGGCCCGACGCCGCATTATGGAAAGATAGGCTGCAACGCAAAGTTGAAGAACGCTTGAGGCGATACCGTTCATTGGTTACGTACGCGGCAGAGGGTCCAGTGCTTTGGACAGCCCAATGAGCAGGACCGAGAAAACGGAAGAATCACCCCAAGCAATATCAGGCTGGAAAGACCAGAAATAGGTTCGCAGAATATTCTTACCAATGCCGACCCTATCCGGACAATATGCTGTTGATTTGTGATCGCAGGTCTCGTTCCGATTCTCAATTAGGATGGGAACGGTGGGTACAAAGAACGATCGAGACTCGCGAAGTCTCCGTGAAAATGAAGGATCATCGAGCCCTACTCTGGGAACCAGCCGTGCGTGAGGTGGCGGCAACGATTGAGGAATATTTAATCCGACATTCGCGAAATGCCAATGCGGTGTTCAAGGAAAAAACTGCGGAAACACCAGTGACGGGATCTCGCGCCTCTCGTATTGCTTGAAATCTCGGCCCTCGCACCCTTCGCGATCGTTAGGAGGCGACGAATGCGATCCTTCTTCTGCGCCGTGCTAGGCATCTCGCTGCTAGCTGTTCCCCTTCGAAGCCAAAACGTGAACCCAAATTACCCGGTGCAAGAAATCCAAGCCCAGAAACACCCGTCGGCTGATGACATGAGGAGCCGCATGAGCAACCTTCAGCTTCAGAAGGATGCCAAGGAACTCGCTGAACTTTGCGCTTCGGTCGCCAGTGACATGGATGGTGTAAAGCAAGGTCTCTTGTCGAAAGATGTGCTGGAGAAGTTGAAGCGTGTGGAAAGGCTCTCTAAGCGCGTGCGCGAGCAGTTGACGCGAAGCTCGACTGCGCCGTGAACTGCGAAATAATCAGCAAATCCGCGGTTGGACCAACGCACGCGCGAAAGAAAAAACCTGTCAGACAGGAGTCCGCCGATTGGCATTTCACAAGTAACCGGCCGTCGGGGCGCCTGTTTGCAACAGTTATTCTTCGCGATAAAATTCCCAGCTTGCGAAAAACACGTGCCTATCGGTGTCCTCACCCCGTTCCATACTCCAGAAACGTTGGCATAATGGCGCGCCTTCAGCAGGGAGGTTTCTACTATGGCTTCGATTTCGGATGCTCTGGTCAGGCAGTTGTTGGAAGGCCGATATACGTCGCGTCGATTGCAACGCAGAACCCGGACGGCTCCATCCACATGGTCGCGGTGCGGTACTGGTTTGATGGAGCACGCATTTATGTAGCTACATCCTCGCGCAGCCGCAAAGCTCGAAACCTGCAATCAAACCCAAGAGCTTCCCTAATGATCGACGCTCGCGACCCTGCGCCATCATGCGGCATCAACATCGCGGGTGCTGCGCAGATTTTGACGGGCGACTCATCGCAGCAATGGAATGCGCGGATTCATCGCAAGTATCTAAGCGAAGGTGCACTCACGGACTCGAGGGTAGGCCCAGTATTCGCATCATGGGATGATGTCACAATCCAGATCACTCCCACCTCTGTTATCGCTTGGGATATGCGCCAAGCCGATCGGCAAGTCTTCGGCAGTGCTTTTGAGAGCAATCCTACATACCTGTTGCCGCTCGAGCGCTGAACGGTCCAATACGGCCAATTGACGGCTAGTAGCGCCGTGTCTTTCAACTGACGCGTCTAGTGCGAGAGCCTCTTGGATATAGAAGCAGCTTGAAATTCGCCCTTCTCGTTGTAAAAGCCCAGACAGATCACCCGATCACCGTCCTTAACCTGATTGGCATCGATGTTATTGACCTCCTTGGCGCCATGCTCCTGGCTGGTGAATCGGGTCGAGCTGTCGTAGTGAATGTCCTTCTCGGTTAAGTTGGTGAAGCCCCTGGTGCTCACGGTCAAGATGGATTTCTGCTTGTTGCTACGCAAAACGATACCCTCCCAGCGGGCTGGCGTCTGGGCCAAAGCTGAGATGGAAGGCAAGAAAACAAGCATAGCCGCGAGTAACCATGTGATGCGCTTCTTCAGCATGGAATCTGCTCCTCTCGTAACCCGAGATTTCCTTTTTGACCTCTAAAACGGCAAATATTGTACACCCGTTTTTCCCTTTGCTCGGCTGCTCGGACTCGTGGGTACTGATCTACTTTCGTGAGATCAGTACCGACTCGTGTGTCGGCGATCGGTTTTTTAGGCTTCTGGCGACTGTGCAACTAAGGCACTTAGTGGGCTGAGTTGGAGAGGGTTTGTTTCGTGGGGGACACGCGGGAGAAGAATCGTTCATCGCCTGCCTCTGCGCGATTCCTCACACTTACTGCTTGGATTTGCTTTGCCGCCTGACCTGCTCGGCAGTGCGTCGGATACGACGCTTGATAGCCTCCTGTTCCTTGCGAGCCAATGCTTCTATTACAGCAATGTCGTTCGCAGTTGGTGTTGGACTCAGCAGAAAGTCAGCCAGACGTAGCCAGGGCACGCGGAAATCATCGCTTTCATTCAGCGTAGAAGCATCGGGAACGGTTGCTGGGTCGATCGTTGGATCGGACTTTTTTAACGACATATCTACAGCCCGCCAATTCCAAGATGCCGTGTTTTGCTTCCTTATTCCATACCGTACATTATGTATATCCAGAATACCTTTCCCAGGCTGATCACCTGGGGTCAGTGGGCAATCCGCGCGCCGCCTATTTGCTTAGAGTGCTAAGCACTCTAAACAGAAAGGATCAATGGACACGACGCTCGCACGATCATTGGTTGCGCTGCCTCCAGCTTTCCAGCCAACGCGAGAAGAATGGTTTGGACCGACCCTCCAACAAATTCTGAAGCGTAGCCAGGAGAGTCTTCGATGGCTGCGACTTGGACAAGAAGCAGTCGACCGATCTCAGCGTGTTCTTCGGCAACGGCTCTTGTGCCGATAACAGCATGATCGGGACCTGTGACCGCAAACGCTTCATCGTCGCAGCGACTACATCGCCGTTCATGCCTGGCATCTGATAATCGAGAACCACGGCGTCGACCGGATGGGAGAGGAACAACTTTAGCCCTTCTACGCCGCAAGTTGCTTCCAAAACTTTGTAGCCGTTTTCTTCCAGCAGCATCTTGCGACCGATGAGTCCGTTCCAGTGGTCATCGATGCAAAGAATCGTTGCTTTTGCGGGAAGCATAACTTTTTGGGTTCCAGTCCGGCCCAGAGATGTTTGATCCCAGGCTTGGTGGCGCTGATTGAGACAATGATGCAGGGATGGCTCGCGACCATCAAATTACGAACGTACAACGAAGACCAAGTTACCCCTGTTGTCAGGAGAAGTCTCCGCCCATAGCGGTCGCCGATTGAGTCATCTGGCAGTAACGAAATAAGCCTCCCAGCCGAGATAGGTCAAGCCCAGTACGGAGATCACTAGCAGGAGGAGCGATCCCACGTACCACCAGTCCAGCTTAAGCAATGAATCCAGCTTTGGCCTTTTCGCCACAATGAAAATGCTATTTTCACTTGCGGCGCTCAACTAGATGACCCTAGTACATCCTGGAAGGGCACTCGGCGCGCTGCTCCCAAGTGGTGCTGGCCTGTATTTCATGCAGCCTTTGTTTTTTTCGCTTCCCCACCTAGACGCACAGATTTCGGGTCGTAGTGTTTGAGCACTTGCTCGATACGTTGGATCGTGCGGTGCAGTTGGCGGATCAAATCTTCATCAGGAATGGTGAGCAAATCGGCAAGAAGTCGGCGAATCTGCTCCCGGATCTCCTCGTATTTCTGGCTACGGCTCCGTATCTCAAGTAGATACTTGCGATATAGCGCGTAGCCGATGGCGACGCTCACTCCCATAAACAGAGCACGGAAAAGCTGCAGCAGCCAAGGAGGAGCGTTGTGAAGATTCGCCACTAGGAAATCCACATCCAAACTTGCGAACCAAGCGCACGCCCCCCAGAGCGCAGCCGCAGCAAGAACCTTGTGTCTTCTTCCTATTCCTGTCATTTCGTTGGCCTGCTCTCTCCTGTCCTATGAGTAAGGCGAGCCAACAGGCTCGCCTTGATTAAATCTTAAGCGTTGCGCTCAGGCCGCCTTGCCGGCTGTGATCTTGTGCCCGGTTGAGGTATGGACCTCAAACGTGCGCACGACTGGTTCCGCTTCGAGCAGGGACTGCAGAGTATCGCGAACACTGTTGTACTGCTCCCGTTGGTATCGCTCTGCATCCTGTCTCGCCTTCCAAAAGTTAAGCGCGAGCACGCGATTCGAGTCCGCGTCTGAGACAAGAACAATCTCATACACAAACCCGGCTTGTTTTTTGAGAATCGGTACTATCTTGTCGTTGATCGTGCTGGAAAGTTCTCGTGCCTTGCCTTGTTTGCTAACCAATTCGACTACGCGTGTAAACATGATGCGCTTCTTTCGTTCGGCTAGAGGGTGAAAGGAACCCGCCGCTGGCGCAATGGCGGAAGGACTTAGTCGCTCGCGACTCTACGGTAGGCTTCTGGATGCGCGAGGTCAATTGCCCAAATATGGTGCAGAGGCACGTATCGTGACTTTATGCCAGAAGTGAGCGATATTGAACATCGGATAGCAAAGCGGCTCCGTGTTGACCCGTCTTACGTCTTCCGTGTGGGTTATGGTGAGCGCAACTCAGAGAAGGTCGTGCAAGCACTTGAAATCGAGATGAAACGCCTCGACAGATTGAAGCCTCAGAAAAACTCGAGCGGGTCAGACCTTGTTTTTCCATGTCTCGAGCAAATCCGTGCGGGTAGCGGCCTTTGTTGAACGTCCTCTGGATATGGTCTTAACTCGTAAACGAGATCGTGGGAAGTTTGCCGCATAAGTTATCTAGTGGTGACCCAATAGGCATCCCAAATGGTGTATGCAACTGCAAGGACCGGAATGGCTAAGAACATGAGCGACCCTACAAAACACCATTCCAGCGTCCTCTGCTCATGTCCCATTTCCATGAGGGCAATGTACTCGGCATGAGCGACGACGTGCTAGATCACGCTAGTAACCCTAAGAGGTAATATTGGGGGCCTTAGCGAGCGCACATCGGCAATTTGCACCGCAAAGCGGAGGTCTGCTCCGGCGGCAGAGGTCTCTAGGCTAGGTGGTGTTGCAGTGTTTCATCCTCGACCAGTTCCATGACGAGAAATCCACGCCATTCTGATGGCCGATGTCATGCAGCGTGCAGATCTGAGGATGCGAGAGTTTCGAAACAGCTTTCGCTTATGGGACATGCCTGGGCCGTCACTCGGGCCTGGTCACCATGCGGACCGCATCCAAGCCCACGAACTCGATGGAAGTTCGTGAATCGAGGCGCGGGGCTTATGTTGTTCGGTGGTGCGGCAAACAGAGCGGAGCTCACCAGCATCAAAGCTGGCATCAATGGAGGGATGCTATGCGAAAAACGCTCGGGTTAAGCATTGCTGTTGTGATTCTCGCCTGCTGCTTCTGTTCTGCCGACACTCTGATCCTCAGGGACGGAAGCAGGCACAGCGGAACTTTCGTGAGTGCAACCAGTCGTGTCATCTCATTTAAAGAAGGCACAATTGTTCATCGCTACGGTCGTTCAAAAGTCCAGTCAATCGAGTTCGATGGAGGTGCGACGTCGCTTGCAGCTCACGTGGCAACACCGGCATTGACCTCGAAAAGCCGGGCTTCGGTCGTACTTCCCGCTGGATCGGAGATTGTTGTACTTACCAACGAAAGTATCGATTCTAAAACCGCCACCGAGGGGCAGGTGTTCCCCGCCGACGTCGCCGAGAACGTGACCAATGCGGCAGGAGAGGTGGTTATTCCGAAAGGCTCCGAGGCTGAACTGGTCATCCGCAGAATCGCAAGCCCAGGTGCGGTAACCGGCACGTCCGAACTGGCGTTGGACCTCCAGTCAATTAAGGTTGGCGGCCGGCGTTACACCGTCAGCACCACAGATGTGGAACAGAAAGGAAGGGAAGGACTCGGCGCAAACAAGCGGACAGCCGAGATGGTTGGCGGAGGAGCCGTGCTCGGAACGCTAATCGGAGCCATTGCCGGCGGCGGCAAAGGAGCTGCAATTGGGGCCGCAGGCGGTGCTGCGGCTGGTGCTGGTGCCGAGGTTCTGACCCGAGGCAAGGCGGTCAGAGTACCGGCCGAGAGCAAACTGCGTTTTAAGTTGGATCAGCCCCTGCGTTTGGAACGAGCTTATTGATTGCGTCTCGAGGCCAACCACAAACGATAAGGCGTGGAAAGTCCCATTCTCCATAAGAACGAAAAGATTTCGACGGGGCGTCTTGATGGCCACGAGTACGAACGCTTCACAGTTCTAGAAGATCAGGTCAGGCAATTAGTGCGAGCGGCCTCGCCGTCCGGGAGGCGCAGCTAATCAATCATCTGGTGATCGGGTGCAGAGGTTGCGGGCGTACCTGGAATTCTTCGGTTGCGCCGCGATTTTAGTCGAAGATGAAGATCGCGGACGCGATGACCGTCGTCCATAGGCCGCGTTTGTCGCCGACGGCGGATTGGGTGACATTGGCGGTTCGCACAATCTTGTTGGAGATGCGGTAGATTTCCTTTTTCTCGTCCCAGGAACGATCGGGATCGAACTCCACGTTCAGGGTGGTAGCCAGCATCTCGGCTGCGAGTTCTTCAGCATAATCTCCAGCGGCGTCCTCGGTTTCGCCGAAGGAGTGATGTTCGCTCAGATAGCCGTAAGTATTACGATCGGCCGGGATAGCTACGCCTATGCTCGCGGCCAGCAGGCGGTGCGGCTCGTGAGTAGAGTTTTCCGCCACTACGGCAAAGACGACCTCACCAGGGTTCAGAAACTTCAATCCCTGGGAGCGCGCGATCAGTTTGCATTGTGGCGGGAAAATCGACGAGACGCGAACCAGATTTTGGGCAGCGATACCGGCGTCACGCAGCGCCAACTCAAAAGATGTAAGACGTTCCCGGTGTTTGCCGACCCCCTTGGTGAAAAAGATTCGCTTGGGGACCATGTCCTTGCCCAATTCGTGTGTCCTCCCGTGGCGCTGGTGAGCGAGGGACAAATCTAACATAGCGAATCGTAAAGGGAATATGAAAATTGGGGCGGGGCGAAAAAAAGTGGTCAGTGGCTAGTAGTCAGTGGCCAGTACCAGCCCAAGCGTTCGACTACTTGCCACTTCACTGGCCACTGACTCGCCGTTCGCGTTGCGCGCGACTACTG
>Ga0066700_10000949_pt1 | contig 11512 bp, 10 predicted proteins | sample GraSoiAngelo_149_FD_66460 | JGI IMG/M metagenome (GOLD analysis project Ga0066700, IMG submission 66460) | Grasslands soil microbial communities from the Angelo Coastal Reserve, California, USA - 14_1009_09_30cm | ecosystem: Environmental > Terrestrial > Soil > Grasslands | place: USA...
CTGGTTCTAGGTTCAGACGGAGCTCCAGTAGCGAGACTGCTAGAGAACGACGCCGCGCGGACCCAAGTCCCGCGGCGTTTTTGTTTGCCCCCCAATTTCGGAGGGGCATCCCCGCCACGGAGGCGGGAGCACACAGGAGGAAACGGGAACATGGCTCAGGGTCAGGTGAAGTGGTTCAACGATGCGAAGGGGTATGGCTTTATCACCCAGGACGGCGGGGAGGACGTGTTCGTCCACTTCAGCGCCATCCAGGCAAACGGCTTCAAGAGCCTCGCCGAGGGTGACAAGGTCGAGTTCGAGGTCACCCGCGGACCGAAAGGTCTTCAGGCGGCAAACGTCAGGAAAACCCAGTAGGTTTCCCCCTGTTCGCTCTCGCCCGGGCCCGCCGGGGCCCGGGCAGTCCATATAACGACTCGCCGCTCGCACCTCACGCGACGAAAACGGAAGGGATCTTCATGTTCGACTCTCTCAACCTCTCCCCCGCGACGATCGAGGCGATCCGCCGCGCGGGCTACACCACCCCCACGCCGATCCAGCTCCGCGCCATCCCTCTAGGGCTGGCCGGCCGGGATCTGATCGGCTGCGCTCAGACGGGCACCGGCAAGACCGCGGCGTTCGTCATTCCCATGATCGAGCGGTTCGCCGGCCAGGGCGCCGGCCTGCGCGGGCTCGTGCTCGCGCCGACTCGCGAGCTCGCGAGCCAGATCGCCGAGGCGCTCCGCGCCCTCGGCGCCGGCCGGCTCCGCGTCGTAACGGTCGTCGGCGGCGAACCGATGGGCCCGCAAACCAGCGGGCTTCGGAGCCGCCCGGACGTCGTCGTGGCGACGCCGGGCCGGCTCATCGACCACCTCGAGCGGGGCGCGGTCTCGCTCGGCGGGATCCGGGTGCTCGTTCTCGATGAAGCCGACCGCATGCTCGACATGGGGTTTGCCCCGCAGGTGGAGGCGATCCTGGCCCGCGTGCCGATCGACCGCCAGACACTCTGCTTCTCGGCGACGATGCCCGCCGCCGTTGAGCGGCTGGTCCGCCGGCACCTGAGCCGTCCGGAGCGGATCGAGGTCGGCGCCGTGGCCACTCCGGTCGCGGGGGTGACCGAACGCCTGTACGCGGCTCGCGGCGAGGACAAGACGTCGCTCCTGCTGAGGCTGCTCGGCGCGGAGGGCGGCCCCACGCTCGTGTTCACCCGCACCAAGCGCCGGGCCGACCGGCTCGCGCGGGCGGTCGGCGCGGCCGGCCATCGCGTCACCCGGATCCACGCCGACCGCAGCATGCCGGAACGGCGCGAGGCGCTCGAGGGCTTTCGGAACGGACGCTACCGCGTGCTGGTGGCCACCGACCTCGCCGCGCGCGGCCTCGACGTGCCCGGCATCGCGCACGTGGTCAACTTCGACCTGCCGCACACCGCCGAGGACTACGTGCACCGGATCGGGCGGACGGCGCGGGCGGAACGGACCGGCGTCGCGTCGAGCTTCGCCGCGCCGGAGGAGGCCGATCAGCTCCGGACTATCGAGCGGCATCTGGGGCACCCCCTGCTGCGATCTTGACCGGCTTCTTCCACGTATGGCAGGGTGGGCGCGTCTCACCGATGGTGCGCTCGCCGCTCCGGTGACGCTCCGCAGGAAGCGGTCTGACGACGCCGCGGGGACCGAGGTCCTCGCGGCGTTTTTTGTCGCGCTCGGCGGTCGTACGCAGGACACACTCGGCCATGGGGGCCGGGGGGTCACGGGGGCGGGTCAACCCTCCCCGACAGAGGACGGATATCGATGGCACAAGGAACGGTGAAGTGGTTCAACGACGCAAAGGGCTACGGCTTCATCCAGGCGGAGGCTGGCGAGGACGTCGTCGTCCTTTACGGCGCCATCCAGGCCAACGGCTTCAAGAGCCTCGCCGAGGGTGATAAGGTCGAGTTCGAGCTGACCAAGGGCCCCAAGGGAACCGCCGCCAACGTCCGTCCAGAACGTGTAACCCGGCCGTCGACCGCTTCACGGCTCGCTGGAGCGCCTCCGGCGGTGCCGTTCCTGGAACTCACGGAAATAAAAGCCCCGACGAAGTCTGCGGCGCGTTAGGAATTCCCGTCGCGCCGCCCCGCTGGTGAGCTGCGGGATCGTCGGGGCCGGTGGTGCCTGGACTCCCAGGCTGTACCACCTCTTGCTAGCGTGGATCTTGCCTAGGAGGCAACCACCTCACAGATCACCGTCGGGGTACACATCGGCTGGATCACCTCCTATTCTCGGCAAGGCCACCACGCGGGCCCAGGTCCCACCTACCCGCGACCGGATGCCGACTCCCGGCCCCGGGCTCGGCCACATCAGCCGCCGGCGGGATTACCGGCGGGGATGCCAAAAGGAGCGCTGTTACGCCCGGCCGATTTGCCCCCATCCTACACCCGGGCCCGGGGCCTGAAAAGAAAAAGTGCTCGCACGGTCACTGGACGACGCCGCGATTGGGTGCAGGCGCCGGGCGGCCCTTGTCGGAGCCGGATCCTCTCCGGTTGTCCCGAGGCGTCGTGACTGGGCGAGGCTGCGCGGGACAGCCACGCGCCGCGCCGCGGTGCCCGAGGCTTCAAGGCCCTCCTCCCCGCGACCGAGAGTGTCTCCCGCGGCGGCGAGGGCGAATCAGCCGGGTGGCGCTTGACCCGGGGGAGGTTCGATCATCAGGACGTAGTACCGCTCCGGCGGGACCGTGCCGAAGGCGAACGGCAGCGGACCCAGCAGCTCCGAGTAGAATCCGGCGCCGATCCACGGCTGCACGGTCGTCAGCCCGCGCGACGATGGCAGCTCGATCACCCGGAGCGCGGTCATCGGGATCCCCCGGAGCGGGAAGATGACGTTCGTGTTGTTCTCCGGGAGGATCATGAGGTCGCCGGGGTGCATCCCGAGCCGCACCCGGTCGAAGGGCCGGGCCCCGACGGCCTCCATGTAGTACTGAAATCCCCAGTGCCCCTGAAACCAGACGGTACGCCCCAGGTGGCCGTAGTCGGCCCGGATGATCGCGGCCGCCGTCCGACCGCTCCCCGCCAGCTTGTAGTCCGCCGAGGCGAGGAGCAGCGTCAGGCAGCCACCCGCCAGGAGCGGCACCAGGACCCACCCGGCCCGCGCCCGCGGCCGGCGCTGCTCGAGGCGCCGCGCGACCAGGATGCCGATCGCCGGCGCGATCAGCAGGATCGACCGCGCGTTGATCGTCGGGTTGACGAAGCTCGCGAAGACGAACCCGCCCGTCACCCAGAGGAACAGAAGCAGCGAATCCGCGTCCCGCCGGTCCAGGAGGTCGGCCCCGGCGAGCGCGAGCACGTGGAGACCGGCGACGGCGAGGAGATCGAGCTGCGCGATGACCCACGGGATGGCGACGACACCGATCGCCGGGTAGCCGCTCACCGTGCTGGCGGCGGGGATCAGGAGCACGGCGGCCGACGCGAGCGCGGCCACGAGGGCTCGGCGCGGCCAGACGACCGGCGCGTAGAACGCGGCGGTCGCGAGAGAGCCACCGGTGAACGCGAGGCCGATGATCCCGCGCGAGAGCAGCGTGAGCCCGCTGCGAGCCCGCGTGCCGCTCGCCTGAAAGACCGCCCCGAACAGCAAACCCCGCCCGTACAGCAGGAACGTGTACAGATCGTACGCGCCCAGCAGGGTGATCGGGACCCCGAGCCAGAGGAGCTCGAACGTGAGCCGACGGCGTTTGGCGACCGCGTAGACCAGCAGCAAGGGCAGCAGCGCGACGCCGACGTACTTCGTCAGCGCGGCGAGGGCGATCAGAAGCGCCGACGCGCACTGCATCCCGGGACGCCGCCGCTCAAGCCCCTCGGTCCACAGGACCGTCGCCCAGATCCAGAAGGCGAGCAACAGCGTGTCGCACATTATGTTGGTACTGGACACGACGAACGCCGGAGTGAGGACGCCGACCAGGGCGGCCAAGGCGGATTCGGCGCAGAAGCGCCGCGCGAGCACCACGATCCCGACTGCGGCGGCGACCGCGGCCACGAGGAACGCGAGATGCAGCCCGATCTCACTCCATCCGGCCACCGACGCGACCAGCGCCGTGTAGTACGGCGAGAGCGGTGGGTTGGTCACGATCCGGTAGATCGGGACCTCGTAGCCGTACCAGTTGGCGGCGAAGCCGAAGAAGTCGGCCGGATGCGACCGGATCTGGCGCGCCACCCACAAGAACTGGGTGTCGTCGGCGTGGAAGGCCTTGCCGACGAACGGCAGGAGAACCAGGGAGGTCGCGACGACGACGAGGGCGACGCGCCCGGGGAGCGTCATGCCTCCCCGGCGTCGTCGAGCGAGCGCAAATACTCCTCCCACTCCACCGGGACCAGCGACTGCTTCCGCGTGTTACAGGCCTTGCAGGCCGCCACCACGTTTGCGCGCACACTCCGCCCGCCCCGGCCCAGGGGCACGATATGGTCCATCGTCAGCGCCCGGGCGCCGACGCGGCGCCGGCAATAGACGCAGACGCCGTCGGCGACCCGCCGCTTCCACCACTGGCTCGCGCGGAGGGCGCGCGCGCGCTCGCGCTCGCGCTTGAGCGCGTCGGGGTCGATCGGCGCGTAGTAGTCAGTCATGCTCGGCCACCTGCGCCGACAGCGCCTCCCATTCGCGCAGGAGCCACGCGACCTCCGCCTGGGCGTCCCGCTGGGCGGCGGTGACGGCGCGCACGCGGCCGCCATCGGCGTAGAGCGCCGGGTCGCCCAGCGCTTCGTTGAGCTCGGCGATCCGTCGCTCGAGCTCGGCGATCTGCTCCTCCACCCGGAGCAGGCGCTGGCGGAGCTCGAGGGGGCGCGCGGTGCCGCGAGCCTTTCGCGCCCGGGGCGCCGCGGCCGCGGGCGGTGGGGGCGCCGGCGCCGCCGCCACCGCGCGGGCGAGGTAGTCGTCATAGGAGCCGGGGTAGGCCTGGAGTCGTCCGCCCGAGATCTCGACGACCTTGGTCGCGAGGCGGTTGATGAAGTACCGGTCGTGGGAGATAAAGACGATGGTCCCCGCGAACTCGGCGAGGGCGTCCTCGAGGACCCCGCGCGACGCCAGGTCCAGGTGGTTGGTCGGCTCATCCAGGCACAGCAGCGCGGCCGGGCGCACGAGCATCCGGGCCAGTGCCAGGCGCGCCTTCTCGCCCCCAGACAGGACGGCCACCCGCTTCTCGACACTGTCGCCGGAAAAGAGGAAGGAGCCGAGGATCGTGCGCAGGCGCGTGCGCACCGCCTCGGGCGCCGCCGCCTCCAGCTCCTCCAGCACGGTGCGCGCGGGATCGAGGGCGTCGATTTGGTGCTGGGCGTAGTAGTGGACCGAGACCTGGGCGCCGAGCGTCCGCGCGCCTCCGTCGACGGGCAGGACCCCGGCGAGGATTTTCAGCAGCGTCGATTTCCCGGCGCCGTTGACGCCGACGAGCGCGATCCGCTCGCCACGCTCCACGGTCAGGTTGAGGCCGCGGTAGACGATGTTGTCGCCGTACGCCTTGTCGACGTCCGTCAGCGCGACCACCGTCCGGCCCGTCCGCGGCGGGGCCGGGAAGGCGAAGCGGACCCGACGGCCGGGGCCGTCGACGACCACCCGCTCGATCCGCTCCAGCATCTTGACCCGGCTCTGCACCTGCCGCGCCTTCGTGGCCTGGTACCGGAAGCGCTCGATGAACCGCTCGATCTCCGCGATGCGCTTGGCCTGGTTTCGGGCGCGCGCCGCGACCAGCTCCTGGCGCGCCTCCCGCTGGATCAGGTACGCGTCGTAGGCGCCCGGGTAGAGGGCGAGCCCCGCGGGCGAGAGCTCGGCGACCGACGTCACCATCCGGTTCAGGAAGTACCGGTCGTGCGACACGACCACGACCGTCCCCTCGTAGCCAGACAGGAACACCTCGAGCCACCCGAGCGACTCGAGATCGAGGTGGTTAGTCGGCTCGTCCAGCAAGAGCAGCGAGGGGCGCAGCAACAGCAGACGGGCGAGGGCGGCGCGCATCCGCCAGCCGCCCGAGAACTCTCCGAGCGGGCGATGGAACTCCTCCCGCTTGAACCCGAGCCCGCCGAGGATGACCCCGGCCTCAGCTTCCAGCCGGTAGCCCCCGCGGGCCTCGAATCGGTGCTGGAGCTCGCCGTACCGCGCCGTGAGCGCCTCCGACGGGTGGGTCGCCAACGTGGCGCCCAGCTGCCCGAGTTCGCGCTCGATCGCCCACACGTCGTCGAACCCCCCGAGCGCCTCCGCGAGCACGGAGCCGGCCGCGGTGCCACCGACTTCCTGCGGGAGGTAGCCGACCGTGACGCCGCGGTCGCGGCGCACCTCCCCGCCGTCGGGCTCCTCGAGACCGGCCAGGAGGCGGCAGAGCGTCGTCTTGCCGACGCCATTTGGTCCGACCAGCCCGACCCGCTCGTTGGCGACGAGACGCCAGGAGAGGTCCGCGAAGAGGCGCTGCCCGCCGTAGGTCTTCGAGACAGCCTCGAGGTGGATCACCGGGCTCGGTGCCCCGCACGCGCTCGGGGCGGATCCCGTCGATCACGCGGACCGGGCCCTCCCGCCGGTTGGGGGACTCGTCCTGACCGGGGGAGCTCTTGGCGAGCGAACGGATGCGAGCCTCGGCGCCGGGGCGGCGTGCCGCCGGACCCGACGGTCGCGCGGCGCCCGAACGGCTTCGCGTCGAGGAGACGCTCGCACCTGTCGGGAATCCTCGTCATCGCGTCACTCTCGGTTCGGGCTCCCACGGTCGGGCTCGCGGGTCAGAGCCTCGGCCCGCGCCTCGGCCATCCCGCGCAGGGCCAGGAGCGCGCGGACGATGCACTGCTGAACGAGGAGCGCGTCCTGAGTGAAGGGGTCGGCGAGCCACTCGCGCGCCCATTCCCGTCCCTCGGCCGATGCGAATCCAAGGGTCGGGGAGAGCGCTTGGAGCCTGATGAGGAGGTCGTCCTGAGGGAGCCCCGTCGCGCGGAGCCTCGCGACGACCGCGGCGCGGACCGCCGCGTTCCAGATGCCGGTGAGGCCCTCGAGGAGCGCCGCGTAACAGGTCAGGTCCTGCCGGCCCTGGAACTGCTGGAGCACCGCTGGCAGCAGCGGGTTGACGGTGGCGTCACCCTCGTCGTCGGTACCGAAGAGCGGTCCGACGATCGGATCCTGGCCGGGCGCCGCGAGCGCCTGGAGGAGCCCCAGAACCTCGCTCACCGGCACCGCGGGCAGCTGCGCCAGCCGCTCGAGGAGCGGCACGTCCCCGGTCGTCACGTCACCCGCCCGCCTCGGGCGGCGGCCCGGCGGCGAGGGCGTCGGGCCGCGCGAGCTCCTGCGCGCTGCCCGCGGGGACGAGGAACGCGCTGAGGAGCGCACCGACGCAGACGACGAGCCCGATGACGAACACGCCGTGGAGGGCCCATTCGATGTCGCGGCCGAGCTGCAGGCGGTGGGTCATCACGGCGCCCATGACCGACACCCCGATCGTGCCCCCGATGGTCCGGAAGAACTGCGTCATCGAGGTGACGGCGCCGAGGTCGCGGCGCGCCACGGCGTTCTGCACCGCGATCAGCATCGGCACCATCGTCATGCCCATGCCGGTGCCGGCGATCAGGACCGCGCCCATGGCGCGCGGCAGGGTGAGGGTGGCGTCCCACTCGGCGAAGAGGAGGAAGCCAGCGGTGAGGCTCAGCATCCCGGCGATCACGACGCCGCGATATCCCACGCGGAGGACGAGCCGCGCGCTCACGATCGAGCAGGTCACCCAGCCCAGCACGAACGGCGTGAGCACGAAGCCGGCCTGGGTGGCCGTCGCGTTCGCCACCCGCTGCATGAACAGCGGCACGAAGGAGATCGCGCCGAACATCGCCATGCCCGACAGGAACCCCGTGGCCACGGCGGCGCGGACGAGCGGGACCCGGAAGAGCGCGAACCGCATGATCGGCTCCGCCACGCGTCCCTCCACCCGGACGAAGATCGCGAGAAGGGCAAATGCGAGGGCGAGGGGGCCGAGCACGGCAGGCGCGTACCAGGATGGCGCGTCGCCGCCGAGCATCAGGCCCACCATCAGCGTCGAGACGCCGGTGGTGAAGAGGACGAGCCCAGGGAGGTCAAGCCGCGGCCGCCCGTGGCGGGCCACCGGCTCGCCAAGCCCCGCCGCGATCAGCGCCATAGCCGCCGCCCCAAACGGGACGTTGATGTAAAAGACGCAGCGCCACGAGACGTGGTCGGACAGAAAGCCACCGAGGAGCGGCCCGACGAGCGCGGCGCCGCCCCACATGCTCGAAAAGTAGCCCTGCATCTTGGCACGTCGCTCAAGCCCGTAGAGATCGCCGAGGACGGTCATGCCGAGCGTGATCAGCGACCCGGCGCCGAGGCCCTGCAGGGCGCGGAAGCCGATGAGCTGGCCCATACTCTGCGCGAGCCCGGACAACGCGGAGCCTACCAGAAAGATCGTGAGCCCCAGGAGGTAGGCGGGCCGGCGCCCGAAGAGGTCCGACAGCCGCCCCCAGAGCGGCATCGTCACGGTCGACGTCAGGAGGAAGGCCGAGAAGACCCACGAGTAGATCTTGATGCCGCCGAGCGCGCCGACGACGGTCGGCATCGCGGTCGCCACCACCGTCGACTCCATGGCCGCGAGGACGATCGACAGCATCACGCCGCCGACGACGAGGCGGGGACGCGTCTCCACTAGTGGCCACCCGTGCAGCTCGCGCACCGACAGAGGGCGCGGAGCCGAGCGTACGGGTACACGCTCGTGTGGCCGTCCGACCAGCCGACGTGCAACCCCTCCGGGGTCTTCTTGATCTCGTCCGGCCAGGTCATCGCGGGCGTCAGGCTGACGAGCCGGGCGCAGGCGCCACAGGCGCAGTCCGTTCGCAGCCGCTCGAAGGGATAGATGCTGCCGTGATTGTCGGCCCACGTCGTGCCCACCGCGTAGCGGCCGACGAGGTGAACGTCCCGCGGCTCGTTCGGGTTCGGCTGTCCGAGGATCGGCAGGGCGCCGAGCGGGCTCAGGTGCCGCCTCCCGTGGCCCGCTCGAGGCGCAGGCCCGCCAGGAGGTAGTGCACGGCGAGGTTCTGGTAGGCGCCCCAGCGGCGGGCCCGCCGACGGATCGCGGCGTCGGAGAGCGGCCGGCCGCGGTTGTAGAAGCGCGCGAACGCCTTCCGCACCGCCAGGTCGCCGGCGGGACACACGTCGCCGCGGCCGAGGCCGCGGGCGAGGAACCACTCCGCGGACCACCGGCCGAGGCCGCGGAGCGTCGTCAGGCGTGCGATCGCCTCTTCGTTGTCGCAGGCGGCGAGCGCCCCGAGATCGACGCCCCCCTGCGCGATCGCCCGGGCGATCCCGACGATGTACTCGGCCTTCCGCCCCGACAGCTGCATGCGGCGGAGGGTCGAGATGCGGGCCCGCGCGAGCGCGGCCGCATCCGGGAAGGCGTAGAGCGTGCGCCCGTTCAGGCTGACGGGCCGACCGTAGCGGCGGACGAGGCGCGCGCGCGTCGTGAATGCGAACGTGAGGTTCACCTGCTGGGCGCAGACCGAGCCCACCAGCATCTCGAGGGGCGACGGCGACAGCGACGGCCGCAGGCCGTAGAGCGGTCCGACGAGGTCGCGGAGTCCCGGGTCCGCTTTCGCGATCGCGTAGAACCCGGGCAGGTCGGCATCGAGCCCGAAGAGCTGGCTGACCTCGCGGCGAACCGCCGACAGAATGTCGTCGCCGTCCGCGCCGGGAACCGCGACCTCGAGCCGCGTGTGGTCGGGGCCGCCGTGCCAGGTGACCTCGTAGGCATGCAGGCGGTCGGCCGCCCGCAGCACGCGGCAGACCGAATTCGTGCCGACCGGGGTCGCCGGGTCCTCGCCCCACAGGTGATAGCGGGCCAGCGTCCTGCCGGGCTCGAGCGGGCCGTCGGCGGTCACGGTGAACGTCATAGCGCGCGGTACGCAACAGAGAAGTGTATCAGAGTCGATACCCCATCGAGGGCTCGCCGCCGGCCGCGAGATCCGGCGGGCGGCGCGCCGCGAGGCGCGGCCCGAGGTGGTCGGCTGGTTGCCCGTCTAGAATGACTAGAACGGCTGGGGCTCGCTGCGATACCGGGGGGCGGGATCCTCGAAGCTGGCGAACTCAGGGAGGAACACGAGCGGGACCTTGTCGACGGGCCCGTTCCGTTGCTTGCCGATGATCGCCTCGGCGTTGCCGTCCCCCTCGGCCTCGACCGGCAGGCCGTAGCGTTCCGGCCGGTAGAGGAAGATGATGAGGTCGGCGTCCTGCTCGAGCGCGCCGCTCTCCCTGAGGTCGGAGAGCTGCGGTCGGTAGTCCTTGGACTGGCGCGCCTCCACGGCGCGGGAGAGCTGCGAGAGCGCGACCACGGGGACGGCGAGCTCCTTGGCGAGCGCCTTGAGCGAGCGGGAGATCTCCGAGATCTCCTGCTGTCGGTTCTCGGGGTTGCGGCCGCGCATCAGCTGGAGGTAGTCGATCACCACCAGGTCGAGCCCGTGCTCGGCCTTCATGCGGCGGGCCTTCGCCCGGGCCTCGAGGACCGACAGGGCGGGAGTGTCGTCGATGAAGATCGGCGCGTCGGCGAGCCGGCCCGCCGCGTTCGTCAGTCGGTGCCAGTCGCGCTGCTCGAGGTAACCGGTGCGGACCTTCTGCGAGTCGACCTTGGCCTCGGAGCAGAGCAGCCGTTGCACCAGCTGCTCCTTGGACATCTCGAGACTGAGCGTCAGCACTTTCCGGCGCAGCACCACGCCCGCGTTCTTCGCGATGTTGAGCGCAAACGCCGTGTTGTGGGTGACCACGTAGTCATCGGTCACGTAGAGACGCGACGGGTGGGTTACGGAGATGCACTGGGTGTCCGTCACTCCGGCGGGCTCGATCGAGACGAACACCGGTCGCCGTTGCCGTCGCGGCGCCGTGCGGCTGCGCTTGACCGACGACTGGAAGATCGCCGTCGGCTCAGGGCAGTGGACGTTGCAGACGAAGGCCGGGCGGCCGGGCTTCTTCGTACCGCCATCGCTGGACGTCGTCCGTCTGCTCCGAACCGAGCACCACCCACCGAGGGAGCGCACAAGGTCGGCCACGTGGCGGGCGAGCCGCTCACTCGCCGCGCAGAACCGCGCGCTTCCCGAGCGCTCGACCCACGCCTCCGTATCCATGAGGCCGCGCAAGACGTCGAGACGCGCCCCCCGCGAGGCGTTCAGGTAGATGTCCGGGATGAACTTCTCATCGCTCCGAATGCCCCAGAGACCGAGCCCCCGGAGCGCCTCCACGAGTCGGTTCGGTGAGACGCCCTGGAGGCCCTGGCGAGGCGCGCCAGTCGCGTGGACGATGCGCCAGTCGTGGCCCCCGGCGGCCCGGAGCGCGAATGCCGGTGTGGCCCGCTCCAGGACGCGTCCCAGCATCTCGCCCTCGGACGTCGAGAACGTGAGGCTGCTTCCAGAGAGCGTCCCATCTCCGAGCACGGCGCCCAGCACGTACGGGTCCACGGGAAGCGTCTCGGAATGCCCGTACTCCCCTGACGGCACGTCGATCCACAGCCGGTGCTGGTAGCGCGTGGCCCGCAACATCTGCGCCACGCGCTCGGTCGTGAGCGTCCG
>Ga0066700_10000950_pt1 | contig 11510 bp, 6 predicted proteins | sample GraSoiAngelo_149_FD_66460 | JGI IMG/M metagenome (GOLD analysis project Ga0066700, IMG submission 66460) | Grasslands soil microbial communities from the Angelo Coastal Reserve, California, USA - 14_1009_09_30cm | ecosystem: Environmental > Terrestrial > Soil > Grasslands | place: USA...
AGGCAACGTTTGACGTTTTTCGGGCGGTGTTCGCTTCGCTGAAGGAAGGGATGTCTCAAGAGGACATCGGCAAGCTGGTGGAAGCGGGTTTTTCGAAAATGGGTTTGCACGGCGGAACGCTGGTTCTGCTGGGCGCGTCCGCGGCGCTGCCGCACGGCACGATCAAGCCGCAAAAACTGAAAGAGGGCGACGTTGTGCTGATCGACGGAGGCTGCGCAGTGGATGGCTACCAGTCGGACGTAACACGCACGGGGGTTTTCGGCAAGGCGCCGGAAAAAGTGGCGCGCGTCTACGAAATCGTGCGCAAAGCGCAGGATGCGGCGCTCGATGCGGCGCGAACCGGAAGGCTGTCAGGCACAGTAGATGACGCTGCGCGCAAGGTGATCACCGACGCCGGTTATGGACCGGACTACAAGTATTTTACGCACCGACTGGGGCATGGGATTGGACTCGACGGCCACGAACATCCTTATCTGGTGCGAGGAAGCAAGACCGTGCTTGAACCGGGCATGACGTTTTCGAATGAGCCGGGGATTTATATTCCCGGCGAATTCGGGATGCGCTGCGAAGACGACATGGTGATTGCCGCGGATGGACCGGCGCGGCTTTTGACGGCCGGATTTGCGGCGTCGTTGGAAAAGCCGCTGGGATGAGTTTGTGCGCAGTGCTCAATGCTCAGTTTTAGTGATTACGTGGGGGAGTCCGCCTGGGCTTCGCTCGCGCGCTGCGATCGAAGAGCAGAAATCGACGATCCGCTGCTCGGCCCAGAAACGCTCAGGGCCTGAGTGCTTTGAGATGAAGCCGCAATGGCCGCCATGCTTGGGCGCCAGAAACTGAATGGCGGGATTCTCGCTGATTTTGGCGGCCAGGAAGGAAGCGTAGGGGACGAAGGGGTCGTCCTGCGCGGTGATCATCAGCGTGGGCAGGCGGACCTGAGTGACGACGCGTTTCGCGCCGACGTTTTCGTAATAGTCTTGTGCGTCGCGATAGCCGAATTGCGGCGCGGTGATGACGTCGTCAAATTGACGCAGGGTTCGAACAGGCGCAAGGCCGCGAATCGGGTAGCGCTCCTGGAACAATTCATGCTTTCTGGCGTAGCGGGACATTAGGCCGCTTACAAAGCGGCGCTGGTAAAGATAATTTTCCGCGCGCTCGAGTGCGTCGGCGCAAGCGGCAAGGTCGAGAGCGGGGCAGACGGAACAGACGGCGCACAAAGCTTTTGGCACGGCGGCGCCAAACTCTCCCGCCATCTTGGTCACCAGATTTCCACCCATCGAGTAGCCGGCGAAGAAGATCTGCTCAAAGCCGTCGGAGTTTGAAAGCTCCTCGAAGACGGCGCGATAATCCGCGCTCATGCCGGAATTGTACAACGTGGGCGTCAGGGCCTCCGTGCCGCCGCAATTGCGCTGGTTCACGCGCACGACGTGGAAGCCGCGATGGAAGGCCTTCTCCGCAATGCCGCGAACGTAGTTTCCGTCGCTGGAACCCTCAAGGCCATGAACGATGATGATAACGGGCGCGTCCTTGCGCTTCCCGGGTTGCCAGTGGCAATGGGCGAGCACGCGGGACTCCGGATCGACCTGGAAGAGCCTGGCTTCGGCGGGCGGGATAGCGAACCGCCTGGGAACAAAAGCCGAGACGATGGTCATTGCGTGGCCGTTTTTTAATAGCGGGTGCGGTTCAAAGGGCGGGAGGACGAAATCCACATCGAGACTGTATTTCACGGGCTCGGCGCAAGCAAGACAAAGGCGAGCACTGGGTTTCGTGAGATATGATTTCTCGTATGTTTCGCAATGCATTCTTCTATATTCTGACTAAAAGACCGCCACGTCATGCGCTATGTTATTGTTTTTCAATAACTTGCGTAGATGTCTCAATGGTATGTAAAATGCCCGTGCTTAGACGAGCTGTATGCAGGGCGCGGACTCAATTTCAGGGAGTTGAGTTCGATTTATGAAACGTTGGCCGCGGTCATCTTCAACGGTACTTACTAAGGGTCGAGTCAGAGGGTCCTTCCCTTTGGGTGGGGGAAGTCTCGGGATGTTCTCACGGTGCTTTTTTCGGCCTGGGCTCTCCAGCTCAGTCTGCCCGAAATCAGGGCGGTTCATTCGACAGGTGGTCGTAGCGAGAGAGTGGTCGCAGCTTAGCTGCATCAGGGGGGAATTGAAAATGAGAAAGCTTGTGTACGTACTTTTCGTTGGGCTTCTGCTTCTTAGCCTGGGGAGCGGCAACGCGTTCGCCCAGGCAACGGCAAGCGCCACGATCCAGGGTACCGTCACGGATAAGTCTGGTGCCGTGGTATCCGGAGCTCACGTCGTGGCGAAGAACAAGGCTACCGATGTGTCGCGAACAACGACTACCTCGGACGAGGGTTACTACAGATTTGAATTGCTGCCGGTTGGCACTTACACCGTGACCGTCAGCAAAGATGGCTTCGGGACCGTGACGGAAACAATCGAAACCTTTATCGGACAAACCGCCACCGCCAACGCAGAGCTGAAACCCGGGGCGACAAGTGAAATCATTGAAGTGACTAGCGAGGCTCCGCTTATAGACCAATTGAAGACGAGTGTCAGCCAGACTATTACCCCCACTGAAGTAGAAGAACTTCCGATGGTCGGACGCGACGTGGCCAACCTTGCGTACCTGGCCCCAGGTGTCAAGGCTACTGATTCCTACGATCCCACGAAAAATCGCTACGCGATCCTTTCCGTGAACGGCGCGGGTGGCCGCAACGTAAACGTTACGGTCAACGGCGTGGATAACAAGGACAACACGGTCGGAGGACCCGTAATGCAGCTTCCCTTGGAAGCCGTGGAAGAATTCCAGATCAGCACTCAGAGGTTCTCTGCGGAAAACGGCCGCTCCGAAGGCGCCGCTATCAATATGATCACCAAGCAGGGCACCAACAACTACCACGGCTCTGTCTTCGGATACTTCCGCGATACCAGTCTGAACACAGATGAGAAGGATCCCACTGGCACAGGACCAACGCCAGCTCACCCAGACGGCACGATTCCCTCTCACCCTGACTACACGCGTCAGCAGTTCGGCGGATCCGTCGGAGGCCCTTTGCGTAAGAACAAACTCTTCGGGTTCTTTGCCATTGAACGCGAGCGCGAACACCAGGCGCAGGCGGAGGACTTTAAGTCATTCACCGAGCTAACGCTCGCAAAAGGAGCCGGACTTGCGGCTCAGCCATCGGCGACTATCCCACGTCCCTTTTTTGAAACGCGTTACAACGGTCGTATGGACTTCGTGATCAACAGCAAGAACAACGTCTATCTCAGCTACAACTCGCAGGTCAACGACAGCTTGAATGATCAGTCTGACGGCACAGGCGACCTTACCAACGGCAACTTCACCAAAAATCATTTGATCTTAAGCAACCTTACGTGGAATTCGATTCTTTCGAATACGACCGTTAACCAATTCACGTTTGGCTATCAATACTGGAACAACCTCATCGCCAGTAACATCAGCGCGCCGTTGGTTACCTTCCCGAATGCCTCGTTTGGCACCAACATCAACGTTCCTCAGCAGTCCTTTCAGAAAAAGTGGCAGTTCAGGGATGACATCTCAAAGACCATTGGCCGGCACACTTTGAAGGCTGGGGCTGATTACATTTGGAACCCCGTAGAGGGGGGATTCTTCGAGTTCAGCTCGACGCTAGAAGTTGACTTCGCGCAGAATCCCAGCGTGATTTTAGCCAATCCAGGTACTTATCCCAATGGATTCTCAACCGCTGGTCTCATCACCGGCATGGACATTGCGAATGGCAATCCGTACTTTCTTGTCGCTACCAAGCAACTCGGTCTCTATGTTCAGGACGATTGGAAGGTCAACCGGCGTCTGACGCTCAATCTCGGTCTGCGCTGGGATAAGGACTTCAACATGATCGGCGTGTCGGACGTGCAGAAGAGCCGCACCTATCTGGCACTGGTGGCGTACAACAACCCGATCTCGAATTCTTACGTCAGCAAGCTACCACATGACGACAACAAGGACTTCAGCCCGCGAGTCGGCTTCGCTTACGACATGACTAGCGCTGGAAAGCACGTATTGCGTGGGGGATTCGGCCTCTACTACGGCAACGTATTCCAGAACATCCCGTTGTTTATGGAACAAATGAGCAACCCGACGGTCTTTGCAACGGTGCTCAGCCTTACCAATCCGACTGACACCGTTCCGGGTACGGGCCTTACCCTTGGTCAGTGGAGATATGGCGTCAGCCCGCTTCCGACGATTCCTCCTCCATCCACACAGCTTCCACCGGGCAGTATCGGCCGACTGATGGACCCCAACTATCGCAACCCCGAGACGCTGGAGTTTAACGGCGGGTATAGCTGGTCGCTCAACCCGAAGACCGTGGTTGAGGCAGAATACACGCACGTTCTCGGCCTTCACGAAAACAAAACCATCAATATCGATCAGCGCGTGCCCGTGGGTGGTGTTTGCTGCACGGCCCCGCTGAACGGACTTACTGCGCCGGGGACTACCTCGGCACAATTCGCAAGCGTTCGTAACGAGGAGTCGATCGGCCGATCGCATTACGACGGCATGAACGTCAGCCTCCGCCAGCGAATGTCCCATCATTTCTCCGTCAACGCAAATTACACGCTGGCTTGGGCCTACTCCTATGACGGGGGAGGCGGCTCTTTCCGCAATTATCCGAGAATCGCGTCAAATCCGTTTGCGAGCTATGAGTGGGGGCCGTCGCCTAACGATGAGCGCCATCACGTAACGCTGAGCGGAATCGTCGACCTGGCTAAGGGCTTCCAGCTCTCTCCCATCATGCAGTTCGGTTCAGCGCGCCCATACAATCTAACCAACTCGTCCAATACCTTGAATACGGGAGGCGGAACAGGTATTGCAGTCGTGGTTCCGACGAACAATCCCACGAACTACTTTGCGTTTGCCGGCAACAACACCGGCGCGCGGAACTGCTTCTACGGGTTAAACGGCGTAGCTCAGGGCTGCACCATCGCCCAGTACGATCCGGTTCGCGGAGATCCGTACTTCGAACTCGACATGCGGCTAGCGAAGAATATTAAGTTCGGCGAACGCATGAACTTGCAGCTGGTGGCCCAGGCGTTCAACCTGACGAATCGCGCGAACTACGGCAACAACTTTGGTCGCAGCATCGCCGACGCAACAACGTTCGGTCATCCGGTCGGCTTCATCAACCCGAGCAGCACCATCGTCCCGCGCGCTGTCTGGGGCGAGCTCGGGGCCCGGTTCACCTTCTAATCCTTTAACAAATCGGCATAGGGGGGAGAGTCGCCTCTCCTCCCCTGCCACACCACCGTACATGCGGGTCCGCATACGGCGGTTCCGTAAGATTGAACCCTTGGGAGGGCTGGAGGTTCGAGTCGTCTTTCGCCACAAGGGCTTTGCCACTCGGACTTCGCGATCAGTTGCCCGCTCGTCCGACGCCGTAGGCCTCCAATCCAGTTCTTGTCCATCGGCCCGTATCTTTGCTCCACGCTTCCTTCAGACCTCACCTCGCGGTGACGCCCTTGCGCTTCGCTACCCTTCACCTCCATCAGGTTGAGAGAGGACTTGCACCTCCAAGCTGTCGAACGTGCACGGCGTACAACACCATGAGGTGCGCTCCGATTCCTGGAGCGCACCTCTTTTTTTATTCTTGCGGCAATCATTCAGGGATATGAGCTCGCGGTGTCGCGCTAGATTGGACCACTCTAGCTGCAGAGTTTCGAATTGCAACGGCAGGTGCAATCCAAGCTGTTCCAGACCCAGCCCTGCCCTAGCGACAAACAATCGGTCTTGTTGGGGTCCTGTCCACCTAGGTTTCCTGAGAAAATGAGACGTGCGGTTGTTCCGGATCCGGGATTTGAAATAGGTGTAGGAGAATTCACATAGAGGACGTCGTGAATTTCGCAGGGCGATTGGTAATATATTGCCTCACGTTGCATGGTCACAATACCAGTCACATGGGGTGACGCCATAGACGTGCCACTTAACACCGCCGTAGCAGAATCGCTAGTCCAATAGTCAGAAGTTATATCGACTCCAGGCGCAAAAAAGGCTAGCTTGGGGCCGTAGTTCGAAAAGTTCGCACGGGTATCAGACTCGTCAGAAGCTCCGATTGCCCATGCCTGGTACGCCCTTGCCGGTGATTGGTTGCTCGCGTCAACATCGTCGTTCCCGGCCGCCACGACGTAGGGGATGCCGCAACTGTAGACGGAATAATTTACTGCTCCGTCCAGCGAATCCGAGGGCGGACCCCCCCAGACTCATGTTCGCTACCGCGGGAGGGTACGCAGCGCAATTATTATGATTCGTGACCCAGTCAACGCCCGCAATTACGTTCGACGTAGTCCCGGAGCCGCTGCAGTCGAGGACACGGACGGCCCAGAGGTTGGCGTTTTTTGCCACCCCGTAGCTTGAGCCTCCGATGGTCCCCGCTACGTGCGTACCATGTCCGTTACAGTCAATCCCGTTCTGGCCGTCGCCCACGAAGTCGGCACCAACATGAGCGCGACCGCCAAAGTCTTGATGCGTAACGCGAATTCCGGTATCGATCACGAACACATCGACGCCGTTTCCTGTATAAGTGTAGTTGTACGCTCCATCCAGCGGAAGACTGTACTGGTCGATTCGGTCTAAACCCCAAGACGGCGCCGGAGACTGCGTTGTGGAAATTGTGACGGTTCCGTCCTCCTCAACCCACTTAACCAGTGGGTTTTGAGTGAGCGCGATGGCTGTCGCTTCATCCATATTCGCAGCGAAACCTTTGATTGCGTACTGATATAAGAAGTGGATTTTCGCGCTGTGGTTCCTGTGCGACCTCCGAGACTGGCTTCGTCAGGAGCTTATCATCCAAGACCACTATGTAGCTATTAGGAACCGCGTTTTTCACCTTCTTGAGCTCACCCGCGGTACTCCTCAAGGCACCAAACAGCAATGTCGCAGCAAGCATGCTTAAGGCTTGTTTCCTCTCCTCCTTTGAGATGATTGACTTTATGAACGCTGCCTATTGGGGAGGGGTGGGAAGTTTGAGGGCTAAATAGCAGCTCGCGTTATGTACATCGTCTCGGAACTGTCGTCAATACAGCTCCGTTGAAGCTCCGTTGGCATTTCTTGCTATTCATAGGCCTTTCTTGCTACTGAAAGCGACGGGAACTTCGTGGAGTGTCCTGGCCCCTACGGTAAGTCCTACATTGAACAGGCGAGAGACCAAAGGCACGGCGGAACTCTCTTGAAAAGTGGCTAGCGTCTGAAGCCCCGACCAAGGCACGTACCTCCTTCACGGTCAGGAGCGTTCTCTCAAGAAGTAATTTTGCATGCGTGATTCTCTGAAACTTGAGCCACTGCATTGGCGCTAATCCAGTTTCTTGGCGGAATAAGTGACTTAGGCCCCAGGGCGAAAGGTTTACTATACGCGCCAGGTGGTCTAGCGAGAGTCGCTGATCTAGATTCATACGTGCGTACGTGCAGACGATCTTGACGCGCTTGTCCACGGTGCCGTGTGGTATGGACTGCATTGGGCCCCCTCAAGAACTAAACCCGGGCCGGAACGCGGACGAAGCTAACGATAAGTATCGGGTTTTTCAATTGGGAGAACGCTGCAATACCGGCTAAGGTAGAAAGTGTAATTGCAAGGTTTGCGACCAGGGTGCCCTCCAGCTCAAAATTTGCAAAATTGTTTGAGTCAGCTTGACCCGGAATCGGGTTGCCCCTTAGAATTGAAGATTCACGGTGATTCATTTTTTCAACTTGATGGAATTGTGCGACAGCCCAGCGGGCACCCGCTGGGCTGCGCTGCTTTAGGGGCGCCCGTTTGCGCGCCTAATGTTCTTGTGTGAGGCTGGAATGATGGACAGTGCTATTCCCGAAGGTCTTACGTTTGACGACGTGTTGCTCTTGCCGGGGCGGTCGGCCGTACTGCCGACCGACGTGGATACCACCTCGAAGTTCGCGCGCAAGCTGCCGGTGAATATTCCGCTGGCATCGGCAGCCATGGACACAGTGACGGAATCGCGGCTGGCCATCGCCATCGCCAGGCAGGGCGGCATCGGAATGGTGCACCGCAACATGGCCATCGACCGCCAGGGCGAGGAAGTGGACCGGGTAAAGCGCTCGGAAAGCGGCATGATCGTCGATCCGGTGACGATTTCGCCGGACATCACATTGCGCCAAGCGCTGGAAATCATGAACAAGTACAAGATTTCCGGTTTGCCGGTGACGCGCGGCTCCCGGCTGACGGGAATCCTGACCAACCGTGACCTTCGCTTTGAAAAAAATCACGCGCAACTGGTCGGCTCGGTGATGACGAAAGACAATCTCGTGACTGTACCCGTGGGCACGACGCTGGAAGAAGCCGAACGCATCCTGCAAAAGCACCGCATCGAGAAGCTGCTGGTCGTGGATCAGGACTTCAACCTGAAAGGTTTGATCACCGTCAAAGACATCCAGAAAAAACTGGAGTATCCGCGCGCGGCGAAGGACGAGCATGGACGATTGCGGGTGGGCGCCGCGGTCGGAGCGACCGGCGATTTTCTAGAACGGGCAGTGGAAATGTCCAAAGCAAAAGCCGACGTGCTGGCCATTGACACGGCACACGGGCACTCCGAGCGAGTGATGGAAGCGATCAAAGCGATTCGGCACCGCCTGCCGGAGATGCAACTGGTCGCCGGCAACGTGGCGACTTACGAAGGCGCGAAGGAATTGATTTCGCTGGGCATCGACGGGCTAAAAGTAGGCATCGGACCGGGCTCCATCTGCACGACGCGCGTGGTCACCGGCGCGGGAGTGCCGCAACTGACCGCCATCATGGAAGCCGCGAGAGCCGCGAAGGGCACGGACGTGGCCATCATTGCCGACGGCGGCATCAAATATTCAGGTGACATCTCGAAAGCGCTTGCCGCGGGCGCGTCGTGCGTGATGATCGGCAGTCTTTTCGCCGGCACAGAAGAGTCTCCCGGAGAAACTATTCTCTACCAGGGCCGCACGTTCAAGTCCTACCGCGGGATGGGCTCGACCGGTGCGATGGAGGCGGGCTCCGCCGACCGTTACTCGCAGGAGGGGGCGGAGCGGGGCAAATCCGTCCCGGAAGGCGTGGAAGGACGCGTGCCCTATAAGGGCCAGTTGGGCGCCCTGACGGACCAACTCGTAGGCGGTCTCAAGAGCGGCATGGGATACGTGGGAGCGGCCACGCTAAAGGAATTCAGCGAGAAGAGCCGGTTCGTGCGGATCACGGCGGCCGGATTGCGCGAGAGCCACGTGCATGACGTTATCATTACCAAAGAAGCGCCGAACTATCGGATGGAGTAGGGCGCATGGAATAGACCGTATGGAGTGAGGACGCGTCGAATTAGGGGCAGGCGAGTTAGCGTGAAGACAGAGAAACAAGGAGCCAATTCTTAGTGGCGGAACTCCAACCTTGGCGCAATCCGCGCCCTGCTCCCCAATTGCCAGAGATTCAGGCGCGCTTGCAGCCGCCGCGAATGCCCGCCTGGGTGCGCGGCTGGTGGCCGGTCGTGGTATGGGGGTGCTTCATCTTCACCATGTCCACGGACACGTTTTCCGCCGAGCACACGCGCTGGGTGTTTGAACCGATCCTACGCTGGCTGGATCCTTCGCTGACCCCCAGCCAATTCGAACTCATCCATCACATCATCCGCAAGTGCGCGCACTTCACGGAATATTTTATTTTTTTCTTATTGCTTTACCGAGGCGTGCGCGGCGAGCGGAAAGGGTGGCGATGGACGTGGGGCGTCGCGGCGCTCTCTTGCTCCGCGGGATATTCGGCCCTGGACGAAATTCACCAGGCGTTCGTGGCCAGCCGAACTGCTTCGCCTTACGATTCCCTGCTCGACTCGATTGGCGCTTTCGCGGCTTTTGTTGCGCTGTGGATGTGGTTCCGCAGGCGGCGCTCTGCGGTCGAAGGGGAAATATCCGCAAACGACGCGCCGGCTTCCTGATGGCGAGCTTCGACCGCACACAATTCACAGAAGAACCGTGAAAAACAAGGAGCCCGTTCCGGCTTGCCGAAACGGGCTGCTAGAAGATTGAATGAAAGAATAAGGCTTAGGCTTTTACTTCGGCCTCTTCTTCCTTCTTGGGCTTTTCTTTCTTTTCCTTGAGCTTGAACTCGTAGCCGATGAGTTCGAGGATGGCCACCTTGGCGTTGTCGCCGACGCGGTTTCCTGCGTGGATAATGCGGGTGTAGCCGCCGGCGCGATCCGCGAATTTGGGCGCGATCTCGCTGAACAGCTTCTGGGTAACGGCAGGCAGCATGATGTACGAAGCCGCCTGACGGCGCGATTGCAACGTGTCGCGCTTGCCGAGGGTGATCATTTTCTCCGCAACGGGGCGCGCGGCTTTAGCACGCGTCAGCGTCGTGGTGATCCGTCCGTGCTCAAGCAAATTGGTGACTAGGCTGCGCAGCACCGCGCGGCGATGATCCGGCTGTTTTCCGAGCTTTGAACCTGAGTTGAGATGTCGCATCGCTATCTTGTCCCTTAAAGGCCGATGTTCTCTTCTGAGGCCGGCGCAGCGGTTTGGCTTGGCAACGGCGGCCAGATGATGCGGCCGTGCTCGTCGAACTTCATGCCCAGCGCAAGGCCCATCTTCACCAGAATATCTTTGATCTCGTTGAGCGACTTGCGGCCGAAGTTCTTGGTCTTCAGCATTTCGTTTTCGCTCTTCTGGACGAGCTCGCGGATAGTCTGGATGTTCGCGTTCTTCAGGCAATTGTAGGAGCGAACGGAAAGCTCGAGCTCCTCGACGGAGCGGTCCAAATGTTCGAGACGCGGATCGTGGGAGACGTCCTGCGGCGTTTCGATGGTCTCAACCGGTTCTTCAAAGTTGATGAAGATGCTCATGTGGTCCTTGACCAGCTTGGCAGCGAGGCCGATGGAGTCCTGCGGAGTAATGGCGCCATTGGTCCACACTTCTATCATTAGCTTTTCGTAGTCGGTCATCTGGCCGAGGCGGGCGGCTTCGACGGCGTAGTTAACCTTGCGCACCGGCGAGTGCACGCTGTCAACCGGAATGTAGCCGATGGGCAGATCTTCGTCGTAGTTGCGGTCGGCGGCCACATAGCCGCGGCCGTTCTTGGCGCGCATCTCGATCTGGAGTTTGCCGCCCTCGCTGACCGTGGCGATGTACACGCTCTTGTCGAGCACGGCGAAGTCCGCGTCTTCCTCGATTTGCGCCGAGGTGACCGGACCGGCCTGTTCGACGTTGACATAAATCGTCTTCGGCAGGTCGGTATTGAGCTTGATGGGCACCTGTTTCAGGTTGAGAATGATGTCCGTGGCATCCTCGACCACGCCAGGGATCGAAGAAAATTCGTGCAGCACGCCTTCGATCTTCACGGCGGTGATGGCCGCGCCTTCAATCGAACTGAGCAGCGCGCGACGCAGCGCGTTTCCTACCGTCGTGCCCCAGCCGCGCTCAAAAGGCTGCGCGGAAAACCGCCCGTACTTCTCGGTGAGCGATTCCAGCTCGGATGCAAGACGCTTCGGCTTTTGAAAACCTTT
>Ga0066700_10000960_pt1 | contig 11464 bp, 10 predicted proteins | sample GraSoiAngelo_149_FD_66460 | JGI IMG/M metagenome (GOLD analysis project Ga0066700, IMG submission 66460) | Grasslands soil microbial communities from the Angelo Coastal Reserve, California, USA - 14_1009_09_30cm | ecosystem: Environmental > Terrestrial > Soil > Grasslands | place: USA...
GCCATCACGAAAAAGGAGTCGATGTTGGGGGCAAGCCCGGTGACGTTGAAGAACTCCAGGTTGTCTTCTGCCGAGCCCGAGAACGTTGGCACGTTGATGTAGCCCGTGGGCATCGCCTTGCGGAAGGCCGCGACAAAGTTGGTGAACCGATCGCGGCTGGTGACCGGCTCGGTCGGAGCTGGCGTCGTATCGCAGTTGACGTTGGTCGCCTCGTAGTTGAGCGCGACCCCGTCGATGCCGGCATCGTGCACGAGCTGCAGGCTTTCGTTGATGGTGTTGGTGTAGTTCGCGGAAAGCAGCCCGGTGCAAACCTGGTTCGTCGGACTGGTGCTCATGTCGTGCAAGTTGATCGACACGATCACGCGAGTCCCATACGCATGGGCGGTGCTGACGAAGTTGGTCATCGTGCTGCTGTGGAACGTGTTCCAGCCCGCGTCAGGGGCGGGCACGATGTAGCCGTTACCGCTGTTCACCTGCAGGCGAAAAAAAGCGACCGTGCTGAGCAGCGAGAAGTTCCACGATGGGTAGCCGACGGCATTGTCGCCCAGCTTGCTTGAGTTGACGAACCCGAACACCTCACGGCGGAGTCGCGAGTTGGCGGCCGCCAAAGGAGCCGGCGTGGCCCGCTGGCTGGAGCCGAAGCCAGGTGAGCTTGCCGCTGCGGCGCTCGGCGTGTACGAGGACACGATCACAACCAGAGCAGCGGCTATGGACAGAGTCAGGCGCTTGGTGATTCTTTGCCCAGACATGGTGTAGGTAACGGCCGGGATCCACGCAGCCTGCTGAAACCCTCTCGCCGGGGGCCTATAGTAAGGCACCGGCGGTCGTTTGCCGCCACTGAGATCAGTGACTCCAGATGGCCGAGATAGCTACGCCTGATTCAGCAGAAGTCTTGAATGCGATTGACGCGCCTGATCGCGATGCGTTCGTGACTGAAGTGCTTTTGGCCCCGAGCGTGCGAGCGAAGCGCTACGCGATCAGCATCCGCGAACGCCGCGCGCTGCTGGCCATCGCGGACTTGATCGTGGGCGCCTTGGGATGTCTTTTCGCCTACCTCGCGCTGCAGCCGCCACACATGACGACGATCCCGATCGTCGACCCCTTGATCTACGGCGTCGCGTGGGTGATCGGCCTCTTCATCGTCGACGGATACGCATTCCAGATCCCGAGCAGCCGTCCGCAGAGCGCGATCGCGGTCATCAAGGCGGCGCCCTTCGCGGGATTGGCCGGAGTGCTGGCTTTCTTCGCCGAGCCTTACGTGATGACCCGCCCGCTGATCGTTTTGTCCACCCTGCTCGGCGCGGTGTTGCTGATCGCGATGCGGACGATTCCAGCCCGGCTCCTGCTGCATCAGTCGCTTGCGGTGAGGGCGGTCCTGCTCGGCCGCGCGGAACCCAGCGGGCCGGTCCTCGAGACGCTCGAAGCGGCCAAGTACGAGTGCCGGATCGTGGCGCGGGTGATCGGCCAGGTCGACACCGAGGAGAGCCGCAAGCAAATGATCGATGAGGTTCGCAAGCTGTTTGGGACACATTCGGCAGATGAGCTGATCATCACGAGCAACGACTTGCGCGTCGTCCCGGGCCTCGTCGAGGAATGCGTGATCCGCGGAGTGCGCGTCGTCTCGGCAAACAGCCTGGTCGAACGCTACATGGGCCTCGTCCCGGTCGACTCCATCGACACGCACTGGTACCTGAGTCTTCCCGACAACGACCTGTGGGAGCGTCCGTACGCGCTCGTGAGGCGCCTCGTCGACTTGGTCCTCTCGGTTCTCATCAGTATTCCGTTCCTCGTTCTTCTGCCGCTGGTGGCGCTCCTGATCAAGCTGGACTCAGCCGGACCCATCTTTCTCGTCCAGCGCCGGGTGGGGGAGAACGGGCGCGAGTTCGACCTGCTCAAGCTGCGCACCATGAAGATCGACGCCGAGTCCGGGGGCGTCCAGTTCGCTGCTCACCGCGACCCGCGGATCACACGCGTGGGCGCATTGCTGAGAGCGAGCCGGCTGGATGAGGTCCCGCAGCTGCTCAACATCGTCCGTGGCGATATGAGCTTCATCGGCCCCCGTCCGGAACGTCCGGAGGTCATGCGGCAGCTGGAAGCCCAGATCCCTCGTTTTAGTGCGCGGCTCCTGGTCAAACCGGGCCTGACCGGCTGGGCGCAGGTGAAGGGCGGCTACGCGAGCAACATCGAGGAGATGACCCGCAAGCTCGAGTACGACCTGTACTACATCAAGAACCGCTCGCTTCGGCTTGACCTGCAGATCCTTGCCAACACGTTCGTGACCGTCTTCGGATTAGCCGGGCGCTGACCGAACCAGAGCAGCCGGCCGCTCAGCTCGGAACCGCCCGTTTCGCTGGACTGACACTGGTCAGCCTCGTCCTCGACAGGCTGTTCGCGCTCGCCTTCACCATCCTGATGTCGTCCGCTTTCGGCGCAGGTCAAGAGCTCGACGCTTACTTGCTGGCCGTGGTCACGCCGACCGTGATCGCAACCATCGTCGGCGACGTCGTCTACACGCTGCTGCTGCCCGAGGTCATGGCTGACACGCGCCGCGCCAACCGCTGGGGCGTGGTGTCGTGGGCGACGCTTGGACTGCTTGCGCTGACGATCGCGTACAGCCTGTGCTGGCTGGCCGGAGTCCTCGTCTTCCAACCCGGCACCCGAGGAGAGCTTCTCTTGAGGCTGGGTCTGCTCACCGCCCCGCTCATCTTCCTGCTCAGCTTCGGCAGCCTCGGTGCGACGGTGTTGATCGCCGCGCGCCGCTACGCGCTGGCCAGCGTCAGGATCCCGCTGACCAGCCTGGTCACGGTGCTTACCTTCGTGCTCTGGACCCGCATCGCCTCCGGCGTCACCGGCCTGGCGGTGAGCGTCGACGTGGGTGCTCTGGTCTCAGCGCTGGTCATGTTCGTATGCCTGGTCCTGCTGCTTGGTGCGCCGGCCGCCGGCATGAGCCGCGCCGATGCGTTGGCGTTCTTGAAGCGGGTCAGGGGCACCTCCGCGGCGTTGTTGACCTCAGCGGTCGTGGCTCAAGCCGCGACGCCCATCGAGCGCATCATCGCCTTCGCCATCGGACCGGGCATCGTGTCCGCTCTGAACTATGGCCGGGTGCTGGTCAGCCCACCGCTTCTGGTCGGACAGTCGATCGCCACCGCCGCCTTTCCCGGTTTCGTGGCTCGGCGAGCCGCCTCGCATCCCGAGCGCTACGCGGTGTTGGGCCGGTCGATCTCGATGACGGTCTTCCTTCTGCTCCCGATGAGCGTCTTGGTCGCCGGTCTCGCGCCTTGGCTGGTCGAGCTCGTCTATCACCGCGGCGCATTCGACCAGGAGGCGGTGCGTAGGACCACCGTGACGGGTGCGATCCTGGCTGCGGCGCTCGTGCCGATCGCCGTCGTGGCGGTCGTGACGCGATTTCTCTACGCGGAACAAAAGGCTCGGCTGGTGGCCAGGGCGTCGATCGCGGGCCTCGTCGCTTACGTGGTTCTCGCTCTGGCTCTTGGGGTCGGCTTCGGATACGCGGGCATGGCTCTGGCGAGCACCCTCTCCTACGTCCTTCTGATGTGCCTGCTCATCGCCATCGCGGCCGGCGGCTCGACCGCCGGCGCCGGCTTTCTGCTGTGGCGGGACCTCGCGCGCTCGGCCACGGCGTCGGCTTTGGCAGGCGCCGCCGTGTGGGCCGTCAACGTGGGCGGAGGCTCCCGCCAGGGCAACCTCGCCGCGCTGGTCATGATCTTGATCGGGGGAGCGGTCGGCCCGGCTGTGTTCGTCGTTGCCGCGCTGGCGCTACGCGCGCCCGAGCTAACCCAGGGGCTGGCCGTCGCCCGACGGGCGCTGCCATTTCATGCGGCGGACCAGCCCTAGCCCCGCGGGTCGCGATTTCGCCAGGCCGCCGAGGTAGGTTCGAAAGTTGACCATGAGCAAAACGGGCAAGGGCAGCACGCCCCGGCCGTACCGCATCCGGACCCGATTGCCTTCGCTCGCGAGGGCGCGGGCGGCGCTGGACGTCTTGGCGTCGAGGTGAATGCGGTAGGTGGCAAAGGTCTCGGGTACATATTCGAAGCGGGCGGTCCTCGAGCAGCGCAGCCAGTACTCGTAGTCCATCGCGTTGCGCAGCGTCTCGTCAAACGGCCCGGACTTTTCGTACAGGCTGCGCCGGAAGAACACCGACGGCTGGGCGATTATGTTTCGCCTCAAAAGGGCCTTGTACGAAAAAGGTTCGGTTCGATAGAGACCGATCTCGCGGCCTTTCTCGTCGATCAGCATGCACCTCCCGTACACGGCGTCGGCTCCGGTCCTTTCGATCGCATCCACCGCGCGCGAGACCGCGTCGGGATAGTAGAAGTCGTCGGAGTTGAGCCAGCCGATGATGTCTCCCCGGCTCTCGGCCAGGGCCTGATTCAGCGCGTCCGTCTGACCGCCATCGCGCTTCGAGACCCATCGCACGTTGACGCCGGCTGAACGAAGGATCTCGACTGTCTCGTCGGTCGATCCTCCGTCGCGAACGATGTGCTCGATCGGCGCGTAAGACTGTTGGCCGACCGACTTGAGGTTGTCGGCGAGGTACCGGCCTTGCTGGTAGGAGGGCGTCAGGATCGAGACCAGCGGTCTCAACTCTTGGTGCTGGAGCGGCTCGAGCGAACCTCCATCGCCTTGACGTAGGCCAGCGCACGATAAAAGGAAAGGAGCGTCGCCGCGGCAAAGCCGCGCCAGCCGTCGCGAAAGCCCGCCTGGAAGACGTACTTGTACGCGAAGTAGATCGGCGGCACCACGACCGCGAGGAGGCCAAGGGTGAGCATCGAGCGACCGGCCAGCGCCTCGGCCTCGATCGACGTGTAGCGGTCGGTCTTGGCCAGGAAGGTGCGCACGTCGGGGTGGCCGCGATGCTCGTACGGCTCGCGCAGCGTGCCCACGCTGCCCTCGCGCAGGGCGGCGGTCTCGTGGACCGCCCTCGACCACATACCGCGACCACGTCGCTGCAGCCTCATCTCGTACTGCGGGTACCAGCCTCCGTGGTGCAGTGGAGCGCCGAAGATGAAGTTGAGGCGGGGCACGCGGTAGCCGGAGTAGGTGTTGGAGGACAGGGCCGACTTCAGCTCGTCGCGCAGCGCCGGCGTCAGCCGCTCGTCGGCGTCGAGGTGAAAGATCCAGTCCGACTTCGCGATCGAGTTGGCGTAGTTGCGCTGCTGAGCGAAGTCCGTCATCGGGTGCTCGACCACTCGCGCGCCATGACTGGTGGCCAGCTCGGCGGTCCGGTCGCGGCTGCCGGCATCGACCACGATCACCTCATCCGCACCCAATGTTGATTTGATGCACTCCACGATGTTGCTTTCCTCGTTGAGCGTGATGATGACGACAGTCAGCGAGGCGGCCATGAGAGCCATTTGTAACGCCGGTCCGCTTCGATGAGGAGGAGGGCGATGACGAGCCAGTAGATCACGGTCGGCGCGATCCAGCTCGGCGAGCGCGGAATGAGGATCTCGCCGAAGAAGCTGACGATCGCGAGGCTGGCCAAAAAGCCGAGCGTGAACGCATGACGGACGCGTTCAGCGCGTTCCCTGAGCCACAGCCTCGCGGCCGTGATGAGGAGCAAGAGCCAGAAACCCAGATAAAGGAGAAGACCGGCCAGCCCGCCTTCGCTGAGCATCGATAGGTAATCGTTATGCGCGGCCTTGATTCGCGACGAGAACAGATCGGGCGGATCCAGGTTGCTGCCGGTCTTGATCTCGGTGACCTTGCTGTACAGGAAGTAGTCGTGATAGCCGACGCCGACCAGCGGTGACCGGCGAAAGATGGAGAGGGCGTCCCGCCAGATGACAAGCCGACTGGGCAGCGTGTAGCCGGCGATCTGCGAGTCGCCCAGGCTCGCCAGCCTGAGGAAGGTCAGCAGCGCGGAGGAACCACTCGCGGTGGTGCCCGCGGCGGCGGGGGGTGGGGGAATGCTGGCGATCGCCTGACTTGGCTTGTACAGGCTGGTGAGCAGCGTGATTGCGATCACGACCACCCACGCGCCGGCGATCGTGAGGACCGGTTTGGAGATCACCCGCCACCGTCGAGCAGCGGCCAGAACGACCAGGGTGGTCAGTGCCCCGACGATGATGGCGGTCCGGCTGTAGAGGAAGAGAACCCCGGCGCTGTAGATCGCGAGCCGGAGCAGGTTCCAGCGCCGCCATCCATTGCGAAGGCCGGCGACGACGGAGAGCGGCATGCCGACCATCACCGCAAGGTCGAACGGCGTGGTGGTCGCATGGGCCTCTTGCTGCAGCAGCCAGTACGCGGCGCCCAGCGCGACCATGACAGCGCCGCCCCACAGACTGATGTCGAAAATCCTCCACGCGTCTTCCAGCGGCGGGTCGAGCTGCCCGAAAGCCCACACCCAGACCGCGATCTCACCCAGGATCCGGAGCGCGTCGCCGTGCTCGAACCAGAAGAGCTTGCGCATGGCCTCGGGAACGTTGTGGTACTGGAACGCGCCGAGCAGGACGGTGTTGACCGCGATGAGGATGAGAAGGACAAGCGGGATCCAACTGCCCCGCGAGGCTGGAACGAGCGATCGCCGGCGGAAGGCGATCACCAGGCCGAGGACGCCGGCCACGAGCGTGCACGCCTCGTGGACGTACAGGTGGACGAAACCGCCCGCGTAGATCGAGAAATCAGCGGCGAGAGAGACCGCCAACAGCCATCCCAACGCGCTCACCAAAGGCGTTCGTCGTTGCGTCGGGACCTCTGTTTGGACCCGCGGAGCTTTAGCTGACGCGATCAAGGCGACCCTTCAAGCGGCGATAAATCGTGGCGTACTGATCGACGATCGACTCCCATGACCAATGTGATGACGCTGCGCGCGCGGCGTCCGAGCCTTCCTGCTGGATGGTTCGATCGCGAAGTATGGCCTGGATTGCGGCGGCGATGTGGACGGCATCCGGCACGTCGAGCAGGCTGACGCCGGTCAGCAATTCGGCGCCTGTGGCCGGTCGGGTCACCACTGTCGGCACCCCGACCGTCACCGCCATCGCCAGGCTGCTCCGCCCGAGCGGGTTGACCTTGATCGGCAGCACGCACAGGTCCATGGCCGAGAGATACGTCGCCACGGATTCGGCTTCGACGAATCCGGTTTGGATGACCGCATCGCTGATCCCCGCGCTCTGGATCTGGTCGATGATGCCGCGCTCGTAATCGGTCCTGTGCTCAGGTTCGCGACCGCCGATGAGCACGAGCTGGACAGGCGTGCCGAGATTGCGCAGGGTCGCGATCGCCTCGACCAGCTCCTCGAGGCCTTTGCCCGGGCCCCAAAAGCCAAAGAATCCGACGTAGCGAATGCCACCGGGCAGGCCAATCTGCTGCTGTCGGGCCTCCAGGTCTTGCTGTGACCAGCGGGCGCTCGTCGTGGTGGCGATGCTGCCCACCAGGCCGCCGCTCGCTTTTCGGCGCCAGAAAGGAAATCGCTTGCGAAACAGGTGCAGCAGGTCGGAGTCGGTGATCACGATCTCGTCTGCCGTCGCAAACAGGCTGAGGAGCCCTGCCTTGGTGATTGGGCTCGCGCCCGTGACGCCAAATCCGAAAAACGTGACCACCAGCGGAGCTTTCGACCACTTGAGGAGAAAGGGAAGGTGATAAGAGTCAGACCCGTAGCGAAGGTAGGGATCGGGATAGATGGTGTGGACGACGTCCACCTGCTTGGACTTGATCAGCTCCCGTATGCGAGACGCCTCGCCCCGGACGGCGGCCTTCAGCCCCCAGGACTCGACGATCGGTTCGACCTTGACACCGGCATCGACGTATGGCTGCGTGCGATCTTCGCGCCGCGACACGATCGCGGTCACGTCGATACCTCGACGCACCAATCCCTCACCCAGGTTGCGCACGAACTCAGCTCCGCCGTCGGCCTTCCCCTCCGGCCCGGGGGGATAGTCGCCGTAGACGAGCGCGACCGACAGCTTCTCGGTGATGGCCGCTGGGGCTGGGCTATCGATTGAGTTTCTTGAAAAAGACGTTGTACCGAACCTCGGACAGGTCAGCGACGCTCATTGGCTTCAAGGTTTCAGGATCTAGCGCCGCGTAGCCGAATGCTTGGAAGCGGTCAAAAACATCTTGCGGGCTGTGTCCGTAACGCGAGAGCTGTGCCTGACCAACCTCGCAGATCACGTCCGGGCCCGCAGGGTTGCTCAGCAGGTCGCGCGCACCGGCAAGGGCAGCCATCTCCGCGCCTTCGATGTCCATCTTGATCAACCGCGGCGCCTTCGATCGTTGACCGGCCAGGTATTCGTCGAGGCTTGTGGTTTGGACAGACATCTCGCGCCAGCCACCACGGCCGGCGTCGACTTTGGAGGCTCCCTCGAGAATGTGCGAGTAGGCGGAGTCCTTCATCGCGGCCATCTGCACCGCACGAGTGCTCGCGGAAACCGCCATCTCAAGCACGCGGACGTTGGCCAGCTTGTTGCGAGCGACGGTTCGACGGATCAAGGCCGCGAGGTGGGGCAGGGGCTCGAATGCGTGGACGGCGCCTTTCTCACCTACAGCTTGCGCGCCCACCAGACTGAAGAAGCCGACGTTGGCGCCGATGTCGAAAAAGACATCGCCCGGACGAAGGATTGAAACGATGAGGTCTTTGATCGGCTTCTCCGATCGGTACTCACCACGCAGCCAGATCGTGCGACCGACTTCGTTGGCAAGCTCCACGTAAAGAACGCCACCGCCCGCAAGGCGGGCGGGAACCACCAAATCCATCCGCTGGAAGACTGGCGTTGCCAAACGCCTGGCAACCTGCGCCGCCGGGCTGTCACTCTTGGCGACCGCGCGGAGCACTGAAGCGAGCGACCGCGACATGCAGCAGGAGTATAGCCAGGGGTCTTCGGACTACCGGTTGAGGATCGCGTCCACTTGAAACAACCGGGTGTCGGCGCCGTACTCGAAGTTGTAGAGGCCATAGACCCGGTACTTCTTGCTCTCGCAAAAAGACAACAGCTCGCCGACGCCCGACTGGCCCTCATACATGGGTGCCAGAAGCAGCTCGAGGTAGATCAGCGAGATGGCTCCGCGCGACATCATCTCCGTGCTGCCTTGCAGGGCTTTCAGCTCTCCACCTTGGATGTCGAGCTTCAGGATGTCCACGCGATCGACCTTATGCTCGGCGCAGTACCGGTCGACGGTGGTCGACTTAGCCTCGTGGGCGACGACTTCCTCGAAGTAGTCCGCGCTCAGGTACTGATCGACCTCGGATGCGGGCCTCAGGGTCGAGCTCGTCATCGCCGCGCGGTTGACGTGCATCACGACTGGCTCCGTTCCGGCGCCAACCGCCACGTTGTTGGTCCGGATGAGCGGATCGCCTCCGACGTTGGCCTCCAGCTGTTCGAAAGAGGCCGGCACCGGCTCGAAGCAATGGATCGTCGCTTCCGGGAAGATGCGCCGGTAGCGGAGCGCCGCCTCGCCGACGTACGCGCCGACGTCCAGGATGTGCTCGACTTTTCGCCCGCTGAGCAATGCGGCCTGGTCCGCATACGCATCGCCCTGCCGGCCCTGCGGCAGCTTGCGAACCAGCACCCCGCCGCGCAGCGCGAGCTGCTTGATCAAGCCTTTCGCGCTTCGGACGATCGGATGATTCAGGCGGCGGGAGGTTGACGTCACGACTGCAATCTAAGATGAACGGGTGACTTCAGGCGACCCGAAATTCTGGAAAGGCAAAAGGGTCACGGTGACCGGAGGCCGCGGTTTCCTGGGCCGTCCCGTTGTGCGTTTGGTCGAAGAGGCGGGTGCGCAGGTGTCGACATTCTCGAGCAGCGAGTATGACCTCACGCGACAGGCCGACGTCGCGCGCATGTACTCCGACTTCCGGCCGGAGCTCGTGATCCATCTCGCGGCCAGGGTGGGTGGCATCGGCGCCAACCTCGACAACCCGGGGAAGTTCTTCTACGACAACGCGATCATGGGCATCGAGCTCATGGAGCAAGCCCGCCGGCTGGGTTTGAGCAAATTCGTCCAGATCGGGACCATCTGCGCCTACCCGAAGTTCACCCCAGTGCCGTTTTCCGAAGACGACCTCTGGAACGGCTATCCGGAGGAGACCAACGCGCCCTACGGCCTGGCCAAGAAGATGCTCCTGGTCCAGGCCCAGGCATATCGCGCTCAGTACGGTTTCAACGCCATCTACCTGCTGCCGGTGAACCTCTATGGGCCCAATGACAACTTCGACTTGCGGAACTCCCACGTGATCCCGGCGATCATCCGCAAATGCGTGGAGGCTCGCGAATCGGGCAGCGACTCGATCGAGGTCTGGGGCACGGGTTCGCCCACGCGCGAATTCCTGTATGTCGATGACGCCGCGCGTGCGATCGTCATCGCGGCGGAGCGCTACAACAAGGCTGATCCGGTCAACCTGGGCAGCTCCGAGGAAATCTCGATCAAGGATCTCATCGAGCTGATCGCGGAGCTCACCGAGTTCAAGGGCCGGATCAAATGGGACAAGTCCAAGCCAGACGGCCAGCCGCGTCGCAAGCTGAACGTAGAAAGGGCATGGCGGGAGTTCGGATTCCGGTCGTCCACCAACCTTCGCGGAGGACTGCAGCAAACCATCCGCTGGTATCAGCAGACATTCGCGGGCACCGCCGGGCGATAAAGTGCCGTCGGAAATGAACGGCACGCACGGCCAGCTCGCGGTGATGATGCCCGCGTACAACGAGGAGAGGACGATCGAGGCCATCCTCGGACACGTGCTGCAAAGGCCCGAGGTGGGGGAGGTCATCGTCGTCGACGACGGTTCGCGAGACCGTACCTGGGAAATCCTGCAGCGCGTCGCCGCCACCGACGCCCGCGTCCGCGCACTGCGGCAGGAGCACAACCAGGGCAAGGGCGCTGCGTTACGCCGTGCGGTGCAGGAGCTGCAACGTCCATTCGCTCTGGTCCAGGACGCCGACCTCGAGTACGACCCGCGCGATTACGGGGAGCTGCTCAAGCCATTGGTGGAAGGTCGAGCCGACGCCGTGTATGGCGTGCGTGGCTTTGCGGGTCAGACCGCATTCAGCTTCTGGTTCGTGATGGGCAACAAGTTCGTGACGTTTGCGACCAACGTCTTGTTCGACTGCTACATATCGGACATGGAAACCGGCTACAAGGTGTTGCGATCCGAGCTTTGGAAGCGGTTGAATCTGCAAGGCAAGAGATTTGACATCGAGCCCGAAATCACGGCTCGCGTGCTGCGCCTCGGATACCGGATCCACGAGGTCCCGATCTCCTATTACGCCCGAGGCCGAGAGGAAGGAAAGAAGCTCACCTGGGTGGATGGCGTGAAGGCGCTGGGTGCCCTGGCCAGGCTCCGACTCGCGTCTCGGCAAGGATTGTTCGGTGTGGCGACGCCCGACGATTACCACCGCCGGCGTCAGCACGAGTTGGCCAGCAACCATCCGCTGATGAATCGCGCCAACCGGGACATCTCGGGCTAGTCGCCCGCTGGAATGGCGGGTAACACGGAGCCGTACTGTTT
>Ga0066700_10000961_pt1 | contig 11462 bp, 8 predicted proteins | sample GraSoiAngelo_149_FD_66460 | JGI IMG/M metagenome (GOLD analysis project Ga0066700, IMG submission 66460) | Grasslands soil microbial communities from the Angelo Coastal Reserve, California, USA - 14_1009_09_30cm | ecosystem: Environmental > Terrestrial > Soil > Grasslands | place: USA...
ATCGACCGCCGCTACACGCTGGATGAGATTGTGGAGGCGCACCGCTACGTCGACCTGGGTCACAAGAGGGGCAACGTGATCGTTACCATCTCGCCTCGCTGATTGTGACGCCGATCGCCTAAGTAACGGGGCGGTGGCCGGTCCCCCGGATAGTCCGGACTATCCGGTGATTTCTCGCGCCGTCTTCCTACAGCATCCCCTCGACCAATTGATCGAGCCGCTCGGCCTGGTGGTGGATATCGGCGGCCAGCACGCGCACGCCTTCGTCGTACGCACGGTCCGCGTCCTTTACCTGATCGCTCAATCGCTGGATCCCGACCAACGTCGTCTTGAACTCACGGTTAAGCGTGGAACGGGCTGTTTCGATGTCCGTCAGCATCTCGAGGAACTCCCTGCGCTCGAGGATCATGTTCACCGTCAGGAGGACGGCCAGGGCGGCGGTGCACGACGACATGAAGAGGTCGATGTCGTGCCCCGTTACCGATGAATAGACATCGCCGGCGGATGCCAGGAGCAGTGTCATCCAGGGCAGGGCGAGCTGCCAGAGATCGAGGGGAGCTCGCTGAGCTGCCGCCTTCGGCGCGGAAGCAGGGTAGACGGCGGCCAGTCCGATCATCAGAAAGCCTGCAAACCATCCGGTGTCGAGGATGCTGCCCACGGCTCCAAACGCGCCCTGAGCGGTGAGGTAGGCGAATGCGCTGTCGGCAATGGAGTAGAGGGCAACGCCGGCGAGAAGGAATGCCATCCGTCCCGCCTGCTGCTGGCTCGCACGCCGGATGGCGAGGATGAGGATCGTGCCGATCAGGATGTCGCCCACCGGGTAGGCCAGGTCGAGAATCTTGGTTGGGCTGTTGGACGTCCATACCGACTTCAGCCCGAATGCCCACGCGGTCGACGTCAAAGCCAAGGCGACGATCACGCCGTCGAACCAGACACGCCAGCGCGAGGAGGTGCCTCGCGCGGTACCCCAGAAGGCACGAATGCCGGCGAACGCAAATGGCACCGCCGAGAGGAATCCCGCGTCCGCCAGCGACGGGTAGGGCACCTGCATCCCAAGCCCGACTTCGTAGATCGACCAGACCACCTCGCCCGCCGACCAGAGTCCGGCTGAGATGCCCATCAGCGCCCACCCGAGGCGGTCCTTCCCGGCACCACGACTCGCGGCCCACGCGCACGCGGCCGAGGCGATTGCGGCAGCCACCGCTTCGCCGATGTCGTCCATCGCCGTCACGGCATGCTGCCCGAACGGGGCGGTGCGGATGTTCAGGGCGTAAAGCAGGGAGACCAGCGCGACTGCCGCCGCAGCCACGACGAAGGCTCTTCGCCGGTTGTCCATCGCCGTCCACGCGCTCATCTGGGGAAGCGAAGTTAAGCACGCCGTCTGGCAGATTCATCCCTCAAATCGGAAGAAAAGCTGAAGGTTGTCAGATCGCTTTGGTTGGTTCCATCGGCCTGGATGATTTGGCCCCTCTGCATGCTTGTGAAGGCGATATAGCGAATTTCATTGGGCTCGCAAAGGCGATCCGAGATTCCCGTCGTGGTAGACCGCGCGGCGATCGCCGACCTTGTCGATGTAGAAGATGTGCTCGCGATCTACTTACGTAACCTCCCAGATGGAGTGGCTTCGCCGATGACCGGCAGGTCGATGGCGTCCGAGCGCCATAGCTCGAGCGCGTTAGCGCGTGACGTACGCATTGACATGATGTCCGTCCACCGCCGACGCAACCCTCTCCAATGAGCCGGCCGGCAGCTCCGGATAGGCAGGCAGGAAGACGAGTCGCGACATCACTTCCTGAGCGAAAACCGGTTCGAGGTCTGGCCGGTGCGCGGGTGCGCTGATCGATTTGACGCTGCTGGCCGCGTGGGCGGCGTCGAACCCTTCTGCTCGTGCCATCTCGATCGTTTCGTCCGGGCGCTCAGCCACGATCGGAAACAGCCAGTGGGTGTGGTCCAAGGCGAGCCCGCCGACATGGACTCCGGTCGGGAGCATCGCGGCCAATTCCTCGCCGGCGACCGCTCGCTTGAGCAATCGCGCGTGGTCGAAAGTGTTGAAGCGTCGAGCAAGGAACTTCATGAGGGGCGCGCTGGGTCGCTGTTCGAGGCGACGCACGAGATCATCCGTGGCGCCCGCGGGGAACGCTCGCGCGCTCGAGTTGACGAGTCGATCGAAATCGATCTCGAGTGCGAACGCCAATCGCGCCAGCAGCGCGTAGGGAGCCGGCTTCGTGAGGGCCACAAAGACCGCGGTCTGCACGATGCGCTTGAGGTGAGCGATGCGTTTTTGAACGGACCACCGCAGGTGGATCGACCGCATACGCCTGAGCAACTGGGGATTGCGAACGGTCAGCATCGCGCCGCCCAGGGCCGTCGCGGTTTTCAGGATGCCGAAGCTGAACATGGAGACGTCCGCGAGCGAGTCGCCCGCGCCGGCGGGACCCTGGAACGCCTGCGCGCAATCCTCGACCAGCAGGATTCCGTTCAGACGGCAGATCTCTGCAAGGGGGGCAAGGTCGACACGGCCGCCGAAGAGGTGCGCCACCACCAGCATCCGGGTGCGGTCCGTCATCGCACGAAGCACCAGCTCAGGGCGCGGCGCAAGGGTGGCCGGCTCGAGGTCGATCGGCACCGGGACCAGGCCGTGGTGCTGAGCGAGGCGTGGCATGTCGGGATGCGTCACGGCGGAGAACAGGACCTCGCTGCCGCGGGGCAACGCGAGCGCCTTCAGAAGCAGGTGAAACCCGCTGCGCACCGAGTAGCAGGCCAGCCCGTCCGCGGACCACATGCGTTCCACGTCAGCTGCCGTCCTCTCCTGGCCGGTGGCCGGTAGGGAGGCCAGCGCTCGGACCAGGTCGGCCGGCCGGATGTCGAGGCGGTGTCGAGCGTAGAGGCGTTTCATGGCGCCAGAGTCCGCCGGACCCGGTCTCGGAGTCAGTCTCGACGTCGTTTCAATATCGGTATCAGCCTGAAGCGTTGTCATCCCTGCACACCCGCGCAGGCCGCGACCAGCGCCTCGTTGAACTCACGCGGCCGCTTGATGCACACGAAGTGGTCGCCTGGAATCTCGTAAACCGTGGGGCGGCCCAGCACGCGCGCGAGCTCCCTCTGCGCCTCCACCGATACGACCATGTCGTCCTGGGTGACGATCACCGCCGACGGGCATGTGCTGTCGCTCAGCCATGACCCTGAGTTGAACTTCGCAGCCTCGGCGATCGCGTCGAGCAGCGCCATGGTGTCGTGGCGCCGCACCTCGCCCATCAGCCACCGGCCCTGGGGGCAATCCGCCGACTTCGGTGCGAGCATGGCCAGCATCGCGGCGCGGCGAATTCGCTCTGGGAAGCGCCGCGCCGCCTGTTCCACGAGCCGCACGAAGCCCTTCTCGGTCGGGACATCGAACCGGCTCGCCGTGGCGCACAGGACGATGCCGGCGGCCATCTCGGGATACCGGCGGACGAACAGCTGCGCGACCAGTCCCCCCAGCGAGTAGCCCACGACGATGACGCGTCCGAGCTGGAGAGTTCGTACGATCGCGGCCACGTCCTCGGCGCATTCCTCGCCGGTGAAGCGCCGGGTGGCCATACCTCGACCGTGCCCGCGCAGGTCCGGAGCGACGACGTTGAAGCGCCCCGCGAGGGCAGGCACCGCCAACGACCAGTTGAGGTCGGCCGTCGCCATCAGACCGTGGAGCAGCAGGACGGTCGGCGCCCCCGCGGGACCGGCTGCGATCCGAACGAACGCGGTGCCGCGTCCAGGAAGCTCAACCATCCGCCCCTCGGGCAGCTCGTCGGCAAATTGAAGGTCCTTGACGTCGAGCCGCTCCACCGCGAGCCGGGGGCGGCGCAGGGCTGAACTCTGTCGGGCGCGGGTCTTGTTGAACATCTCGCTCCTCCTCGAGCCCCTGGGTGGGGCCGCTGAGGCGGAGCGTTTGGGCAGACTTGTAGCGCTGAGGTCCGAACCAGGTCTTGACTAGGTCGGAGACTGATGCGAGACCAGTCTCAGGCCGGTGTGGCGGACTCCTCGAGCTCCCGCAGGCGGTCGACGACGCGTCTTACGCCATACGAACGCCGGTTGAAGTACGCGGCCCGGCTCAAGCCCACGCGCGCCGTCACGGCGTAGTGGCCTCCGATTCGCCGCACGTAATAGAGGTCGAGGATCTGCCCAGCCTGAGCGTCCTGTTGGAACTGCGATGCACGCAGATGCTCGATGGCCGCTTCGATGGTCTTGCGCAGCTCGCCGGGAGTCGAGGCCGCGATGCAGCGCATGCCGATCAGCGGGTTGTCGGCCAGGTCGCGCGTGCTGTGGAGCACCTTGAGCGCGTGCTCCACCCGTTCCACCGTGACGTCGGGAGCCTCGGACGTGGATTCTTGCGAAAGCGCCGGCCAGAGGACCGAAGCTGCCCGCACGGCATCGGCACCCGGGAACAGCCCGTAGCTGATCAAGCCGCCGACGATCGCGCAGGCGAAGACCGTCCCATACGTCATGTCGGGCGGCCACCAGGTCCCGGGGTCGAGACCGACGAAGAGCAGGTAAACGCCGCTCAGAATCGCTCCCAGCACAACAGCGAAAAGGTGCACGCTCAGCACGCGGTCGGCGCGGGGCCGTGTGAGCGCGAGAGCGATGTCGGCGAGGACGCCGGCGACGATCCCCACCAGGACCATCGAGTAGTGCCCGAGCTGGGTGGCGGCCAGGAAGGCGGTCGCGGTCAGCATCACAGTGAGGCTGCCGACCGGCAGGCGGCTCTGGCGCAAGATCCAGAGAACTACTCCCGTGATGGCCGCGGTCTGCATCATCAGGCCAAGAGCGCCGAGAATCTCTTCGCGGTGGTAAGCGAGGTCGAATGGGCTTCCGAAGGGTGGAAGAAGCACCGCGCCGCGCACGGCATATTGATCGATGTAGGGATGGTCGAACTGGGTGAAAAAGGTCACCGTCGCAAGCAGGAGAACGGCAGAAAAGACCGCGGTCGGGCCCGCCATGAGCTCGCCGCGTCCGGCTGATGCCCGCAGCGGACCGACGACGATCAGCCCGGCGCCTGCAATCTCCAGCAGGTTCGGCAACCTGAAGATCGCCGGCACGCCATAGTCCGGGCCGAAGGCGTCGGACCACCAGCCGTTGATCAGGATGCCGGCCAGGAAGATCGCGCAGCCCGCAACACTCAGGCCATACCTGTCTGGCACCACCGACGGCAGTCGTCCGTCGCGCTGCCATGCGCGGAAGCCGGCGACCGCCAGGTAAAGGGTGACCGCGAGCCAAGCGATCTGGACCGGCGCGGCGGCCCAGTTCGGTGCCGGCGGGTTGCGTGTGAGGTAGGACTCGTAGTAGCCCGCGCCGACGATGCCCGCGCTCAGAACGGCGAATCCCCAGTCGAGCGCGGTGCCCGCCAGCCACCATCGCCGCCAACTTGCCAGCCGACTGGGCCGATCCGTTGTCCGCTCGCTCTCGGGTGTCGCCTCCATCGTCGCCACGGCGCCCGTAGCATGCGCGCCGTGGCTGTCGTCGACAAGTACGACGCGCTGGTCGTCGGATCGGGCTTCGGAGGCTCGGTCGCGGCGCTGCGGCTCGCTGAGAAGGGCTACCGGGTCGCCGTCCTAGAGGCGGGCCGGAGGTACGGTCCCGAGGACTTCGCTCGCACGAACTGGGATCTTCGCCGCTCGCTGTGGATCCCGAAGCTGTTTTGCCACGGCATCCTGCGGTTGACGCTCCTGAGCGACGTGCTGGTCGGTTCCGGAGCGGGCGTGGGCGGTGGAAGCCTCGTCTATGCAAACACGCTGCCGATACCGCGGCGGGAGGTGTTCAAGCGGCCTGACTGGCCTGCCGGCCAGGACTGGGAGAGCGAGCTGGCGCCTCATTACGCGACCGCCCGCCGGATGCTGGGCGCGACGACCAACCCCAGGCTGACGCGCGCGGACGAGGTCTTGAAGGAGTGCGCCGACGACATCGGCAAGGGTGCGACCTTTCACCCAACCGAGGTGGCCGTCTTCTTCGGCGAGCCTGGGAAGGCGGTCCCCGACCCCTACTTCGGCGGCAAGGGCCCCGAGCGGTCCGGCTGTGTCTTCTGCGGCGGGTGCATGGTGGGATGCCGCCACAACGCCAAGAACACGCTGGACAAGAACTACCTGTACCTGGCCGAGAAGTTGGGGGTAGACATCTACCCGGAGACCCAGGTCGACCGCATCGCACCGGGGGCCCATCGCGGGTACGAGCTGTCGAGCTTTCGCAGCACGCGACTCTTCAGGCGTGGCCGCAACACCTGGCGCGCGCCCATGGTCATAGTGGCGGCCGGAGTTCTCGGCACGATCGACCTCTTGCTGCGGGCAAGAGAGGAAAAGTGGTTGCCCGACCTGTCGCCGTCGCTAGGCCACCAGGTCCGCACCAACAGCGAGGCGATCGTCGGAGCGACCTCGTACAGCAAAGACGCGGACTTCACCGAGGGTGTTGCGATCACGTCGAGCATCTACCCGGACGATGTGACGCACATCCAGCCCGTTCGCTACCCGCGCGGGTCGGATTTCATCGGGCTGCTTGCCAAGCCGCTGACCGACGGTGGCCCAGGCATGCCGCGCCCATTGCGGTTCCTGGTCAACTCGGTCGTCCGGCCGGGCGATTTCCTCAGGTCGCTCATGCCGCGAGGTTGGGCGCAGCGGACCATCCTGCTGCTCGTCATGCAGGTCACCGACAACGACCTGCGTCTGGTCCGGCGCCGGCAATGGTTCTGGCCTTTTCGCTCGCGCCTTGCTTCGGCGCCTTCGACCAGCGGCGACAAGCGCAATCCGTCGTACATACCGATCGCCAACGACATGGCGCGTCGGGTGGCGAAGAAGATCGGCGGATGGCCGTCGAGCTCTGTCAACGAGGTCCTTTTCGACATCCCCTCGACCGCGCACATCCTTGGCGGTGCGGTCATCGGAAGCGCTGTCGCGACCGCGGTATGCGATGACCGGAACCGGGTGTTCGGCTATCCCGGCCTGTACGTGGTCGATGGGTCCGCGATTCCGGTCAACCTGGGGGTCAACCCCTCGCTGACCATCACGGCGGTCGCCGAGCGCGCGATGAGCTTGATTCCGGCAAAGGAGGCGCAGGAGGCTCCACGGGCAACGGCCCTCACCTAAAAGAGACCAGTGAGCCATCGCCGTAGCGGCTTGCGTCCGGTCGGCTCGTGGTAGAGGGGGAGAAGAGCGGTGACCGCGTCCTGGCCGAGGCGATGCACGTCATCGACCGTCTTGCCGGTCGTCGGGATGGCGTCACCGATGCGCACGAAGAGGCGCTTGCCGACCCAGATCTCTTTCATCCCGGCCAGCGCGACCGGCACCACGGGAACGCCGGCGGCGACGGCGAAGTGCGCGAATCCCTTCTTGAACGGAAGCAGCTGTCCCTCACCCGGTCCGAAATCGCCTTCCGGGAATACGGCGACGACTCCGCCCTTCTCGAGGCAGCGTTGGACATGACGGAACAGAAGCGTGTTGCCTCGCTGCCTCCGGTCCACCGGCACGATGCCGCCGGCCGCGCGCACCAACGCCCACAGCGGCCGGTTTTTCATCATCGACGTCGGGTCGGCGAGGTAGTGGATGCGTGGTTCTGGCGGGAATAACAGCAGCAGGCTGATCGCGTCCATCCAGCCCAGGTGATTGCCGATCAGCACGTAAGCGCTGTTGGGGATCCTCGCCTGGCCCCGCACGTCGAAGCGGAACAGCAGGCGAAACAGAGCTCGCGCGATCACGCGCACGGAACGAAAGACCGGGCTGGCCTCGCGACCGACCGGAAGCATGTCGGCGCCAGGGATTGCGCTGCCCTCGACCTGTGCGGAGGGCTGGAATCGCAGCGCCTCCCAGGACCCGTCCAGGCTCAACTCGTCGGTTGCGCTGAGCCCGGCGCCGTGCAGGACTCCCCAGCCGTGATTCCGGCTGAGGTCGGTCGCCACGCCGCTGCCGGCGGTCGGGTAGGTCACCCACAGCACGCCCCCCGGCTTTAGAGCCCCGTAGCCGGCGGCAAAGCCTTGCTCCAACTCCGCCCGGCCGCCAACGAAGAGCTGCACCACGTCGGCGGCCCCGGCTCCGTTGCCAGAGCCGGCGGACGCACCCTCAGGCAGCGGTTGGAGACGCTCCAGATAACCCACAGGCGGGTTGAAGACCAGGCATCGATCGCCTGGCCCGATCTTCAGCTTTCGCGACAGCTCCGACGGCCGCACCCGCACATTCTGCTAGGGCGGAGGGGGTGCGGCTAGTTGTCTTCGGGCACGTCCAGGCTGTCGAAGGTTTCCTTGTTTATGAACTTGAAGAGCTGGAGGGGCTTGCCACCCTCATGGACTACGGCGATCGCCGCGTACCGCTCCTGACGCTTCCCACCGCTGGTCGTGCGGACGCTGCGCCGCTTCTTGAGCTGGCTGTCGGCGATCTCGACCTTCTTCTTCGTCTTGAGGTTGAAAAACTCCAATTGCGCCTCCTCGTGAATTGAACTTGACGCCCCAGAATACAGATTCGCGCAATCCCCGTGCATTGCGCTACTTTGGGTAGGTGATCCCGAAAGCTGAGTTCGGGCGCACCGGACACAAGAGCACTCGGGTCATTTTTGGCGCCGCGTCACTGGGTCACGTGTCTCAGAAGGTCGCGGACCAGACCCTCGAGGTGCTCTTGCGCTACGGCGTCAATCACATCGACACCGCGTCCGGCTACGGCGACTCCGAGCTGCGTATCGCGCCATGGTTGAGGCGAGAGCCCAATCACTTCTTCCTCGCGACCAAAGGCGACAGGCGCGACGAGAAAGGCGCCCGAGAGGAGATTCAACGTTCGCTTGACCGGCTCGAAGTCGACCACGTCGACCTCTGGCAGATCCACGCGCTGGCGGATCCCATCGAGTGGGACCAGGCTCTCAGCCCGGGCGGCGCGCTGGACGCGGCGCTGTTGGCGCGCGAGGAGGGCCTGGTCAAGTGGATCGGCGTGACCGGTCACGGTGCCCAGATCGCCGCGACGCATCGCAGGAGTCTCGATCGCTTCGACTTCGATTCGGTGCTGCTCCCCTACAACTACGTCACGATGCAAAACGCCTACTACCGCGAAAACTTCGACGCGCTCGTCGCGACATGCCAGGAACGGAACGTCGCGGTGCAAACCATCAAGTCGATCGCCCACCGGCCGTGGATGGAGCGGGACCACAACCGCACCACCTGGTACCAGCCCCTCGAATCCCCGGACGACATCGACCTGGCGGTCTGGTGGGCCATGGGCCGGCATGGCATCTTCCTGAACAGCGTCGGAGACGTCGACCTGCTGCCGCTCGTGCTCGATGCTGCGAAGCGGTTCGAAAAGCCACCTGACAACAGCGCGATGCAAGCACTTCTCGAGAGGTCACATACCGAACCGCTTTTCGTCTAGGCGCGCCGCGCTCGACGAGGGCGGCTTCTACTCAGCAGCCGATAGACGCCGTCACGGGCAAGGTCAGCTTCACGGCGGCGTAGCTGACGGACGACGCGTAGTTGTCAGGACGCAGGTAGGGCGCGTCGTTCTGGGTCACCTGAATACGCAGCGTGTGCCCGGCCGTAAAGGACCACCCGCTTCCATGCAGTGCGTAGGCGATGGTTGCGGGGCCTGGGGTGCCGGTCCACCGATAAGCTCCGCGTGTGACCAACGTCGCGGTGCCGTCCGGTGCGACGTCCCACAGCCTTGAATTCACCTCGGCGTCGGTGCCGACGATGGTGGTCGCCAACCGGAGGCTGGGTTCGCCCAGCATGGTGAAGCCGGAGCAGACCGGGAACGTCCACGACGTCGAGGCTCCACCATCTGGCGGATTCACGGCCAACTGCACGCATCCTCCATTGCTGCCGTGAGCGGCCGCGAAGGCGATCGGATCGGTAGCGACTCCGCCCGCCGCGTCGGTCGGTGCGGAGGCCGTCACATGTCGCGTCCCTGTTGACTCGAACCTAACCCGACCAGGTGAGGGCGCGCCGATCGTGTTGCCGGTGTACACGTCGCCGGCCGAGCTATCGCACGTGACGACCTGCTCCTGGTAGATCGCCGCGGGATCGCTGCCACCGGAATGTTTCACGTGTAGGTCGAGGAACGCCGTCGCCGCCTGGTTGATCACCCGCCATTCCGAGGATTTGGCGTTGTTGGCGAGCGGATGGCCGAGGTCGGACGCGTACATGAAAGCGGGCCATGCAGGGTCGGCGGCGCGCAGCTTTTCCACCATGGAAGCAGCCTGGGATTCGGGGAACAACGAGTCGGTCCAACCCTGCACGTCAAAGACCGGCGTCTCCTTCTTGGTCGCGATGTCGGAGGCGATCAGCCCGTCCTGGTAGTAGGCGGACCGAAACTGAGTGATCTGGGCAAGGATGCCCGGCGCGTACGTCGACTGGGCCGGCGTCTCGCCGGCACTGATCTCCGCATACCAGGTGGTCAGGTCTGCGGTCGGGTCCACGCCGGGCGGTGCATACCGAGCGGTGGTCTGACCGTCGGTGAAGAAGAAATCGACATATGACTTTTTCTCGATGCCAAATGGATTTTTGCGGTCGCCGTTGGAAACGAGCAGCCCGTCCGACGATCGACCGTTGGGCTGCAGGGCATCGGCGAGATCGCTCCACCCGTACTTCGGTACCGCGGCAGCGATGCCCAACGGCGTACCGAGGGGCGACGTCCAGGGCGATAGCGAGCCGTCGGTGTTCATGACTCGGTCCGCCATCATCGCGAGCAACCAAGCCTGGCCTCCACCGTAGGAGAGCCCGGTCACGCCGACTCCCGGCATCGCGGTTCCGGCGTCGACGAGCAACCCGGCGAGGTACTGCGTGTCATGGACCTCATAACGAAGATCGGAGAGATGCGTCCAGCCTCGCGCGCACGCCAGGCTGGCCGCATTCGGCGAGTCAGGTCCGCAAGAGCCGTGGAATCCTCGCGCCGTGTACGTGAGCACCGCATAGCCGCGATTCGCGAACCAGACATTGTTGTAGTTACACGCGTCCCACGATGAGGTCGTGCAGAAATCGCTGCTCTCCCAGTAGCCCTTGGAGGCGCCCCACCCGTGCATCATCACGATCAGCGGATAACCGCCCGCTGGCGTCGTGCCGGCGGGCATCGTGAGGTCGGTGTCGAGAGGCACGCCGTCAAAGCTCGGAACGAAACCGCTGCAGAACCTGTACGAGGACGAGTCGGTGGTGTCCACTCTTCCCTGGCAGGAATCGAGCAGCGGCATCTGCGCCGCGTGCGCCGGCGCTGAACCCAGCGCGGCGAGGACCAAGGCGGCGAGCACCGATAGGACCCGCACGCGCGCGGCAGCGCCCATCAAAGCAAAGACGCCCAGCCCGGCTTGAGTACCCGTACCCTGAAGTCGCGCATGGGAGAGGCCGCTGGCCCGCCGGACGCGAGCCCGGAGAATGCCTTTGCGGCGGGTCTCTTCGAGGATCTGCCTCGAAAGTACGACCGCCTGGCGGAGGTTCTTTCGCTGGGCCAGAACGCCCATTGGCGCCGCGAGCTGGTGCATCA
>Ga0066700_10000966_pt1 | contig 11429 bp, 11 predicted proteins | sample GraSoiAngelo_149_FD_66460 | JGI IMG/M metagenome (GOLD analysis project Ga0066700, IMG submission 66460) | Grasslands soil microbial communities from the Angelo Coastal Reserve, California, USA - 14_1009_09_30cm | ecosystem: Environmental > Terrestrial > Soil > Grasslands | place: USA...
GTGACCGCGACGAAGCCCGGCTGCCGTTGCTTCACGACGTTTGTCTGCACCCAGCGGTCGAAGCCTTCGCCCGGTCGAATGCCATTGGGCGCGGCGCCGGGCGTGGGGCCTTCGGGCGCGAGCTGCATGAGGGCAGGCATATCGAGCGGTTCCCAACCCCACGGCTGGTCGAGCTCTTCCTGCACGAGCTTTTTGAACTCGTTGATTCCGATCTTGTGCAGAAGGAACTTCACGCGCGCCTTGTTCATGTTCTTGCGCAGGAAGTTATCGAGCCCACCCTCTTTGTCGAACACCTTGAGGCAGGCCTCTGCCACACGAATGTACTCTCCGTTGTCCGCCTCTGCGAAGTCCCAGACGACGTCTGCCTTGCGTGGCATCGTCGAGAGACCGCCGCCGACCACGACTTCGAAGCCGCGAATCTCGCGGCCGTTCTCGCGCTTGATCTTCGCGATGAAACCCATGTCGTGGAATGGCGTGCCTGCACAATCGGTAGGACCGCAGGAGAATGCAGTCTTCCACTTGCGCGGCAGATTCTGGCAGATAGGGTTGCGCAGCATGTTGCGGGCATAGGCCGCGAGGTAGGGCGTGACGTAAAACAGCTCGTGGCCGTCGCCCGAAACGCCGGCGTAGGGACAGCCGGTAACATTGCGAACGGTGTGGCCACACGCTTCGCGGGTGGTCAGTCCGGCGTCGGCCAGGATCTTAAGGACCTCGGCCGTGCGGTCGAGGTTCACGAAGTGGAACTGGAAGTTCTCGCGCGTCGTAATGTGGCCGCGGCGATAGCCGGAGTAGTCCTCGGCGACGACGGCCATCGCCTCCATCTGCTCGGCGTTGACGCCACCGTACGGCAGCTTCACGCGGATCATCTGGTTGTCCATCTGACGCTGCCCATAGACGCCCATGCGCAGGCGGAAGGGGGTAAACTCGCCCTCGAGGCCCTCTTCGTCCTTGCGGAAGAGACCCGCTTCGGTCTTGAAATTCGCGATCTCTTCGTCGAGCGTGACGAAGACGTGGCCCGGCCTTAGCTCATGCGGGACTTTGGGATGAGCGGCGGATGAGGGAGCTTCTTCGATTACCATGGAGCACCTCGATTCCGTCCGGTGAGACAGTTAGTCGACTTTGTCTATCCGGTAACTCGGAATTATAGCGCGCCTGCCTCGGCGCGTCAACGCTCGCCCATTGTACACCGGCCCAGAGAAGCACTGTGGGGGCTTCCGGCGGATGCCTAACGCGAGCGTCTCTGGCTCTATCTAGTGCGACCGCGTCGTTAAGCGAGTCGAAATACGCGCGAGCACGCCCGCGAACTCGCCGCCGGTAGACTTCCAGTTCCTCCCAGGAGTCGACCTGCTCCGGCTCAATAGCCGAGGTGCCCCCCGGATCAGTCAGCCAGCCAGCGGAGGTACGCCCAGTTGACGTGCACAAAGGCATCGCGCAATGCGGCCAGCCCGATCCCGGTGCCGGCTTCGTGACCACATCGTTGCCGAGTGGACGGATGGCCTCCGTGTACTGGCGCCGGGAGTATTCGGTGCGGCCGAAGAGCTCTTTGATGGCGGCGCGGTCCATGCTAGCCGAGCCATTTCAGGTACGCGTTTGCGCGCCCGAATCCGTGACGTTCGTAAAACCGGTGCGCATCGGCGCGTCCGGCGTTGGAGGATAGCTCGATGTGGGTTAGCCCGTGCTCGCGAGCCCAAGACTCGGCTACGGCCATCATTAGCGCGCCGATGCCTTGCGACCGCCTTTCTTTGTCCACGACCATGTCCTGGAGCCAGCACTTCGGCCCGAACCCTAAGGACTGGATGTCCGCGTAGACGCTGGTCAGACCCACCGCGGCATCACCGTCAAAGGCAAGAAGAACGTCAGCGTTCGTCTGTTCTACCGCCCAGCGGAAGGCAGCGGAGAAGCGCTCCCGCGTGTAGCCGGGCGGCATGCTACCCGGCGGCTCGAAAAGTTGCTCGCGCAGATAGCACGCGGCTTCCTCATCCTCGAGGGTCGCGGGGCGGATCTCGATAGTCACGTTTCGGGGCGGCTCGGTCCATGGGGTCTTGTTACGCTGTGGCGGCCTGCTCTGGTAGTCGGCGGACCTCGTACCAGCCTGGCACCAGCCGAAACCCGATCGCCATGCGATTCCAGGCATTGATGGCGGCGATGGCGAGCGTGAGGTCGGAGATCTCCTTATCATCGAAGTGAAGGCGGGCGTCCTCGTAGACATCGTCCGGCGCACCGGTCTCGGCGACGAGCGTGAGAGCTTCCGTCCAGGCGAGGGCGGCCCGCTCGCGTTCGCTGTAGAGGTGGGACTCGCGCCAGGCGTTCAGCATGCAGAGCCGCTCTTCACTTTCCCCGGCGGCACGCGCTTCCTTCCAGTGCATGTCGAGGCAGAAGGCGCAACTGTTGAGCTGCGACGCGCGTAGCTTGACCAGTTCGAGCAGCGGACGCTCGAGGCCCGATTGCTCGACGTAGTCCTGAAGCTGCTTGAGCGCCTGGTAGGCGCCCGGAGACGCGCGGTAGTACTTCAGGCGCGGCTCGGATGGTGGCTCTTCCGCGCCGCCAGCGACTGCGGGAACAATGCTGATCTCGTCGCCCGGCCTGAGCGCCGTCTGGACGCCCTGCGCGAACCGGACGTCCTCGCCGTTGATATAGATGTTTACGAAGCGACGCAGCTCGCCTGTCTCGTCGAGAAGGCGGTCCTTCAGCCCGGGATACTGCGCGTCGAGACCATCGATACACTGAGTCAGAGTGTCTCCGCTACCGGAGACTACGTCCTGGTCATTGGTCAGCTTGCGAAGCGGCGTCGGTATACGGACTATGACGCTCAACCGCAGGCTTTCCTGCCCAGGGATTACACCGGACTCTGGTTCTCGTTGCATCGCCATCTGCGGTTCCTCCTCACATTATTTTCGTATCAGATCGCTAACCTTCGACGACGTCCTCGTACACGGGGTCGATCCGAACGCCTTGGTCCTTGACCCAGTCGAGCCCCCGATCGATCTCATCCCGCTCGCCTTCAAGTTCAAGGATTACCCAGCCGCGGTCGGCTTGGACGTCGGCGCGCCGGATGTTCGTGACGACTTCAAACTCGCGGCCGAGCTTCCAGATAATCGGCTCCTTGATTAGCGATTCCACAAAGGTGAACTTCACACGTAGCTTATCCATCACACTCCCCTCGCCGCCGGCAGAACGCCATCACGCTCCTCCAGCGCTTCTTCAAAGGAGTCGAGGGTCGCACGGATCGTAAGCGGCGGTTGAATTGCAGGAAGCACTGCTTCCTGCGTCTTGAGGCCTGCGCCCGTGATGAAGGCGACCACGACTTCGTCAGCGCGCACATGGCCGTCGTCGACGAGTCTACGCAGGCCAGAGATAACGACGCCGCCGGCGGTCTCGGCGAAGATGCCTTCTGTCTCGGCGAGCAGTTGGATGCCCTCAACCACTTCCTCGTCCGTCACGGTCGCTGCCGCGCCGTTGGTGTCGGCCATCGTCTTGAGCGCGTAGTAGCCATCGGCCGGGTTTCCGATTGCCAGCGATTTCGCGATGGTGTTCGGCTTCTGCGGCTTGATAAGAAAGCTTCGCCGGTTCCAGGCTTCCGCGATGGGCGAGCAGCCTTCCGCCTGGGCACCGCTCATGCGAGTGGCCCGCCAATCGACAAGGCCGAGCCAGGAAAGCTCCTTGATTCCCTTATAGATCTTTGTGTACAGCGAGCCGCTGGCAAGAGGCACGATGCAGTGGTCCGGCGCGCGCCAACCGAGCTGCTCGCAAACCTCGTAGCCGAGCGTCTTGCTGCCCTCCGCGTAGTAGGGCCGCATATTGATGTTCACGAAGGCCCAGGGGTACTTATCGCTAACTTCGCTGCATAGCCGGTTCACTTCGTCGTAGCCACCGTCCACAGCCACGAGCGTCGGCGAATAGATTGCGGACCCGATGATCTTGCCCTGCTCCAAGTCTGCAGGAATGAAGACGCGAGCCTTCATGCCGGCCCGCGCAGCATGCGCGGCGACGCTGTTCGCGAGGTTCCCGGTCGATGCACAGGCCAGAGTATCGAACTCGAACTCGCGCGCGACGCTTGTAGCAACGGAGACGACGCGGTCTTTGAACGACCACGTCGGGTTCTGACAATCGTTCTTGATGTACAAGCGGTCTAGGCCTAGCAGGCGCCCGAGGTTACGCGCCCGCACGAGAGGAGTCAGGCCCGTCCCGATGTCGATAGCTGTCTCGGGGTTGCAGGGAAGGAGCTCGGCGTAGCGCCACATCGTGGGCGGGCCGCCTTCGATATGGTCCCGGGTGACGGCGCGCCCCATCGCTTCGTAGTCGTAGAAGACTTCGAGCGGGCCGAAGCAGAACTCGCAGACGTGAATCGGATCGAGCGAATAGTCGCGGCCACACTCTCTGCATTTGAGATTTTTCGCGAACGACATGTTGATCGGTCCTCCGGGTAGTGGGTTAGAACAGGCGTAGCAGGACCCGCCGCAAGCTGGCCCTCGGCATCGCCATTAGGACACGGATTTGTCGTTCGCCTCTCGGGCTGGACAAAAATGAGACCTCTTCCTTTTCGAGAGAAGAGGTCTGCCGCTCGCCTTATCGCTCCCCCCGGTTCACCGGGAGGCCGGCATTGGCACCGTCCCCGACCCGTCGGGGTGGTTGCCGGGCTTCACAGGGCCGTGCCCTCCACCTCTCTTGATAAGGATAATCTTCGATTTTGTTGAAGGGATGCTAGCACACGCGTTGAAATGATGTCAACGAACGAGCCGGCTCGCTCGACGCGACTTAGGCCGACTTGCGGTTGGAGCCCCGGCGCTCGTTCATTTTACGCCCCACCACGGCACCTAAGACCGAGCGTAGTGTCAGGTCAGTGAGGATCGGATGCCTGAACGGAGCCTCGAGGTTGACGGTGTAATGATGCCGGCGGCCGTCTCGGCGTACATTCAGCATCCCCGCCCGCCTTAGATCACCGATGAGCCCCCACACAGTCCGCTGCGTCAGAGCCATCTCGTCCGCGATCTGCCGGATAGTGCATTCCGGATTGACCGCAATGTAAAACAGGACGGCGCCATGGCTGGATACCAGGTACCAGTGGTTCTGGATGGTTAAGGGCTGGCCGTTGCGATCATGCCGCTTCATAGAAGTTTGATTCAAGTTATACAATCACTGCAAAAAATATGACGCTCCCTCATCGTACGGCGTAACACAAAGGTTGAGAAGTAGTAAATGGTTACAGAACGGTGTAATACAACTCCCACCATAGAACCGCAACAACCGGCGCTGATGCCACCTCCTCGCTGCCCACGGCGACCACTGGACCCACCCTGTTATCGACCGAAAAAGCGCCCGGTCGTCCTCGATGTGTACGAAATCGGCCTTGAAGCCGGTTCGCCTATAGGGGGACTTCCGCGGCCTCCTCGCACAAGCTGGAGTCCTCCGTGGTGCTAGAGCGCGGCTTCAGGTCGCTGGTTCTCCCTCAGGCGCCGGCGCTCCCTGTTCACGCGAGGCCGTCCGGCGGCCGGCGCCTCTGCCTGTGCCTCGGGGCGGCGTCCGTAGCAGATAGGCCATGCCTGCCAGCCCAACGACCATCGCCCCAATTCCGATCAGCTGTGCGGTTCGCAGCCCCATAAATACAATGTTGTCCAAACGCAGGAAACTGACCAGCGTCCGCAACAACCCGTACAGAAAGACCCACGCAAAGAACGTGACACCCGCCCGGTTGGATCGCACGTAGATGAGAAGCAGGATGCCGAAGATGACGATGTCGCCGATCATCTCATAGGCGACCGCCGGGTGCTGCGGCTGGGGAACTCCTGTGATCACGCTGGGGCTGCTCGAGTGCGTGTAGACGACGCCCCACGGCAGGTCCGTGTGGCTGGCAAAGTGCTCGCCGTTAATGATGTCGCCGATGCGCCCGACGGCCATACCGAGAATGCCGCCCATTGCGGCGATATCGGCGCCCTTCGGGAGGTTCGGCACCTTGCGAATAAATGCATACAGCCAGGCGCCGATCGTACCGCCGATTAGCGCTCCGTAGATCGAGATGCCGCCGGTGTTTACGCGGACTACGTCTACCAGGTCGTCCTTGAATGCACTCCAGTTCTCGATGACGTACAAAGCGCGTGCCCCGATGATTCCGCCGATCACCAGGCAGAGCGCGACGTTGTAGATGGTGTCTTCCTGGTATCCCTCGCGCCGCGCAAAGGCCGTGGCTACCGCCACGCCGATAATCACGCCGAGTGCCGTGAAAAGGCCGTGCCAGGTAACCTCGATACCCCAGTTGCTGAAGATTACGGGATCGATGCCGATGTCAATCGAGAGCAGCATCGTCTCAATCACCGTTCCTCATAGTCTCAGGAGCAGAACCTGCTTGGTGTGCCAGGCGCCTTAACTCGCGGGTATAGCGGGCGTGGGCCGGTGCTTGGCCGGCCATCAGCGTGCGAGTCGCGGTAATTTTAGCCCAAAACCTGCGTCGAGGCACCCAGAAGGTCGCTGCCAGGCCGACGAAGATCAGTACCACGCCTGCCCACACGAGATAATCGCTGCGGTCTCTCTTAACTGTGATGCCGGCGAACTCCCGCTGACCGGCAAAGGTGTATTGATAATCACCGACCCGGACGCTCTCGCCTGGCCTCAATGCGATCGCCTGGGCCTGCAAGCCGGTCACAGTGAGCGTCGGTGGTCCCGCGGGCGAAGCAGCGACCGTCGCGTCGCCGGCAGAGGTTTTGTCCGTACCGTAGACGACGTTGCTAAGCTGAAGCGCATGCATACCTCCGCCTGCGTCGCTGGTAGATACGGGAAGGTCCGGAACCACAGTGTACGGTATTGTCTCTGCAGCCTGGTATGCCACCCGAAGCCCGCCCGACTCACCGCTCTCTCCCTCGGCGAGTGATAACTGCACGAGATCGCCGCCCTGACCGGGTTCGAGCACGGCCAACCGCTCCTCACCACTTGCGGCCGTCTGAAGACCAACAGTGATCAAGCGGCCGGATGGCAGGCGGACAAGCGTGCCGCGGTAGCTGAAGTCGCGGCCGGCAAGCTCGTCCGTCAGCACTAAAGTCTGCTCCAGCAGCACAGCTCCCGAACGGTCGCGGATCATAACGTGCGGTGCCCTTGCCGTCCCCGACAATGCCAACGTCTCGCGGTAAATGGTGTTCCCTGTCCTCAGATCGCGGACCTCAACTTCTGCGCCAAAGCCAAAATAGGCGGACTGGTAGAACTTGTATCCGGCGTAGGTGCATGGGGAATTGACGGTAGAGGTGCAGCGTTTAACCTCTTCGCCGCGGCGGTACACCGATATTTCTGATCGATAATCAAGAGGCTGTCCGTCAGCCGTAAACTGTGCCTTTGCATCCCTCAGCTCGACTTGCATCTGATGGGCGTCCCGGACGGGGTAAATCGGGAGCGTCGCGCCCTCGGCCAGAAATAGTGGCGACGAGAAAGCATCCGCCTTGCTAACCACGGCCGAAAGCACAAAGACGATGACCGCCGCATGAGTAAAGAGCGTACCGAGGCCGGCCCAGGCGAACCGGTCTGCAAAGATGTGCGACGCACCTGCTTCGTCGAAGCGCTCCACCCGATAACGCGCCCGCCGCAGCGCTTCCTCAAGCCGGCTAGCATCGAGCGAGCTCGCCACTTCCAGCCGGTTCGGGGCCGTCTCAAAGAAACGAGAGGGCACACGCTTTCGAGGGTGTGTGACCGTCCGCCACGCGCCGGGCAGCCGACTAAGGACGTAGGCGCCGGTCGAGGTTGCTGTTAATGCGAGGAGAATGCCGAACCAGCGGGCATGAAACAGATCGAATAGCTGCGCCTCGTCAAAGGGCTTGCCAAGGAAGCCAAACTTCCCTTCCTGGGCATCAAGCCACTGCCCCTCGGCCACCACATCCCCACGCACCGATAACGGCTCTTGCGGCAGGATGACGCCGAGCAGACTCAGCACACAAAGGACGATGAGGAGGACGACGGCGAAGCGCACATTCGTGAAGAGCCACCAGACGGCCTTAAGCGGGTTGAGGACGCCGAATGTGCGGGACCATCCGCGCGCGGTGGGCGGTATCTGAACGCGGCCGGGGAGGGCCTCACCGCGTTCCATCAACGTGGACCTGCGCCGAGGATCTGGGCGATGCGCTGCTCCAGGTCGCTCTGCTCGATCGCGCCACGGACGTCAGTATCCGTGCGCCGCTCTTGCAGCGGCCCGGTGAAGACGCTACGGATCACGCCCTCCCGGTCGATGAAGTAGGTCATCGGCAGTCCGAGCAGGCGATACTCGTCGCCCACCTCGCCGTCCACATCGATCGGTATCGGGAACTTCATACCGAACTCATCCGCGAACGGCCGAGCGATCGACTTTCCTTCCTGCATATTTACCGCAACCACAACCAAGCCATCCTTACGGAACCGTTCATATGCCGCGACGAACTGGGGCATCTCCTTGCGGCAGGGCGCGCACCAGGAGGCCCAAAAGTTGAGCACGACCGGCTGCCCGCGCAGCGCGCTCAGGCTCATCTCGCCGCCGTCGAGGGTCCCCAGCAGGAAGTCCGGCGCCAGCCTTCCTTCCTCGGTACCAACGTCGAGGCCCGCTGTCCGAAGCGCCGCCGGAAGCTCGACGGGGCCATACCGCTCGCCCGTTGGACTCAGCTCATCGCCACCCCGCGACTCCAGCCACCAGATCGCTGCGGCGATTGCGCCGATGACGACCAACGGCAGCACGACCCGGCGGAAAACGCCACGCGGCCTCATGCTAATTCCGGAACCCGGCTCGAGCGGTTCTGACACCCGCAGATTATCGGTCACGGCCGGCCCTTAACACTCAGGGAGGCGAGAACGCCTGCTCGTATAGTTGACGCACCTGGTCAGCCGGTAGGCCAGCACCCAAGAACGTATCCCCGACACGAAGCTCGAAGTGGAGGTGCATCTCGGTCCCGGGCGCGGTGACCGCCTCTGGCGTGCCCGAATTACCGACATAGCCGATCAAGTCGCCGGCGGCCACCTGGGTGCCTTCTCTGATCACCGTCGGAATCGCGCTCAGATGGCAATAGCGGGTCACTACGCCGTTACCGTGATCGACCCAGACCTGCCGGCCTCGAAAGCGGTCCAGTCCCTCAGCATCGGTGTATCCCTGGGCCAGGGAGCGGTTCAATAGTTCCTGGAGCTGATCGGCCGTCATTTCAGTAAAGCCGTGGTCGGCCCTTACCACTGTTCCCGCCTTTGCAGCCATCACGGGGGTGCCTTCGAGAACGGTCGCGCAGTTGTAACCCGCGTAAAAGTCCACGCCTTCGTGGATGCCTGCGCGATATTCGCGGGGCGCGTTGGGCATGAGCTTATCAACGTTCGGTAGACACGCGCCTTCGATGGGAAAGATAAACCCGGCGCCGGCGGGATTGCGCGGCACAACGCTGGGCGAAGGGAGGTCCGGAGGCGGCACACCCGGGATTAGAATGACCTGGCCGACGGAAAGTTCGTCCGGGCTGGAAAACTTGTTGACTGCGAGGATTCCGTCCACGCTTGCTCCGAATCGTGCGGCCAGCGCGTACAAGCTGTCGCCTTCTTGGACCTCATACTGAAAAGCGAGGACCTCCGGGGTGGGCGTCGAAACGTGGGGTGACGGGCGCACCGTCGGTGACGGCTCCTTGCTCTCCCCGGAGCCGCCGCACGCTGTCGCGACGATGCAGGCGAGAGTAGCAGCGAAGGTCAACATTGCAAGCAGGCCGAGAGCCCTATTTCGTGACGGGATAACCTTCTTCCTCCATGACGGATTCGATCGCGCCGACGTCCACGACGGCGGGGTCGTATTCCACTGTCACGTGTTTGCCAGCCGGGTCGCCGCCGATAAAGCGGACGCCCGGCAGCTTCGTCACTGCCTTCTCGATACTCGCGATGCAATGGTCACAAGAGATGTCCTCGGCTCTCAGGGTAGTCTCAGTCATGAACTCCGCCTCCTATCGGATGATACTTCGCCGCGTCGCCTGCCGCACCGCCGCCGCATGGGCAGCATCTTCGACGGCGTCATCGATCTCGCTCAGACGAAGATCTTTGTGGCGCCGCCGCAGCGCTGTCTCAATTACGTGGTCGGCAAGCTTCGGGTTCTTCGGCAGAAGCGCGCCATGAAGGTAAGTACCGAAAACGTTGCGGTAGACAGCGCCTTCACTTCCGTCTTCGCCGTTGTTGCCGAACCCGGCTACAACGCGGCCGAGCGGCTGAACCCCGTCGCCGAGGAAGGTGCGGCCGCCGTGGTTCTCGAAGCCAACGACGGTCGTCCCGTTCCATTCGATGACGATGTTGCCGATGAACCGCTGCGCCTCAGCGCCCGGGTGGACCGTGTGCATGTCCAGAACACAAGCGCCGGGTAGCTCCTCACCCTCGGCGGTCCGGTAGAAGCGGCCCATCAGCTGGTAGCCACCGCATACAGCGAGCACCGCGACGTTGCGCCGGACCCCATCCCCGAGCGGTTTGGCTTTCACCTTCACGAGGTCTTCTGCAACCAAGCGCTGCTCTCGGTCCTGCGCGCCGCCGACAAAGATCAGATCGTATTCTTTGGCCTTCAGCGGATCCCCGAGCTCGAGACCCTCCACTTCAAAACTGATCCCGCGGGCCTCGGAGCGGTGCTGGAGGCAGAGGATGTTCCCGCGGTCGCCATAGATGTTCATGAGCTTGGGATACAAGTGTGCAACTCGCAGGGCCAGTCCCTTCACTCCGCCTCCCAAAAAGCGCCGCGTCCTGCCCATCGCGCGAGTAGGTCGCGCACTTCCAGCATCGCCGTATATGTCGGAATGACATAGAGGGTGCCCCCCTCGAGTGTCGCGTTGAGTGCCCGCTTGAGCGCCTGCGCCGGCTCCGGTTCGACATTTGGCGACGCCCCCTGCCCATCGATGCCCGCGTACTTGAGGCGCAGCGCCATGTCCCACGCCCGCACGCCCGATACCGTCACCGAGCGCGTCTTGCCTTCGAGCAGCTCGAAGTCCACGTCCCAGATCCAGGAAACGTCCCGGCCGTCGGCGATGCTGTCGTTCAGAAAGACGGCAAGATCTGCATTCGAGCCGTTGGCTGCGATTGTCCGTAGCACCTGGTTCAAGCCGGCCGGGTTCTTGGCGAGCATGATCTGAACGCCTCGTCCACCAACATGCATTCGCTCCTGCCGGCCAAACCCGGCCGTGGCGGCGTTCAGGCCGCGCTGGATCGCCGGCCGGCCGAGATCGAGTGCGGACGCACCGGAAGCGGCGGCGAGAGCATTGTAGGCGTTGTAGAGGCCCGTAAGCGCGAGGTTCGCCTCCACCAGACCACCGGGCAGCTTTAGTGTGAGCCGAGAACCGTTCGCCTCAGCTTGGAATTCCCCGCAGAAGACATCGGGCTCGGGCCGCGTGTTGCCGCATTTCGTGCAGCGCCAGTGCCCGAGATGTCCATACATAACGGCCGAATACTCCAGTTCGTTTCCGCAGACCGTGCACCAGCGCGCGTCAGCG
>Ga0066700_10000969_pt1 | contig 11413 bp, 8 predicted proteins | sample GraSoiAngelo_149_FD_66460 | JGI IMG/M metagenome (GOLD analysis project Ga0066700, IMG submission 66460) | Grasslands soil microbial communities from the Angelo Coastal Reserve, California, USA - 14_1009_09_30cm | ecosystem: Environmental > Terrestrial > Soil > Grasslands | place: USA...
TGGTGTCATGGCCGGCCCTGAGCAGGCTCGTTGCCATCCCGGCTCCCATGTGCCCGAGCCCGATGAATCCGACCTTCATGCGTCACCTCTTCTCCACGCTGGAGAGATTCCGTCCGAACGCGACGACGAGATCATTCATCGCTGCGAGTCCTCGGCGGAAATCCTTCTTGAAGAACGTGCTGAGGAGTTTGAGCAACCCTGGCGGTCGCGCCTCCTCGGCGCTCGCCTGCGCGAGTGCCGCGGGCACGGCCCGGGTGAAGTCCGCGAGCACCGCAGGCTCGAGCGCGCCAAGCGCCTGCGCCAGGAGCAGCAGGTTGCGCAGGGCGCGGATCGACTCCGGCGTGTTCGTCGCACTGACGGCGATCTCGACGATGGCGTCGCTCGCGCCGAGTGCCCCGCGCAGGAGGTCGAGCACGCCACGGTCGTGAAGTTCTTGCAGCACTTCGTACGCCGCCAGCACCGCTTCGGCGTGTTCGAGGGGCGCGGCGCGAAGTCGAGATGTGAGCTGCGCGCGTCCATCGCGCGGCGGGAGTTCGTGCCGAATCGGCCGGGCCATGGTCTTCACTCCGGCAGGCGGTAGTCGGGGCGCTGCCACTTGCGCTCGACCTCGACCCCGCGCTGCGGCGTCGGATGGCCGAACCGGTGATTCACGCGTGGCAATGGGCTCTCTCCGATCTCCGGCAACACGCGCATCGCCACGACGGCGTCCTTGTACGCCGGCGTGTCCGTGGCCGGATCGGTCTGGTTACCGGTCAGCCGGTTGACGGGCCTCTCGGTCGAGTTCATCGGCATGTAGAGGTCCTTCCCGCGTACGCGATCGGTGATGAGCGCGCGGACACGCACCTGGCCGTAGCGCGAGGTGAGCTGCACCCAGGTCCCATCCTGGATGCCGCGCTCCCCGGCGAGCTCGGGCGAGATCTCGACGAAGGTATCGGGTGTTCTCGAGCGGATGCCTTCGCTCCGGTACGTCAGGTTGCCTTCGTGGAAGTGCTCGAGCAGGCGGCCGTTGTTGAGCCGCAGATCGAACTCGGTGTCGGGCCGCAAGGATGGCTCCGTCCAGGAGACCGGGAACAGCCGTGCCTTGCCGTCCGGGAAGTGGAACCGCTCCGTGTAGAGCAGCGGCTCGTCGGTGCCGTCGGCAGCGACCGGCCACTGCAGCGAACGGTATCCCTCCAGCCGCTCGTAGCTCACCCCGGCGAACAGCGGGGTGAGCGCCGCGATTTCGCGCATGATCTCGCTCGGATGCTCGTAATGCCACCGCGCGCCGAGACGGTTCGCGACCTCCTGGATGATCTGCCAGTCCGGTCGGCTGCCCTCGAGCGGCTCGAAGACCCGGTAGAGCCGTTGGATCCGCCGCTCGGTGCTGGTGAACGTCCCCTCCTTTTCGAGGCTCGGAGAGGCGGGCAGGACGACGTCGGCGTAGCGGCTGGTCTCGCTGAGGAAGATGTCCTGGACGACGAAGAAGTCGAGCTTCTCCAAGGCACCGCCGACGTAGTTCGTGTTCGCATCGACGTCCTCTATCTCCTCGCCGAAGAGGTACATTGCTTTGAGCTTGCCCTGGTGAATCGCGTCTACCATCTCGTGGTTGTCGAGCCCTGGGGTGGTGGGCAGCGCGACCTGCCAGGCTGCCTCGAAGCGCGCCCGCACCTCCGGGTCATCGACCGATTGGTAGCCGGGGAGGACGTTCGGCATGGAACCGTGGTCGCTCGCTCCCTGCACGTTGTTGTGCCCGCGCAGCGGGTAAGCGCCCGTACCCGGCCGCATGTAGTTGCCGGTGAGCAGCAGAAGATTCGAGATGGCCGTCGACGTATCGGAGCCGTTGACGTGCTGCGTGACGCCCATCGCCCAGAGGATGCAGACGCTGTCCGCCGCGGCGATCATGTGGGCAACCCGCTTCAGCGTCTCGACAGAGAGACCGCAGACCCGCGACGCCACCTCCAACGTGAACGGTTCCAGGCTCTTCCGATACGCCTCCAGCCCGTTCACCCACCTCTGCAGGAACTCGGTGTGCGCTAGGCCGTTGTCGAGCAGATAGCGGCTGATCGCCGACAGCCAGACGAGGTCGGTGCCGGGGTTGGGGCGCAGGAACACGTCGGCGCGCCGCGCCATCTCGTGCTCGCGCCGGTCGGCGACGATGAGCTGCTGCCCGCGGAGCTTGTGCGCCTGCTTCACGCGCGTCGCCAGGACCGGGTGGCTCTCGGCCGTGTTGCTGCCGATGATTACCACGAGGGCGGCCTGCTCGATGTCGGCGATCGAGCCCGAATCGCCGCCGTAGCCGACCGTGCGAAACAGCCCCATGGTCGCCGGCGCCTGGCAGTAGCGCGAGCAGTTGTCGACGTTGTTGGTGCCGATCGCCGCGCGCGCCAGCTTCTGCATGAGGTAGCTCTCCTCGTTGGTGCACTTCGAGGAGGCGATGAGGCCGATCGAGTCCGGGCCGCTCGCCGCCTTGATCTCCGTCAACCGGCGCGCAACGAGATCGAGCGCTTCGTCCCACGTGGCGGCACGAAACCCATCGCCGTCGCGGATGAGTGGCGCCGTCAGGCGGTCGGGGCTGTTGACGTAGTCCCAGGCGAACTTGCCCTTCACGCAGGTGGAGATCCCGTTCGCCGGACCGTCCGCGGGCTCGACCTTCAGAATGTGGCGGTCCTTGGTCCAGACGTCGAAGCTACAGCCGACGCCGCAGTACGTGCAGACCGTCTTGGTACGCCGGATGCGGGTCTCCCGCATTGCGGCTTCGGCTTCCGAGACGCGCAGGATCGGCCCGTAGCCGATCTCCGGCTCGACGCCCTTGACCACGTCGATCATGCCCTCGAGCGCGGACTTCGGGAGCGCCGTCAGGAAGCCCGCATGTCCCAGCATCGTCGTTTCCATCAGCGCGTTGCACGGGCAGACGGTCACGCAGTGGCCACACGAGACGCAGCTCGATTCGCCGATCTTCGCGCCGCCGTCCCACAGCACGCGCGGGTGAGGGTCCTCCCAGCGAATCGACAGGGTCTCGTTCACCTGCACGTTCTGGCAGGCCTCGACGCAGCGGCCGCAGAGAATGCACTGACTCGGGTCGTAGCGATAGAAGGGATTGGTGTGGTCGACCGCGTACGGCTTCGGCTGGAAGGGAATCCGCTGGTGCTCGACGGCGAGCAGCTTGGTCGTGTTGTGGACGGTGCAGTTCCCGTTGTTGTTGTCGCAGACCGTGCAGTAGAGGAGATGGTTGCCGAGGATACGGTCGAACGCCGCGCGCTGCGCGCTCTTCGCGGCCGAAGACCTCGTCGACACCACCATCCCGTCGCTGGTCTGTGTAGCGCACGCCCGCACCAGCTTGCCCCCGACCTCCACCAGGCAGGTGTCACAGGTCTGGATGGGCCCGAGGCGCGGGTGGTAGCACACGTGAGGAACGCGGACGCCGCTCCGGTTGAAGAGATCGATGAGGCGCTCATGCGGCGCTGCTTCGTGGATGTCTTCGTCGACGGTCACACTGATCATCGTCGATCCGGTCCCCTCGTTTCGCTCATGGCCGTCCCGCAACCGGCACCCTCATTGGAACGTGCCCGCGGTCGCCGTTGGGCGCCGACAGGGCCAAGGGCAGCAGCGCCCAGCGCCATCTGCAGGAACAGGCCCGCGACGGCGATTCGCCAGCGGTGGAGGGCGGTGCCTTGCTGATCCATCATCTCCGTTCCCGCGCGGAGAGCATGATCCGGGCCATTCCCGGGCGTACATGTACGAGCACGGAGGAGCCGGTGCTGCCGGCTGATCGGCATGTGTGTCGACAGTTCGACAGACAGCTCCCTGGTGGTCTCGGGCGTCTCTTGCTGGCTCCGCATGAGGCCGGGATGGCTCGGGCCGAGCACCGCTGTGAGGGAGACGGCCCACACCTTGCTTCTAGTCTGGATGCACCGCGACTCAGGCCGCGCGTGGAGGACCGCCGGTATGCGCCGTCTGAGAATGGTATCGATGTGCATCACCCTGCGGATTCTCGGCCCTGCGCGGCGCGGCGCGGCGGCAAGCACATCATGTGGGAAGGGTCCAGGCGCCTTCCCGGCGCGAGCGACTGCGTCGTCTTCGGCGGCACCCCGCCGGCCTACGCCTGCACGCTCTACGCGGGCGACGCGGAGGAGAGCGCCGACGGCGCCTACGATAGAGCCGTCACTGGCGTGAAGGACTGCCTGCAGGCGGGCTGGAAGACGACGGAGAACGTCGACGGCGTGCACGCGCGGACCACCACCGCCGCGGGCGCCACGGGTCCCTCGATACGCGTGGTCTCGCGCGACGTCAGCGGCGACGCGTACTTGGTCGAGCTCTGGGTGGACGGGACGCGGCGGTGAAGGATGCGGGAGCCGGGCGTCCGGGAGCCCCGCGTGGGGGAGCCTCCGCTCCCGAAGGCGCCGAGTGTCGGGGAGCCAGTGGTCACGCAGCCGACGATTCCATGAAGGTCGTGCGGCGCCCCTCGGTTGCAGCCCGGAGGGCTTCGCGCTGATCGACGCCGGGAGCGGGCCGGGCTCAAAGTGCCGATGATTGATATTGACGCCGAGGAGGAAGGGTGCCCTGTATCAGGAAATAGAGTCGGTAGCGTTTGAGCGAGAGCCCCGATCGCCTCGACCCGACGTCGCTTCGACGAAGAGGACAGATGACGGCAAGGCTCGCAACGCTGATGCTGGGACTGGGCGTCGGTGGGATCGTTGCGCCCCCGACGTCCGGCTGGACCGCGGAGATGCCGGCTCAGATCGGGACGTCGCCCGTGTCAGCCCGCGGTGAATACTCGGTGTTCGACGCGGCGAAGGAGTCGCTCTTCGGTGATCCCTACTCCGATCCCGACCGGTGGCAGCCCCTGTCCCTCGGCACCCTCTTCACGGAGGGGTGGGACGAGCCCTGGATCAGTCCGCCGAAGGGCGGCGGAGGCGCGCGCCACCAAGCCGGAGCCGTTCGACTATCAGGTGCTTGGCGAGCTGCTGAAGGTCTTTTGATCGCCCGCTGGATCCAGGCGTACCTCTTGGACTTTTCGCATGGCCGAGGTCCCGTGCGAGCCTTATCGGGCCGGTATATTCGAGAAGAGCGCGCCGAGGCCCTCCGCCATTGTCGGGTGCGCGATGATCGCGTCGCGCAAGCCCGTGTAAGGCATGCTGGCCAACATCGCGGTCTGAACCACGGCCATGACTTCGCCCGCCTCGGCGCCGAGCATGGTGAAACCCAGAATGCGGTTGCCGTCGGCCTCGACCAGTGCCTTCAGGAAGCCGCGCGTCTCCGAGATTGTCCGCGATCGCAACACGGCGACGATCGGCAGCTTCGCGACACGAACGGCGATGCCCTGGCGTTGGGCCTCGCGTTCGCTCAAGCCGACCCGCGCTAGTGGCGGGTCAGTGAACATGCAGTACGGGACCAGCCGATTGCGAGTAGTACGATCGCCGCCGGCGAGATTATCCCGAATGATACGGAAATCGTCGAACGACACATGGGTGAACTGTGGGCTGCCCGCGCACTCGCCAACTGCCCAGACATCAGACGCACTCGTCTCGAGCCGGTCGTTGACCGCGACATATCCGCGGGTGTCGAGTGCGACACCGGCGAGGTCGAGCCCGATCCCGCTGGTATTTGGGGTGCGTCCGACCGCGACCAGGATATCGCTGCCTTCGATCGTCTGATCACCTGAGGGCGTACGCGTCTGGAGGCTAACGGTTTCTCCGGACCGGCCCTGCACACCGAGAACCTTGGCTCCGAGATGCACCACGATCCTTTCGTCGCGCAGCATCTCCAGGATCGCGGTCGCGACGTCGGAATCTTCCCGGCCGGCGAGCTGAGGTCCCGCCTCGATGATGCTCACGCGGCTGCCGAACCGGCGATAGGCTTGTGCCAGTTCCAGTCCGACGTAGCCGCCGCCGATGACGACCAGGTGGTCGGGCAGTCGATCGAGTTCGAGCGCCTCGATGTTGGTGAGCGGCTTTGCCGCCGCAAGGCCCGGAATATCCGGGATCGTGGCATGTGTCCCGAGATTGAGAGCCACGCGATCGCCGGTCAGCACGCGCGTACCGCCGTCGTTCAAACTCACCTCGATGGTCTTGGGCGCGATGAACCGGCCCGTGCCCATGATCAGCTCGGCGCCGCTGGCCTTGTAATTGTCGAGGTGCATGGCGATCAGGCCGTCGACCATATCGCGCTTGCGCGCCAGCACCTTCTTCATGTTGGTGGCGGTGGAACCCGTCACCATTCCGAACCGATCCGCGTGGTGAACCAGATCGGCGACCTTCGCGCTCCAGATCTCGTTCTTACTGGGAAGGCAGTTGGTGTTCGGACAGGAACCGCCGATCAATTTGCGCTCTACAAGGGCGGTGCGATGCCCCGACTTGGCCATGTGCCAGGCCAGAAATTTGCCGCCTTCTCCGCTGCCAAGAACGAGCATTTCAAAGGGTTCCGGTTGGGACATCTTCCACTCCTCGTCGTTCGGAAGATAAGCACTTCAAAGGTTTAGTGCCCCCGCGGAAGCGACCTCGCGCTCACGCTGCGCGAGCGGGCGACGGAGCCCGCTCGTCGACCGTCGCCGCCACCGGCCAAGGCGACGCGGCGCAGGCGAACCGATATCTCGCGGCGCCGGGTGGCTCCATCGACTCGATCTCCTGACGGATGTACCGCAGTGCAGCGGCTGCCGTGCCGATGAGGTGAGGGAGAGTGTCGCCGCTCGAGTGTCCGACATGGTCGTATGCTGACGACAGCAACCGCCGTGCCGATGCTCGGGCCGAGGGGAGGTGGCAGCACGCCACGATCCCCCTGTCGACATCTCGGCGCGTGCCGACCGGTCGGCTTCGAATCCCCGCGCATCTCACTGGCTTTGCAGTCGGCGTCTCGGGTGAACGCGAGGGCATTCGCTCAGGGCGCCATTCCACGGCATCAGGGCGCGATCGATGCCGCGGACGATGCGACGGCGTCGCCAACGCGCTGCGCCCGTTCGGTCGCCACGTCCCGGGGTCCGATGCCGAGCCTCTGCATCCTCGAAAGGAGCGTCGTGCGCTTCAGGCCCAGACGCGCCGCCGCGCCGCGAGGGCCCGCTACGACGCCGTTCGTCTCGCGCAGGACCTCGAGGATGTGCTCGCGGGCGACGTCATCGAAGGTCTCGGCCCGCGGGGCGAGTGTCTGGCCTGCTTTCACTCCGGCGTCGAAGGGAGGCAGCTGCAGGCTCGTGCCGCGCGACAGGATCACCGCTCGGTGGATGGCGTTCTGGAGCTCGCGGATGTTCCCAGGCCACGAGTGGTGCACGAGCGTGTCCATCACGTCCAGCGGGATCGACTCGATGCGCCGGCCCAGCTGTCGCGCGTGGTGGGCGACGAAGTGGCGGACGAGGAGCGGGACGTCCTCGGGCCGCTCGCGAAGGGCCGGCAGCTCAACCGAGAAAACGTTCAGCCGGTAGTAGAGGTCGGCGCGAAACGTTCCCGCGTGGACCAGCTCCTCCAGCGGACGATTCGTCGCGGCGACGACCCGGACGTCACTCCGAATCGTCTGCGTGCTGCCGAGCCGCTCGAATTCCTGCTCCTCCAGCACCCGGAGCAGCTTCGGCTGTAGCTCCAGCGGCAGGTCGCCGATCTCGTCGAGCAGGAGGGTGCCCCGGTGCGCCAGCTCGAAGCGGCCGATCCTTCGTGCGACGGAGCCGGTGAAGGCGCCCCGCTCATGGCCAAACAGCTCGCTCTCGAGGAGCCCGGCGGGAATTGCGGTGCAGTTGAACTTGACGAAGGGGCGAGCGCGCCGGGAGCTGTGCGTGTGGATCAGGTTGGCGATCAGCTCCTTGCCCGTTCCCGTCTCGCCCCGGACGAGCACGACGGCGTCGGTGGGTGCCACGGTCCGGACCAGGCGGAGCACTCGCCGGAGCGCCAGACTCGCGCCGACGATTCCGTGGGCGGCGTCCGCGTCCGATGGGTCGTCACCCGGCTCCACAGTCCGCGGCGCATCCGTGCGGCGGCTCGGCGCGGTGCCGAAATCGTCGGCCCACCCTGCCTGCTCGCCGATCGCTGACGTGTCACGCCTCATGGTCATGATCCAACCTCACTTTTGGCTCGTCGGGCGGCCGCGACTCAGTCGTCATCGCCAGGTCCTCGCCCACGCTGCGATACGTGGAACACCTTCTCGAGGACCTGGAGCACCGTCGCTTTGCCGACCGGCTTGCGCAGGAATTCGACCGCTCCCGCCGACCGTGCCCGACGCTCCTCGTCGTCGCTGGCCCGGCCGGTGAGGAACACGATCGGGATCCGTGCATCGCGCTCGGCGAGGAGACGCTGGACCTCCAAACCGTCCATGCCTGGCATGCGGACGTCCAGCACCAGGCATGCGGTCTCGGCCGCGGAGGGGGAGCTCAGGAATTCCTCGCCCGAGCCGAACGCCTCGGCGCGATACCCGAAGGAGCGGATCAGCCGGCGGGTCGACTGCCGCACCGAGGCGTCGTCATCGACGATCGCGACGAGCGGCGCTTCGTCGGGCGACGGCTGGCCACGCGTGCCCCTCCGTCCGGGCCTCTTCACGGTGGGAGCGTAGCGCCGCGCGGGGTGCGGCTTCTAGCTGTCCTTTGGGACAGGTCCGGCCCGGCTCTCCGGCGGCGAGATGCCGAGCTGTCCGCCCATCTGGACCAGCTCTGCGAGCGACGCGGCCTCCATCTTCTCCATGATGTGGGCGCGATGAAACTTGATCGTTCGCTCCGTGGTCGCCAGCTCGCCCGCGATCTGCTTGTTGGGGAGGCCAGCGACCACGTGAGCCATGACCTCGCGCTCGCGCGGCGTGAGCCGTTCGTACCGTTCGCGCAGCGCTCCGGCTTCGAGCCGCGCTCGGTGGGAGGCGCGATCTCGTTCGATCGCCGCGCGAATCGCCGCCAGGAGATCGCGCGGGCGGACCGGCTTGGTCAGGAACTCGACTGCGCCCGCCTTCATCGCGCCCACCGACATCGGAATGCTGCCGTGTCCGGTGATGAAAATGATCGGGATCTGCACGCCGGATTGCGTCAGCTCACGCTGGAGATCCAAGCCGCTGAGACCGGGCAAGCGGACGTCGAGTACGAGGCAGGCCGGCCCCTCGACGCGCGTGTTATCGAGGAACTCCTTCGCAGACGCGAACGTCCGGGCGGCGAATCCCATGGAGCGAACCAGGCGCTCGGTCGACCGGCGGACCGATGGGTCGTCATCGACGACGAAGACGGTCGATGCCTCAGTCACGATGCTGCGGCGGCGGGAAGACGGAAGGAGAAGGTCGCGCCCGGCCCCTGATTGGACTCCGCCCACAACCGGCCCCCATGGGCTTCGATGATCGAGCGGCAGATCGCCAAGCCCATGCCCATGCCGTGGGGTTTGGTCGTGTAGAACGCCTCGAAGAGTCGGTCCATCCTTCCGGCGTCCAGGCCGACCCCGCGGTCCTGCACGCTGATCCGAGCCGCCGGACCACCGTCCCGCGTGTCCGGGCGCCCGAGGATGTCGAGTCTCCGCTCCGGCTCGTCCACGGAGCTCATCGCGTCCATGCCGTTCACGACCAGGTTGAGCAACACCTGCAGCAGCTGCACGCGGTCGCCGAGCACGGCGGGGAGGTCGGCGGCGACGTCGGTGCGAATCGCTACGCCGCGGGCGACCGATTCGGCCGCGGCCAGGGCCACGAGGTCATCCACGACGTCCCCGAGGCGAAGCGGCACCTTCTCCGGCGGCGTTCGCTTCGCCAGCCCGCGCACGCGCTCGATGATGGCGCTCGCCCGGCCAGCGTCGCTCACGATGTCGGCCAAGGCTTCCCGCACTTCGCCCAGGTCGTGGGGCCCTCTCGGCAGCAGGCCGAGACATGCATTGGCGTTGTTCACGATGGCGGCCAGCGGCTGGTTCAGCTCGTGGGCGAAGGAGGCGGTCACCTCCCCGAGCGTCGTCACGCGCGTCACGTGCGTGAGCGCCGCCTGCGCCTCGCGCAAGGCTTCCGAGGCAGCCGTCAGTTGGCGGGTCCGTTCTACGACCCGTTGTTCGAGCTCCTCATTCAGTCGCTTGATTTCGGCCTTGGCTTGCTTGACCCCGGCGGTTTCGATGACGTCCCAACGCCCGTGTCGCTTTGCTGTGGCAAACTGGTGGGTACGCACCACATCCAGGATTTCAGCCGCCCCGCACGCGGCGAGCGGATAGGTGCACAGCACGGCCAGGCGCTGATTGGCGACCGACTCGTTGAGGGCCTCTTCGTATTCGCAAAAGTCCTTCCAGTCCTTCTTTTCGAGCCAGGCCGTATCTCCAGTGACTCTCACGCCGGTGTAGCCGCTGGCCAATGCGCGAGCGAGTTGCTCATGCCAGGCGCCAATCACTCTCTTCAGATCAAACGTGCCATCTTGGAGATACCACTCGCGGGCGGAGACAATCTCTATGCTGTGGCCTGCCAGGTAGCGATCAAGCTCGGGGACGGCTTGATTCAACGCATGCTTGGCTTCGTCAACCGTCACGGGCTCGGAAACCACCCACAGGCAGAACTCTTCGCTTTCCAATCCAGCCTTGCAATAGGAGACCAGCGTGTCGAGGATATCGTCTTTCGTCTCGTAGAAGAGGCAAAAATGTGTGCCCCAGGGCACGTCGCCGACGACGTCGATTCCGGTCTTCCGCATCTCGTTTGTCATCGCGATCACCTCCCGGTCTTCATTTTGGGGATAGCTGCTGCAAACCCGAGGGGGTTCCGTCTCAGTCGCAGTGCTGCGCCAGCTGCGGCCGCAGGGAGACTGAAGGAGAACGTCGCCCCCGGCCCCTGATTCGAGTCTGCCCACAGCCGGCCCCCATGGACGTCGATGATCGAGCGGCTGATCGCCAGGCCCATGCCCATCCCGTGCGGTTTGGTCGTGTAGAACGCCTCGAAAAGCCGCTCCGCCTGTCCTGCGTGAAGGCCGATCCCGCGGTCCTGCACGCTGATCCTGGCCGCCGGACTGCCGTCCTGCGTGTCCGAGCGCCCGCGAATCTCGAGCCTCCGCTCCCGTTCGTCCACGGTGCTCATCGCGTCCATGCCGTTCACGACCAGGTTGAGCAACACCTGCAGCAGCTGCACGCGGTCGCCGAGCACGACGGGGAGGTCGGCGGCGAAGTCGGTGCGAATCGCTACGCCGCGGGCGACCGATTCGGCCGCGGCCAGGGCCACGACGTCATCCACGACGTCCACGAGGCGGAGCGGCACCTTCTCCGGCGGCGTTCGCTTCGCCAGCCCGCGCACGCGCTCGATGATGGCGCTCGCCCGGTCAGCGTCACTCACGATGTCGGCCAAGGCTTCCCGCACTTCGTCGAGGCCGTGGCGCCCGCTCGGGAGCAGGCCGAGACACGCGTTGGCGTTGTTGACGATGGCGGCCAGCGGCTGGTTCAGCTCGTGGGCGAAGGAGGCGGTCACCTCCCCGAGCGTCGTCACGCGCGTCACGTGCGTGAGCGCCGCCTGCGCCTCGCGCAAGGCTTCCGAGGCA
>Ga0066700_10000971_pt1 | contig 11410 bp, 5 predicted proteins | sample GraSoiAngelo_149_FD_66460 | JGI IMG/M metagenome (GOLD analysis project Ga0066700, IMG submission 66460) | Grasslands soil microbial communities from the Angelo Coastal Reserve, California, USA - 14_1009_09_30cm | ecosystem: Environmental > Terrestrial > Soil > Grasslands | place: USA...
CCTCGGCGGTCGAATGCGCGGCGGTGCTGGCCAAGATCCCGACCGATCCGAACTATCACGGCTTCGCCTACGAGACGGCCAGTGCGTTCTATATCGCGGTTCCCGACGCGACGGGCGCGTGTCCGGCGGGAACGATCCCCGTGTATCGGCTCTGGAACCAGCGCGCCGATTCCAATCATCGCTACACCGCCGATCCCGCAACCAAGGCGCTGATGCTCGCCAAGGGCTACGCCGCCGAAGGCAACGGTCCGGACGCGGTCGACATGTGCACGCCCGGAGCCGCGAAGGCCGACACGACGGTTCGCGCTTCCGGCTTTTCGCCGCTCACGCCCGGATGCGACGGCGTCACTCCGACCGGCGTGCTGTACCGTGGCGCCGAAGTCGACCCGATGCTCGCGCGCGATCCCGCCGATCCGAATCACCTCATCGGCGTGTGGCAGCAGGATCGCTGGTCGGATGGCGGTGCTGCCGGGCAAGCGACCGGCGTGTCCTTCGACGGCGGACGCACGTGGTCGCGCACGCAGGCGCCGCTGTCCCGATGCACGGGAGGCAACGCGGCCAACGGCGGCGACTATCCGCGCGTCAGCGACCCCTGGGCCACCGTTGCGCCCGACGGCGCGGCGTACCAGATAGGAATCACGTTCGGCGGTGGCCTGTTCCAGCCCAACGCATTCGGTGCGGTCCTCGTGAGCCGGTCCGCCGACGGCGGCCGGACCTGGGCACCGGCGACCACGCTGATCCGCGACAGCACTGCGTTCAACGATAAGGAATCGATCACCGCCGATCCCACCAATGCGAGCTTCGTCTATGCCACTTGGGAACGCTTCGTCAGCGAACAAGGTCCCGCCCCGACGTGGTTTGCGCGCACGATCAACGGCGGCGCGACGTGGGAACCTGCGCGCCAGATCTACGATCCGGGCGGGACCAACTCGACGCTCAACAACCAAGTCGTCGTGCTGCCGGACGGGACGCTCGCTTTGTTCTTCTCCGAATTCGACAACATCGGCGACAGCACGACGGTCTTCCTGCGCTTGATCCGCTCGCAGGACCAGGGCGTGAGCTGGTCCGCTCCGGTCACCATCGCCCAATCTCTGTCGAGAGGCGTGCGAAACCCGGAGACCGGAACGCCGATTCGCGACGGCTCGAACCTGGGAGCGGTCGCCGGGGCCAAGAACGGCTTGCTCGCGATCGCGTGGCAGGACTCGCGCTTTTCGGGTGGCGTGCGCGACGGCATCGCTTTCTCGCGCTCGTTCGACGGCGGCTTGAGCTGGAGCGCGCCCGTGGGGATCAACAGCGCTCCGAGCGTGCAGGCGTTGTTGCCGACGCTGACCATCCGTGACGACGGCCTGATCGGCGTCACCTACTATGACTTTCGCAATCACGTGCCGGGCGCGCCGACGCTGCTCACCGATTATTGGCTCACGACCTCGGCCGACGGCATCAACTGGAATGAAAGCCACGTCGCGGGCCCGTTCGATTTCGCGACGGCGCCATTTGCAGAGGGCCTTTTCCTTGGCGACTACCAGGCGTTGACGAGCATCGGGAATACGTTCGTGCCGTTCTATGTGACGACGAACGCCAACAGCCCCACCAACCTCACCGACGTTTTCGCGACACTGCTCACGACTTCGGTTCCGACCCCGGCGGCCGAGGCGGCCAAGGCGGGAACGCAGATCATGCGCGCGGTCGCCGCGCCGGCGTTGCCAACGACGCCAACACTGCAGCAAACTCTAACCGATGCCGCCCGCCTCACGTTGCAAAGGCGATTCGCGGGACGCGGAGCGCCTGCGATTGACACGCCGTAGCTGATTTTCGTAGGGCCGAATTCATTCGGCCCGGGAATGCATTACGTCAGACGCGCGCCGTCGTAAAGCGCTTCGTTCGCGGGGACGCGCACCTTGGGTTTGTGCTCGTCGGCGAACGCGCTGGCGATATCCAGCGTCTCGCGTACGCCCAGGTCGGCGCCGTGACGGGTGATGAACCGCTTTGCCGCGGTGCGCCCTTCGCGGTGCAGGCGCTGGAGCCACGCCCGCGAGCGCTCCATCGAGGACTCCTGCTCGAGCAGCTCGCGCGGCGGCGGTCCGATGCGGTGCAGGCGCAGATCGAGCACGCTCGACGCGGTGTCGCCGCGCGCTGCGACCGAGCGCATCGCCGCAATCGCCTGCATTTCGGCGACCAGGCTGGAATTGAACACGATTTCGCCGACACGCTGCCGGATGGCCGGCGCGTTGGTAGGCACGTCATCGGTCGTATCCGGCACGAGCTGCACCACGATCAGGTCGTGTACGACGCCGCTGTGGATCATCGGCCACAGCGTCGGATTGCCGGCGTAGCCGCCGTCCCAGTAGGGCTCGCCGTCGATCTCGACGGCCTGGAACAGTTGCGGCAGGCAGGCGGAGGCGAGCACCGCGTCGATGGTCATCGCGTCGTTGGCAATGACCCGCGGCAAACCCGTCTTGACGTTGGTGACCGTGACGAACAACGCCGGCGCCGACTTGCTGCGGATCGCTTCGATGTCGACGTGCGCGGTGATCGCGTCACGCAACGGATTGATGCCCAGCGGGTTGGTGTTATACGGCGAAAGGGCGCCGGTCGACATCAGCCATGCGCCCATCGACTCGCGCCACTTGCGCTCGACCGGACCCCATACCTCGCGGCCGATGTCGTGCGACGCGGGGAGCGCGATCTTCATCCAGAACGCGCGCAATGCGTCCCGCGCCTGTGTCGGCGACCCCTTCGCCAGGGCGCTCGCGACAATCGCCGCGTTGATGGCGCCGGCGCTGGTGCCGGAGAGCTGGGCAATGGCCACGCTGCGACTCGCCAGCAGCGAATCGAGGACACCCCAGGTATATGCGCCCCACGATCCGCCCCCCTGTAGCGCGAGACCGATCGGCTTGCGTGACGGGGGGCTTCGAGGCTGGAGTCGTGCGACTGCAGTTTTCATAGGTGTTCGATCGGCCCGGGGATGGCCCGGGTCGACGGCCTCTATCGAGTGTAAGTGACCACTGACTGCATGCGGCCACGGCGCTTTTGACGCCGCGGGGTTACGCCCCCAATAATCGAATTGTCAGGTAAAGCACCCCGGCACGACGTTTAGTTTTCACCAAGTATTCATAATATTGCTGCACTGCGCAACGGCACGATACTTTGGCGTCCTACTTGAATCCAATCATATATTCCTAAGATCAGCATAGGCTTCTATTATGGAACTATATGTGAATGCTGCAACGCAAAAATAATAATTGGAGCGTACAGAATCCCCAAGATTCTGACCGCCAATTGGCTATGAGAGGATCTCCGCAGGATGCCGCGCCGATGTCGCCGACTGACACGATTTGCGCAATCGAGGTAGGCGAGCACTGAGATGGCGGTCCAAGCGCCAAAGTAGAGCGCTCGAAGGCGAAAGACGTCGCCCGTTGAGCCGCCCGAGCGGCGCCGGTTCCTACACTACCCGCAGCAAACCCTTTGCCTCAACGGGAAGCGATCGGGTCCAGGCCGAGCCGCGTATCCAGGCTGGGATCTCGGCCGCACCCAGGGGCCGGCTGAGCCAATAGCCCTGCACCATGTCGCAGCCCAGCGCGCGCAGCCGATCGAACGTCGCTTCGTCTTCGACGCCTTCGGCGACCACCGCGAGTCCCATGTTATGCGCGAGATCGATCGTCGAGCGCACGATCACCACATCGCTCCGGTCGTGCGCCATGCCGATCACGAAGGTCTTGTCGATCTTGAGCTCGTGCACCGGAAGGTGGCGCAGATAGGCGAGCGACGAGTAGCCAGTGCCATAGTCGTCGATGGCGAGCCGGCAGCCGAGCGCGTTCAGACGCTTGAGGTTCTCGATCGCGTGGGCGGGGTCGTCCAGGATCGCGCTTTCGGTGATCTCGAGCGTGAACCAGCGCGCGGCGCAGAAGTTCTGCTGCAGCATGAGCGCGAAGCGCTCGGGCAACTCGGGATCCATCAGATCGCGCGCCGAGAGGTTGATCGATACGTTCATCGCCAGCCCTTCGGCGCGCCACGCCGCGCATTGCGCCACGGCATGCGCAAGCACCCATTGCGTGATCGCCCGGATGTAGCCGGTTTGCTCGGCGAACGGGATGAACTCCAACGGCGGCACGACACCTCGCGTCGGATGCCGCCAGCGCACCAGCGCTTCGACGTAATTTTCGCTGGTGCTGCCCAGCGGCACCTTGGGCTGGTAGACCAGCGTCAGCTCGTCGTTGTCGACCGCCTGACGCAGATCGGACATCAGCGACAGGCGATCGCTGCTGTGCTGGTCGTAATCGTCGTCCCACACGGCCACGCCCAGGTTCTTGCGCTTGGCTGCATACATCGCGACGTCGGCGCGGCGGAGCAGCGTCGCGCTTTCGCGGCCATGGGCGGGGAACGCGGCGATGCCTATGCTCGCGCGCACGTCGACCAGATGGCCGTCGAGCGTCATCGGCGCCTCGAGCGCGTGCATGATCTCGGCGGCAATCTGCTTCGCGTCGGCGACCGTCGCGTCCGGCAGCAGGATCGCGAACTCGTCGCCGCCGAGGCGGGCGACGGTCTCGGTCGATCGCCTGACGACGCTCTGCACGCGCGCCGAGACCTCGCACAGCAGCATGTCGCCGATCGGATGTCCGAGCGAATCGTTGACATCCTTGAAGTGGTCGAGGTCCATCAGCAGCACCGCAAGCGGGGAGTCCACGCGTGCTGCCGCCTCGATCGCCTGGTCGAGCCGCTCCGAGTACAACGCGCGGTTCGGCAGCGCGGTCAAGGTGTCGCGGTACGCAAGATCCATGATGCGCGACTCGCGCGCGATCAGACCCTCCTGCATCGTGCGGAAGGCGCTGGCGAGCGCACCGATCTCGTCCGCGCGCGGCGTCGCGGGCACCGTCGAATAATTGCCGGCGGCAATACGGCGGGCGACCCGCGCGAGCTCGCGCAGCGGCCGGACGATGCCGCGCGCGATCATCAGGCTCGCGATAATCGAAATCGCGACCGCGAGCACGGAGATCAACGCGAGCTGGCGCTGCAGACGGCGGAACGGCTCGAGCGCGGACGATAGCGGTTGTTGCAGGACCGCGGTCACGGCTCCGCCGGCGCGCGCGGGAAGCGGCAGGATGCGCGTCAAGGCGCCGTCGCTGTGCAGCGAGTTGCCCGCATCGTCGCGGCCCGCGAAGCGATCGGCCTCAACATCACTTAGCAACGCAGCACGATCGAGCTCGAGCAGCGTGCTTGCCTGCAGGCGCCAGGGATCGTTGCCCTGGCGGCTCAGGAACGATACCTGCTGTCCGGTCAAGCGATTGAGATCCTGCGCCAGCGCGTCGTTCACGCCGAACCCGAGCGCTACCCAGGCGATTGGCAGTGGTGCCAGCACCGGCACCAGTACGAGCTCGTACAGACGCCCGCGCAGCAGCACCATCGCGGCGCTCTCTTGCGCGGCTTCAGCCTTCGCCAGCAGCGCCGGAAAGGGAAACATAGCGCCCATCGTCGCGCCGAGCGTGTCAGCGATCACGCGCTGGTCGAGCCCGACCAGCATCATCACGTCCGCGTCGATGCGCCGGCCGTGGTTCGACAGCACCGATGTGATCGTGTCGGCGTCGCCCGTGGCGATCGCCTCACGGAACGCGTAATCGGCCGACAGGAGCCGCGCACCCTGCACCAGGCGCTGCGTGTCCTGCTCGAGCAAACGATCGAACACGCGCGCGCCCGCTACAAGCTCGTCTCCCGCAGTCTTGCGCGCGGCGGCCATGCCCACGGTGTTGATGAGCACGAAGCCACCGACCTGCACCAGCACCATCAGCGTCAGGAAGAGGGCGATGATGCGAGTCTGGAGGCTACGCGTCGGCATGGGAAGGAAAACGTCCCCGGCGGTGTTGGCGCCGGTGCCGTGGATCGGCACAATGGCCTGCGGAAGCCGAAACAACGGGCTGCTCCGAGCCGGGCTCGAGGGGTAGCCCACCGCAGGCGAAAAGCCAGGCAGTGGAGCTTGATCTCGATAAATCAGCGGGTTGCAGCATATCAATCACGAACAGATTCCGCGTCTCGCCGCAGCGACGCGAACTTGCGCGCCTCGGCCTGTACCGGACTCCCCGTAAAGCAAGTTCCTTGCCGTGTTATAGACTGCGCGGTCGAACTCTGGACTGTCACCGAGACATGAACCCCTCGTCCCTGCGATCGAAGCTCCGTGGAGCCCACTTCGCGTGCGCGATGCTCGTCGCGGGGATCAGTGCGCCGGCAACGGCGGAATGGCTGTTCGATGCCGACGCGGGCGTTCTGTACGACGACAACCTCAATCGTGCTTATGAGTCTGCGGACGTTCGCGCCGACGGCGCGGTCACGTTCGGCGCCGCGGGTGGGTGGTACTTCGCGTTGAGCGGCGCCGACGGGCTCACGCTTACCGCAAACGCGCGCAGCGAGATCTATCACCGTTTCCACGGGCTTAATCTGCTGGATTTAGGCGGCACCGCGCTCTACCGGCACAAGTTCGGACTCGGCTATGCGGCGCCGTGGATTCTGCTTTCCGCGTCGGCTTCGCACGACAACTACCGCGACGACATCCGGGACAGCGATCGCGTCGAGCTTCGCGCCGAGCTGGGAAAGCGCTTCACCGAGACCTTCGACGCGGCATTCGGCGGACGATTCGAGCGCCGCTACGCCAAAAATGACGCACCCGCTGTGCCCCGCATCTCCGGCAAGGTGTTCGATTTGCGCGGTCGGAGCGCATACGTTCGGGCCGGTTACGCGGTCTCCGATCAGCTGCTGCTCGGCGCCGAGCTTGCCGTGCGCCGAGGCGACGTTGTCGCGACGACGCGGCGGGATTTCGAAATCTTCGTCGTCTCCGACGCGATCGCTGCCGATCCGACGTTCGGCTCCGACTTCTTTGCCTACCGCCTGCGCGGAACGACCGACACCGCGAAGCTGACGGCGAGTTGGGCGCTCGACGACCGGTCTTCGCTCAACTTCGCGTACACCGACGAGCGCACCGACGCCGCCGGCGGCATCATCTACCGCAGCCATAGCGCGAACCTGGTCTACGCGTGGCGCTATTGAGGAAGAGACCACCGATGCGCACGTTGATGTTCGGCGCACTGCTCGTGTTCGCGATCGGTGCGGTGCAGGCGCAAACCGCCGAGATCGCCGCCACAGTGACCGACGACCAGGGCCTGCCCGTCGCGGACGCGGTCGTCGTCGCCGTGCCTGCCGACGGCAGCGCGCGGCCGCCGGCGAAAGCTGGCGAGCGACCGCGCGCGGGTGTTGTCGATCAGGTCGACAAGGAATTCACGCCGAAAGTGACTGCGGTCCTGGTCGGCACCGCCGTAACCTTCCCCAACCATGACGACGTGCGCCATCAAGTCTATTCGTTCTCGCCGGCCAAGCGTTTCGAATTGCCGCTCTACGCCGGCGTTCCCGCGGGGCCGGTCGTGTTCGACAAGCCCGGAGTCGTGGTGCTCGGCTGCAACATCCACGACTGGATGGTCGGCTACATCTACGTGTCGGAATCACCGTATTTCGCCAAGACCGGCAAGGACGGCAAGGCGATGATCGCCGAGCTGCCGCCGCGGACGTACGCGGTGCGCGTCTGGCACCCGCGTCTCGAAGCCGCCGAAGAGACGATGCAAAAGAGCGTCGACGCCTCGCGGCCGGGGCGCGTGGACGTCGCGTGGCAGCTCAAGCTCAAGCGCGAGGTGAAAGTGCGGCGCGCGCCGGGCGCGGAAGGACGCGGGCGGTATTGAGTGCGAATGAATTTGCGCCGACGAAACCCGGCTGGCCGTCGTAGGGCCGAATTCATTCGGCCGCGGCATGCCATGTTTCGGCGGGTGCGAATGAATTCGCACCTACAGAAATGCTGAGCGATCTGCACTGGCTCTCCCTCACCGAGCTCGCGCAGCTGCTCGTAAGCGGCGCAGCTTCGTCGCGCGAGATCGTCGCGACGTATCTCGACCGCATCGCTGCGCTCGACGGTCACCTGCACGCCTTCATCGAGGTGTATCGCGACGACGCGCTGGCAGCGGCGGCAGCCGCCGATCGCGAGCGCCACTCCGGCGAGGCGCGCGGCCCGTTGCACGGGCTGCCGATAGCGATCAAGGACCTCGTGCATATCCGCGGCCGGATGACCACTGCCGGATCGAAGGCGCGTCCCCACGGCATCGCAAGCGATAATGCAACCGCCACCACACATCTGCTCGCCGCGGGCATGATTCCGCTGGGCAAGACGCATCTGGTCGAATTCGCCTACGGCGCCTGGGGCCGCAACGCGCCGATGGGCGCGCCGTGGAACCCCTGGGATACGAAGACACATCGCGTCGCCGGCGGCTCGAGCAGCGGCTCCGCGGTCGCGGTCGCCGCCGGCCTTGCGCCCGCAGCGGTCGGCTCGGATACCGGCGGCTCGATCCGCATTCCCTCGGGGCTGTGCGGGCTGACGGGACTCAAGCCGACGTACGGCGTGATCAGCCTGGCCGGTGTGGTGCCGCTCGCGACGACACTCGATTCGCTGGGCCCGCTCGCGCGCAACGTCGACGATGCGGCGCTCCTCACCGCCGTCATGGGCGGACCCGATCCGCGCGACCTGGCCACACGTGCCGCCCCGGCGATCGATTTTGCCGGTGCGATGGCGGCCGAACCCGACATCGGCGGCATGCGCATCACCGCGCTCGCGGTCGAACAATTCCACTGGCCCGCAACACCCGACGTTTTGGCGGCGCGCGAGGCTGCGCTCGTTACCCTGCGCGCACTCGGTGCCAGCATCGAGGAAGCGCGCGTGCCCTTCGATCTCGAGGACATCATGCTGCGCAGCGGCCGCATCATCGCCGCGGAAGCCTGGGCGCTGCATCGCGGCTACATCGATGACGAAACGCTGCCTTTCGACCCCGGCGTGCGCTCGCGTCTGCTCGCGGCCAAGGCGATCGGCGCCGCCGATTACATCGATGAGCTGGCGACCCGCACGAAAATCGCCGCCGCATTCGCCGACTGGATGCGCGGCCGCGACGCGCTGCTGACGCCGACGCTGCCGATCGTCGCCATGCCATTGACCGAAGTCGACGAAGCGACGACACCGCTCGCCACCTTCATGCGTGCGGCCAACTACCTCGGCATCTGCGCGCTCTCGTTGCCGGCGGGATTTTCGCGCGAAGGCCTGCCGATCGGCGTGCAGCTCATGGGCGCGCCGTTCGCGGACGCGACGCTGGTTCGGATAGGGCGCGCCTTTCAGCGCGCGACCGATTGGCATCGGCGCAGGCCCGATCTTTCCGCATGGGGCGCGTAGCCCGGGCTGACCCCGGACTTGATCGGGGATGCCCGGGGCCGAGTGAGGCGATGTCGGGAACGAAGCGCCGGGTGTGGCGTTGTTCCCCTCCGGGCTCAACCCAGGCTACTCGCTCATTACAGGCGCGTCTCTACGGTCGAGCCGTGTTGGTGCGGCATGCTCATTTTTGCATTGCAATAGTGCATTCGCCGCGGTGCTCCATGGGCGGCCAGATCGATTAAGGGACTGTTTATATTATGCATGGGTGAAATCATGGCTTTGGCACGGCGCTTGCGCTGGGCAAGGGGATTTGACAGGCGCCGATACCATCGAAAGCTTCGCCCGACTCGCCGGAGCAATATCGTTGCTCGCGTCATTCAAGATTGGACGCGGCAGCGGATGGACTCGAGCGCGCCAAAGGCTCGCCCGAAGCACGCGCTTGCGCACGCGACGGGCGCACGCACAGATCCGCAAAGGATCGGCGTCGACTCGGGCACCCTATCGCGACCGGCTGCGCGAGCTAATGGTCGCCCTTTGGATTGCATTGCTGCTTTCCATCGTGGGCTATGCCGCTGTTGACGGCGAAGCCGCGATGGCGCAGCTCGAGACCATCGGAATTCGAGCCGTGATGGAGTAGCCGCCCGGGGCCGATTATCGTAGGGCCGGCTTTCGTAGGGCCGAATTCATTCGGCCTGCGCCATTGCAGCGCCGCGTGCGAATTAGTCGCACCTACAGCGCCAGCGCGACGCGCGTTCCCTGATCGATCGCGCGCTTGGCATCGAGCTCGAGGGCGACGTCGGCGCCGCCAATCAACGTCGACGCGATCCCTGCCGCTTCGAGACCCGCGACGAGCTCGCGGCGCGGCTCCTGGCCCGCGCAGATCACCACCGTGTCGACGTCGAGCACCTGCGGCTTGCCGTCCACGACGATGTGCAGGCCCGCGTCGTCGATCTTCACGTACTCCACGCCGGAGAGCATCGTCACGCCGCGCCGGCGCAGCAACGTGCGGCGGATCCAGCCCGTGGTCTTCGCGAGCCCTTCGCCGACTTTGGCCGTCTTGCGCTGCAGGAGCCAGAGTTGCCGCGGCGATGTGTCGTCGCGCGAAGGCTTCAGCCCGCCGCGACGCGCGTAGGCGCTATCGATCCCCCACTCGTCGCGAAACGCCGTGATCGCCGGATCGTCCCCATGCCCGTCGCTCAAGTGTCCGTCCGCCGGCTCGCCCGCGGTGAGCAACTCCGCCACGTCGAAACCGATGCCGCCCGCGCCGACCAAGGCGACCCGTTTACCTGCGATCTTGCGGCCCTCGACGATCTCGACATAGCTCGCGACCTTCGGGTGATCAAGACCAGGAATGGGGGGACGCCGCGGCACGATGCCGGTGGAGAGGATCACGTCGTGGAAGCCGCGCAAATCTTCGGCACCGACGTGGCGATTGAGCGCGACCTTCACGCCGAACTTCGCCAGCCGCGTGCGGAAATACCGCAGCGTCTCGGCGAACTCTTCCTTGCCGGGAATACGGCGCGCGAGATTGAACTGGCCGCCGATTTCGGCCGCCGCATCGAAGAGCGTCACGTCGTGGCCGCGCTCCGCCGCCGTCACCGCGCACGCCATTCCCGCGGGGCCCGCGCCGACGACGGCAACCTTCCGCTTCTTCGCCGCGGGCACGAGCTTCAATTCGGTCTCGCGACACGCGTACGGATTCACCAGGCACGTCGCCGTCTGCCGCTCGAAGATCTGATCGAGGCAGGCCTGGTTGCAGCCGATGCAGGTGTTGATCTCGTCGGCGCGATCGAGCGCGGCCTTGTGGACGAAGTCCGGATCGGCGAGGAACGGCCGCGCCATCGACACCATGTCCGCGTCGCCGCGGGCGAGCAAGGTCTCGGCGGTCGCGGGATCGTTGATGCGGTTGGTCGTGATCAGCGGGATCTTCACCTCGCCTTTGAGCCGCCGTGTCACCCACGCGAATGCCGCGCGCGGGACCATGGTCGCGATCGTCGGGATGCGCGCCTCGTGCCAGCCGATGCCGGTGTTGATGATCGTTGCGCCTGCCGCCTCGACCGCCTGTGCGAGCGAGACGACCTCGTCCCAGCTGCTGCCGCCCTCGACGAGATCGAGCATCGACAGACGGTAGATGATGATGAACTTCGGGCCCACGGCTTCGCGCGTGCGGCGCACGATCGCGACCGG
>Ga0066700_10000978_pt1 | contig 11385 bp, 7 predicted proteins | sample GraSoiAngelo_149_FD_66460 | JGI IMG/M metagenome (GOLD analysis project Ga0066700, IMG submission 66460) | Grasslands soil microbial communities from the Angelo Coastal Reserve, California, USA - 14_1009_09_30cm | ecosystem: Environmental > Terrestrial > Soil > Grasslands | place: USA...
TCAACGACCCGGTGCTGGTGCCGAACGCGTCTGAGCGTGCGGTACGCATGGCGGTGGCGATGCGAGCCCGCATCCAAGACCTACGGGTGGGGTGGCGGAAGCGTCGGTTCGAGCTGGACTTCGGCGTGGGTATCGCCCAAGGGTACGCGACGATCGGGGCGATCGGCTTCGAAGGGCGGTGGGACTATGGGGCGATCGGCACGGTGACCAACCTCGCGGCACGACTCTGCGCCGAGGCGATGCCGGGGCAAATCCTTGTCTCGACCCGAGTGCTGGCCGATACCGAAGACCACGTCGAGGCCGAGCCGGTGGGGGAACTCCAGTTGAAGGGGTTCTCGAAACCCGTCCGGGCGTTCCAGGTGATTCGGCTGAGGGCTGACGCAGGCACGGAGCGATCCCGCCTGCCGACCGCATACGGCGAAGTCACCATCGATCCGGATGGGAGCGTGTGATGGAGGTCGACGAGGATTCTAGGACCCAGCAACCGGGCCCGGACGGTCGTGATGCGCATGGACGGCGCTGGTGGCTCTGGCTTCTCGCGGCCGGCCTGCTCGCCGTTGGAGCGTATCTCGTCCTGACGGTGTGGAGCCCGGCGCGGGCCGCCCGGACGCGGACGGATCCCGCGGCTCGCCCGGTGCCGGTGGTGGCGGCGCCCGTCAGGACGCACGACATGGGCGTCTATCTCACCGGGCTCGGCTCGGTCACGCCGCTCAATACCGTCACGGTCAAAAGCCGCGTCGACGGGCAGCTGATGAGCGTCCGCTTCCGGGAAGGGCAGACCGTCAACAACGGGGATCTGCTGGCCGAGATCGACCCGCGCCCGTTCCAGGTCATGCTGGACCAGGCCGAGGGCCAGCTGGCGCGCGATCGGGCGCTCCTGAAGAACGCGCAGCTCGATCTGGAGCGGTACAAGCTGCTCGTCGCCAAGGACGCGATCCCGACGCAACAGCTGGATACGCAGGAATCCCTCGTGCGCCAGTACGAAGGGGCCATCAAGACCGATCAGGCGCAGGTCGACAACGCCAGGCTCCAGCTGACGTACTGCCGCATCACCTCGCCGATCACCGGGCGAGTCGGCCTGCGGCTGGTCGACCCGGGCAACATCGTCCATGCGACCGATGCCAACGGGTTGGTCATCATCACGCAGCTCGAGCCGATTACGGTCGTGTTCACCATCCCCGAGGACAGCCTACCGGCCGTGCTCGACGGGCTCGGACACGGGGTGCGGATGCCCGTCGACGCGTATGACCGAGAGCAACGGAGGAAGCTGGCGTCCGGGTCGCTCTTGACCGTCGACAACCAGATCGATCCGAGCACCGGCACGGTGCGCCTCAAAGCCCTGTTTCCCAACACCGACAGCGGGTTGTTCCCCAACCAGTTCGTCAATGCGCGCTTGCTGCTGGAGGTCAAGCGCGGGGCGACGGTGGTGCCGGCGGTAGCCATCCAGCGTGGTGCGCGGGGAGCCTTCGTGTACGTCGTGAAGCCGGATCAGACGGCCGAGGCGCGACCGATCAAGGTGGGGTTCATCGAGGGCGACGAAGCCTCCATCGACACGGGGTTGCGCGTCGGGGAGCAGGTCGTCGTGGATGGCGCGGACCGATTGCGTGACGGCGTCCGGGTGGAGCCGCAGCCGGCGCGGGTCACGTCGTGAATCTGTCCCGGCTGTTCATCCTGCGTCCCGTGGCGACCACGCTGCTCATGGTGGCGATCCTCTTCGCGGGCGGCCTTGCCTATCGCTTGCTACCGGTCTCGGCCCTGCCCCAGGTGGACTACCCGACCATCCAGGTCCTCACGTTCTATCCGGGGGCGAGCCCCGACGTCATGGCGTCCTCGGTCACGGCGCCCCTGGAGCGCCAGTTCGGGCAGATGCCGGGGCTGAACCAGATGACGTCGACCAGCTCGAGCGGCAGCTCCGTGATCGTCCTACAGTTCACGCTGAATCTCGGGCTCGACGTGGCGGAGCAAGAGGTGCAGGCGGCCATCAACGCCGCGTTCACCTTGCTGCCGCGCGATCTGCCGACGCCACCCGTGTACAGCAAGGTGAACCCGGCGGACGCGCCGATCCTCACCCTCGGCCTGACGTCGACCACATTGCCGCTGCCGCAGGTCGAGGATCTCGCGGACACCCGGCTCGCCCAGAAAATCTCGGAGCTCTCGGGCGTCGGGCTGGTCAGCATCAGCGGCGGGCAGCGGCCAGCGGTGCGGGTGCAAGCCAACCCGACTGCGCTGGCCGCCTATGGCTTGACCCTCGAGGACCTGCGAGCGGCGATCGCGGCCGCCAACGTCAACCAGGCCAAGGGCAGCTTCGACGGCCCTCGACAGTCCTCGGTGATCGGCGCGAACGACCAGCTCCTCTCGAGCCGGGACTACCGGCCGCTGGTCATCGCCTACCGCAACAACGCCCCGGTGACGCTCGCCGACGTCGCCGACGTGATCGACGACGCCGAAAACGTGCGGCAGGCGGCCTGGGTGAACACCGGGCCGGCGGTGGTCCTGAACATCCAGCGGCAGCCGGGCGCCAACGTGATCGAGGTGGTCGACCGCATCAAGCGGCTCTTGCCCCAGCTGCAGGCGTCACTGCCGTCGGCGGTGCAGGTGGCCGTGCTGACCGACCGCACGGTGACCATCCGGAGCTCGGTGGCGGACGTCCAGTTCGAGCTGATGCTGGCCGTGGCGCTGGTCGTGATGGTGATCTTCCTGTTCCTGCGCACCCTCTCGGCGACGGCCATCCCGGCGGTGGCGGTGCCGCTCTCCCTGGTCGGCACGTTCGGCGTCATGGTGCTCCTGGGGTTCAGCCTGAACAATCTTTCGCTGATGGCGCTGACGATCTCGACGGGCTTCGTGGTGGACGACGCGATCGTGATGATCGAGAACATCGCGCGATACATCGAGGCCGGGGACCCGCCGCTCGAGGCCGCGCTCAAGGGCTCCAAACAGATCGGCTTCACCATCCTCTCCTTGACGGTCTCGCTCGTCGCGGTGCTCATCCCGCTCCTGTTCATGGCCGACGTGGTGGGCCGTCTCTTCCGCGAGTTCGCGATCACGCTGGGCATCACGATCCTCATCTCGGCCGCCGTGTCGCTGACGCTGACCCCGATGATGTGCGCCAAGCTGCTGCGCCACACGCCCCCGGCGCGACAGGGGCGGTTCTACCGCTGGTCCGAGCGGATGCTCGCCAGGATCATCGAGGGCTACGGCCGGACGCTCTCCTGGGTGCTGGGGCACCAGCCGGCGACGCTCCTCGTCGCCGTGGTCACGCTGGTCGTCACGGTGATGCTCTATGTCGTGGTGCCGAAGGGCTTCTTCCCGATTCAGGACACCGGCGTGATCCAGGGGATTTCCGAAGCCCCGCAGTCCGTCTCGTTTCCGGCGATGGCCGAGCGACAGCAGGCCCTGGCCCGGGTGATCCTTCACGATCCGGCCGTGGAGAGCCTGTCGTCGTTCATCGGGGTGGACGGCACGAACGTCACGCTCAACAGCGGTCGAATCCTCATCAACCTGAAGCCCCTGGCCGCGCGGACGGTGAGCGCGACGGACGTCATCCGAAGGCTCGGGCCGGAGCTCGCGAAGGTCGACGGCATCACGCTCTACATGCAGCCGGTGCAGGACCTGACGGTCGAGGATCGGGTGAGTCGCACCCAGTTCCAGTACAGCCTCGAGGATCCGAACGCGCAGGAGCTCGGCCGCTGGGCCCCGCGGTTGATCGAGGCGCTGCGGCAGCGCCCGGAGCTCGTCGACGTGAGCAGCGATCAGCAGGACCAAGGGCTCGCGACCGCCCTGGTCATCGACCGCCCCACCGCCTCCCGGCTGGGCGTGAGCCCCCAGGTGATCGACGACACGCTCTACGACGCGTTCGGCCAGCGGCAGGTGTCGACGATGTTCACCCAGCTCAACCAGTACCGCGTCGTCCTGGAGCTCAAGCCGGAGTTCCGCCGGACCGCTGGCGCGCTGCGAGACATCTACGTACGCGGTACCAGCGGGACGCCGGTCCCGCTGAGCACCATGACGCAGGTGGCCGAGACGACCGCGCCGCTCGCGATCACGCGCCAGGGGCAGTTCGCCGCGGTGACGCTGTCGTTCAACCTGGCGCCGGGGGCCTCGCTGGGGGAGGCGGTGAGCGCCGTCGAAGAAGAGACGCAACGGCTGGGGCTGCCGGCGAGTATCGTCGGGAGCTTTCAGGGGACGGCGCAGGCGTTCCGGGCATCGCTGGCCAACGAACCGTTCCTGATCGCGGCGGCGCTGGCGGCGGTCTACATCGTGCTCGGCGTGCTCTACGAGAGCTACATCCACCCGATCACGATCCTGTCCACGCTGCCGTCGGCGGGCGTGGGCGCGATCCTGGCGCTGTTGCTCTTTCGGATGGATCTGAGCGTGATCGGGCTGATCGGCATCATTCTCTTGATCGGGATCGTGAAGAAGAACGCGATCATGATGATCGACTTCGCGCTGGCGGCGGAGCGCGAGGAGGGCAAGAGCCCGGTCGAGGCGATCTACCAGGCGTGCCTGCTGCGGTTCCGGCCGATCATGATGACGACGATGGCGGCGCTGCTGGGGGCGCTGCCGCTAGCGCTGGGGACGGGAGTGGGGTCGGAGCTGCGGCGGCCCCTCGGCATCACCATCGTGGGCGGGCTGATCGTGAGCCAGACGCTGACGCTCTACACGACGCCGGTGGTGTACCTCTATCTCGACCGCCTGCGGCTCCGGTTCCTGCGGCGGCGGACTGGCGACAGTCGGCGGGTCGCGTCCGACGCGGCGCCGGGCGTCGCGAGGCCGTGATGCGCTGCCCGGACCGCGGCCTGGGCGCCGGCCGCCTGGCGCTCGTCTTGCTGGTGCTGGCGTTCGTGACTGGTTGCGTGGTCGGTCCGGACTACGTGAGACCGACGGTCATCACCCCCGACGCCTACAAGGAAGTCGACGGCTGGAAGGTGGCCCGCCCCCAGGACGATGCGCCCCGCGGCGCCTGGTGGGAAATCTTCGCCGATCCCCAGCTCAACGCGCTCGCCGCGCAGGTCAGCGTTTCGAACCAGAGCGTCGCCGTGGCGGAGGCGCAGTTTCGGCAGGCGCGTGCGCTGGTGCGGGAGGCGCGAGCCGCCTACTTTCCCACGGTGACGCTCGGGATCGGCTACGCGCGCTCGCGTCAATCGGCGACTCTCGGTAGTGTCAAAACGACGATCACGGGCCCCGCATCGAACTTCACGTTCCCCCTCGACGTGTCGTGGGAGCTCGACCTCTGGGGCCGGATTCGCCGCGCCGTCGAGTCCAACCAGGCCAGCGCCCAGGCAAGTGCGGCGGACCTCGAGACGAGCCGCCTCAGCCTGCAGGCGGAGCTGGCGCAAGACTACTTCCAGCTGCGCGCCCTCGACGCGCAGAAGCAGCTCCTTGACATCACCGTCGCTGCCTTCCAGAAGTCGCTCGAGCTGACGCGGAACCGGTATGAGGGCGGCGTGGCCTCCCGGGCCGACGTGGCGCAGGCCGAGACTCAGCTCAAGACCACGCAGGCGCAGGCGATCGACGTGGGCGTGCAGCGCGCCCAGCTCGAGCACGCGATTGCGGTACTGATCGGCCGACCCCCCTCGGGCTTCTCCCTCCCCCAGGCGCCACTCGCCGCGACGCCGCCGACCATTCCCGTCGGCGTGCCATCCGAGCTCCTCCAGCGCCGACCCGATGTCGCCGGCGCCGAGCGGCGCGTTGCCGCCGCCAACGCCCAGATCGGCGTGGCCATCGCGGCGTTCTATCCCAGCCTGACGCTGGGTGCGTCCGGCGGCTTCGAGAGCGGGAGCGTGTCCGAGTGGTTCACGTGGCCGAGCCGCGTCTGGTCGGTCGGGCCGACGATCTCGGAGACCGTGTTCGACGGGGGCCTGCGCCGGGCCCAGACCGATCAGGCGCGAGCGGCCTACGACGCGACCGTCGCGGTGTACCGTCAGACTGTGCTCGCGGCATTCGAGGAGGTCGAGGACAACCTGGCCGCGCTCCGCATCCTCCAGGACGAGGCCACCGAACAGGACGCCGCCGTGAAGGCCGCGGAGCAGGCCCTGAGCCTGATCACGATCCAGTACAAGGCTGGTACCGTGAGCTACCTCAACGTCATCGTGGCGCAGGCCACGGCTTTGAGCAACGAGATCACCGCCGTCGCGATCCTCGGTCGTCGGATGGTCGCAGCCGCGCTCGTCGTCAAGGCGCTCGGCGGCGGGTGGAGTGCCGACAATCTACCTTCGACCAGCGAGTTTCTCGAGCCGGCGCCGCCGACAGGAAGGGACGCGGTACGAGGGAGACCCAGAAGCCTCCGCCACAGCGGCGAGCAGCCCGCGCCTGAGTGTCCTGTGTCGCGTCCCTGCGATCGCCAGCGGAGCCCGGCGCAGGTCTTGACACTGCCACGATAAGGGCAGCGAGCGCCGTCTGAACTGAGCCCGCGGTCTGTGCCAAGAGGAGGCCCATGAAGACCGATGTCCTGCTCATCCCGATGGGTGCGCGCTATGGCAACATGCGGGCGGCTGCCATCGCCGCCGAAAACGCGGGGTTCGACGGGCTCTGGATGTGGGACCATCTGCGTGATCCGCAGGGCGGATCAGCCGCCGGCGTGCCCGAGGCCTGGACGACGCTGACCGCGCTCGCCGAGGCCACGCGGCGGGTCGCGCTCGGCCCGCTCGTGCTCAACGTGTCGAATCGCCATCCCGGACTTCTGGCCAACATGGCGGCCACACTCCAGCAGGTGTCAGGCGGCCGGCTGCTGCTCGGGCTCGGCGCCGGGGGCAGCCGTACGACGCCATACGCCGCAGAGCAGCTCGGGCTCGGTCTCGCCGTCGAGCCCGATCGCGTACGGGCCGCGCGCGTCGTGGAGGCGATCGAGGTGATGCGACGGCTGTGGTCGGGGGACGGCGCGAGCTTCGCGGGCGAACACTATCGTCTCGAGCGCCCGAGCGGCTACCTGCGCGCCGATCCGCCGCCGCCGATCGTGGTCGGCGGCTTCGGGCCGCGCATGGCCGCCATCGCCGGCCGTCACGGCGATGGCTTCAACACCCAGGCGTTCCATCCGCAACTGGCTGACCTGGTGCGCGTCGCGCGCGCCGAACACGAGGCGGCGGGACGCGATCCGTCGACGTTCATCGTGACCGTGTTTGCGGGCCTGCAGGAGCGATGGCTCCGGGCGGAGAGCCGGGCGCGGTCCTCGCTGGAGGCGCTCGGCGTCGCTCGGCTAATTCTTCTCGTCGAACCGCCCTTTGACCCGCGCCAGGTGGAAAGTGCCGGCACGTTGCTGGGGGCGGCAAGAGGGCAATGAATGCGAGCGGGAAGGCGTCAAGAACCCGCTGATCGTGCCGACGTCAAGGAGCCGATGGCGCTGGCGCTGCGAGTGCCGCTCACGGCCACAATGACCTGGCAGACGAGACCGCCCGCAGCTCGGGCAGTCAACGTTCGCGGCGAACGCCCATGGCCACGGATCGACCACCGAGCTATGGCCTGTTCTGGTGCGGCCCCGATGGCCAGGAGCGCCGCGCCTAAAGCACACGATGACCTCATGAGCGGCGAAGTCGCCCGCGGCGTCGTTGTCCGGGCATCACCCTGGCGCCGCCCCCTGCGTGTTGACGTAGAGCGCATACAACGACTGGCTCGCGGCCATGAAGAGGCGGTTACGCTTGGGACCTCCGAAGCAGAGGTTGCCGCAGACCTCGGGCAGCCGGATGCGGCCGATGAGCTTGCCTTCCGGCGTCCAGACGGTCACGCCGCTGTAGCCGAGCGCACGGCCGCCCGGCGCGCCGTTGCTCGACACCCAGACGTTGCCGTCGACGTCGCAGCGAGCTCCGTCGGGGCCGCACTTGATGCCGTCGATCATGAAGTCGCTGAACAACTTCTGATTGGACAGCTTGTTGTCGGCGCCGACGTCGAACACGTACATGTCGCGCTTGCCGCCTGGTCCCGTGTCGCCTGGTCCTGGGCCCGTGCTGATGACGTACAGCTTCTTGTAGTCGGGGGAGAACACGAGGCCGTTCGGGTCGGGAAGTTGATCCTCGCCGAGGACGAGGTCGAGTCGCCCGCTCGGATCCGCTCGGTACACGTTGGTCGGCAGCTCTCGCTTCATCGTTCCAATCTCCGGAGGCTGGCCGAGCCGCGGCTGACGTTTGCTCGCCCGGTTGCTCGGCCCGCCGGGCGCGTCGGGCGCGCCTTCGTAGAGCTGACCTCCGTACGGCGGATCCGTGAACCAGTAGCTGCCGTCGGGGTGCGGGACGATGTCGTTCGGCGAGTTGAGGCGCTTGCCGTTGTACGAGTCCGCGATGATCGTCACCGAGCCGTCGTGCTCGTAGCGGACGACGCGACGGGTTAGGTGTTCGCAGGAGAGCTGGCGACCCTGAAAGTCGAACGTGTTGCCGTTGCTGTTGTTCGACGGGCTGCGGAAGACGGTCACCCTTTCGTCGTCTTCAAGCCAGCGCAGCTGGCGGTTATTGGGAATATCGCTCCAGACCAGATAGCGTCCCTGGCCGCTCCAGGCCGGTCCTTCCGACCACAGGGCACCCGTCCAGAGACGCTTGATCGGCGTGTTGCCCTGTCGATAGGTGTTGAACACCGGATCGACGGTGATGACGTCGGGATCGACGTAGGTCACTGGTGGCGCGCCGGGAGTGAAATCGCGCGGCGGGCTGGTGACGGTGCTCGGCGGCTCTGCGGGCTTGCCGGCCGGCGCCTGGGCCCTCGCGACGCTAGGGGCGAGCGCCGCGGCGCCGGCAACCGTCCCCACCGCCTTCATGAACCGACGCCGCGATATCCGGTTGCCGCCTTCGAGTCCGCGGGCGTCCAGCGCCATAGCTGCCCTCCACGAGAAAACCAAGGTCAGGGATATGGATGAGCGATTCTCCGGTTTCAGCGGCGCAACCGTATCAGACCGGCTGCGAGACCGTCAACGATCACGAATGTATGGAGGGTTCGGAGTGCGGAGGGCGCCGGGCCCCATCACGCCACCTCACCGAGCGTGTCGGCAGGCTCACGGCCGATCCTTCTCGCGCACTGTTTGCCTACCGTCCGCGGCCGCGTTCCTATTCTCGTCTTCCTTCGCAACCTCAATTTCATCCGCCGGACGCCGGGCTCCGACGCGCCTCGTTAGTCGCAGAGATGCCTTGGCAGTCCGCGAGGAATAGGGCCGGGCGTAGGTAGTTCGACGGGGCGGTCGGCGCCATCTCCGACACCCGCCTGTCACGTCTCTGACGCGATGAGTGCTGCTGACGCATGGGCATCCATGTGCATACGAAGATCAAGGGTCTGGCAGGGCTCTTGCTTGCGCGTCAGTGCGCGCGGAAGAGGCGTAGATGGGGGAGAACCATGGCGAGAAAAGCAGGCGCACTGTTGATCGTGGGGATGCTTCTCGTCGTCGTGAGTACCGCGGCGACGCTCAAGGTGAAAGATCCGGGCGTCCGCGGCGGTCCTGCTGGAGCGGGCGGCCCGCTGCCGGGATTGACGAGCGCTGAGCTTGCGTTCTTTCAGGCTGGCCTCGCGGCCTTCGGGGAAGTTGAAGCCGTGAAGGACGGCCTCGGCCCGCGGCTCAACCTCGATAGCTGCGGCGGATGCCACGCGCAGCCGACAACGGGAGGCTCCAGTCCGTCCGTCAATCCTCAAGTCGCGGTTGCGACGAAGGCCGGCGCGAAGAATGTCGTTCCGTCCTTCATCAGCCTCGACGGGCCAGTCCGCGAGGCGCGGTTCAAATTCAAGACCGACGGTACGCACGATGGCGGTGTCCATAATCTCTACACAATCGCTGGTCGCACCGATGCGCCGGGATGTGTCCTGGCCCAGCCAGACTTCAGGCGCGCCGCGGCCCGCAATAATCTGATCTTTCGCATCCCACCGCCGGTATTCGGCGCCGGCCTGATCGAGGAGATCGCGGACGCGACGATCATGGCCAACTTGGCGACGGCGCGTTCGAGTCGTGCGGCCAGGGAATTGGCGGACGACCAAATCGACATGGACCGGGCCGGGCCAACACGAGCGGCAATGACGGCAGCATCACGCGGTTCGGCTGGAAGGCGCAGAACAAGTCCCTCGTGATCTTTGCGGGTGAGGCGTACAACGTCGAACAGGGCGTGACGAACGAGCTCTTCCAGACGGAACGCGACGAAACGCCCACGTGTCTGTTCAAAGGGGCACCCGAAGATCACACGAAGTTCAACGCGTCGACGGCGACTAATGCCGTCAGCGACGTGACGAAGTTCGCGCTCTTCATGCGCTTCCTGGCGCCGCCGGAGCCGGCTCCCGAGACGCCGTCCAGCGCTCGCGGCCGCAGCGTGTTCAGCGAGATCGGCTGCGCCCTGTGCCACACGCCGTCTCTGACCACGGGTCGATCCTCGAGCGCGGCGCTCAGCGAGAAACCGGCCGGACTGTTCTCCGATCTGCTCCTGCATCGAATGGGACCCAGGCTGGCCGACGACATTGTCCAGGGCGTCGCAGGGCCAGACGAGTTCCGGACGGCACCCCTGTGGGGGCTCGGGCAGAGGATCTTCTTGCTGCACGACGGCCGAACCACCGACCTCGTCGAGGCGATCGAGGCGCACGCGAGTAGACGCAATGCCCACTTCCCGCCGTCGGAAGCCAACGCCGTGACCGGGCGGTTCCGCGCGCTTGGGGACGCCAAGAAACAGGACCTGTTGGATTTCCTGCGGAGCTTGTGAGGAAGGCATCAGTCTGATCGCCAGATACCGCTGGATCATCACCGGCGGCCTTCTTGCGTCGATCCTGAGCTATTGCGTCTGGCTCGTCATCAGTGACGCCCCCGACAAGGGTGGTGCTGGGAAGCATGTATCACGGTGGAAAAAGCGGATGGACCATTCGATCCGCCGGGCCGTCAAAGCGAGCCGCGGGGCGATTCACACGATGCATAATTCGGGATCGTCTCACAAGGCAGAGCGTCTGGCGCTGAGGGCGAAGAGAGAAGTGATCAAAGCCGCGAAGGGGTTGTAGCGCTCGGGAAGTCCTCCATCCTCGAGGGTCCGCCCGAGAGCTAATCCCCCGCCCGCACGACGAGCGTCGCGTAGCCGCTCGTGGCGAGTCGCCGCGCAGCGTCGGCGGCCTCCGCGTGACTGGCGAAACGCCCGACGCGCACGCGGTGAATCGTGCGTCCGCCGACCTCCGCCTGGAGGACGCCCGCTTCAGCACCAGTACGAGTAAGTTCACGCTGGAGCGCTACGGCTCTCTCGCGGGCACCGAACGCGCCCACCTGGACCGTGAAGGCGGGGTCCCGCGACGGCCGCGCAGAGGCTGACCCATTCGTCTCGCGCGCTGGCGAGGGTTCGCTCGCCGGCGTTTCCTTGATGGCTGGTGGTTGCGTCGCTTGCTCGAGTGATCGCGACGCCCGTGAACGCAGCACGAGCGGGCCCCAGATCATGAGCAGCGCAACCGACACTGCGA
>Ga0066700_10000984_pt1 | contig 11341 bp, 10 predicted proteins | sample GraSoiAngelo_149_FD_66460 | JGI IMG/M metagenome (GOLD analysis project Ga0066700, IMG submission 66460) | Grasslands soil microbial communities from the Angelo Coastal Reserve, California, USA - 14_1009_09_30cm | ecosystem: Environmental > Terrestrial > Soil > Grasslands | place: USA...
TAGAACGCATTGGGCGTCTCATAGATGAAGCCGTGATAATTCGGATCGACCGGAATCTTGGCCAGCACCGCCGCGCAGTCGGCCGGCGAGGCCGAGAAGAAATGCGAGTCCGCCGGCGGTGGAATCAGGAAGCGGCAGACGGGGTTCACGCCGGGGCCGCCGCTCGCGTGATCGGCGAAGGCTTGGAAGGTGAGCCCGGTGCGCGACCAGCCGAAGAAGTGGCCCGAATCGAGCGCGTCGATATCGGGTTGGAGCGAGGTGATGAAATAGTGATCGAGCGCGACGTTGTAATACTCGATGACCGTCACCGCTTGCGCCCCGGCTGACGGCACCGCCGCGGCGAATGTCAGCGCGAGTGCCCTCGTACAAAGAGCCCGCTGAGTGGCGTGGCGCATCGGTTCGATACCTTTTCGAGAATCAACCGGCTTGGCGCATGACCTCGATCGTGAGCCGGATCAGCTTCGCCAGCGCCTCGGTATCCGGCAGCGTTCGCTCTGTGACCCCGATGGCACGCAGGTAGTTCGCACCTGCGCGCATGGCGCGAGCCCGCGTCTCGACGGGCAGCGTCGCATAACGGGCTCCGTAGGCCGCGCGCAGCGCATCCGCCAGCGCGAGGCTGATCTTCTCCTGTAGCAGGGACGTGTCGGACTCGCCGACGCGCATCGGACCGTGCCCGGTCAACAGCCAGTGCAGATTGATGTTGCGTGCTTCGGCAAGCTTCAACAGGTACTCCTGCGTTGCCGAGTCGCGCCTTTCGGCGTTGGAGACCGTGTTCTCGTGAATGCGCAACTCGGCCGCGAACGCCTTCTGGCTGGTCGCGCCGCGAACGAGCTTGAGGCGCGCGCCCAGCGTCATGCGCACGCCGCGCAGCGCGCCAGCCGCGTCGGTCCTCGCCAGGTCATGTGTGTTGCATTTTTGCCAACTTGTGGCGCCCGCATGTCGTCCCATCCTTGCTTTCCGCATCAGCCGACGTTAACATTGCCTCAACTCAAGTCATCGAGCAACCTGATGTACGCGTTACACGGGAAATTCATGCAGATCGCGACGCACAAAAGCCTTAAGCCAAGCGGGGCGCTCTGCGCCTCGGGCGCAGGCAAATGGGCGGTGCCCGGGAAGATGCGGAATTTTCAAAGTTTGGCGCTGGGTGCTCCCGGCGTAGCGGCAACGCAGTAACCTCGTCTGACCGGAAGACATTCCGCCGGACGAGTCGGCGGGACTGTCGGAAGGTCGCAACATCCTCTCCGGCGGTCCTTGTGGAAATCGCTTCGGCGTCGAGGCTCGGTCTCGTGTCGAGAGCGATGGCAACCGCCTTTGCGCCTGTTTGCCCTTGGGCGTTTCCGGCGCGAAGGCACATGACGAAAGGGAAATCGGGCTCCATGAGCACCATGACCAGACACCAGGCTTGTCGCCCGCGCGGGGAAGCTGACGCCGCCGCGGGCGCGCCGAAGCTCGAGTGGCTGCGCGGTGCCTCTGCGTTTGCGTGCGACACGGTGTGCGTCATGTCGCTCTCCGACGGCACGACCGGCATTGGGGGCACCAGCAAGACGGGCAGGGCTTTCCTTGCGGGAGATGATACGTAGCGCGGTCACTCCTCCACAGCGAAAGCCCGGCTTGCCGAAAAACGGCACCGGGCTTTTTTGTTACCCAGAGCCAGCTCAATTGACGACGACGAGGAACACGAAATGACGAGGCATCTGGAAGAACTGGCGCGGCCCCGGGCGCGGGACGATCTGGCGCTCGTGCGCGCCGGCCGCGAAGGGACTTATTGGCAGGCCGCCGACGGACTCGTCGTTCGTCTGGCGGCGCCGGAACCGCCCGGCGTTGCGGATCGCGACGCGGAAGCCGCGCAGCGCGAGCTGCTGGTGCTCGCCTGTCGCGACGCAGCAGGGCAGTAGGACGTAGGGCCGAATTCATTCGGCCGAGCGCTTTCCCTTGCCGTGAGGCGAGAGAAAAGACGGCGATTGCGAGGGCTGTGCGCGGCCCTCCTAACCGGGATTGCGGGATCGCCGCCGCGCCCTCGAGGCGCGGTCAGCAGTCGCGGCAGCCCGGCGGGGATGTTCCCGCCGGGGCCGTGGCGAAATGCCGTTCGCCGGCGGGCTGGCGGAGGCACACGTTTTCGTAGGCCGAATTCATTCGGCCAGCGACGTTCACGCCCAACGCGCGCGAATGAATTCGCACCTACAATGCTGCGTGCGAATCAATTCGCATCTACGAGAAATATGGACAACGTCAAGCTGTGGACGCAAGGCGTCCCGGTCGAAGAAGCTGCGTACCGGCAGATTCGCAACATTGCGTCGCTGCCGATTCTCGGCGGCCACGTCGCGATCATGCCCGACGTGCATCTCGGCAAGGGCGCGACCGTCGGCGCGGTGATCCCTACGCGCGGCGCGATCATTCCCGCCGCCGTCGGCGTCGACATCGGCTGCGGCATGGTCGCCGTGCGCACCACGTTGAAGGCTGCCGATCTTCCTGATTCGCTCGCGGCAATTCGCGCGCAGATCGAGCGCGACGTTCCCGTCGGATTCCATTCGCACAAAGCCCCGCTGCAGCCGCGCGGGCACGACGCTGCAGGGTCGCTGCAGCGGCGCATCGATGGCCTGGTACGGCGCTACGACACGCTGCGCATCATGGATCGCGTCGGCAAGTTCGATCACGCGCGCGTCTGGCGCCAGCTCGGTACGCTCGGCGGCGGCAATCACTTCATCGAGCTTTGCCTTGATGAGGAGGACGCGGTCTGGGTAATGTTGCACTCGGGCAGCCGCAATGTGGGCAACACCATCGGCGAGGTCGCGATTGCGACTGCGCGCCGCGCCGCCGAGCGCGAACAGCGGCACCTCCCCGATCGCGATCTCGCGTGGCTCGCCGAGGGGACGAAGGAATTCGACGAGTACGTCGCGGGCCTGACTTGGGCGCAGGACTACGCGGCGCTCAATCGCGATCTGATGGTCGACCTGATCGTGCGGGCGCTGCAGCGGTTCTTCCCCGGTGAGGTCGTCGTGCGCGAGTCGGCGGTCAATTGCCACCACAATTACGCCAGCCTCGAGGAGCATTTCGGCGCCACGCTGTGGGTGACCCGCAAGGGGGCCGTATCGGCCCGCTCTGGACAGCTTGGGATCATCCCCGGTAGCATGGGCACGAAATCGTTCATCGTGTGCGGCAGGGGCAACCCGGCGGCGTACCATTCCTGCAGTCACGGGGCCGGGCGCCGGATGTCGCGCAGCGAGGCCAGGCGGCAGTTCACGCGGGCTGACCTGGCGGAGCAGACGGCGGGTGTCGAATGCCGCAAGGACGCGGGCGTCATCGACGAGCTGCCGGCGGCTTACAAGGACGTCGACGCAGTGCTCTCGGCACAGCGCGATCTGGTCGACGTCGTGCACACCTTGAAACAGGTGCTTTGCGTGAAAGGTTGATCGACGAAACGCTGCGCCGTTGCGCCGCGCGTCGCAAGCTCGGAGAGAAAGGTTGTGGAACCGCTGGTACTGACCGTCGACATGTCCGGCCTGCCGCAGGCGTGGGTCGCGCTCGAGGACGCGATCACCTACCACGCCAAGCAGCTCGTCGCCTGGTCGGTCGGCGACATCGTGCGCGAATTCCGTGGCGGCTGGCAACGCAACGGCACGCGCTCGCGCATCGCGACCAAGTCGATTCTCGCCATCAAGGGCACGATCCCCGGCGGTCATTTCCATACCCCGGGACTCACCAACGCGCTGCTGTTCGCGCGCGACCGGCAGCTGTGCGCCTACTGCGGCCAGCGTTTCATGCTGCGCGATCTGTCGCGCGATCACGTGATCCCGGTCTCGCGCGGCGGCCGCGACGTATGGACCAACTCCGTGACGGCGTGCCGTCGCTGCAACACCAAGAAGGCCAACCGCTCGCCGGAGATCGCGGGCATGCCGCTGCTGTATGTCCCGTACGTGCCGAACCGGCACGAGCATTTCATCCTGCGCAACCGCCGCATCCTCGCCGATCAGATGGAATATCTGCTGGCCGGCGTGCCGCGGACCAGCCGTCTTTACGTCGGCGCGCGCGAAGCCGCCAGACTTTCGTAGGCTACCGGATTGGCGCGCCGCTCATTGCGGCACGCACGCGAAGATGACGTCGGGCCCATTGCCCTCCTGCAACCATCCCAACATGACCATGTGATCGCGAGTAACGCGGTTCGGCGTAAAGCGGTGATTGGGCGCGCCATTCATGCCGTTGTTGAAGACGCGATAGAGCGGCGCAGTTCCAGCCGGACAATTCCCGGAGGCGTCGGTTAATTCGAGGTAAAACGCCGCGGCGGTTTCGAGTTGCCAGGCCGCCGAGGACGCCGGATCGGTCTGCCGGAACAGGCATTCGCTGGCGAACGGCGTATAGAAGTGCGAGCTCTTCGGCGTAAACGCAATGCTGAAGAAGCGACAGGTCGGCACCGCCGCCGGGTTGCTCGCTGACGGCCACACCTTGAACGTTTCGCCGGTGCGCTTCCACGCGCCGCCAAAGGCGCCCCCATCCAACGCCGCGATCTCGTCGGGGAAGGACGTCTCGAAGTAGAAATTCCAGACGTCGTAGTAATACTCCACCGCGGTCGCTGTCTGGGACGGTGGCGGAGCTGCCGTCACCGAGGCGGAATCGCCGGCGAAGTTGATCGCCACGTTCTGGACAACCATGGCGCTGCGATCGATCGCGCTCGTGCCGTCGGTCGGCAGCGACGTATACGTTACCTGATCGACCCCGGCGTAGTTGATTGTGCCGTTGGCGAGCGGAAGGAAGCCATTCGGAATCACGTAGTCCGGCGTGACCAGGCCAAGCGCCGCGAAGCCCTGCGTTGCGATGAGCACGTACGAGTACGCGGTCGGACTCGGCATGCCGCCATAGCCTCCCATTGAGCCGCCGGGCAGGTCCTTGTTGAACGTGTACGTCTGGGTCGTGCCGCCTTGCGTGCTGGTGAAGGTATGGCCTCCCAGAAAATTCTCGCCGTTGTAGCCCAAACTCTCGTGGAGCAGGACGAACTGGATGGAACCGTCGCCGTTGGTATAGATCTGGTTGATCTGGTACAGGTGAAAGTTCGCGCTCGCGTAGGGCGCGAAAAGACAAAACCCGAGCGACAATGCGCCGCCGAGGAGCCCGCGCAGCCACTTATTCATGGGGTCCTCCACTGGAGGTTGAAAGCGGACGTTCGCCGCGGCGCGACGCGTCGCGGCTCAATAGCCGCAAACATGCACTGCAGCAAGCCTATTCCGGCACGCGGCGTTTTACCACCGGCGCACGACCTCGCGCCGCGCCGGCGCCGCGGGACGGAATCGCGTCCGTCGCCGTTTGTCGTGTGCACTCGCTCGCCACCGCCTCGCGGATGATCCCGGCGAGGCGCAGCGTGTCGCGAGCGGCGTAATCGCGCTCCGCGAACACGAGGTAGAGCTCTGCCCACTTTTCGGCTCCTTCCTTGAGCGGCAGCGGCTTGAGCATGCCGCTTGCGAGCTCGTCGCGGATATTCTCTTCCGGATACCATGCAAAGCCTAGCCCCATGGTCGCCGCGCGGATCGAGGTGGCCTTGTTGCTGACCGTCCAGCGCTGCTCCGCGCCGAGCCAGCCGCCCGTGCGGGTGCGCTGCGTGCCTGAATCGCGAATCACGAGTTGGCGCTGTCGCGAGAGATCGCGGAGACCAAGTTCGCGCCCCAGCCGATGCAGCGGGTGGTCCGGGTGCGCGACCGCGATGAACCGCAGCCGCATCAGCGGGTCCCCGAGAAATCCGGCCGGCACGCGCGATCCGATCGCGATGTCCACATTGCCCTGCAGGAGCGCTTCATCGGTGCCGCCGAGCACAGTTTCGTAGAGCTCGATTCGCGTCTCCGGACGCTCATTCGCGAAAGTCGCGAGGCACTGCAACAGCAGCCAGGTGGGAAAAATGACCTCGACCGCGAGCCGCATTTCCGGCTTCCAGTCCGCGGTCATGCCCGCGGCGCCGCGCTCGACGGCCACGGCTTCCTCGACGAGGGTGCGGGCGCGCCGGTAAAGGACCTGCCCGGCCTCGGTCAACACGGCCTTGCGGCCGCGGATCTCGAAGGCGTGCACGCCCAGCAGCGATTCGACCTTCTGCACCGCATAGGTAACCGCAGACTGGCTCTTGTGCAGAGCTTCGGCGGCGCGGGCATAGCTACCGTGGTCGACGACGGCCTGCAGGGCCTGCCACTGCTCCAGCGTGACGCGGAGATTGGCGGGTCGGCTCTCGATCGGCTTCTTGGCTATAGACAATTGATCGAATAAATGAATGGTTTTAACTTAAATTTTGCGCTTTTTTATCGGTTGAGTAAATGTTTGAATGGTTGCATCTATACCGTGGAGGTGAACCATGACTTTGCTGCAAATCAACGCCAGTATCTTTTCGAACCACGGCCAGTCGACCCGGCTCGCCGACGAATTCGTCGCCGCCTGGCGCGCGAGCAACCCCGGCGCGAAAGTCATCGTCCGCAATCTCGCGGAAGAAACGGTGCCGCATCTCGACGCCGAACGCTTCGGCGCATTCCTGGCCAAGCCGGGCGAGCGCAGTGTCGAGCAGCAGGCGGTCGTCGAGTACTCCGATGCGCTGATCGATGAGCTCAAGCGCGCCGATGTCCTCGTGCTCGGACTTCCGATGTACAACTTCGGGGTGCCGTCGACCCTCAAGGCGTATATCGATCACATCGCCCGCGCCGGCGCGACCTTCAAGTACACCGAGAAGGGCCCGGTGGGCCTCTTGACCGGCAAGAAGGCGTACGTATTCGCGACGCGCGGCGGGCTCTATGCCGGTACGCCGCTCGATACGCAGACCGCGTATGTGCGCGATATGTTGCGCTTCCTCGGCATCGACGACGTGGAATTCGTCTACGCCGAAGGTCTTGCCATCGGCGCGGAGCGGAAAGCGGCGGCGCTGTCGCAAGCGCAGCGTGCGATCGAACGCCTTGCCGCGCCGGAGGCGATTGCAGCCTGAAGCCGCGGGAAGCCGATCTTGATCATCCGCGGCACCGGCCGCACATTGGAAAGATCATGAACACACGTACCCTGCAACGCGCCATCGAAGCGATTCCCACCTCGGACGGAGCGGGTGTCAAGTTGCGTCGCAGCCTCGGCCAGACGGCCTGGGCGCGGCTCGACCCGTTCCTGATGCTCGACCACTTCTCCACCGAGAACCCCGACGATTACATCGCCGGTTTTCCGGCGCATCCGCACCGCGGTTTCGAGACGGTGACCTACATGCTCGACGGCCATCTGCGGCACGAAGATCATCTCGGCCACACCGGGGATCTCAAGAGCGGTGGCGTGCAGTGGATGACTGCCGGCCGCGGCATCGTGCATTCCGAGATGCCACAGCAGGAGCAGGGGCGCATGCGCGGCTTCCAGCTCTGGATCAACCTGCCGGCGAAGGAAAAGATGAAACCGGCGGGTTACCGCGATATCCAGGCCGACGAGATTCCCGTCGCGACCTTGCCCGGCGGCGGACGCGTCAAGGTCATCGCCGGGACGCTCGTGCAGGACGGCCGCGCCACGCCTGGTCCGATCCAGGGCCTTTCCACCGATCCGCTGTACTTCGACGTCGAGCTGCCCGCTGGCGCGACGTTCGCGCACGCCGTCCCTGCCGGCTATCACGCCTTCGTCTATCCGTTCGAGGGTAGCGTCGAAATCGGTCCCGAAGGCTCGCGGCGTCTGCTCAAGACGCACAGCGCAGGCGTGTTGTCCGACGGCGATAGCGTCGAGCTGACCGGCGGACCCGACGGCAGCCGGGTCATCCTGCTCGCGGGCCGTCCGCTGCTCGAGCCGATCGTGCAGTACGGCCCGTTCGTGATGAATACGCGCGAGGAAATCGAGCAGGCGATCCGCGACTATCAGAGCGGTGCGCTGACCGCGCACTGATGCCTTCGAAGCGTCGGGTTGGCTCTCCCCGCGGTCCTTCCCGAGTCTGCTAGACGCGTGCTCGCGCCCGGCGCCCACCCAATAAGAGGATGAGGCAAGTCAGGAGCCAGAGCACGGGGCCGTCGCCGACCGGTATCGGCTGCGCGGATTGCCCGCGCGGGGTTGTGCTGAGGGTGTTGGTGCTCGATGCCGTCGCGACGCTTGCTGCAGCCGGGGCGCTCGCGGTGGCCGTATTGGTGATCTGCGATGCTTTCAGGCCGACGGCAAAAAGCACGGGGAGCGAGTAGACGAGACGGTTGCCCGCACCCGCTGCGATCGTCGCGCCCGTTGCCGTAAAGCTCGTGCCGCCGGCGACTCCGCTGATGCTCCCGCAGGTCGCAGACCCGGTCGCGATACAGGTGGGAGCGGCGGTGAGTGTCAGGCCCGAAGGCAGATTGTCGGTGACGGTCACATTGATTGCGTTCGATGGACCGCTGTTGGTCGCAGTGATCGAATACGTCGCAGTGCCGCCCGGCGTGTAGGTCGTGCTTCCGTCGGTCTTGGCAAGTGCGAGGTTGGCAACCACGACCACCGTATCGGTATCGGTGGCGCTATTGTTGCCCGGGTTCGGATCGGTCACGCCGGCAGGCGCGGCAATATTGGCGGTGTTGGCGATCGTGCCCGTGGCACCGGACGCGACCGTCGCGTTCACGGTGAACGTAACGCTTCCTCCGGACGGCAGCGTCGGAATGACGATGCCCGCACCTTGCATCAGCGCAACGGTCGTGTTCGGTACCGTCGGACACGCCGCCCCGCCGCTCGCACTGCCGCAAGTGACGCCCGTCGCGTTCAGGTTCGCCACCGCCGGATCGGTAAAGACGGCGCCGTTGGCCGACGATGGACCGGCGTTGCTCACGACAACGGTGTAGATCGTCGCACCGCCGGCATTGACGCTCGTCACCCCGTCGGTCTTGGTGATGGCCAAGGCCGCGACCGGAGCCACCGCCGTGAGGGTGTCGCTGTCGGTGGCGCTGTTGTTGCCGGGATTCGTATCGGTTGCGCCGGCCGGCGCGGTTACGGTCGCCGTGTTCGTCAATGTTCCGGTCGCACTCGGCGAGATCGTCGCGACCACCGTATAGGTCAGCGTCGCGCCCACCGGCACGTTCACCGTGTCGCTGATGTTGCCCGTACCCGACGCCGTGCAGCTCCCGCCGCCAGCCGCCACGCAGCTCCACGATGCGCTGCTGATGGCCGCGGAAAAGGTGTCGGTCACCGTCGCCCCGATCGCATCGCTGGGACCCGTGTTCGATACCACGATGGTGTACGTCGTCGTCGTGCCGGGCACCGCGGTCGTCACGCCGTCGGTCTTGGTGATGGCGAGATCGACATCGGCGTTGAGCGTATCGCTGTCGCTCGCGGTGGCCGGCGATGCGCTCGCCGGATCGGTTACCGTTACCGTGTTGGTCAGCGTGCTGGTCAGGCTCGACGCGAACGCCACCGGCGCGGTGAACGTGAGCGAATTGCCCGCGCCCGCGCCGATCGACGCGCCGCTGGTACCGAAGCTCGTTTGCCCCGTAGTACCGGTCACCGTGCCACAGGCCGCGGTACCGGTCGCCACGCAGCTTGCATTGGCGCTGAGCGTCACGCCCGACGGCAGGGGGTCGGACACGGTCGTGCTCGTCGCATCCGACGGCCCGGCATTGGTCACCACGATCGTATAGGTCGCCGTTCCTCCTGGCGTATACGTCGCGCTGCCGTCGGTCTTGGTGACCGTGAGCGCGGCCTGCGCGGCACGTACATCGCTATCCGAGCCGCTGCCGCTCGCGCCCGATGCAAGATCGTTCGCGGTCGCGGCGTTCACGAGCGGATCGTCCGCAAGACCCGAATCGAAGGCGACGGGCACGGTGAACACCAGCGAATTGCCGCCGCCGTTGACGATCGTCGCACCGGTCGCATTGAAGCTCGTTTGTCCGAGGCTTCCCGTCACCGTGCCGCAGGTCGAGCTGCCGTTGGCCGTGCACGTGACGTTGCCAGTCAACGTCACGCCCGTTGGCAGCGCGTCGTCGACTGAAACGTCGAGCGCGTCGGTCAAGCCGGTGTTGGCGACCGTGACCGTGTAGGTCGCCGTGCCGCCCGGCGTGTAAGTGGCACTGCCGTCGCTCTTGGTGACCGCCAGCGATACCTGCGGCGAGCGCGCATCGCTGTCGGAACCGGAGCCGTTCGCAGCCGACGGCACGTCGGACGCGGTCGCGGTGTTGACTAGGGGATCGGTCGTCATGCCCGCCGCGAACGCGACCGGTGCGGTGAACTTGAGCGAATTGCCCGCGCCCGCGGCGATCGACGCGCCCGTCGTGCCGAAGCTCGTCTGCCCGGCGAGGCCGGTGACGCTGCCGCAGCTCGCGCTGCCGGCAGCGACGCAAGTCGCGATGGCGGTAAGCGTCACGCCTGCAGGCAGCGCATCGCTGACGGTGACGTTGGTGGCATCGGACAGGCCGCCGTCCGTGATCGTGACCGTGTAGGTCGCGGTGCCGCCCGGCGTGTACGTCGAGCTGCCGTCGCTCTTCACGACCGCGAGTGTCACCTGCGGCGCGAGCGTATCGCTATCGGAGCCCGATGCCGTCGCGTTGGTCGCGAGGTCGGTCGCGGTCGCCGTGTTGACAAGCGGGTTGGCGGTCATTCCCGAATCAAAGGCGACCGGAACGGTGAAGACGAGCGAGCTGCCGATGCCCGCGCCGATGCTCGCGCCGGTCGTGCCGAAGCTTGTCTCGCCGATGCCTCCGGTCACCGTGCCGCAGCTCGCGCTGCCGTTCGCGACGCAGGACACGGCGGCCGTGAGCGTTACGCCAGCGGGAAGCGCATCGGTCACGGTGACGTCCTCCGCGTCGCTCGCGCCGGTGTCGGTGATCGTGACAGTGTACGTCGCGGTGCCGCCGGGCGTGTAGCTCGCGCTGCCGTCGGTCTTGACCACAGCGAGCGTAACTTGCGGTGTCAGCGTATCGCTGTCGGTCGCGCTGTTATTGCCCGGCGTGGGATCGGTCACGCCGCCGGGCGCGCTCACCGTCGCCGTGTTCACCAACGTTCCCGTCGCGCTCGACGCGATGTTGGCGACGAGCGTATACGTGATCGTCGCGCCAACGGGCAGATTCACGGTATCGTTGATGTTGCCGCTACCGCTGGCGGTGAAGCCCGAGGCGCCGCCGCTGCCGACCGCGGTGAAGGTATCGCTGCCGACGCTCGCCGGCAGAATGTCGCTGACGGTGGCCCCGGTCACGCTGCTCGGGCCGTTGTTGTTGACGACGATCGTGTACATCGTCGAGGTGCCTGGCGTCACCGTGGCGACACCGTCGGTCTTGGTGATCGAGAGATCGGCAACCAGATTGACCGTGTCGCTGTCGGTCGCGCTGTTATTGCCCGGAGTCGGATCGGTTACGCCTGCCGGCGCGGCAACATTGGCGGTGTTGGCGATCGTTCCCGTCGCGCCGCCGGCAACGGTCGCGTT
>Ga0066700_10000985_pt1 | contig 11327 bp, 7 predicted proteins | sample GraSoiAngelo_149_FD_66460 | JGI IMG/M metagenome (GOLD analysis project Ga0066700, IMG submission 66460) | Grasslands soil microbial communities from the Angelo Coastal Reserve, California, USA - 14_1009_09_30cm | ecosystem: Environmental > Terrestrial > Soil > Grasslands | place: USA...
AGGGCGAGGGAACAGGCCGGAATTGAATTCAGGGGAGTCGTCCAACGGTTAGGACTCCGGTCTCCAAAACCGGGTATGGGGGTTCGAATCCCTCCTCCCCTGCCAGAGTTTGAGAAGCGCCAAGTGAGCGCATTGGAATGAGGATTTATGGCCACGCGGGCGGTGAAAATGAGCAGCGATGAATCTCAGGGCGGACCAGGCTCTGAGCTGACGAAGAAGGTTACCGGAACCGTAGCCAACACGCGTGAATTTTTACATGACGTTCGCGTAGAGATGAAACAGGTTACCTGGCCGAGCCGTGAAGACGTGGTTTCGACGACCTGGGTTGTGATCGCAACGGTGGCATTCTTCGGCGCGTTTCTGGCCGTGGTGGACAAGCTGGTGCAGCTCGGCGTGGCCTACGTTTTCAAGAGGTTTGGCGTTTAGAGGGGACTGCAAATTGATGGGTATGCAGTGGTACATCATCCATACGTACTCAGGCTTTGAGAAGAAAGTCAAGGAAAGTCTGGAGAGCCGCGTGGCCGCGTTCAGCCTGCAGGACAAGATCGGCCGCGTGCTGATCCCCATGGAGGAAGTGGTCGAAGTGCGCAGCGGGAAGAAGGTCGTTTCGAATCGCATGTCCTATCCCGGCTACGTGCTGGTGGAGATGGACCTGGACGAAAACACCTGGCACATCGTGCGGTCGACGCCGCGCGTGACGGGTTTCGTGGGCTCGGCCACGTCGCCTTCGCCGCTGACCGAGGCGGAAGTGGACGGAATTATCAATCGCGTACACACGCCGCAGGACCGGCCCAAGCCAAAGGTGGTTTTCGAACGCAACGAGCAGGTGCGCATTGTGGATGGGCCGTTTGCGAATTTTAATGGCAACGTCGAGGAGATCGACAACGATCACAGCCGGTTGAAGGTTTCGGTGACGATTTTTGGGCGTTCGACGCCCGTGGAGCTTGATTTCGCAAGCGTCGAAAAACTGGGATAGACCGCGCGTCGCGCGAACACGATAGATTGAGGCAAGAACATGGCAAAGAAGATTCAGACAACCATCAAGCTGCAGTTGCCGGCAGGCAAAGCCACTCCAGCGCCGCCAGTAGGCACCGCGCTTGGCCCGCATGGCTTGAACATCATGGATTTTTGCAAGCAATTCAACGCCAAGACGGCCAAAGAGCCTGACGGAATGATTTTCCCTGTGCTCGTGACGGTCTATACCGACCGAACGTTTACCTTCATCCTGAAAACACCGCCGGCATCGGTGCTGCTGAAGCGCGCCGCGAACATTGCAAAGGGTTCCGCGGAGCCTAACCGCAACAAAGTCGGGAAGGTCACGAAGAAGCAAGTGGAAGAGATTGCGAAGATCAAGCTTGTGGACCTCAACACCACCAATCTGGAGTCCGCGATGCGCACTGTGATGGGTACGGCGCGCAACATGGGCCTGGAAGTCGTGGAAGCCTAGAAGTTCAGGCGCTACGAGGTCGCAGAGGTAGAAGCGATGAAGAAGTCGAGAAAGAATGTGGAGAAGGCGCGTAAGCTCGTGGAGGCACGCCCGTACAAGCTCGGCGAAGCGGCCGAGGTGCTGAAGAAGGCGCATCATACGAAGTTCAACGAAACCGTCGAGCTGGCGATTAATCTGGGCGTGGACCCCAAGCATTCCGACCAGGTCGTCCGCGGCACCGTGGGTTTGCCGAATGGACTCGGCAAGACAGTACGCGTGCTGGTGATTGCGGGCGGCGAGAAAGTTCGCGAAGCGCAAGAAGCGGGGGCGGATTTCGTTGGCGGTGACGAAATCGTTCAGAAAATCATGGAAGGGTGGACAGATTACGATGCGGTGATCGCCACTCCGGACATGATGCGCTCCGCCGGTAAGTTGGGCAAAGTGCTCGGCCCGCGCGGCCTGATGCCTAACCCCAAGACCGGCACAGTGACTTTCGAAGTCGCCAAGGCGATCAAGGAAGTGAAGGCTGGAAAAGTGGAATTTCGTGTCGACAAGGCAGGCATTGTTCATTGCCCGATTGGCAAGATTCAATTTGACGGCGCGAAGCTGGCCGAGAACGCCCATGCAGTCATCGAGGCGGTGGTGAAGGCCAAGCCCGCAGCGGCAAAGGGCAAATACGTGAAGAAAATCACACTGACCTCGACCATGGGTCCGGGCATCACCATCGACCTGGCCGAAGTGGAAGCGATGGCCGCCGCCGCGTAGTGAAGGGGAGGAGCCACCGGAGCGAAATTATGAAGAATCGAAATGAAAAGCAGCAGGATCTGGACAAGCTCAAAACCGAGCTTGCCAGAGTATCGACGGTCATTCTCTCGACGTTTCAAGGCATCACTGTCGAGGACGACACCAAACTCCGCCGTGCCGTGCAGGCCGCGGGCGGAAAGTACAAGGTTGTAAAGAACACGCTTGCGGAGCGAGCCGGCGCGGGAACGCCCGCCGAGAACCTGCTCAAGAACTTAAGCGGAACGAATTCGATCGCCTACACCGCAGCCGACCCAGTCGCGCTGGCCAAGGCGCTTACCAAGGTTGCCAAGGACGTTCCGGCGTTTCAGTTCAAGTCCGGAGTGGTCGAAGGCCGCGTCATTTCCATCGCGGAGATCCAGCAGCTGGCGAGTCTTCCGTCAAAGGACGAGCTGATCAGCAAGATCATGTTCCTGCTGAACGCCCCGGCGCAGCGCATCGCCGTGGCCCTGAACGCGCTGCCGCGCAACGTGGCGGTGACTGTCAGCGAAGCTATCAAGGCAAACAAGTTTGGGTCCGGCGGAGGCAGCGCAGCACCGGCTCCCGAAGCGGGCCAGTAAGTTCAATTTATAGAATTGAGAGGAGAAGAAAGAGTCATGTCGAAAGTCGATACGATCCTGGAAGAAATCAAGGGACTGACGCTTCTGGAAGCGTCAGACCTTGTGAAGAAGATGGAAGAAGCCTTCGGCGTCTCCGCGGCGGCAGCCACGGTGGTGGCGGCGGGCGGAGGCGGGGCGGCGGCGGGCGGCGCGGCACCGGCGGAAGAGAAGACGGAATTCTCCGTCGTGCTTACGGACGTTGGCGGTAACAAGATCAACGTCATTAAAGCGGTGCGCGAAGTCACAAGCCTGGGCCTCAAAGAGGCCAAGGACCTGGTGGATGGCGCTCCGAAGACCGTCAAGGAAGGCGTCAACAAGGACGAAGCGGCCGCGATCAAAAAGAAGTTCGAAGAGGCCGGCGCCAAGGTGGAGATCAAGTAGCTTGCCTACGCCGGTTTGTCCGGCGTCAGCAGGAAGGTTTTCTCAGAACGGTTTTTTTTGAGCGGCGGCGCGGCGCAAGAGCGGGCGAACCGTGCCAAAGGAATTCGCTTACGCAATTCGAGGCCGGTACTTATTCCAAAATCCTGGACCCTTTTTGGGCCCCCCGCAGCGGTGTGCGCGGCGATCCCGGGCAGGTCGTTTCGCACAACGTTGATTTTCCTTTCTTTAGTTTCTCCGTTTTTTGCCCGACAGGGATGTCGGCTTCGACCTGGTCGGAGCCGCAGATAAAGAGGATCAAGCATGCCGAATAGCAATCAGCACGTCCGGGAACGCCAGCGTCTGGATTTCGCGAAAATCCAGGGCTCGATCCAGATTCCCAACCTGATTGAAGTCCAGATGAAGTCCTATCAGCGCTTTCTGCAGATGGACCTTCTGCCGAGCGAGCGCGATGACGGCGGGCTTCAGTCGGTGTTCACGTCCGTGTTTCCGATCCGGGACTTCCGCGAGATGTCGCAACTGGAATTCGTGGACTACTCGATCGGCAACTGGGAGTGCAAGTGCGGCAACCTGAAGGGCCTGCACCACCTTCGCGCGACCTGCCGCAATTGCGGCGCGTCCGTAGTCACCAATCCATATCAGACCGGCGACGTCATCTGCCACAAGTGCGGCACGTTCAACAAGAACACACCGACCTTCTGCAACAAGTGCGGCGACCCGGTGGCCATGCAGTTGAAGTATGACGTGAACGAGTGCCAGGAGCGCGGCATGACCTATTCCGCGCCTCTCAAGGTCACTATCCGTCTGACCATTTACGATAAAGATCCCGATAGCGGTGCCAAGACCATCCGCGACATCAAGGAACAGGAAGTTTTCTACGGCGACATTCCTCTGATGACGGAGAACGGCACGTTCATCATCAACGGTACGGAGCGCGTCATCGTTTCGCAGTTGCACCGCTCGCCGGGGGTGTTCTTCGAGAGCGCCAATAACCGCACCTACTTCCTTGGGAAAATCATTCCGTACCGCGGGTCGTGGGTCGAATTCGAATACGACACGAAGAACATTCTTTATGTCCGAATCGACCGCAAGCGCAAGTTCCTGGGTTCGATCTTTTTGCGCGCGCTGGGCATGAAGTCCAACGAAGACATTCTGCGCACGTTCTATCAGGTGGAGAGGATCTCGTTGCGGTACAAGGACCTTTTCTGGAACGTCTCGCCGGGAATCGTGGACCGCAAGCTGGCCCACGAAATCCGCAATCCGAAATCGGATGAAGTGATCGTCGGCGCTCACAAGCGCATCACAGAAAATCTCTTCAAGGAACTGATTAAGGCAAAGATTTCTCAGATTCGCGCCGCACTGGCTGATCTTGAGGGCGCTTACAGCGTCGCTGACGTCGTCAACCGCCAGACCGGCGAAGTGCTGCTCGAAGCCAACAAACCGTTGTCGGCCGAGCTGTGGCAGGCGTTCGCGGAGGGCGGAATCACCGAAGTCGACGTCTTCTTCCCTGAGCGCGATGACATCGGCGTGGTGCTTTCGCGCACGCTGGACAAGGATGCCATCCGTTCTTCGAAGGAAGCCCTCATTGAAATTTACCGCAAGCTGCGCCCCGGCGATCCACCGACGCTGGAAACGGCCACGAACCTTTTCCGCGGGATGTTTTTTGATCCGCGCAAATACGATTTCAGCCGCGTTGGCCGCTTGAAGTTCAACATCAAGATGGGCCTGGACACGCCCCTCGACAACCGCACGCTGGATGCGCCGGACTTCGTTTCAGCGATCAAGTACCTGTTCAAGCTGCGGAAAAACATTGGAGTGGTCGACGACATCGACCATCTCGGCAACCGCCGCGTTCGCGCGGTGGGCGAGCTGCTCGAAAACCAGTTCCGCATCGGCCTGGTCCGCATGGAACGCGCTATCAAGGAAAAGATGAGCGTGTATCAGGAAATGTCCACGGCTATGCCTCACGATCTGGTGAACGCCAAGCCGGTTATGGCTGCGATCCGCGAGTTCTTTGGCTCGTCGCAGCTCAGCCAGTTCATGGACCAGACCAACCCGCTCAGCGAGATCACGCATAAGCGGCGTCTCTCGGCTCTTGGGCCGGGCGGCCTTTCGCGTGAACGTGCGGGATTCGAAGTGCGCGACGTGCACCCCACGCACTACGGCCGCATTTGCCCGATTGAAACGCCGGAAGGCCCGAACATCGGCCTGATCAGCTCGTTGAGCTGCTTGCACGGATCAACGACTATGGCTTCATCGAATCGCCGTACCGCAAGGTCAAGGGCGGACGCATCATCGACTACGTCCAGATCGTCAATGCCGGTGACAGCGAATTCAAAGCCGGTGAAATCGTCGAGAAGGACAAAGTCGAAGATCTCAACGAGGAGTTGAAGCGCCGCAAGGTCGTGTACGAGCCGTACTGCTTCTATCTTTCCGCTTGGGAAGAGGACAAGTACGTCGTCGCGCAGGCCAACGTTTCGCTCGACGACCGCTTGAAGATCACCACAGAACTGGTCAACTGCCGCCAAGCGGGAAACTTCGTTCTCAAGAGCCGTGAGGAAGTGGACTACGTCGACGTTTCTCCGAAGCAACTCGTTTCCGTGGCTGCCAGCTTGATTCCGTTTCTCGAAAACGATGACGCCAACCGCGCGCTGATGGGTTCCAACATGCAGCGCCAGGCAGTGCCGCTCATTAAGGGCGAAGCGCCGCTTGTTGGCACGGGCATGGAGCGGGTCACCGCGCGCGATTCCGGCGCGGTCGTGCTCTGCAAGCGCGAAGGCATCGTCGATCAAGTCGACTCCGAGCGCATCATCGTGCGCGTAGAGTCCGATCACTCCGGCGTCCTCAGCCGCGAAGTGGGCGCGGACATCTATCAGCTCATCAAGTTCAAGCGTTCGAACCAGAACACGTGCATCAGCCAGAAGCCGCTGGTTCGCGTGGGCGACCGCGTGAAGAAGGGCCAGGTCCTTGCCGACGGTCCTTGCACGGAGCGCGGTGAACTTGCCCTCGGCCGCAACGTGCTCGTAGCCTTCGTTCCCTGGCGTGGTTACAACTTCGAAGACGCCATCCTGGTCAGCGAAAAATTGGTCAAGGACGACTACTACACTTCGATTCACATCGAAGAGTACGAGATCGAAGCGCGCGACACCAAGCTTGGCCCCGAGGAAGTCACTCGCGATATTCCCAACATCAGCGAGTCGTTTCTCCGCAACCTCGACGAGAGTGGAGTCATCCGCATCGGCGCGGTCGTGAAGCCGGGAGACATTCTCGTCGGCAAGGTCACGCCGAAGGGCGAGACCACGTTGACACCTGAAGAAAAACTGTTGCGCGCCATCTTCGGCGAAAAGGCCGGCGATGTTCGCGACGCTTCGCTCTATTGCCCGCCGGGCATCGAGGGCACCATCGTGGACGTCAAGATCTTTACCCGTAAGGGCGGAGAAAAGGACGAGCGACACAAGGCCATCGAAGCCACGCAGGTTTTCAAGCTGGAAAAGAACCTCGCTGACGAAATCCGCATCCTCACGGATGAGCGCCTCAAGCGCCTCACGGATCTTCTTGGCGGCAAGGTGCTCCAGGCCGACCTACACGACGAGAAGACCAACAAGCGCCTGTTGACCAAAGGCGTCGAGCTAACGCGCGAGATCATCGAAAAGATTTCCACGCGCAACCTCAAGCGCCTAAAGCTCAACGAAAAGGACCCGCTGCTCATCGAGAAGATCGAGGAAGTCGAGGAAATGACTTCGCGCCAGATCGATGTGCTGCGCAAAATCACCGAAGAACGCAAGGACAAGCTCAAGAAAGGCGATGAGCTGCCTCCGGGCGTCATCAAGCTGGTCAAGGTGTACATCGCCATGAAGCGCAAGCTTTCTATAGGCGACAAGATGGCCGGACGCCACGGGAACAAAGGTGTCATCGCCCGCATCGTGCCGCAGGAAGACATGCCGTACATGCCGGACGGCACTCCGGTCGAGATCGTTCTGAATCCGCTCGGCGTTCCTTCGCGTATGAACGTCGGCCAGATTTTGGAAACGCACCTCGGCTGGGCCGCCAAGGAGCTTGGCAATAGTCTCAAGCGCCTGCTCAGCAAGGAAGTGAAGGCTGAAGCGCTGCGCCGCTGGTTCCGCGAAGTGTTTACGGATACGGCGGTGTGGAAGACGCTCGCGAAGCTCAGTGACGATGAGTTGCTCGAATATGCCGAAGGCTTCCGTGAAGGAATTCCCTTCGCTACGCCGGTATTCGACGGCGCGCGCGAACCGGAAATCCGCCACCTGCTCGAAGTCGCAGGTCTGCCGCACGCCGGCAAGATCAACTTGTTCGACGGCATGAGCGGCGACCAGTTCGACCAGCCGGTCACCGTCGGCTACATCTACATGCTCAAGCTGTCGCATCTTGTCGACGACAAGATTCACGCGCGCAGCATCGGGCCGTACTCGCTTATTACGCAGCAGCCGCTCGGCGGCAAGGCGCAGTTCGGTGGCCAGCGCTTCGGCGAAATGGAAGTCTGGGCACTCGAAGCGTACGGAGCAGCGCATATCCTGCAGGAGCTGCTCACGGCGAAGTCGGACGACGTTTATGGCCGCGCGAAGATCTACGAGGCCATCGTCAAGGGTGAACCAGGCATCGAGCCTGGCGTTCCCGAATCGTTCAACGTGCTCGTCCGCGAGTTGCAGTCGCTCTGCCTGGACGTCGAGTTGATGAAGCGGCAGAAGCCGCAGACGGAGAAAGCGGCCGATTAACTGTAGCGCAGGGCTTCAGCGCCCGCGTTGCAGCGGCCAATTGGATTTTGCAGTATTCCGTAACTGGGTTCTCAGCCGGTCCAATGTGCTTAAGTTGAAGACATCGGACCGCGGCCCCGGCGAAAGCTGGGGAGGGAGGAAACAACCTTGTATCGCAGCAGCCCTTATGATCGCGCCAGTTTGATCGCCGATTTCGATTCGATTCGCATCAGCCTGGCTAGCCCTGAAAAGATTCGCTCGTGGTCGCACGGCGAAGTAACCAAGCCGGAGACCATCAACTACCGCACGTTCAAGCCCGAGCGAGACGGCCTCTTCTGCGCCAAGATTTTTGGCCCCGTCACGGACTGGGAGTGCCTGTGCGGCAAGTACAAGCGCATGAAGCACCGCGGCGTTATCTGCGACAAGTGCGGCGTTGAAGTCACTCTGAGCAAGGTTCGCCGCGAGCGCCTCGGCCATATTGAGCTGGCTTCCCCCTGCTCACACGTGTGGTTCTTCAAGGGCCTGCCCAGCCGCATTGGCTACCTGCTGGACATTTCCATGCGTGATCTCGAGCGCATTCTTTATTTCGAGGCTTTCGTCGTCGTAGATCCGGGCGAAGTCGCCATCCTTCGCGAGCGCGAAGTTTTGCTCGAAGACAAATATCGAGAGTTACAGAAGGAGTATCCCGGCCAGTTCACCGCCAAGATGGGGGCGGAAGCCATCAAGGAGCTTCTCCGACGCGTCGAAGTGGACAAACTCGCCGATGAACTGCGCGAAAAGATGAAGGCGGATCCCTCGCTCCAGAAGCGAATCAAGTTCGCCAAGCGCCTCAAGGTGCTCGAAGCCTTCCGCAAGAGCGGCAATAAGCCGGAGTGGATGATTCTCGACGTGATTCCGGTCCTTCCGCCCGAATTGCGCCCACTGGTGCCTTTGGATGGCGGCCGCTTTGCCACCTCTGACTTGAACGACTTGTATCGCCGCGTCATCAACCGCAACAACCGGTTGAAGAAACTCATGGAACTGCATGCGCCGGACGTCATCGTTCGAAACGAAAAGCGCATGCTGCAGGAAGCCGTCGACGCTCTCTTTGACAACGGCCGCCGCGGCCGCGTTCTGCGCGGAACCAACAATCGCCCGCTCAAGTCCCTCAGCGACACGCTTAAGGGCAAACAGGGGCGGTTCCGCCAGAACCTTCTCGGCAAGCGCGTAGACTACTCTGGCCGCTCCGTTATCGTGGTCGGACCGGAGCTGAAGCTCCACCAGTGCGGGCTGCCCAAGAAGATGGCGCTCGAGCTGTTCAAGCCGTTCATCTATCACAAGCTCGAAGCGCAGGGGCACTGCACCACCATCAAGCAAGCCAAGGAGATGGTCGAGCAGCAGGAAGCCGTCGTTTGGGACATCCTGGAAGACGTCATCCGCGAGCATCCCGTCATGCTCAACCGCGCTCCGACGCTGCATCGGCTCGGCATTCAGGCGTTCGAACCGGTACTTGTCGAAGGCAAGGCTATCCGCATCCACCCGCTCGTCTGCACCGCGTTCAACGCGGACTTCGACGGTGACCAGATGGCCGTGCACATTCCCCTTTCACCCGAATCGCAGGTCGAGGCATCCGTGCTAATGCTCAGCTCGCGCAATATCCTGTCGCCGGCTCACGGCTTGCCTCTGGCTGTGCCGTCCCAGGATATGGTTCTTGGCATCTACTATTTGACGAAGAACAAGCCGGGAGCCAAAGGCGAAGGCCGTGTGTTCGGCGCTACGGATGAAGTCGTCCTCGCGCTGGAAGCCGGAGAAGTCGAACTGCTGACGCCCATTCGCCTGCGCTACACCGGCGAGGTGATCGATCTCACCACCGCGTACGACAACCAGGATGTGCCTCACACCGTTCCCGTGAAGATGGAGCGCCAATTTATCCAAACGACCGTCGGTCGCGTCATTTTCAATTCGCACTTGCCGGAAAAATTTCCCTATGTGAACGGCCTGCTCAAGAAGAAGGGCGTTCAGCAGCTCGTCTATTACGCTTACTTGCGGTTCGGCCTGGAGGACACTGTCGTCCTGCTCGATCATTTGAAGGAATTGGGATTCACTTACGCGACCAAGTCCGGCATTTCGATCGGCATTGACGACATGCTCATCCCCGGCGACAAGAGCAAGCTCGTCGAAGGCGGCGAAAAGGAAGTCGTGCGCGTTCAGCAACAATACCTCGACGGTGCCATCACGCACGGCGAACGCTACAACAAGATCGTTTCCATCTGGGGCGACATCACCGAAAAGGTCGCCGACGAAATGTTCAAGGCGCTTGAAAGCCAGGACAAAGAGGGCAGCATCAACCCCGTCTATGTCATGGCGGACTCCGGCGCTCGCGGATCGAAGCAGCAGATTCGCCAGCTTTCCGGCATGCGCGGACTGATGGCCAAGCCTTCGGGCGAGGTCATGGAAACGCCCATCACTTCCAACTTCCGCGAAGGCCTCACGGTGCTCGAATACTTCATCTCGACGCACGGGGCGCGCAAAGGCTTGGCGGACACGGCGCTCAAGACCGCTGACTCCGGCTACCTAACTCGCCGCCTCGTGGACGTGGCACAAGACGTAATCATCAACGAGCGCGATTGCGGCACGAGCGACGGCATCTACGTCGAACCCATTATCGAAGCCGGCGTAGAAGTCGAGCCGCTCCGCGACCGCATCGTGGGCCGCGTTTCGCTCGATAAGATCAAGGACTTCGAGGGTACGGTCATCGTTGATGTGAACCAGGAAATCACCGAGGAACTTGCGAACCAGGTGCAGGCTGCGGGAATCGAACGCGTGCGCATTCGTTCCGTGCTCACCTGCGAATCCCGCCGCGGTGTCTGCGCGCTTTGCTACGGCCGCAACCTCGCTACCGGCCGGATGGTCGAACTCGGTGAAGCGGTCGGTGTCATCGCCGCGCAGTCCATTGGTGAACCGGGCACGCAGCTCACCATGCGTACGTTCCACATCGGCGGAACTGCTACGCGCGTTTCGGAGCGTTCCACCCTCGAGGCTCGCAACAACGGCGTCGTCAAGTTCGTGGATCTCAAACACGTCGAGGGTCGCGGCGGCACAGCCATTGCTATGAACCGCTCCGGCCTCATCGCCATCGTGGATGAAAAGGGCCGCGAAAAGGAGCGTTACCACGTAGTTTACGGTGCGCGCCTCCGCGTTCAGGACGGCGAGCACGTCACCCACGGCCAGACCCTTGCCGAATGGGATCCGTTCACGTTCTCGATTCTCACCGAAACCAGCGGCGACGTGAAATTCGACGACCTGCGGCCTGGCTTGACGATTGAAGAGCAAGTGGACGAAGTGACGGGCCTCTCGCAGGATGTGGTCACATTGCCTCCGGGCGATGAGAAGCATCAGCCCGCAATTCTGGTCCGCGATTCGTCTGGC
>Ga0066700_10000992_pt1 | contig 11306 bp, 7 predicted proteins | sample GraSoiAngelo_149_FD_66460 | JGI IMG/M metagenome (GOLD analysis project Ga0066700, IMG submission 66460) | Grasslands soil microbial communities from the Angelo Coastal Reserve, California, USA - 14_1009_09_30cm | ecosystem: Environmental > Terrestrial > Soil > Grasslands | place: USA...
CTGAAGCTGTTCGAATATATGGCCGCGGGGCGTGCTGTCGTAGCCAGTCGCATCGGGCAAGTGGCGCAAGTCATCACCGACGGCGTCAACGGCCTGCTTTACGAACCAGGCCACCGGGCCGGCCTAGTGAACCGTCTTCGTGAACTTCGGGAAAGCTCCGCGTTGCGCCTGGAGCTGGGGAAAAATGCAAGAAGGGCAAGCCGGGATTTCACCTGGGAACGAAACGCAGAGCGTGTCGTCGCCTGGATTGGGCCGGCGGTGGCGCGAGAACGTTTGCGAGCCGCGTGCGCTTGACACCGTGTATTGGAATTGGAGGAGTGCAACACTATGGGGGATCAAGTGGTTCCAAGTCCGTCGGCTGTTGCAGATCACGGCATTCCAACCCTTGCTGCCGTTCTCGAAGGCCAGGAAACGCGAACCAACCTGCGTCTCCTTACCTCGTTCCCTGTGAAGTCGCGCCTTCTGAATGACATCCAGACGCGGCTGATTAAATTACAGCGGGGCAACCGATGCACTCTGGAAATTGGGTTGAGAACAGAGAGTGGCTGGCATTACCTGATCGGAAAGGTCTATTCGCGAGACCGTGCCGACGTGTTCGAGGCCATGAAGAAAATTTGGGAGTCCGGCTTGAACCAGGAGGCGGAGTTCTCGATTCCTCGCCCTGTCTCCTACCTGCCGTCTTTGCGGCTGCTTCTGCAGGAGAAAGTCGAAGGCCCACTGGCGAAGCACCTGTTTCTCGACAGAGATCTAAGCCTGCGCGCTGACGCTGCCGAGCGGTGCGCCTTGTGGCTCACGAGGTTTCAGGCTCTGGCGCCGCAGTTGGGCAAAATCATGGACGTACAGAGAATTCTGAGGCATAGCGAACGCAGGGTGCGGTTCATCGTCGACACGGGCGTGCCCTTTGCGGTCAAGGCGCGCAAACTATTTCAGCTTCTGGCTGTCGCCCCGCCCACCCTGGAAAGGAACGCCATGTGCGCCGGGCACGGCGACTACAAGCACGAGCATCAGTTCCTTCTCCCGCAAGGGCGCACAGTAACGTTCGACTGGGACTGTTATGACATTGCCGACCCCTGTCGCGACGCCGCAATGTTTGTCATCTATCTCGAGCGCCTGGCCCTAAGCGAGCTTGGTTCCATCCGGGAATTACGCAGCGCCTCCCAAGCATTTCTGAAAACCTACCTGGCTGCCGGGCAGCCTGGCGTTGCGGCTCGCCTACCCTTCCATAAGGCTGCGCTCTACTTGCAGGAGGCGAAGCGCGATCTGGGAGAACAGCACCCCGGATGGCTCGGGAGAGCAGAAATCATGCTCGACCAGGGGTTGCAAGCATTTGAGTCATAGGAGGTGGGAGGCATGTTGGAAATCGTCTCGAACACAGTCAATTGCCCTGATTCCGCACTTTTTGCGTTTCTCGAAAAAGAGGAATTGTCCAGACATCTCAATCTGTTTTTCTTCGGCCAGAAGCAATTTGATTCCCCACTAGATGCTCGAATCCGGGTTCTGAAGTGGCACCAGAGAAACCGCTGCACCATGGAAATCACTTTGAAGACCGACGGTGTCTTTCACGAGCTGATCGGCAAGACTTACGCCCTGGACCGCCCCGACATTTACCGAACGATGGAAGCCCTGTGGCGAGAAGGCTTCGATCACCACGCGCCGAATTCCATTCCACAGCCTTTGATCTACATGCCTTCCCTTCGGCTTCTTCTCCAAGAAAAAATCGCCGGGACGTCCGTTCGAGAGATTTTCCTCGGGTGCGACCGGCACAGGCAGTTTGAAGCCGCAGAGCGGTCTGCGCGTTGGCTGGCGCACTTTCATAGTCTGGCTCCGCGTTTGACGCAAGTTTCTCCGGTCGAGAATCAGCTCACCAGACTGCAGCGCTGGACAGTCAGGCTCGTGGAACTGGGAGGAGCCGTGGCGGAGAAGTCGAAACAGCTCTTCGAGAAATTGCAGGCTGCGCATGGACAACTCCAGGAGGCAGAGCTCACTGCTGGCCACAACAGCTACAGCCCGGATCACGTCCTCCTGGTGGAGAGACGGACGACGGTTATTGACTGGGACAGTTACGACACGGGCGATCCGGCTCGCGACCTCGCGAGGTTCGTCGTAGCGACCCAGCGCCTGGCCCTCGGCCATCTTAGTTCCATCCGCGCGCTCGACTCGCTGGCCGATGCATTCCTGCGAGCGTACGTGGCGGAGAGGGGCGCGGGGGTGTTATCGCGACTTCCCTTCTACGAGGCCGGCACATGTTTGAAACTGGCCAAATACTGCGCGTTCAATCGCCAAGTTCCCGGGTGGGAGAAGAAGGTTGAGGCCATGCTAGATGAAGGGATTCGAGTTCTGGGGAATTGAGCACGGAGGGGCTGCCGCGGCTCGCTCGTGCCAGGTGTCCTCCCAAAGGCTTCGAAGCAGTCCCAGGCCCGACTGAAAACGACCCCGGACGCAACTGGAAACCAGATTTTCAAATCGCGCCGCGAGGTGCGCCGCGCGAACGTTGGAGCCGGGTAACTTCAAGAGTCCAAGTTCCCATGGTGGTTAGCGCTATGGCAGAAGAAACGATACAACAGGGTGAACGAAAACCTCGCATTTTTCACGCGCTGGGAACAGCTGTGCCCAGCGCTCCTGCCGCCGTCCCCGACGATCCCGCTCTGCCGGGTTTAGCGTTGCTCCATCGTCCGCAGCAGTTTTTGGCGGCATTCACTCCGCTATTGCGTAACCGCTTGGGAAGCCGCATCGAGTTGACAGACGGCCGCCTGTTCGTTCACCGCTACGTTCCCGGGAAGCGCTGCATAGTGAAAGTCGAAGCGACGATGCACACTGCGCCTGGGATGCCCGACGAGCCCCAATGTTTTTTTGTAAAGTTATACACCGGTGGCCACGGAGCACGTGTTTATAAGAATTGTCAGCAGCTCTGGCGTCTCGGCTTCTCGCAGGGGCGTTTCACCATCGCGGAGCCGCTGGCCTACCATCCGGCCTGGCAAGTCCTGATCCTGAGTTGTGAAGAAGGCCCGTCCGTGCGCGAAATCGTTCTGGCTGGGCAGGCCGCCCTTCGGGCAGTGGAAGGGACAGCCAAGTGGCTGCACCGGTTGCACACGTGTGGCTTCGAGGGTGGGCGTGAATACAGCCTCTCGCGCCACCTGCATATCCTCGGCGCTCAGCAGAGCAGGCTGGCCTCCGCACAGCGAGAGGCCGGCCGCATCTTTGGCGACATTTTGGACGGGATAAAGCATCGGATTCTGAAGCTCGAGCCTTTGAGGTTGGCCCCGACCCACCGCGATTTTTCTCCTGAACATGTCACCATGGAAGGCGACCGTTTCACCGGGTTGGATTTCGATGAGTTCTGCCAATATCATCCCCTGTTCGATGTAGCTCACTTTGTGGCCCATCTGCGATTTCTGGCCCTGACTTCGCTCGGCTCGATCAATGCCTTGGACGACCTCGCGACTCATTTTGAGGACTCCTATGCCTCGGAGTCTGCCGATTTCTCCGTCTCGCGGTTGCACCTGTTTGCCGCCATTGCTTACTTGAAACTCGCCTATGTGGAAGCGGCTGTGCGCCACAACAGAGACGGGAAGCAAGTAACGGACGCGCTGCTCGAGGAAGCTGGTCGCTTTGCGGAGTCGGAAAATTGAGAATGAAACAAGCGTACAAGGAAGCCTTCCTAAAAGCCCTAGACAAGGCCTATCCAGGTTGGTCTGGCGAGGCTCCTACGACAAAGTCTTCGGCTTCTGGAAGGACCGATAGAAATGTTACCGGCGCTGTGTCCGGTGGGCCAAAGCCGCCTAGGGGAACCGCGCACACAGGCCGCGAATCTCGGCAAACGCCGCACGCCCGGTCAGAACGGCACGCTTCGAGAGTAGGAGACGGACGAGAGATGCTAGGCCAGTCTAAATTGCAGAGCGGCGAAAAAGGAAGCGTTCGCTTCGTCCTGCCTCTTTTCCTTGCCCACTGGAGAAAGATCTTACTCGCGCTTCTGGCCATGGTTCTGGATGCCGGGCTGGCCGTCATGCGCCCTTGGCCTCTCAAGGTGGTGATTGACCGCGTGCTTTCCCATAAACCGAGCCGCGTGCCTCTAATCCACCAGTGGCTGGACAGCGCACCGTTCACGAGGACGCAAATCCTGTACGGTTCTTGCGCGACAGTACTCCTCATCGCGCTCGTCACCGGGCTAACCACTTACTGCTATACACGGCTTCTAGGCAATGTCGGCCAGCGCTTCGTCTTTGAGCTGCGGCGGGACCTGTTCGCGCACATGCAACGGCTGTCCCTGCGTTTTCACGACGCGCAAAAGACCGGCGACTTGACTAGCCGGTTGACCTCCGACATTCAGTCCATTCAGGACTTTATTGGCAGCGGCGTCATCGCTTTCGCCAGCAACACGCTGTTGCTGAGCGGCATGGCTGCGCTGATGTTCTGGCTGAACTGGAGGTTCGCGCTCGCTACGCTCTCGATCGCCCCGCTCATGTTCTGGATCGTTTATCGGAACAAGCGCCTGATCAAGCGCGCAACGCGCAAAGCGCGCGTCAGCACAGGACTGCTGGCTTCCCTGGCTCAGGAAACACTGGCCTCCATTCGCATCGTACAAGGGCTGGCGCAAGAGGATCAGATCGACGAACGCTTCCAAGCGCAAAGCGAAAGCAGCCTTCAGGCTTTCCTCGAGAGCGTGCGGTATCAGGCGCGCATCGCTCCGGTGGTGGATTTCTTGGGGGCCATAGGGCTGACCATGGTGATGTGGTACGGGGCCAAGAGCGTACTCGCCGGTCAGCTCACAACCGGGGACGTGGTTATTTTCTTTGCCTACGCAAATAACTTCTACAGTCCCATGAAGTCCATATCGCGTTCGACGAACACCTTCACCAAAGCCAGTGTGGGCGCCGAGCGAATCGTGGAGGTTTTGCAGCATGAGAGCGATGTCAGAGACCGCCGGCGTGCGCGGGCGGCGCCCCAATTCAAGGGCGCGATCGAGTTTCGGGGCGTGTCGTTTGAGTACGAGCCAGGCTCGCTGGTTCTCGCGCATGTCAACCTGAGCATCGCGCCGGGCCGGAAACTGGCCATTGTGGGGGGGACCGGAGAGGGGAAGAGCACGCTGGCGAGCTTGGTTCCGCGCTTCTACGACCCTAGCGCGGGCGCGGTGCTGATGGACGGAGAAGACATTCGGAATTATTCCCTTCAATCGCTCCGTGAACAGATTAGTTTGGTACTTCAGGACTCGTTACTTCTTAGCGGTACCATCCGGGACAACATCGCATTCGGCCGGACCGACGCAACTGACGAGGAAATCCGCGCCGCCGCCGCAACCGCAAACGCGGACGAATTCATTCGCCGGCTTCCGGCAGGCTACGAGACGCCCGTGGGAGAACGGGGAACCACTTTATCGGGAGGCCAGAAGCAGCGCATTGCCATCGCCCGCGCGGTGCTGCGCAACGCGCCCGTTTTGATTCTGGACGAACCCACAAGCGGTCTGGATGCCGTCGCCGAGCACACGGTCATCAACGCGCTGGAGCGCGCGGCGGCCGGACGCACCACACTCGTCATCGCTCACCGTCTCAGCACGGTACGTCTGGCCGATCGCATTATCGTCCTCCATCGGGGGCGCATCGTCGAGGAAGGCACCCACGAAGAGCTCCTGGCCCGCAAGGGTCGGTACGCTCATCTTCATCAACTTCAGGTTGCCCCTCGCGGGTCCACTGTCTTCACTACTTCCAACGAAAGTCGAGAACTACAATGAACCTAAGATACTTGTGCATGCTCATTCTCCTGGCAGCCGTATTTTCGATAGAAACGAGAGCTCAAGACGCAAAAACGGTGCGGGGAGTCGTCCATGACCCCGACAGCACCGCGGTGCCGGATGTCAATGTTGAGCTGACCGCCGCGACGGGGGGGCAGCCCCTCACCACGACAACCGACGACGAAGGTGCCTTTGCATTTAAAAATGTTCCGGCGGGCGAGTACGTTCTGCGAGTGAGCCTACCGGGCTTCAAAGAAGCGCGACTGCCCGTCACCGTGGGTGCGACACCTCCGCGGCCCATCCGGGTGAAATTGAAACTATCGACCGTTGCAGAAAACGTGACCGTAAGAGCTAGCAATCAACCAATTCTTCTCGCAGAAGAGAATCACAACGACGTTCAGTTCAATGAGCATATGACGATGAACGTGCCGACAAAGAATGGAGATCCGTTGGCTGTCCCCTCCCTGTTTCTTGCGCCCTCAGTATTCGGCAACGGCTCCAGCGGCCCGCAAATTGTCGTGGATGGAGTTGTGACCAGCTCTCTCGATTTGCCCTCGACGGGCGTGAAGAACGTGGCCGTAGACCAAAATCCCTATTCGGCCGAATTTGGCCGACCGGGCAAGGGGCGGCTGGAGGTCACGACCAAGCGCGGCGTCCACAGCCGCTACCGAGGCAATTTGCTCATGATATTCCGGAATTCCGCACTGGACGCAAAGAATGCTTTGGCTTCGGTTCGTCCTCTGCAACAGCGCGGAATAGGCGAGGCGGAATTCGACGGGCCGATTTCCAATAGCGCAACTTTCCTGCTGTCAGCGCGCTACCACGTGTTCAACGACAGTTCGGTTGTTTCCGCATTGACTCCCTTGGGGCCTCTGACAGAGAACGCCAGAGCTCCGGTGCACAGTTTGCACCTGTTTGGCCGAATTGACGAGCGACTGACTCCCTCTCAAAGGATATCTGTCTTGTACAAATTTCTGGACCGCACGCTCGATAATCAGGGGATCGGCGGTTTCAATCTGCCCGAACAGGGAACCAACATCTTCAACCACGAGAACGAAGTCAAAATTCTGCAAACCGCAACGCCCTCAGCCAGCATTTGGAACCAAGTGCGCTTGACCTACAAGGAGGAGCGGCAAAGCACCGCCAGTGCCAACAACCAGCCCGCGCTGCTTGTGCTCGGCGCCTTTAATTCCGGCGGTGCGCAGATTTCCAATCGTGTAACGGAACGGATGGCAGACATCGAAGACGTAGCTTCCGTCTTCCACGGCAAGCACGGTTTCCATTTTGGCGGCGGAATCCGACCTAGATTCTTTAACGCCGAGGACAGCTCGAATTTCGGCGGCGCGTTTACTTTTTCAAACTTGAGCGACTACGAGAACGGCATGCCTGCTCTCTTTACGATGAACACGGGCACCCCGACGGTGAGTTTCGATCAGCATGAGTTCTTCACGTTCTTTCAAGACGACATCCGCGTGCGGCCTTGGTTTAGCGTCATGCTCGGGCTGCGCCATCAGTTCCAATCGAACGTTTCCCACTACCAGGACTTCGCTCCGCGGCTCGCCTTCGCCTATGCTCCGCGAAGAGGACAAACCGTCGTGCGGGGGGGCTTCGGCATTTTCTACGAACGCCAGCCCGTGAGCATGGAGCAACAAAGCCTTCTCTATGGCGGGTCCGCGATCCGCCAAATCGTCATCTCTAGTCCCAGCTATCCGAACCCATTCCTTGGAGTAACACCTGCGCAGGCCACGCCCAGCATCGTGACCATGGACTCTGGCATCCGCCTTCCTTATCTGCTGCAGGGAAGCCTGGCGGTTGAGCGAAGGTTGGGGCACGGACAGAATTTCCTAACGTTGGAATTAATGACCGTGCGTGGCGTGGCACTATACCGCACACGAGACGTCAACGCTCCCCTTCCGGGAACCATGATTCTTCCGGATCCCAACTTCATCAACATTAATCAATTCGAGTCTACGGCAACGTCACGAAGTTATAGCGCTGCCATAACCTACAAAGGTCATCTCCGAAAAGCGGACATCGTGGCCCAGTACACCCTGTCGCGGAGTTTGGACAGCGGCAGCAGCATGTTTTCTCTCCCTGCTAATAACTACGACTTGCAGGGCGAATGGGGCCGCTCGGATTACGACCGCAGGCATCGCCTCAACCTTGTGCTCTTATACAGTCTGCCTGCGGGCTTCCGTGCGGCGGGTATCCTCAACGTGTGGTCCGGTCGCCCGTACAACATTACTACTGGAATAGATTCCAATGGGGATAACGTCTTTAATGATCGGCCGCTCGGGCTTTGGCGCAATGCCGGCCGGGGTCCCGGCTACACGGACGTCGACTTCCGGCTGGCGCGGCGCTGGCGTCTGGCGCACCGAGAGCACCCGCCCTCAATCGAGTTCGCAGTGGATGCTTTCAACGTCTTGAACCACGTCAATTTTGAGAATTACGTTGGCACCTTGACGTCACCGTTCTTCGGACGGGCCAATGTAGCCGATTCCGCGCGACAGCTCCAGCTGAGCCTGCGATTTATCTTCTGAGACTCTCCGTCAGGTTAGGGACCTGTACTAGAGGGCAGGCAGGGGGAGGGCCATTTTCTGGCCGCCTGGCCAGTTGGCGGTTTACCGTCGGTGATCTAACCTGTTCGCGGCAATCCAGCCTAGTAATTGACGAGCCAGCGTGGGTGGTTCGTTGAGGTTCGTTCCCGGTCAATTGCCCTTTCTGGTTCCAAGAAGCCGCGCGCCGGGGAACACATTCTGAAAGAGAGATGTGATCATGAACCGTTTGGGCGCGGTTTTGTGTGTGCTGCTTTTCGCAATCGGGATTGTGAGTGCTGGATGCGGAGGATATGTCTCCGCAACGAACCCTGGAGCTCCACTAGCACCTTCCATCACCATCGAGCCGGTCAGCCAGACAGTGACGACCGGGCAGACGGCCACGTTCACTGTGGTAGCGGCGGGCACTGCACCGTTGAGCTACCAGTGGAGGAAGAGTGGGACGGCCATCAGCGGGGCGACCGCATCGACCTACACCACGCCAGCGACGACCTCAGCGGATAACGGCTCGCAGTTCACCGTGGTGGTCAGCAACACCGCGGGCAGCGTGACCAGCAACGCAGCCACGCTCACGGTCAGTGCCGCTGCAGTGGCGCCTTCGATCACTACACAGCCGGCCAGCCAGACAGTGACGGTAGGGCAGACGGCCACGTTCACCGTGGTAGCGGCGGGCACCGCACCGTTGAGCTACCAGTGGAGGAAAGGTGGCACGGCCATTCTGGGAGCGGCGTCATCGAGCTATACCACGCCAGCGACGACCTCAGCAGATAACGGCTCGCAGTTCACCGTGGTGGTCAGCAACGTAGCGGGCAGCGCGACCAGCAATGCGGCCACGCTCACGGTGAATCCGGCACCGTCCCTGCAGATCACGACCACTAGCTTGCCCAGCGGCCAAGTGCAGACCCCCTACAGCGCCAGTTTGCAGGCCACCGGCGGGACCCCACCCTACACTTGGTCGGTTATTAGTGGCCAGCTCCCTAATGGACTGAGCTTGTTATCTTCGAACGGAACGATCTCGGGGACCCCAACGCTCTCCGGTACATCCACCTTTACCATCCAAGTGAACGACAACGCCGGGGGCTCAGCCTCTGCTGGGCTTACGATCAACATTGGCACGACGCTTATGCCCAGCTTCGGGCACGTCGCGATCGTCGTCTTGGAGAACACCAACTACGCTAGCATGGTTGGCAGCGCGTCCATGCCGTACTTCAATAGCCTGATCAATCAATACGGCCTTGCAACGCAGTACTACGCGAACACGCACCCCTCGATCGGCAACTACTTTATGATGACGACCGGACAAGTCCTAACGAATGATGACAGCCAGACGCCGTCGAGCTTCCCCGTTTCGGGCGACAACGTCGTGCGCGAGCTTCTCGCCGCTGGAAAGACATGGAAGTCCTACGCGGAGGATCTGCCCTCCGTCGGTTACACCGGCGGCAATACAGGCAACTACGCAGTCCGTCACAATCCCCTGGCCTACATGACCGACGTGCAAAACAGCTCGGCACAAAAACAAAACCTTGTCCCCTTCACTCAATTCGTGTCCGATCTAGCCGGCGGCAATCTACCCAACTATTCGTTTATCGTCCCAAACCTCTGCAACGATGGGCACAACTGCCCCCTCACCACAGTTGACCCCTGGCTGCAGACTAACATTGACCCGCTGATTAAGAACCCTACGTTCCAAACGGATGGACTACTTATCATCGTATGCGACGAATCAGAAAACGATAACACAAACGGCGGAGGCCGTATCCCTGCGATTATCATCAGTCCGGCGTTTTCTCGCGCTGGTTATCAATCCACCACGCTCTACCAGCATCAGAGTGTCCTTCGCCTGATGCTCGAAGGCTTGGGTGTCAAGACACTCCCCGGGGCCGCCGCCACTGCGCCGGCGATGTGGGAGTTCTTCTAGGAGCCTGTCTGAAAATGGACTTCTTAAAAACTGATCCTTCGCGCGAAGCCCCCATATAGGGCTATGCGGTACAGTGCGCGTGCGCTAACGATGGGACTGCTCGTTATCGGCCTCTGGCCGCAAGGAAACGGCTCCGGAGTCCCAATGACGAAAACGTAGATCAGCCACGGCGATTGCGTCCCAAGACCCTCTCGTCTAGCGCTCGCCAATTTCCCCTCCTTGCATCAAAATAAGATCTGCCGTTGGGGAGGACTACCCACCCGCTCTTACCGCGCCCTTCCTGCTCGGCTTTTCAACTCTCACGCTCGAAAGGATCGATTCCGATGAAACGCCTGCTCCTGCTTAGCTTCGTACTGTTTCTCTTCGCGCTTCCGTCACACGCCCAGTCCGTCGACGCCTCCGTCAGTTACTCCTATTTCCGCCTGGGCGGTTCCGGAGGCATCAACCAGAACGGCATTAGCGGCTCTGTCGCCTATAACCCCAACCGCTGGCTCGGTGCCGTCGGTGACTTCGGCGGCTACCACGCCTCTCCGGGCGGCATTTCCCTCAACACCTACACCTACCTCGTCGGCCCCCGTCTGTCTTTGCGCAACCCCACCAAGGTCACTCCCTTTGCGCAAGTCCTGCTTGGCGGGTCGCGTTTGACGGCTGCTTCCGGCGGCGGCTCGTCGAACCAGTTTGCCTATAGTTTCGGCGGCGGCGTGGATATCGGTCTTCTTCCTCACCTCGCTTTGCGCCCTCAATTGGACTATGTCGGCCTGCGCAATTCCGTCCAGACCGCCAATTGTGCGCGAGCCTCGCTCGGCTTCGTCGTCCATTTCTGACGCCATCGCGGACCGTCGTTACAGGGCCGGTTGGGCCCACTGTTTCGGCCTCGCTCGGGTCGCTCCACGGAAATAAACTCGATGTCTCAATTCTCTCCCCGCTTTTCCGGCAGTTGGACTGCACTGGGCGCGGGCCGGGCGGGGCGCGACGAGTAGAACTCTCCCCTAGCGGCAGTTTACTGCGAGTTCGGTCAACAGATTTCTAAGAACTCCTTTTTGTGTAGTTTAAGTCGTCCGGTTGGTATTACCTACGGTGGGTAATCTGCAGCTCGTCCAGCTTCAGC
>Ga0066700_10000996_pt1 | contig 11291 bp, 7 predicted proteins | sample GraSoiAngelo_149_FD_66460 | JGI IMG/M metagenome (GOLD analysis project Ga0066700, IMG submission 66460) | Grasslands soil microbial communities from the Angelo Coastal Reserve, California, USA - 14_1009_09_30cm | ecosystem: Environmental > Terrestrial > Soil > Grasslands | place: USA...
CGCTGACAAGAAAACTCCGCGACGAAGGCTCGGTCCGGCGCACCATCCTGGCATCGTCATGAGGCAGAATTCCACTTCTCGCAACAACGAGGTGGAATTCCAGGCAATAAGAGCACTCATAGACGACGCAAAGCTGGCTGAGCGGGAGGGTCGCTGGGGGGATGCAGCCGCCCGCTATGAGGGATTGGTAAGGAACCCCTTTGCCGGCGACGAGGATCGCCTCTCGGCGCTGCGCTGGCTTGGTCGAGTGTACCTGGAACAAGGGAATCGCGGCGCTGCGATGGATGTCCTCGAAGCAGCGGTAGCCGCCGCGACACAGGCTGGCTCTCCATCAGCAATCGCCCAGGCCCTTAACGTCGTTGCCATTGTTCATCAAACCGGCGGAGATCTCGATCTCGCCGAGTCGATGTACACTGAGGCCCGGGTCACGGCGCAGTCGATCCGGGACGCTGAAGCGCTGGCGATGATCGACCAGAACCTGGGCACTGTTGCCAGCATTCGCGGCGACGTTCGCCGCGCACTCGAGGCATTCCATCTCAGTCTCGACGGTTACAGAACTCTGGGCATGAAGGATCAGGCGGCGCAGGTCCTCAACAACATTGGTCTTGCCTACAGCGATCTGGGCGAGCTCGATCGAGCTGCCGCAGCTTATGCCGAGGCCGAGCAGGCTTTCGGCGAAGAGCAGGATCGCACCAACAAGCTCAACGTCGCGCTCAATCAGGTGCAGTTGTGCATCGCGACCGAGCGATTTGAGGAAGCCGAGATGCGTGTCGAGCCGCTTCTCGCGTTAACCGGTGACATCGCTCCCTCCTGGCGCGGCGAAGTTTTCCGACACGTCGGCGTCATCGCCAGAGAGCGCGGCGATTACATGCGGGCCGCCGAGTACCTGGGGCGCGCCTGCGAGTGCGCCAACGAAGCCGAGGACCTGCTACTCAAGGCGGATGTGACGGAGCAGCTCGCAGAGCTGTACTGGACGCAAAAACGCCACCGCGACATGCTGGCGAACCTAAATCAATCACACGCGCTCTATTCGCGTCTCAAGGCACAACACCGCGTGGCACAAGTCGAGCGGCGCAATGCTGCCCTCGAAGCACGCTTCCTGGAGATGGCACACCACTGGGGCGATTCCATCGAGAGCAAGGACCACTACACCCAGGGGCACTGCCAGCGAGTTGCGTTCTTTGCCTGCGTTCTCGCCGACAGCACGGGCATGGATTCGAAGTCACTCTTCTGGTTCAGGCTCGGCGCGCTGCTGCACGACATCGGCAAGATCATCGTGCCAACCGAGGTCCTGAACAAAGCCGGAAATCTCTCCGAGGAAGAGTGGGCGATAATGAAACGCCACCCCGAGGCGGGGTTGGAGCTGGTGGCGGACATCGACTTCCCCGGTGACGTGCGCGCCATCATTCGCAACCACCACGAGCGCTGGGACGGACAGGGGTATCCTGACGGCCTCGCCGGCGAAGAGATTCCCTTCGCCGCGCGCGTTCTGTGCGTTGCCGATGTTTACGATGCGCTGACGACGGCGCGCTCGTATCGCGATAGTTTGTCGCACACCCGGGCAGCGCAGGTGATGCGTTCGTCCACGGGCCAGTTTGATCCGCAGCTGCTGGACACATTTCTCGATTGGGCAGCAGGTGCCAACGTTTCGGTCCACCACACGCCGCAAGGCCTCGCGGCTTTTTCGATGGGAAATACTGGATGACGCCGCGAAGGCGGATTTACTCGATCACGCTCTCGATGATTTTCCTTCTCAGCGCGTGTTCGAGCGATAGACGTGTGGGCGGGGCCATCGTTATGTCTTCGGCTGCTGACGCCGACGTTCTTTTCCCGCCGTTGACGATTACGATCATTGGCAAGCAGGTCGGCGACCAGATTTTCGACAACCTGGCGGACATTGGAGCGGCACTCAACACGGTCGGCGACGCCGGATTCAGTCCCCGACTCGCCGATCGCTGGCGGTGGGCTCCGGATTCGTCGTACGTCGCGTTCCATATCAATCCGACCGCTAAGTGGCACGACGGAGCTCCGGTAGGCGGAAACGACGTGCGCTTTACGTTTCGCCTGCTCAAAGACACGACTTTGGCGTCGCCCGCCGCGGCGAATCTCGACAACGTCGATTCCGTTACGGTTCCGGATTCACTGACAGCGGTCGTCTGGTTTCACCAACGCACGCCGGACTCATTCTACAAAGTGGCGACACCGGTCGTAATTCTTCCAGAGCATCTATTAGCTAAAATCGCTCCCGCGTCGCTCCACGAAAGTGCCTTTGCGCGGGCTCCCATTGGCAGCGGGCGATTCAGGTTCGCCGAATGGCAACGCGGCGCGAGAATCGTTCTCCAGGCCGACACCGTCAACTATCGAGGCAGGCCGAAAGCTGATCGAGCGATCTGGCTAATCGCCTCCGATTACACCGCGGCCTCACTTCGCTTTCTGAACGGCACCGCGGATTTTCTAGACGTCGTCCGACCAGAGCTGATTCCGCAAGTGAAAGCGAAGGGCTTGAACGTCATCGTTTCACCGGGCAGTCTCGATTACGGCTACGTTGCGTTCAACTTGCGGAACGCTGCGAACACGGGTTCGAATCCGGTCTTCGGCGATCGCGAAACGCGGCGTGCCCTCGTGATGGCAGTCGACAAATCAGCCATCGTGCGCAGTGTGTTCGACACCCTCGGGTTCGTCTCTCACGGACCGGCGACACGGATTATGGCGACTTCTGATACGACCCTCGGCATCCCCTATGACCCGGTGGCGGCAGCCCGCACGCTCGAGTCGCTCGGCTGGAAGCGAGGCGCTGATGGATTCCGCGTCCGCGGGAAAACCCCACTCGCATTCGCATTGATGGTCCCGACCTCGAGTGCGACTCGCATGAAGATAGCAGTGCTGCTCCAGGAGCAGTGGCGAAGGGTGGGTGTCAACGTCCGCCTCGATGCAATCGAGCTGAACACATTCGGTGGGCGGATGGAAGATCGCAAGTTCGATGCATTGCTAAACGCCTGGCACATAGAGCCGACGCCGTCCTCGGTGCACGAGGAATGGGCGAGCTCCGAGATCAAGAAGGGCGGCTACAACGAGACGTCATATCAGAGCCCCGCATTCGATGCGGTGATCGACAGCGCGGTCAGGGAAATGAATCCTTCCCGCAGCGCCAGTCTCTACCGCCGAGCGTACAGGACTCTGATCGACGACGCGCCGGCGATGTGGATTTACGAGCCGCGGAACGTCGAGGGCGCCTCGAAACGCATTCGCCCGGTCGGAATTCGCCCCGACGCGTGGTGGGCCGATCTCGCGGAATGGACGGTCGTCGCCGGCAGTAGATAGACCCCTGCTATGCCAGTTGCAACCGCGATGAGGTGGTGCGTCTCCGCAACGCTAATGCATCAAAGTGTTGCGGATAAGGTGCGCCGGGTGGTGACCCCTGTAACGTAAGTGTCTACAGCAAACCAAATTCGCGCGGGCACGGCGTATGCTTTCGCGGGGCTCGCGATCTAAGGTCTTTCCCCGAAGTCTCAGGTCTCTTTCCGAGGCGGTTCACGATGTCGGGTAGCCGTTGGTTCCGGTACCTCGCGGCTGTGAGCGCCGTTGCCTGTCTTGCTTGCGGCGACTACACCGGTTCCACCAGCCCGCAGGAGAAGAAGATCGCGCCGACCACACCGGTCCGTGGCTCATTCTCGCGCTACATACTGATCTCGGGGGTGTGGACGTGCGTCGAGGAATGTGATGACAGTGGCGATCCTCAAGTAGAAGGCCTCCCGTCCAAACCCGACAGTCTGCCGATAGAAGCTCTTCCGCTTGACAGCATTCCCGCGGACAGCACTCCTCCGCCGGTAAACGCTCCCTAAGGGGAGTTTAAAGAAAAGGCCCTACTGGTACTTCAGTAGGGCCTTTTTTCTTTCGTTGTGCGTTATTTCTTGTCGTCTACTATCTCGTAATCAGCCTCGACGACATCATCGGGCTTTGCCGCACCGGCTTCTCCGCCGGGCTTCGATCCAGCGGGCTGGCCAGTTTCTGGCTGCGCACCCGCTTGTGCCTGCTGCTGGTAGAACGCCTGGCCCGCCTCGCTGAACACCTTCGTCAGCTCCTCCTGGGCCGCGCGGATTTCGTTCATGTCGTCGCCGCGGAGCGCCTTGCGTGCACGCTCGATCGCGGAGTCGATCTTTGCCTTCGTGTCGGCTGAGACCTTGTCACCCCACTCCTTCACGTTCTTCTCGACCTCGTAAGTCATCGAGTCGAGACGGTTGCGTGCATCGATCGCCTCGCGCGCCTTCTTGTCCTCGGCCGCGTTCTTCTCCGCGTCCTTGACCATGCGATCGATCTCGGCGTCGGAGAGTCCGCTCGAGGCCTCGATGCGAATCTTCTGCTCCTTGCCCGTGGCCTTGTCTTTCGCGGTCACGTGCAGGATTCCGTTGGCGTCGATATCGAACGTCACCTCGATCTGCGGCAGTCCACGCGGTGCCGGCGGAATGCCGGTGAGCTGGAACTTGCCGATCGTCTTGTTGTACGTCGCCAGCTCGCGCTCACCCTGAAGAACGTGGATCTCCACTGTCGTCTGATTGTCATCAGCCGTCGAGAAGGTCTCGCTCTTCTTGGTCGGGATCGTCGTGTTGCGCGGGATGAGTACAGTGGTGACTCCACCCAGCGTCTCGATTCCGAGCGACAGCGGTGTGACGTCGAGCAGGAGAACGTCCTTCTGCTCTCCGGTTAGAACCGCGCCCTGAACCGCAGCACCGATCGCCACCACTTCGTCGGGGTTCACGCCCTTGTTGGGCTCCTTGCTGAAGAACTTCCTGACGATGTCCTGTATCTTCGGAATACGAGTCGAGCCACCGACGAGTAGAACTTCGTCGATCTCGTTGGGCTTGATCCCCGCGTCCTTGAGCGCCTGCTCCATCGGTGGGATGGTGCGCTGAATCAGGTCGTCGACGAGCTGCTCGAACTTTGCTCTGGTGAGCGAATAGTTGAGATGCTTGGGCCCGCTCTGATCGGCGGTGATGAACGGAAGGTTGATGTCCGTAGTCTGCGTGGTGGACAATTCCATCTTCGCCTTCTCGCCCGCTTCCTTGAGGCGCTGAAGCGCCATCGGATCCTTGGAGAGATCGATAGCCTGGTCGCGCTTGAATTCCGTCACGAGCCAGTCGATGACGCGCTGGTCGAAATCGTCACCGCCTAAGTGGGTGTCGCCATTGGTCGACTTCACCTCGAACTGGCGCGAGCCTTCCACGTCGTACAGCTCGAGAACCGAAATGTCGTAGGTGCCGCCGCCAAGGTCGAACACGGCAACCTTCTCATCCTTCTTCTTGTCGAGGCCGTACGCGAGGGCCGCAGCGGTGGGCTCGTTGATGATGCGCAGCACATCGAGACCCGCGATCTTGCCGGCGTCCTTGGTCGCCTGCCGTTGCGAGTCATTGAAGTACGCGGGGACGGTGATGACTGCCTTCTCGACCTTATAGCCGAGGTAGTCCTCAGCGGTCTGTTTCATCTTCTGAAGGATCATCGCCGAGATCTCTGGCGGCGAATAGCGCTTGCCCTGGACTTCGACCATCGCGACGTCGTTGGGTCCCGCCACGACTTTGTAAGGGACGCGCTTAATCTCGTCAGGCACTTCGGACATCTTGCGTCCCATGAAGCGTTTGATCGAGAAGACTGTGTTCTGCGGGTTTGTTACTGCCTGTCTTTTTGCGATCTGACCAACGAGCCGCTCGCCGTCCTTGGTGAAGCCGACGACCGAGGGCGTGGTCCGACCACCTTCGGCGTTGGGGATGACGACCGGATCGCCCCCCTCCATCACTGCCACGACCGAGTTGGTGGTACCCAGATCGATTCCGATTACTTTATCTGCCATTCTTGATTCTCCTGGCGCGGAGCCGGGTGGCTCCTGCATTCCTGAGTTGGTGTCCGGCGCCTAACCGCGCCAGCGGGCATCCAGAGGCAAGTGCAGGGCCGCGTTTTTCTGCCATATCGGCGTACTGTGAGGGGCTATTGTCCGGATCGTCTGCCAACCGAGTCCCTTTGACCGAACCAAATCAGCTGCAACAATGATCCCACTAAGCGACGAACTCCCGACTGTGCGCACGCCGTGGATGACCTATGCCATCCTGAGCGCGATGCTTCTGGTCTGGATTTTCGTCCAGGGTGCCGGATTCGATCAGCAGGCGCTGGCCGCCAGTGTCTGCAACCTCGGTATGGTCCCCGGCGAGATCACGCACATGGCGCCGATCGGGGAAGCCGTGCCGCTAGGGCGGGGAATGTCGTGCGCCGTCGACAACGATCCGATCAATATTCTCACTCCGCTCATCTCGATGTTCCTCCACGGCGGTTGGGGGCACATCCTCGGCAACGCGCTCTTCTTCTGGGTGTTCGGAAACAACATCGAAGACAGCCTCGGACACTTCCGCTTTCTCGTGTTCTATCTCGTATGCGGGCTGGCGGCGGCCGCGGCGCACATCATCGCTCAACCGGCGTCTCCACTGCCGACTGTTGGCGCGTCGGGAGCCATTTCAGGAATCCTCGGCGCTTATCTCGTGCTTTATCCGAGGGTGCGAGTGAGGATGCTTTTCTTCTTCATCATCTTTTTCAAGGTGATTCCGATTCCGGCGTGGCTGGTGTTGATATGGTGGTTCTTCTGGCAGTTGGTTGCAGCGCTACCAGAAATGAAGAACGGCGCCGATCTAACTGGTGGAGTAGCGGTGTGGGCGCACTTGGGCGGATTTGTTACAGGAGTCCTACTGGTGAAATTCTTCGAGAACCGCAGCTTAGTGGTTCGGCGCACATCGGGCGTATAGCACCTTACCGAAGAGTTCCCAAAGAATGTCAGATCCAGGTCTTTTTCTGAATCGCGAGCTGAGTTGGCTCGAGTTCAACACAAGGGTGTTGCACGAGGCGATCGACGACAGAAATCCGCTGCTCGAGCGGCTCAAGTTCCTCTCGATCTTCAACACCAATCTCGACGAGTTCTACATGGTGCGGGTGGCGGGCCTGCGCCGACAGGTCGCCGCGGGCGTGCACGTCGTCTCTCCCGATGGAATGTCACCCGTGGAGACGCTGGCCGCGATCAGCGCCCGAGTCAACGAGCTGATGCGGACGCAGCGGATGTTGCTTTACGACACTCTGCTGCCCGCGCTCGGCAAGCACGGTGTTAAACTGGTCAGCATCGACGACCTGACGTCGACCGAATGGCAGACGGTCGATGAATTCTTCGAGGCGCAGGTCTTTCCCGTGCTGACGCCGCTGGCGGTGGATCCAGGGCATCCTTTCCCCTACATCTCGAATCTCTCGCTCTCACTCGCCGTCCAGATCCACGACCCTGCCACGAAGGCGGTGAGATTCGCGAGAGTGAAAGTTCCGAAGAGTCTTCCGCGTTGGATCCCCTTTGGCAGGGGCAACGCCTTCATTCCACTCGAGCAGGTAATCGGAGCGAACCTCGGTGCGCTGTTTCCGGGAATGGACATTCAAGGCTTCAATACATTCCGCGTCACCAGGTACTCAGACCTCGAGCTCACCCACTCCGAAGACGACGACAATCTGCTGCAGTTGATCGAAGAGCAGGTCTTTCAGAGGCGGTTCGCCGAAGTCGTCCGCATCGAGGTAGAGAGCGGGATGCCGGAGTCGCTGCGCGAGCTGCTGATGGAGGAGCTGCGCGAGGACCAGCCGGCGGAAATACGCGCGTTCGCCGATCCCGAGCTGGTCGAGACGGGGCCGCTCCTCGACCTCGGCGACCTGATGGCCCTGGCGTCACTGGAAGTCGCTGAGCTGCGCGATCCGCCCTTCGTGCCGGTAACGCCCCCCGAGCTGAAGGATACCACGCGCAGCATTTTCGATGTGTTGAAAGAGAAGGACCTGCTCGTGCATCACCCGTTCGACTCATTCAACGCATCCGTCGAGCAGTTTCTGATCAGCGCCGCCACTGACGAGAACGTGCTGGCGATCAAGATGACGCTGTACCGAACGTCGGGCGACACGGGCGTCGTCAGAGCGCTCACTGAAGCTGCACAGCGTGGAAAGCAAGTCGCAGTGCTGATCGAGCTGCAGGCCCGCTTCGACGAGTCGAACAACATCACATGGGCGCGTACACTCGAAGACTACGGAGTGCACGTCGCATATGGTTTGCCGGCCGTTAAAACGCACGCCAAAACGACGCTGGTCGTGCGGCGCGAGGCCGACGGCATCAAACGCTACGCGCACATCAGTACCGGCAACTACAACTCGAAGACGGCGCGTGTCTACACGGATATTGGGCTTTTCACCAGCAGTCCTTCCATCGGTGCGGACCTCACCGATCTATTCAATGCCCTGACTGGATTTTCGCGGCAGCGACTCTATCGCAAGCTCCTCGTTGCGCCGGCCAACATGCGCTTTCGGTTCATAGAGATGATCGAACGGGAAGCGGCGAATGCACGCCAGGGAAAGCACGCGCGGATCATCGCCAAGATGAATGCGCTGGTCGACGGGGAGACAATCGAAGCCCTTTACGCCGCGTCGCAGGCAGGCGTGGAAATCGACCTGATCGTGCGCGGCATCTGCTGTCTCCGTCCGGGTATCAGCGGCGTGAGCGACCGCATCAGAGTCGTCAGCATCGTCGGCCGGTTCCTCGAGCACTCCCGGTTGTTTTACTTCGCGAACGGTGGCGACGACCAGTTCTACTTCGGGTCCGCGGATTGGATGCCACGGAATTTCGATCGCCGGGTGGAAGCGGTTGCTCCCGTTGACGATGTAACGCTCCATCCGCGACTGCACTCACTTCTAGCCGTTTGCCTCTCTGACAACCGCCAAGCGTGGGATCTTGCGGCCGACGGAACGTACGCTCAGCGCAGCCCCAACGGGGAGCCGGTGAGAGCGACACATCAACTTCTGCTGGCCGACTCGTGGGGAATTGTCAAGCCCGCTGAGCCAAGAACCGAGCCCGCCCCGAGTGTGGCTCGAATGTCGGGTCCCGGATAGATTCCTCGGCCAAGAGACTCGAACCGTCGATTCGAGTCGCCGGGACTCTTACGGAGATCGGACTTTGCGGATCCTGCCTCGCGACGAAAAGTTCTACGACCTGTTCACCGAACTGGCGATAAGGTTGACGGCTTCCGCGGATCTTCTCCACGAATTGTTTCAGTCCCCGGGCGAGCTAGCTTCGAAGGTGACGACGATCAAGGGTCTCGAACACGAAGCGGACAACCTTACGCACGACATCATCGATCGGATCGACCGCACTTTCGTCACGCCCTTCGACCGCGAAGACATTCATGCTCTCGCGTCTGAACTCGATGACGTGATCGATCTGATCGACGGCGCAGCGCGGCGCGCACAGATCTTCCGCCTTCAGCGCACGCGTCCCGCCGCGGTCGTGCTCGCTGAGGTGCTGGCGCGGGCGGCGAAGACGGTGGAGGAAGGCGTCCGGGACATGAAGAGTGCCAAGCACGTCTACGCGATCAGCGAAAGGCTAAAGACGTTGGAGGAGGAAGGGGACGCCGTTTATCACGAAGCAATGGGCGCGCTCTTCGCGGAGGGTGGGGATGCCCTGGATGTCATCAAATGGAAGGATCTCTACGACAAGGTCGAAGATGCGCTCGACCGGTGTGAGGACGTCGGCAACGTGCTGCAGAGCATCGCCCTGAAGAACGCGTAGTGGTCTACTACGTCAGCGCGATCGTCCTGGTCGCTTTCATTTTCGATTTCATCAACGGCTTTCACGATTCAGCGAACTCGATCGCCACTATCGTCGGCACCCGCGTCCTGAGTCCGTTCGCGGCTGTAGTATGGGCAGGGTTCTTCAACTTCACCGCAGCCTTTACCGCCGGGGAGCTGGTCGCCAAAGCAATCCAGAAGGGAATCATTCGGACCGATATAGTCACTCCGAATCTGATTCTGGCCGGACTACTCGGCGCCATCAGCTGGAATCTGATCACCTGGTTTTACGGAATTCCGTCGAGCTCGTCCCACGCGCTGATCGGCGGATACGCGGGAGCCGGTGTAGCGAAGGCGGGCTGGAGTGCAATCACCTGGGGCGAGAAGTGGATCCAGACGCTGTCGTTCATCGTCATCTCGCCGCTCGTCGGAATGTTCGCCGGCTTCGTGCTGATGGTTGCAGTCTACTGGCTCTTTCAGAAAATGGCGCCGGCACGCGTCGATCGATTCTTTCGCAGCGCTCAGTTACTCAGCTCGGCGCTCCTCTCCCATGCGCATGGCGCCAACGACGCGCAGAAGACTATGGGGATCATCGTCGGGTTGCTGGTGTCGGTGAAGCCGCTCATGGCGGCAGAGACGGGATTCTTTCACCATCTCTACGTGCCCGATGAGGGAATCCCCCTCTGGGTCAAGATGGGCGCCTATACCGCGATCTCACTGGGCACGCTTTTCGGCGGCTGGCGAATAGTCCACACGATGGGCTCCCGCATCACGCGTCTGCGCCCCATCAGCGGATTTGCCGCTGAGACGGGCGGAGCGATTAGCATCAGTCTGGCGACTCACTATGGAATTCCGGTGAGCACGACGCACACGATCGCCGGCTCCATCATGGGCGCCGGCGCGACATATCGCTTCTCGGCAGTACGCTGGGGAATCGCGCGCGGGATCGTGTGGGCCTGGATAATCACGATCCCCGCATCAGCAACGATGGCAGCCATCAGCTATTGGGTACTGTCTCGAGCCGGGCTTCGTTGATGTGCTCTTCCTCGCGGTGGTGCTTGATCTGCTTTCCTTCAGCGAGGTAGACAGCATCTTCGCCGATGTTCGTCGCCAGATCGGCGATCCGTTCGAGGTTCCTCCCGACAAGTAGCAGCTCGAGCGACGGCGTGATGGTCTTCGCGTCGGCCATCATGTGCGTGAGGAGCACGCGGAACACTGAATCGTGCAGCGAATCGACGACATCGTCGTCCTTGCACACCTGCCGTCCCAGTGCTCCGTCGGCGCGAATGAATGCGTCGAGTGAATCGCCGAGCATCTTGCGAGCCCGACGCGCCATGACCTCTATTTCCGGAATGCGGATGTTGACCTTCGGCTTGTCGGCCAATCGCAGCGCGGATTCAGCAATGTTGACGGCGTGGTCGCCAACGCGCTCGAGGTCGTTTGAGACCTTGATCGCGCCAATGATGAAGCGGAGGTCGCGAGCCATCGGCTGCTGAAGGGCGAGCAGCTCTACTGCCGCTTGCTCGACTTCCATCTCCAGCCGGTTCAGCTCGACGTCGCCATCGATTACGAGCTTCGCCTTCTCGCGGTCGCGGTTCATCAGTGCTTCGACGGCGAGATCGGTACGCTCCTCGGCCTTCGACGACATTCCGAGCAGCGTTTCCTTGAGCGAAGAAAGC
>Ga0066700_10000997_pt1 | contig 11290 bp, 12 predicted proteins | sample GraSoiAngelo_149_FD_66460 | JGI IMG/M metagenome (GOLD analysis project Ga0066700, IMG submission 66460) | Grasslands soil microbial communities from the Angelo Coastal Reserve, California, USA - 14_1009_09_30cm | ecosystem: Environmental > Terrestrial > Soil > Grasslands | place: USA...
TGACTGAAGGACCAGGGTGTATTCGTTGCGATCGGTGCTGTCCGCGACAGACCCGTCGCTATACGTCGTCCGCCAGGTCTCGTTCGTGACGGCGTGGGCGGTCGTGCCACTCACCGTCGCGTCGACCCAGTCGAGGCCCACGAGCGCGATCGACTGGACGCCGCTCTGCTGCAGGCTCTGGTTGGTCTGTACGAGCTCCTGGTAGTACGAGTCCGTCGCGGTGGCCCGCATCACGGTCGGGTCGTTCCGGGTGTAAGCCTGCGCCTGCGCCTGATTCGCGCGCGTGACGACATCCTTCACCGCGGCGACGGCTGCGGTGTCGGTCGAGCTCGTGTTCGTCTGCGTCGCGGGCGCGGCTTGATCGACGTAGCTCCTCGCCGTCGAGACGAGGGCGCTGAGGTCGACGCGCCCGCTGAACGCGGCGAGCGCAAAGGCCAGAAGACCGAGGGCGATGAGCCGCCCCGCTGGTATGCCGCCGCTCCTTCGAACCGGGGGCGGCGACGCGATCGGGGTCATCGGCGCGGTGGCGGTCGGATCGCCTTCGAACATGCCTATAGCCTCTCTCGCGCGCCTAAGCCCGGACTAAGAGAGAGGTCAGACGACTCTAGGAAATTGGTCCCAGCCCTAAGACTGGGCGGGCTTCGGCGCCTGTATCGAGCGCACGCCGAGAGCCAGCAGCACGCCGATAGCCGTGATCACGAGCCAGGCGGGCAAGAGCCAATCCGGATACGCCAGGCCGAGCAGCCGATCGAGCGACCAGGCGCCGTTGCCGGCGAGAGCGATCGCGAGAGCCCCGGCGGCGAGCGGAAGCGGGAACTCCCACCCGACCTTGCCACCGCCGGCCCAGAAGCCCTGCGGCCAATGCGCGACGATCAACACGACGACGAGATCCCCAGCGAGTACGGCGGGTCCAATGGGTCCACCAAGCCCGAGGACCGTGAGGAGACCCCCGCCCGCCTCGGCAAGCACCGCCACGTACGCCCAGAAGACCCCCGGCCGCAGGCCCATCGAGTTGAACCACCCGCCGACTCCGGCGAGCGATCCACCCTTGCCAACCAAGCCGAGCTTGAGCAATCCGTGCGGGATCACGACTCCGCCGATGGCGACCCTCAGGAGAAGAAGAGCGGCGTCGACGTACATGGACTTCCGAAATGATAGCCCTTACCGAAAAGTTAGTATCGGCCCGTGGTCACGATCGCCAATCCACCGGCCGAGCTACGCGCACCGCCGACTCCCGAAGATTGCGCGGTCGAGCGCGCCCTGTCCGTTGTTGGCGCGAAGTGGACGCTCGTCGTGCTTCACCACCTCATGGATGGACCGAGGCGGTTCTCCGAGCTGCAGCGGTTCATCCCGGCCGCTTCGCCCAAGATGCTGACCGTGCGGCTGCGCGAGCTCGAGCAGCTCGGCCTCCTCACGCGGACCATTCACGCCGAGATGCCTCCGCGGGTCGAATACCAGTTGACCCAACAAGGCCGGAGCCTTCGACCGATCATCGCGTCGATCGAAAAGTGGGGGCGGCGACTTCGTCCAGCGAGGCGACCGTCCTAGCGGTGCGGCTGGCGGTAAGAATCCTGGCGCTGTTCGCGCTGCTCGTGGGAGTTCTCTTTTTCTTCCAGGGCATCGGAGTCGTTCCCGGCTCGTTCATGACTGGTCGCAGCGAGTGGGCGCTCATCGGGGCCGCGCTGGTCGTCGGTGCGGGCGCGGTGCTCTGGCTCGTCGGCATCGCCCGGTCGGGCGGAGGCCGTTAGCCCTCGCTAGCGGGTTTGCGGCGGCAGCAGATCGGTGAGGGGACGCGCGTCCTTGGCGGCGCCGAGCCGCGACAACCCGAATCGGTCTTCGATGGCGGCGAGCAGCGAGTAGTGATCGTAGGCGCCGCCTACGCTCCGGCCCGCGAGGTCAGCCGTCGCGACGATCAGCGGGACGACACTCGATCTGCCGTCGCCTTCGTCCCACACCACGAAGAGCGCGCCGTGGTCGCGCCATGCGGATGAGGCCACGATCCGCGCGACGAGACCCTCGAGCCACGGCCCCGCCTCGGCGAGCGCGCAGTCGTGGCCGTCGTGGCAGAGACCGGGCGTGATCCAGACGAAGCTCGGCGTATCTCGAGCAAGGTCCCCGTCGAGGGCGTCGAGCGGAACCACGTTCGCGGGACACGAACCGCCGTAGTAGGCGAAGGGGTTGTGCTTGAGGGCGTACGGGTACGGGCTGCCCAGGCAGCCCGCGGACGTCAGCCCTTCCATGTACGCCCGCCAGCTCACGCCGGCCGCGGTGAGCTGGGCTCCGAGACCTCCCGCCGGAAGCACGTGATAGGCGTCGTCGGTGATGCCCCAGGTGCTTCCCGAGGTGAGCGCGAGGTAATTCGGCAGACTCGGTGAAGAGACTGCGCGGTAGTTCGTCGCGAGCGTGTACTTCGCCGCGAGCGCTGAGATCGAGGGCGCTCGGAGCGCTGTCGCGAGGGAGCTGTTCTCCATGACGATCACGAAGACGTGCTGGGGCGCCGTGACCGGCGAGGCCGTGGGTAGGACGATCTTCGCGCTCGGGGAAGTCGCCGGCGAAGCCGCGCTCGATGCAGCCGGAACGGGAGACGCCGATGGCGAGGTCGTCGCGGGCGAGATGCACGCGACGACGAGCGCCGTGAGGATCGATGCGCCGAAGAGCGTCCGCATTCGATGACTATTCTCGCGCGCCAGAGTTCAGGCCTCGAACACGACCTCGTGACGAGTCGTCGCGCGCCAGGGTCGGCCGCGCCACCGTTCCGGTGGAAGCGCCGCCGCGCCACGGCTGCGCACGCACCGACGTACCAGGATCTCGAGGTCGGCGAGCGTCACTCGGCCGCGCTTCTGCGCCCAGATGGCGCGGAGCGCGAGGATCGCCTCGAGCGCCGTGTTGGTGTCCATACCTAAGTAAGACGTGCCGCGGGCCGACGCGATGTGTCGCCGTCGTTTCGTTCCACGCGCGAGGCCAACGCACAGGCCGTGCCAGCGGACTTGCGACGCCGGTGATATCCGAATCGGTAGCGGGCGGCGATCAGCCGGCGCGCGCTGCCTCCGCTACGAGGCTCGGAAGGAGCGTCTCGCGCACGCGCGACACATCCTCCTCGTACTTCAAGAGCACGCCGAGCGTTCCATCGATGGCCGCTTCGTCAAGCTCGCCGGTGTCGAGCGCGGACAGGGCCATCGCCCAGTCGAGCGTCTCCGCGACGCCAGGCCGTTTGAAGAGATCGTCCCGACGGAGCGCCTGGACGACCGCGACCACGCTCCGCGCGAGCCGGGCAGGAACCAGAGGCAGGCGCCGCGCGACGATCGCGAGCTCGCGCTCGACCGACGGGTAGTCGATCCACTGATAGAGACAGCGACGCTTCAGCGCGTCGTGGATCTCTCGCGTGCGGTTGGAGGTGATGATCACCGGTGGCGGGACCGCCGCCCGGAAGGTGCCGAGCTCGGGGACGGTGATCTGGAAGTCGGACAGGAGCTCGAGCAGGTATGCCTCGAACTCCTCGTCCGCCCTATCGATCTCGTCGATGAGCAACACCGGCGGCGGGCCCTCGCTGGCGATCGCTTCGAGGAGCGGTCGTTTGATCAGGAAGCGCTCGCTGTAGATGCGTTCGCGCGCGTCGTTGGCGCGTCCTTCGCCCTCGGCGAGGCGGATCTCGAGGATCTGTCGTGGGTAGTCCCAGTCGTATACGGCAGTCGCGACGTCGAGGCCCTCGTAGCACTGGAGCCTGATCAGCCTTCGGCCGAGCGCGGACGCGAGCGCCTTAGCGAGCTCGGTCTTTCCGACACCGGCCTCGCCCTCGACGAAGAGCGGCTTCCCCAGACGGAGCGCGAGGAAGAGCGTCACGGCGAGCGCGCGATCGGCGACGTACCGCTCGCGCTCGAGCGCGGCAGCGACGTCCTCGACCGACGAGATGATCGGCGCGCCCACGACTTGCGATGCTACGAGTGCCGAGGTTCGAGTGCGCCGACGCCCGATTAGGCGGCGGCGCACTCATCACGTTCCCGGTGTCAAGCCCGTGCGCGCTCGATCGCGCGCTCGATCGCTCGTCTCGCATAAACGGTGACGAGGTGCTTGCGATATTCGGAAGAGGCGACCAGGTCGGAGAGTGCGGTGATCCCGTCAGCAGCCTTCGCCGCGGCCGCGGCGATTGCCTTCGCGTCGCCTTTCGTGCCGGTGAGCGCGCGCTCCGCCTCGGTCGCGCGGTATGCCGCGGCGGCCGCTCCGGTGACCCCGAGAGCGGCGCGCTCGACGCTGCCGTCGGACTTGATCGTGACGACCGCGGCGACTCCCGTGACTGCGAAACGCGACGCGGGATGCGCGAACTTCGCGTACGCGCTCCCGGTCCGCGCAGGCTGGGCCGGAAAGCGGATCTCGACGAGGATCTCGTTCGCGGCCAGGGCGGTCTCGAAGGTGCCCTTGAAGTAATCGCGGGCCCGGATGTCGCGCTGCCCCTTCGGACCGACGGCGCGGATCGTCGCGTCGAAGGCGATGGTTGGCGCGGGCTCGTCGGCCGCGGGATCGGCATGCGCCAGGCTGCCGCCGATGGTGCCGCGAGCGCGGACCTGCAGATCGCCGACCTCGCCGGCGGCCTCGGCCAGCGCGGTGAGCTTCGCGCGGACCGTCTGGTCGTGCGTGATGACACGATGTGTCGCCAGGGCGCCGATCGCGATCGTGCCGTCGGCCTCGGTGCGGATCTCGCCGAGGGACGCGATACGGCGGAGGTCGACGAGCATCTCGGGCTGCGCCAGCCCGAGCTTCATCAGGGGAAGAAGGCTGTGGCCGCCGGCGATCACTTTCGCCTCGCCGGCCCCACCGAGCGCGCGGACGGCCTCCTCGATCGTTGTCGGTGCCTGATAGGTGAACGGGTGCGTGATCATCGCCGTCCCTCCCCGCTCGCGCGGATGGCTCGCCAGAGCTTCTCCGGCGTGAGCGGCATGTCGAGGTGCTTGATGCCCAGCGGTGAAAGCGCGTCGATGACCGCGTTCACGGCGGCGGGCGTCGAGCCAATGGTTCCGGCCTCGCCGATCCCCTTTACGCCGAGCGGATTCGTGTTGGTGAGCGTCTCGGTACTGTCGAGATCGAACGCGGGCACATCTTCGGCCGTGGGGACGTGGTACTCCATCATGCTTCCGGAGAGAAGCTGACCATCGCTGTCGTAGACCGCGCCCTCGTAGAGCGCCTGGCCGATGCCCTGGGTGATGCCTCCGTGCAGCTGGCCTTCGACGATCATCGGGTTGATCTGCCGACCGCAGTCGTCGCACGCTGAGTACTTCACGATCTGGACCGTGCCGGTCTCACCGTCGATCTCAACCTCGGCGATATGCGTGCCGAACGGGAACGTGAAGTTCGGAGGGTCGTAGTAGACCGTCGCCTCGAGCCCCGGCTCCATGCCTTCGGGGAGGTTGTTCGCAAGGTACGCGGCCATCGAGATGTCCCCGAAGTTCTTCGCCTTCTCGGGCACACCCTTTACGAAGACCTTCCCGCCCGCGACGACGACATCGGCGGGCGACGCTTCCAGCAGGTGCGCGCCAATCTGCACGACCTTCTCGCGCACCTTCTCCGCGGCCTTGTGGACGGCGACTCCACCCACGGCGAGGCTGCGGCTGCCGAACGTTCCAACGCCCATGCCCGGTGATTCGAACGTATCTCCGTGCCGGACCTCGATGTCATTCGGGCTGATGCCGAGCGCATCGGCCGCGATCTGCGCCCAGGAGGTCTCGTGCCCCTGACCGTGGGGGGATGTTCCAGTGAACACCTGCACGCTGCCGGTCGCGTGCACCCGGATGCGTGCGCTCTCATAGCCGCCCCAGCCCACGCCCAGCGCGGCGTTGACCTTCGAAGGGGCGAGCCCACAGATCTCGACGTAGCTCGAGATGCCGATACCCCGATAGTTTCCGCGTGTCTTTGCCTCGGCGCGGCGCTTCTCGAAGCCCTTGTAGTCCGCCATCGCGAGCGCGCGATCGAGCGCGGGTTCGTAGTTGCCGCTGTCGTAGGTGATTCCGCTGATCGTGTTGAACGGGAATGCGTCCGCCGCGATGAAGTTCTTGCGGCGCACCTCGGCGGGGTCCATGCGGATCTCGTCAGCGAGCCGGTCCACCATCCGCTCGATCAGGTATGCGGCCTCGGGCCGGCCGGCACCGCGGTACGCGTCGACCGGCGTCGTGTTGGTGTAGGCCCCGCGCATTTCGTAGTCGAACGCCGGGATCCGGTACGCGCCCGGCACGATGAACACGTGGAGGATCGTCGGGATGCCCGGGGCGAACGCTTGGAGGTACGCGCCGACGTTGGCGACCGTGCGCACGCGCAGGCCGAGAATCGTGCCATCGCGCTTCGCCGCAAGCTCGACGTCCGAGACGTGGTCGCGCCCGTGGATGGTCGCGAGGTAACCCTCGCGCCGCTCCTCGGTCCACTTCACCGGTCGCCCGAGAGTCTTCGCGAGGAATCCCACGAGGAGCTCCTCGGCGTAGACCTGGAGCTTGCTGCCGAAGCCGCCGCCGACCTCGGGTGCGATCACGCGCACCTTGTTCTGTCCGAGGCCGAGGTTGAGCGCCGCGATGAGCTGGACGAAGTGCGGGATCTGGGTGGTGGACCAGAGCGTGAGCTCGCCGGCCTCGAACTTCGCCGTGACCGCCCGCGGCTCGATCGCGTTCGGGATCAGTCGCTGGTTGACGATCCGCTGACTGATCTTGACCTCGGCGTCCTTGAACGCCTTGTCGATGTCGCCACCCTTGACCGGATACGTGAAGACGAGGTTGGAGCCGAGCTCCTCGTGAACGATCGGCGCCCCCGGCTCGAGCGCCTTCATCGCGTCGACCACGATCGGAAGCGGCTCGTAGTCGACCGCGATCAGGTCGGCTGCGCGCTTGGCCGCCTCGCGCGAGTCGGCGACGACCGCGGCGACCGCGTCGCCCGCGTACCGCGCCTTGTCGGTCGCGATCGGCATGTGCTTCGAGCCACTCATGCTCGGAACGGTGATGAATACGGGCAGCATGCCCGTCGCCTCGAGGTCCTTGCCGGTGAACACGGCCACGACGCCGGGCTCTTTCTTCGCGGCCGTCGTGTCGATCCGACGGATTCGCGCGTGCGCGTGAGGGCTGCGCACAAGGGTCAGGTACGCCATGCCGGGAAGGGTCACGTCATCCGTGAACGTCCCCTCACCCGTGATGAGGCGCGGGTCTTCCTTGCGCGCGACGCGCGCGCCGATGTAGGTCGGCGTGGTTGTGGCGGTCATCGCTTCGCCTCCGCGGCGACCTTCGGTCGAGCCCCGGCCGACTGGCGCATCTCAGCCGACGCGGAACGGATCGCATTCACGATGTTGTGGTAGCCGGTGCACCGGCAGAGGTTGCCTTTGATCGCGTGACGTATCTCGGCGTCGCTCGGGGAAGGATTTCGCTCGAGGAAGTCGACGGCCGTGATCATGAGACCGGGAGTGCAGAAACCGCACTGCAGCGCGTGCTCCTTGGCGAACGCGCGCTGGATGGGATGCATGTCGCCATTTTTCGCCAGGCCCTCGATCGTGATGACCTCTGCGCCATCGGCCTGCACCGCGAGCATCGTGCACGCCTTGGTCGCGCGGCCATCGACGAGGACGGTGCACGCACCGCATTGGCTCGTGTCACAACCGACGTGGGTCCCGGTGAGGCCGAGCGTTTCGCGCAGATACTCGACGAGCAACAGCGTCGGTTCGATCTCGCGTGGGTAGCTCGTTCCGTTGACGGTGACCGCGACCGCATGCGGCATCGCGCGCCTCCCCTATAGCGGCGCCGTACGCGGACGAGCGCCGCGACAAACTCCCCGCCTCGAAAGGCGGCGTAAGGCTAGTTCTGGCCTAGAGGTGGGTCAACCTCGGGAGCGCTTGCTCCGCGCACGGCTTGTGGTTTTCTTCGCGGTCGTCCGTTTGCGCGCGGTCGTCCGCTTGGGCGAAGCCTTCGCAACCGTTGCCTTCGCGCGCTTTCGCGGCGCGCTTCCGTTTCCGTTGGAGCGGGAGCGGGTCTGCTGCTCGCGCTGCTGCTCGCGCTGTTGCTGCTGCGTGCGCTCCATCTTCGCGAGGCCGATGACGTTGCCTTCCGGATCCGCGAAGAGTGCGTAGACCACGTTCCCTCCGGCATCCATCGGCTCCATGACCCTGGTGCCCCCGAGGCGCTCGGCCTTCGCGAGCGTCGCCGCCGGGTCGTCGGTCTCGACGTAGAAGGTCACCCAGCTCTTGCCGTGCCGGCTTGCGCCGATACCCCCGTTGATGCCGGTACCCTGTGCCTTGGTGTCGATCATCCCGTAGTTGTCCGGGTTGTTCGTGTCGATGCCCCACCCGAAGAGGTCCCTATAGAACTTCTGCGTCGCCGGCGCGTCCTGCGCGTTGATCTCGAAGTGTGTGACCGGATATGCCACGGCCGCCTCCCCTTTGTCTACGCTGTTGTCTCCGTGGACTCTACTCTCGACGTCGCGCGGTCGTTCGTTCAAGCGGTGAAGGATCGCAACGGCGATGCGGCGGCAGCCCTGTGCGCCGAGGACGTCGAGGTGACGCTGCCCGGGCTTCCCGAGCCTTTCCAGGGCAAAGAGGGAATTCGGCAGATGATCCGCCTCGCTCCGTCGGAGCTCGTCCAGACACCCCGGGAAGAATCGGTCGACGGTAAGAACGTCAGGATCACCACGCTCACGCGCGCGCCGGGGGTCTTTGCCAACTACACGACGTGGAACTTTGAGATTGACGGCGCGCTCGTCCGCCGTCTCGATTTTGAGCTGCGCGCCGCGAACTAGCGGCTAGGGCTTTGTCAGGACGATCGCGTTGGGGAGGAGCCGGCCGGGGCCGACCTTGTACGACCCGCCTATCCACATCGCCGCGGTGCCGCCGCCGTCGAGGTTGAGCGCGTCGCGCGCCCCGAGCGCTTGCATCACATATGCGGAATCGGTGACCGTCGCGTTGGTGACGATCACGAGATAGATGTAGGTGCCGTCGACGCCGATCGCCCCCTTCGTGCCCTTCAGCAGCTGCGAGCCGTTCTGCTCAGAGGTCGAGTCGATGACCGACCCGTTCTGCACGAGCAAGGGGAAGTTCGTGATCGCCGCCGTGATCGGCGTCTGGTTCTGGTAATACACGTAGGTCCGGCGATAGACGCTCGTACTCGCGCCGTTGAAGAAGAGCCCGCCGTTCTGCGCATTGACCGCGTTGTAGTTGATCCACCGGCGAAGGTTGCTGTTGTAGACCGCGTAGTCATACGAGTTCACTTTGCCGGCACACTGCGCGTAGTCGGGCGGGCAGAGGTACGTGCCATTCATCCCGGCGTACGCACCGTTCTCGCTCGCGTACTGGTCGAGCGGCTTCGCTGGGCAGTTGTTGAAGCAGTCGACCGTGTTGGCTGTCAGCGTCTTAACTGTCACGGCCGAGAGCCGCTCCTTGACGAGATGCACGTTGAAGCTGCCGCGGGCCGTCGGCACGCTCTGATAGCTGTACCCGAGACCGGTCTCCGCCGGTGCCGGTCGCGACCCATCGGGGTTCAGCACGGTGACGAGCCAGAAAACGCCGAAGTCCTCGAGCCACGAAGCGCCTTCGATGAGCGGACGGAGGTACAGACGGTAATAGCCCGCAGTGGCGGGTGCCTGGATCGTGAACTGGAACCACGCGACCTGGCCCGGTCCGACGTAGTCGGCCGGCTGCATCGCGATACGGTTGTAGCGAGGCCATCCCGTCGTCGGCGATCCGGCGGCGCCGTCGCCACCGAGCGGTGTCACTCGGTCCTGTCCCGGTTCAGGCCCCCACGTCCCCAGGTACGCGACCTCTCCCATACGCCCGCGCACCCAACCGAGCGAGCCTGAGTTGTGGTACGCGACCGTCGCGGTGGATCGGTCGCCAGGGCACAACGTGGGATACCCGCTCTGTCCGTACCACTGCGCGTGGAATCCGTTTACGCCCAACGGAAGATTCGCGGGATGCGGGATGCCCGGACCGACGCTGCTCACGCATGTCGCGGCCGCGGGCGCCGTGGACACCGCCGCCGCAAGTGCGCGGGGCGCCGGACCAACCGCCAGCCAGCTGAAAGCCAGTACCGCCGCGACGAGCGGCGGGAACATCCTCGATCCCACTCTCCGAAGCTAACGGGAGGCCGCCGGGGGCAATACCACCCGGTCGTGGGACGACACCTTTCACGAGCGAGCGATACGCCAAGTTGATACCTCGAGATCCGCAATCCGGTGCATGCCTGATGCGTTTTCGCGCGGGAGTCGCGTTCTCGACCTAGCTGCGATCGCGGATTGCGTTTATCCCTTCGGCCCGGTCGCGACGATCTCGACGGCGGCGCGGATCTCGTCGGTGACGCTCAGCACGCGGAGGGGCACGGACGGCGCGGTCATACCGAAATCACCGAACTTCCAGCTCGGGTTGGCCGTCGCCGTGGCGGTGAGATCGCCGCCCTCGCGCTTCGCGGTCACATCGAACGTGACCTCATGCGTCTGGCCCTTGATCGTCATATTGCCGGTGAGCGTGAACGTGAAGGTCCCACTCGTCGCGAGCGGCACGGTGAGCCCGCTCGTCTTCGTGGGAACGAACTCGGCGGTCGGGAACTGGCTGACCCGCAGCGTGTCCCGCTTGATGAAGTTGTCGCGGTCGCGCTCGTCGCTCGAGAGGGTGGTCAGATCGAACGTGATCTTGGATCCGGGCGCGAAGGTCCCGTCCGTGTTCAGCGTGAAGGAGCCCTTCGCTCCAGTCGCCGTCAGGACCGCGTCCGATGGAAGGCTGACCCCGACGAGCTGCTCTCGTACGCGGATCGTCGCCTTGGACTTGTCGGTGATCGTCCAGGCGTCGGCCGACGCGGTCGCGGCCGCCGCCGTCGCCGAGGCGGCGGTTGTCGCGGTCGGTGTCGCGCTATCGATCGAGACCGTCGCGGAGCCGCCACATGCGGCAACGAGAAGTCCGGCCCCGATAGCCCCGGCGAGCGAACGCGGATGTGAAAACGTGGTCACAATCAGATGCTCCTCCCGTTGATCAGGGTCGACTGTAGAAGGAGCACCTGAGACCGCGGCATGCGCCGGCTAACAGTTCGCTAAGAACATCGACCGGAAATATCGTTGCGCTCGTGGCAAGGCCCGCGGTGGAGCTCTTGCGACGGGAGTTGCAGGAGGCGTACGAAGCCCTTCGCGCACGTGTCGAGGGCCTCGGCGACGATGAGTTCTTCTGGGAACCGGTACCTGGGTGCTGGACCGTCCGTCGCGGCGCCGATGGTCGGTGGGCCGTCGATTACCCCGAGCCGCCGCATCCCGATCCAGCGCCGTTCACGACGATCGGATGGCGTCTGGTACACGT
>Ga0066700_10001001_pt1 | contig 11275 bp, 12 predicted proteins | sample GraSoiAngelo_149_FD_66460 | JGI IMG/M metagenome (GOLD analysis project Ga0066700, IMG submission 66460) | Grasslands soil microbial communities from the Angelo Coastal Reserve, California, USA - 14_1009_09_30cm | ecosystem: Environmental > Terrestrial > Soil > Grasslands | place: USA...
CGGGCGCGCCCGCGCGCGTACCAGCCCTCCACGGTGGCGCGGATCGTGGCGGGCGGGCGACGCCGCGGCTCCCGCAGCCGCGACGCGAGCAGCGCCAGCACGAATCCGGGAACGCCGAGCACGACGAAGGCCGCCCGCCAACCGTGGCGCTCGGCGAGTACGCCGCCCGACCAGATGCCGAGCACGCCCCCGAACGCCATGCCGACCGAGTAGATCCCGATGGCGAACGCGCGGCGGCGGCCGAGGAAGAACTCGGCGATCAGGGCCTGCGCGGCGGGCCCGTAGCCCGCTTCTCCCACGCCCACCAGGGCCCGGCACAGCAGCAGCTGCCAGAAGCGACTCACGGCCGCACCCAGCGCGGTACAGGCGCTCCACAGGCCCACGCCGAACGCGATGACCGCGCGCCGCGACTTCAGGTCTCCCAGCACGCCGAGCGGCAGCGCGAACAGCGACAGCACGACGACGTACGCGGATCCCAGCCACCCCAGCTGCTGGTCGGAGACGACGAGCTCTCGCTTGATCGGCTCGAACAGGGCGAAGACGACGTTGCGGTCGGTGTAGTTGAGGAGGTTGATGAGCGTGAGCAAACCCAGGGCATACGCCGCGTACGCCCGGGACGTGGCCGCGGGAGCCGCGAACTCAGGGTCTGCGGTCGACAGTCGTCGCCTCCGCACGGGCGTCGCGGTCCGCCTTCGCCTCGCGGTACGCCGCGGTGAGCTGGCGCAGGAGCTGGTCGCGCCGATCGTACAGCCGTCTGAGCCGCCGCTTCTTCCGCTTGGCGAGCGCGTACGCGGCGATGATCGGAAAGCCGACCGTGTTGTCGAGGTAGCAGACCACGGTGCCCGGGAGCTGGTCGGGGTCGAGCTTGCCCCAGCTCACCGCCTCGGAGGGCGTCGCCCCCGACAGGCCGCCGGTGTCGGGGCGGGCGTCGGTGATCTGCAGGTAGTAGTCGTGCCCTTTCTCGCTGATGCCCAGGACCTCCTGTATCTGCGGCTCTGTCTGGAGCACGAAATTCTTGGGGCTGCCGCCCCCGATGATCAGGACCCCGCTCTTGCCGCCGTGCGTCTTCGCGTCGAACACGATCGCCGACGTCTCGTTCACGTCGGCGCTCGGATCGAAGCGCAGCTGGGAGCCCGTCAGCGCCTGCTCGGCGACGTTCATGCCGATCGACGAATCGCCGGGCGACGACGTGTAGACCGGCACGCCGCACTCATGGGCGACACCGAGCAGGGATTTCCGCGACAAGCCCAGCGCCTGCTCCCGCTGGAGGACGTACCCGCCCAGGAGATAGTGGTACTCCGCCGTGCTCATCGGCCGCTGGAACTCGGGCGCCGCCGACACCTCGCGGATGAAGGCGTCGGTCGAGAGCAGCACCTCGTAGTCGAAGAAGATGTCGTAGATGCGCACCACTCCCTCTTCGCGCAGCTCTACGTCGTCCGCGAACGGCGTCCCGCGATGCATCGCGAGCCCCAGCCCGAAATGCGCGTCGTGGTACAGGTTCGCGCCGGTGGAAACGATCCAGTCGAGAAACCCGGCCTCGACGAGCGGAATGATGGTGGACATCCCGAGTCCGGCAGGGGTCATCGCCCCCGTCAAGCTCATCCCGACGGTGACGTCGTCCTCGAGCATCCGCTCGGCGAACAGGCGGCACCCCTCCGCCAGGCGGCCGGCGTTGTAGGCGAGGAACGCGTGGTCCACCAGGTCCGGGATCGTCTCCCGGCCGGTGATCGGCTGCGGATCGATGCGCTGGCCGCGCAGAAAGTCCTTGCGAGTCATCGTGGCGTCCCCGGTCGCTAGACGTCGCTTTCGGCCGCCGCGGCGGGGAGCGCCTGCGTGCGGCGCTCGCGCGCCTGCCGCACGATCGCCACCGCCTCCCGCGGGCTGTCCGTGATGGTGAAGAGCTGCAGATCGGTCGTGGCGATCTTGCCCTCGCCGGCGACGCGCTCCCGCAGCCACTCGGCAAGCCCCTGCCAATACGCCCGGCCGAACAGGATCACCGGGAAGTGCGTCACCTTCCCGGTCTGGATCAGCGTCAGCGCCTCGAACAGCTCGTCCATGGTGCCGTAGCCCCCCGGGAAGACGATGAACCCCGTGGAATATTTCACGAACATCGTCTTGCGGACGAAGAAATAGCGGAAGTTGATGGCGCGCTCGACGTAGGGGTTGAGCCCCTGCTCGAACGGCAGCTCGATATTGCAGCCGATCGACAGGCCGTTGCCCTCCTGGCAGCCGCGATTCGCCGCTTCCATGATCCCGGGCCCGCCCCCGGTAATGATCGGGAAGCCCTCCTGGGCGAGCAGCCGCGCGGTTTCCACGGCATGCTCGTAGTAGGGATCGTCCGCCGGGGTACGCGCCGACCCGAATACCGTGACGGCGCTGTAGACGTCGGAGAGCGTGTCAAACCCCTCGACGAATTCGCCCATGATCCGGAGCACGCGCCACGAGTCCGTCCGCGTGAAGGGCCGGCGCTCGCGGGGAACCTGGGAGAGGAGTCGTTCGTCCTCAGTGATCGCCGTGCGTGGCGAGCTGCTCGAGCGCTGCGACATGGTCGTCCTGCACGTTATAGAAGAAAGGGGAGAGGCGCACGTGCCCCGGGCGCGCGTCGGCGACGATGCCGGCGGCGGCGAGGTGTCGGACGCCCGCCGCCGGATCGGGCGCCGGCAGCATGACGATCGCCGAGCGCTCCTGGGCGCGCGCGGCGACCTTGGGCCGGAAGCTATGTTCCCGCGCCCGCCCGATCAGGTCCTCGGTGAGCTCGGCGGTCACCCGCCGGATGGCGGGGACCCCGATCTCTTCGATGTAGTCGAGACCACCGAGCTGGGCGTACACCGCCGCGAGCGATGGGGTGCCGAGCTCGAAGCGGCGCGCGTCATCGTGCAGCTCCAGCACGCGCGGATCGAACGCGAATTGGTTCCTGTGGCCGAACCAGCCGGCGATTTGCGGGGCCAGGCTCCGCGTCAGCTGCTCGCGCGCATACAGAAACACGATCCCCGGCCCGCCCAGCAGCCATTTGAGCCCGCCGGCGGTCAGGAAGTCCACGCCCGCGGCCTTCACGTCCACCGGGAGCTGCCCCACGGACTGGTAGGCGTCGACGAGCAGCAGCGCACCGCGCCGGTGCGCGGCCTCGGCGACCGCCGCGATATCCTGGATCGCCCCGCTCGTGAAGTACACGTGGGACGTGGCCACCAGGGCAGTCCGCTCGTCGACGGCCCGCGCGATCGCCTCCACCGGCACCGAGACCCCGTCTGGGCTCTCGACCACGACCAGCTCCACGCCGCGCGGCTGTTTGGCCAGCCATTGATAGGCCACGGTCGGGAAATCGAGCGACGTGATCACCACCCGCGGGCGGCGAGCGTAGTCGAGCGCCTCCGCCACGGCCGAGAGCGCGACCGAGATGCTCGGCGCGAGCGCGATTTCCGCCGGGCCGGCGTTCACGACCCGTGCGTAGCGGGCGCGTAATTCCCCGAGCGCCCCCCACCACACGTCGTACCAGGCGGACGCTCCGCGGCGCTGCCAGACATCGAGAAATTCGGCGACGCGCCGACGCGTACGCTCGCCGAGGGCACCGAGGGAGCACGTGTTCAAATAGATGCCGTCCCGAAAGATCGGGAACTCGCTGCGATAGCGGGCGAGCGGGTGAGCCCCGGCAGGAGTGCCGATGTGACGGCCAGCGAGCGTCATAGGCGGTCAATATACAGGAGGAAAAGCGCGCCGGGCACGCCTCGCGAGTAGATTGGCTCTCATGCAGCCACGCGCCGGTTGGCCGGCGCTCACCGTACGCCTCGCCCTGCGGGCGCTCGTGAACCCGCGCCTGGCACTCGACCTCGTCCGTCTCGCCTGGAGCTCCCGCGCGCGCGATTGGTACCGCCGGGCGCCGTTCCTGCCGCTGCCGCCGCGCGAGTACGTGCGCTGGCGAATGTTCACCGCGTACGGCGACGCCGCGGCCGTGCCGCCGCTCGACGACGTCATCCGCTTCGCTCGGTGGAGACGGGAGACGATGCGTCTATGAAAGACGTCGAGGAAAACCGTCCCGGAGAGACGTCACGGAGAACCGTCGCGGCGAAGCGTCGGGCGCTCGAACTCGGCTTCGACGCCGTAGGCGTGGCGAGTCTCGAGTTGAACGCGCATGCGGACGACTTGGATCAGTGGCTCGCCGCCGGGTACGCGGGCAGCATGACGTACCTGCATCGCCAGGTCGAGCAACGGAAACGTCCGGCCCGCATCGTCCCCGACGCGGGCGTCGCGATCGTCACGCTGACCAACTACTTCCATGGCGCGACTGACCCCGGGCGCAAGCCCGGGGCCAAAGTCGCCCAGTACGCCTGGTCCACTGACTACCACACGGTCCTCGGCCGCCGCCTCGAGCAGCTCGCTACCGCCGTCCGGGAGCTCGCGCCCGGCGCGAGGACACGCTGTTACGTCGACGCGGGTCCGGTCCCGGAGCGCGAGCTGGCGCAGCGCGCCGGGCTGGGCTGGACCGGGAAGAACACCATGCTGATCAATCCGACGATCGGCTCGTTCACCTTCATCGGCGTGATCTTCACCGATGCGGAGCTCGTCTGCGACCTGCCGTTCCAGGCCGATCGCTGCGGCACGTGCCGCCGTTGTCTCGACGCCTGTCCCACCGACGCGTTCGTCGAGGCCCGAGTGCTCGACGCCCGGCGCTGCATCTCCTACCTCACGATCGAGCACGCGGCGCCGTTCCGGGATGACGAACGCCGGCTGGTGGGCGACTGGCTCTTCGGATGCGACGTATGTCAGGATGTGTGCCCGTGGAACATCAGGTTCGCGGAGCCGACGTCCGACCCGGAGCTCGCCGTCCGTGCCGAGATCGCCGCACCCGACCTGGCGGAGCTGCTCGCCGTCGCGCCCGACGAGTTCGAGCGGCGCTTCGGCGACACGCCGTTCGAGCGCCCCGGTGCCTCCGGCCTGCGGCGCAATGCCGCCGCCGTGTCGGCAAACCGCCGTGGGGCGGCCCTGTGACCGACCTCCCCGTCGCGCAGTCCGAGCAGGCCAGCGCGATCCGCCACCGGCTCAGCGAGGGCCTCGCGAGGATCGATCCGCACCACCGCCTGTGCGGCCGCCCGGTGGCCTACCGCATCATCGACGGAACCATGCTCGAGATCGCGTACCGCGATGTGCCAGGAATCGCGGAGGCGGAGGTGCTGGGCGTCAAGCGCTTGATCGGCCTGGATTGCTTCTGCACGGTGGCGCCGCAAACGGCGGAGACCGTGATCGTCAGGTTCGTCGTCTCGCTCAAGTAGCCCGCTACGCCGCCGTCAGGCGGAGCACGGGCAGCTCCGGCGGATTGCGCCACCGGGGAATCGCCGCGCTGCCGACCCCCGCCGACACGTAGAGCCACGTCTCTCCCACGTGCTTCAGTCCGTGCAGGTACTTCCGGCCGAACTGCGATGGCGCGATGATCGGTCCGACCAGCGGCAGGTGCGCCTGGCCGTTGTGGGTGTGTCCCGAAAGCATCACGTCCACGCGCAGCCCGGCGGGGAGATACTCGATCAGATCGGGATTGTGCGACAGCAGCACGCGCGGCACGTCGGCCGGCACATCGGCCAGCGCCTCGTCGGGCCGCACCGCACCGTGGCTGAAGTCGTCGACCCCGGCGACGGCGAGCGTCGCCGTCCCGCGGCGGATCAACTCGTGCCGGTTCGTGAGCAGCCGCGCGCCGGCGCGCTCGACGATGCGCCCCACCATGTCGGGATCGACCCAGTGGTCGTGATTGCCAAGCACGGCCACGCTGCCGTCGCGGGCGCGAAACCGCGCCAGGATGCCGTCCAGCCCATCAAGATCGCTGCGGGCGTGACTCACGAAGTCCCCACCCAGGGCGACGAGATCGGGCGCGAGGTCGGCCACGCGATCCGCCACGCGGGCGAACCAGCGGTCGGGCACGGCGGGCCCGTGATGCAGGTCGGTCACGAGCGCGATGCGGTAGCCGACGAGCCGGGGGTCCAAGTCGCGGACCGGGAGGGCGATCTCGGGACTCTCGAGCCGCGCACTGTCCCACCGCGCGAACGGCGCGGCCAGGCGCTCCACCACCCAGCCCACTCGCGCTTTGGTGAGCCGCTCGAACACGGGCGGACGCCGCTCCCGCGCCGGCGGGTGGCGGCGCGGGTGCAGGAAGAACGCCATCACCGCGCGACGACGCGGGAGACTATGTCGTATACGAAGTGCACGCCGAACGCGATATCGTCGAGGCTCACCCGCTCGTCGTTCCCGTGCACGCCGCGCGACTCGGTCTGGTTGAGCGGAAACGGTGACAGGCCGTAGCTCACGATCCCGAGCTGCCGGAAGTAATGGCTGTCGGTAAAGCCGGTGAGCGGCGGCGTGGTGACCAGGGCATTGGGCGTCCGCTCGCGCGCCGCGGCCACGATGGCGCGGAACAGCTCCGTGTCAGTCGGACTTTCGGTCGCCGGCCAGGTGAGGCCGGGCGCCCTGATGGAAACGGCCGTGTCCCCGACCACGCGGATCAGATCGGCGAGGAACGCCTGCGGGTCCTGCCCCGGCAGGAGCCGCACGTCGAGCCCGGCCGTGGCCACCGGCGGGATCACGTTTGTCTTGTCGCTGCCCGTGAGGCCGGTGATCGAAATCGTGTTGCGGAGCAGCGCGTTGTACGTCAGGTCCCCCGTGAGGGCGCGGACGGCGGCGGAATCCTTGAGCGCCGCGCGTACATCCGCGAGCCAGGCGCGCCGCACCGGGTCGGGCTCGATGGTCGAGAGATCGCGCAGGTAGCGCTCCACCGCCGGCGTCACCACGAGGGGCGTCTGATAACCGGCGATGCGATACAGCGCGCGCACCAGCCGGTGCACCGGGTTGTCGGGAGTGGGTCGGGAGCCGTGTCCCGCCGTGCCGTGGGCCGTCACCTCGAGCCAGAACGGCGACTTCTCGGTGGTCCCTACGCCGTAGTACTCGATCCGCCCGGTGGGGCCCGCGCGGATCGTGCCCCCTTCGGTGATCATGAACTCGGCGTTCTGCACCAGTTCCGGGTGATGCTCCACCATCCACCCCGCCCCGACGCCGGCGCCCACCTCCTCGTCCGCCGTCGCGAGGAAAATCACGTCACGCTTGAGCGCCACGCCGGCGCGTTTGAGCGTGAGCAGCGTCATGAGCTGCGTGATCGCCTCGCCCTTCATGTCGAGCGCACCACGCCCCCACAGATAGCCGTCCTGCACCGTGCCGGCGAAGGGGTCGACCTTCCAGTATTCCGGGGTCGCCAGCACCACGTCCATGTGGTTGAGCAGGATGAGCGGCCGGGCGCTGCCGTCTCCGGCCAAGCGCGCGTACAGGTTCGCCTTGCCCGGCCCGGGCTCGAAGATCTGCGCGGTGATCCCCTCGCGCGCGAGCACGGCCTTGAGCCACTCGGCCGTCTTGAGCTCGTTGCCGGGAGGGTTGGTGGTGTTGATTGCGACGTACTGCGACAACAGCGCCGCTGCCTCCCTGCCGACGCCACGCCACTCGGCGTCGGTGCGCGGCAGGCCGGGCTCACCGAATCGCGGCGGCAAGAGCGCGGGATGACTGGAGGGGCCGAACAGGCCGGGCTGCGGCGGAGCGATGGCCTGCGGCGGCCGGGCGCAGGCGGCCGCGAGGACCAGGCCCAGGAGTGCAGTGCGGCGCACGAGTCCTCCCTACAAGTGAACGGGGGAACTCGCAAATTACCGGCCGGGGGGACGCGCGGCGAGCCCCCCCGCGTCAGTGCACGGTGACCTTCGCCTGACCCGTCTTGCCCTCGCTCGTGGCCCGCACGAAGGCCGTCCCGGCGGCGCGCGGCTGGATCCCGCTCGAAAGCCCATACCCGTGCACGATGAAGACCGAGGTGTCCGTGCTGAACCATGAAACGGGTCGGTCGCTGAGACTGTTTCCTGCTGAGTCCCGCAGTTGCGCCTGGAAGCTGAAGCTCGTGTCGGTCAAGGCGACGCTCGCGCTCTCGGGCAGCACCGCGACTGTCGCGACCGAACCACTACTGGTCTGGCCGACCACCTGAATCACGATCGAGTCCGCGAGACCGCCGCTCGCGGCGAAGATCGTCGCGAATCCCGGCTGGAGTCCGCTCACCGAGGCGATGGTGTCGAACGCGACCCCGACGGGGAACACCCTCGCAATCGACGTGTCGCCGCTCGTCCACGTCACGGACGGATGCTGGATTGGATTGCCGCTCGCATCGCCCACGGCCACCGCGAGCACGATCGATCCGCCGACGCCCACGGACGACGGACCCGAGATGCGCACGTACGCCCCGTTCGAGCCCGCCTCGGGAAGAGACACGGACAGTTGCGTCGTGTAGCCCGCTCGGACCTGTACGTTCGGCGTGACCACAGCGATGAGATCGGGCCGATCGATGCGCTCGATTCGGACCACGTACGTGCCGGCGCTCACAAAGGGGACCGTGTAGCGTCCCGTGGCATCGCTCAAACCCGTAGCGATGATCGCCCCCCCGGAGCAGGCACTGTCACATACCGTCACGCTCGCGTCCTTCACGGGGACCGCGGTGCCGCCAGCGTTGGTGGTCACGATTCCCGCGATCGCTCCAGCTGCCGCTGTATTCACCGCGCGTAGCTGGGGGTAGAGCGAGAACGAGCCTCCCCCGTAGTAGTCGAACAGAAAGCTACGGCCCACGTCGAAGTCGAGCACAATCTCGGCACCCTCGGTCGGGACGTTCACCGGATACTGCACGAACGCGTAGATCGGCATTTCGTTCGTTCCCGAGTGGTTCCGCCAGTCCACTGCGGCTTTGGCGCCGCTGTTGAAAGTGATCGACGACAGACTCGTATCGATCGTCATCCGAATCTCGTGATACTGGCCGCCCGGGAGCTCCCCTTCCCCCAGGAAAGCCGTCGTGCCCCTCTGGAACGCGAGGAGGTTGACGCTCTTCCGGGGTTCGGTGATGACGACCCAGTTTCCGATCGGAGTCGAGTCTCCAAAGGTCCCCGTGCTGGCCTCGATCCGGACGATGTAGAGGTTCACGCTCGCGACCGAGTCGTACGGGAAGGGGGAGTCGGTGAGCCGCACCGTGATGCGCGGCCGCAGGCCCGCTGGCGAGGCGAGCGTGGCCTCGTCCTGGTAGCAGCCGGCCAGTGAGAGGGCGACCACCAAGCATCCGGCGAGTGTGGCACGTTTTGACATAGACCAACTCCTGTGGCAGCGGACTTGCAGGTCGCCTTCGTGAGAGATACCTCTGCTACAATGCGCCGCGTCACAAGCGCGGCCGCCTGACACCGATGTGACGTCCGGGGAGCGCGGGTGGGTATACACAGCGTGGGGACGAGCGACGTCGACGTGGTGCGCCGGGTGCTCGGCGGCGACACCGCGGCATATGCCACGCTCGTCGCGCGGTACCGTGACCGGTTAGCCCGCTACGCCGTGCACATGCTCGGCAATCGCGAGGACGCCGAGGAGGCGCTCCAGGACGCGTTCGTCCGGGCGTATCGCTCGCTCGAGCGCTGCGACGATCCGGCGCGTTTTGGGGCGTGGCTGTACGGCATTCTGGTGAATCGGTGCCGCACGACGGGCGCCCGCGCGGCGAGACGCGGGCGGGTGTTCGTGCGCGACGAAGCCGCGCTCAACGGCGTCGCCCACGCGAGCGTCGCCGAACAGACCGAGGGGGAGGACGTGGTGTGCTGGGCCTTGGCGCGGCTGACTCCGGAATACCGGGAAGCGTTTCTCCTCAAGCACGTCGAGGATCTCGAGTACGAAGAGATGGCGCGGGTGACGGGTGCGGGGGTGTCGGCGCTCAAGATGCGCGTGAAGCGCGCCCGCGAGCAGCTGCAAGTGATTCTCAGGGAGGCGGAGCGTGTTTGAGCCGGATGAGGAGCTGATCGCGCGCGTCGTGCAGCAGCTGCGCCGGCCGGTGACGGTCGACTCGGGGCTCGACGCGCGGGTGATGGCGCAAGTCGGGCGCTTCCCGGCGCACCGCGTGGGCGGGACGGCCCGCGCCGCTTGGCGCTGGCTCACCCGGCCGCGCATGGTCCGGCTCTCGCCGCTGGGCGGGCTCGCGATCGCCGCGGCGTTCGCCATCGTCGCGCTGGCGCGTCCTGATCGGTACTCGCGCACCGCACCTGCTGGCGAGCGCGAGTTCGGCTTCGTCGTCGTCGCGCCGCGCGCGGCGACTGTGTCGCTCGTGGGGGACTTCAACGACTGGGACGCCGCCCGCACGCCGATGCAGCGCGCCGGCAAGCAAGCATCGGTGTGGACCGCTGTGCTTCCGTTGACACCGGGGCGGTATCGCTACGCGTTCCTCGTGGACGGCGTGAGCTGGCTGGCCGATCCCGCGGCTCCCGCCGCGCGCGATGACGAGTTCGGCACGCCGAGCTCGGTCGTGACCGTGGGGGGCTCGTGACGGTGTACTGGCGCCGGCTCGGGTCCGGCCTGGTCGCGGCGACTCTCGTCGCGGGCACGGCTGCCGCCCAGCGGCCCGATCCGCGGCTCGAGCGCCTCGACTCGATCACCCGACCGGTCGTGGCGGCGCTCGTCGATTCGGCGCGCGCGGCCGCGCTCCCCACCGAGCCACTGGTGCAGCGCGCCCTCGAAGGCGCGACCAAGCGGGCCACCGCCGACCGCATCGTCGCCGCCGTCCGCGGGCTGGCCCTCGACCTGGGCCACGCGCGTCACGCCCTCGGCCCCACGGCCTCGCCACCCGAGCTGACGGCCGCGGCCGCGGCGCTGCGCGCCGGGGCGCCCGCGGCCACCTTGACCGAGCTGCGGCGGGTGCGGCGGGCGTCCCTCATCGTGCCGCTCGCCGTGCTCACGGACCTGGTCGCGAGCGGCGTCCCGGTCGACAGCGCCGCGGCCGCGGTGCTCTCCCTCGCCGCGAACGCACGAGACACAGACCTGGTCGAGTTCCGCCGCGCCGTGGAGCGCGACATCGCACTCGGCGCACCGCCCGCGTCTGCGACCGCCGCCGCGGTCGCCAACGCAGCCGTGCAAGTGAACGCGGGGGCCCGCCAGCAGCGCCCCGGCCGTCCCTGATAGCGTGCGGCCGCCCAGGGCCGCGAGACATACGTGGGCCGCGTCCGTCGCCGCGGCGTGGTCGCTCTTGGGCCCTCGCGCCCCGTCGGCGCAAACGACGGGTACCGTCGACGTCGGCGTGTCGTCCGTACGCTACGACGGCTTCCTCCCTTCGGCGGCCGCGTCGCTCTCGCCCGCCCTGCGCTGGGAGCAGCCGACCAGCACCCTCACGGCGCGCGGCACCTATCTGCGGTTCGAGAGCGGCCACCGGAGTCTCCAGGGTCTCGTCGCCGGCTCGTTCCTGATCCGTCCCCCCGAGCAT
>Ga0066700_10001002_pt1 | contig 11274 bp, 8 predicted proteins | sample GraSoiAngelo_149_FD_66460 | JGI IMG/M metagenome (GOLD analysis project Ga0066700, IMG submission 66460) | Grasslands soil microbial communities from the Angelo Coastal Reserve, California, USA - 14_1009_09_30cm | ecosystem: Environmental > Terrestrial > Soil > Grasslands | place: USA...
TGCATCTCCAAAATGATGTGGGAAAGCCGTTCCGCATCCGCACGAATTTGATCGGTCGGACTTCGTGCAAACGCGGTGAGCGCTCCCGTATTCAAGGCGACTAAGCTAGAAATGCGCACGTAGCCTGTCAAACCACGCTCAGGCGAAAAAAATTAGCCATCCCAGATTTGAAGATCGACAATTTCGCCGGGTTTCAACGACTCGCCGACGGCGACGCGCAACAATGCATTCGATTGGCTCAAACCGAAAAGCGCATGCGATTCCTGCCGGCCGACTGGCGTAAATTTTCCGTCTTCGAGTTTTCCGCGTACGTAATGCGGCCGATCGCCATCGTTGGTTAGATCGACAACCAACCTCGCCGGCCCTGCCGGCAGACGGAGATTAATTGCGCCCATCATTTTCAGAATCGCCGGCTGCACAAATTGCAGAAACGTGATGAAAGCGGAAACTGGATTCCCGGGCAAGCCAAAGACGGCGCAATTGTCAACGCGGCCAAAGAGAAATGGTTTACCCGGTTTGATCGCTACTCGCCAAATGTCGATCTTGGCACCGAGGGATCGCAATGTTGATTGGACCAGGTCGTGTTCGCCTACCGACACGCCTCCGTTAATAATGAGAACGTCGTGTTGAATGCCGCGCTTAAGGCTCTCGGTTAAAGAATCGCGATCATCCGGACAATACTCCACCGATCGCACAGAGGCGCCGCAGCGTTGCGCCAACCCCTGCAATAGCACCGAATTGCTCTCGTAAATCTGCCCCTGTTTAATTTTTTCTCCGGGCTTCACAAGTTCGTCGCCGGTCGAAATGATCGCCATATCCACTTCGCCGCCAATGGTCACCTCGGCGAAACCTTGTGACGCAAGCAGCGCGGCTGTCGCTGCACGAATTCGCTCGCCCTTGTGCAAGATTTTTTGACCTTCAGCCAAATCGCAACCGCGCTTTCGGACGAATTCGCCATGATCGACATCCACATTCAAAACGATCTCAGCTCCATCGCGTGTTACATCCTCCTGCATGATGATCGCGTCCGCTCCAGCAGGCACTGGCGCGCCAGTGAAAATGCGGATGGCGGCGCCGGGAGAAACGCGGAGTTGCCTGTCAAGGCCGGCCGGCTGTTCGCCGATGACGCGCAATCGTTCACCGGATCGACAATCGCTCGCGATGACCGCGTAACCGTCCATCGCTGAGTTGTCGAACACCGGGAGCGGCAATCGCGCGAGGTAATCTTGCGCAGCGAAACAATCGAGCGCGTGCAAGGTCGACAACAATCGTGCCGGCAATTGGCTAATTGTTTCGAGAATTTTCTCGCGCGCTTCTTCTTCACTGACCATTGCATCGCTTTTCATCGCAGTACCGCTGTAACTGTAGCGGCGCTCTGTGAGCGTCGCATTTTTTTAAGTTTGAACGTGTTCCGATTCTTTCATATGAAGCCGGGGTCACCCACCCGGGCCACAACGATCTGCAACGAGGATGTTTGACGATCATCCTATCCATCTCATATTCTCGCAGCCGCTTTTTGGTGAGGTGGCTGAGTGGTCGAAAGCAGCGCTTTGCTAAAGCGCCGTACCCCAAAAGGGTACCGAGGGTTCGAATCCCTCCCTCACCGTTTTCCCTATGAAACACAGGGGCCCATGCGCCAAAATAAAAGTAAAACTAAAAGTGTTTGAAAGCGTCGAGTCGCGGTGAGTAAGAGCCCGAAGAAAAAATCGCGACATCAAACTCGCACGCCGATTTCATGGCACCAGAAAAAGGGCAAAGTCCTTCAGCCACCTTTCGCTCGATTGGGCTTACGAAAAGTGTCCTGGATGAATGACAGGTTGCCGGAGATGATCTGGTCCGCCCTCTTGATTTCGGCACTCGGTCGCAAAGTTGCAAGGAACTTCGAGATTTTCTGCGATTTGTCTGGGAAAATCCCGATCGAGAATCACTGCACGATTGCACACTCACCGGCTTTGCGAATCTTGAAGACTCTCTTCGAAGCACAGTGATTGCGTACCTATGCCATCAGATCTCGCAAAGCAAGCTCTGGCTCCACTCCTTTTATTTGAAACGCTACCAGCGCGCCGTACTTGGCAAGAGAAGCTGCAAGTCGAAACGCCCGATTCGTCTGCGCCGATGGTTCTAGCGGAGGCCCTTCGCCCTATTCTCTTTCACCAGTCGCAGGAAGCGACCGATTGTCGATGGGTGAGGGTAATGTGCGCTGTGTTCGGACGGCGCACCAGCATTCCTGCTAAGGAACTGAAATTGTTTAACGGCTATCCGCATCTTGGTGATCAAAGCCAGGTCCGACCGGCCATTCGTGCCTTGGAAGGAGCTATGAGCATGGGCCAAGAGCAAGGCCTCACTTGGCCAAAGGCATTCTGGACCGAATGTTGGGAAAAAACGCCGTGTATGGGTCTTACTCCAAACGCGAAACCCGATTGGGCTCCCGATGCCGGCACCATTTCTTCGGGACCGCTCTCAAAAATTCGTGAAAAACTTGAAGTGCACTGGGAAAATACCCATTCGACTACAGGGATTGGTGCGAAACATGATGCCGTTTTTGGCATGGCATTCTTTGCCCTCCGGTTAGCAGAGGAAACATTTTCCGGCGATAACAGCCGCGGCATTCTTGGTCGACTCGCGTTACGAACTTTCTTGGAAATTCATATTACGCTGCGGCATCTTGTAACTGAAGATAATCCAGAACTATGGCGGTCGTGGCGGGCTTACGGCGCAGGTCAGGCGAAATTGGTATCCCTATTGCCTGACTCACCGCATTACGCCGATGCTGATTTATTGAGGAGGATCGCAAACGAAGATTTCCAGGAAGAATTCGTTTCTATCGATTTGGGTCATTGGGCCGGCGCCGATCTGCGGAAGTTGAGTGATAACCTTGATCTAAAAAGCATCTATGATCGCTATTATGGCTGGACATCTGGCTTCAGCCACGCGCATTGGGGATCAATTCGCGAGTCTGTATTTTCAACTTGCCTCAATCCGCTTCACCGAGGTCATAGGTATCCGCGCACTGGAAAGCCTGCGTCATTGCCAAGCGTCCATGACGATATTAATGATCTTCTGAACGCGATTCTTTCCGACCTCGACCGTGTTTATCCGAGTTTCAGATCGCGGTTGGCGTGATTGGGATGGGAAGAATATTCCGTTATTACAAGGCTGAGCACGGCTTGATAGTTCTAAACGATTTGGAAATTCGGGCTTCGATCCCTGAGTAGATTACTTTTACCTCTCGCCATCGCGATGCGGTATCGCGCGATGTTGCGCGCCGCAGACAGAATGCTTACGCGGATTCGAGATTGCTATATTTTTCGGGATCCTTCCCATGGGTGACGCTCACGGCGGGCCTCGTAAACAGCACAGTGCGTCGATTCGCCAAGGTTCAGCTTGCGCTCGATTCGACGCGCGAGCACTTTCATATCGATCCGCAATGGGTTCGGGCCAAACGATGTTGGTCAGGCCGCACCATTTCTGTCAGCTAATCTGACCGTGCTTTGCTCGCAATTACCACTTTAACGGCTGACTGCGGTGAATCGACTGGCGGGATTTGGAGTACAACCACTGTCTTGTTTTCATCGCCGTCGCGGTGCGTCCACGCGTAAGCGCGTTTCGCTTCGGGATGACCGACAAGATCGAAAACTTCAACGGTCCCTTCCCATGCAGTTTGACCCTCGGAAACTTCTTTCACAGGAATGGATTCGACGTGAAGCGATTCACGACCATGCGTTGCTCGGATGGCATCTTTAAGCTCCGTAATCTCTTTAGGCGGCATTTTCCGACAAGGTTGCTGTCGCTTCGGCTTCGCCTTTAGCCGGAACCAAAAGGGCTCATTGAGCAGCGCAAGCGACGCGGAGGGCTGCGTCATATAGTCAACTACGGGATTTGGGAATCCCAAGTTCCGAAAAATCGTCAAAATACTTATAATTTTTCCGTCGACTTGGTGCCGTTTTGCGTCGTTTAAAATCGCCCAATAATTGCGATTTCCGGGCCAAGCCTTGCTACGCAGCACACAGTCAGTTGAGGCCGTACTCGCCGCCAATAGGAATGCTTTACTCGGAGTCGAGTGCCATGTTTTTTTTCGCGGGTCCTAGGTAAAGGGAGGGTGGTCGGCGGTTGATCCAACTGTCGTCGTTTTTCAGATGAATTGTTGGCTCTAGTGGCAGCGTCACTCCGTTGACTTCATAGGTGAATTACGCAATGAAGCTGCCCATTTTAAAAATCGCGGAACTGATCGGCGGCCACCGCGATACTATTTCGAAGCGTCTTGCAGATCTGCCATTCGAAGCCGGTAAGAAGGGCGCGAAATTGTACAGCTCCGAGCATGCGCTGGCAGCGATTTACAAAACTGACTCACTCGAAGCTGCGCGCGCCGAGCAAGCGCGCACCGCGGCGCAGCTAAATGCAATACGAGCTGAGGATCTTCGCAAGACACGAATTCCGATCGCAACCGTGCTTCAGGCCCATGATGAAATCTTGCAAGCCATTGCTGCGACCTTAAAACCCGCAAAGGGCAAACTTCTTACTCAAGACCTGATCAATGATATTTTCGATAAGTTCCGATCGATACCGGCGAAATTGAAATGGTGAAGCTGAGCTTCCAACTTCGCAACGGTTAACGGATTGGTTTGGTTGACACGCCCGTCTGTGGTGTGAACAGCAAACCAATCCGGATCCTCGCCGCGTCAAACGTTGCCCGCCGTCTAGGCGTGTCGCGACCGACGATAGCGAAATATCTGCGCCGGTGATTTCACAAAAATGCGTTTTGCCATAGGGGGAGAAGGCAGTCCGGTCGCAGTGATAATCGATCCGTTCACGGTCAAGAAAGAAAGCAAGACTGAGATACTCGTGAGCCTCCTCGGTGACGGGAGCGTGCTCCGCGAAGAGGTCTTTTGCGTGAATACGGACAGCGCAATTCAATAAAACAGCCAACCCAGAAAAGGAAAAACCAAATGAAAATTAACGCCGCCGGAGTTGCCGCCTCGTCTGTAATCGGCGCAGGCCATACCAAAAATCACGGCCAAATAAAACCCGCCGAAGGAAAGCGCCATCGTGAACCGCCGGCATTGCACTTACTTCGCAAAAATGGAATTCAGTGCAACCTTACGGCCGAGTAGCGGTAACCCTCCTGGTAGATGACTTTTACCCAGACCCCCCTGGGGCGCCGTTGTTATGTTTTCGGGATTGTTAGGCGATAGTTTTTCGGAAGGAACAATCTTTCGTTGCTGACGCGCACTCTTCTTTTCTCCGGGATCCGGTCTCACAGACTGCGCCAAATATGGTACGCTTGGGCGGAAAAAGTTGTCTCGAATTTGTCGAGAAATCGTTCTTTTCTGCGCACCTAAAAGGGAGCGGGCAACGGATTCGAAACCGATTACGACATTTCATAAATTCGCGCGATTTGGACGGAACCTTACGGCAATCAGCGCGTTAATGGTAATTGGGGAGAATCGGCACTTGGCACAATTCGCGCAGAATTACAGTTCGAGTGTCTCCGATTTTGTCCGAACAAGCGCGGGCCGCCTACTTATCGGGTGTTCCCCGTCATTGTGAAGTCAACAGGAATGCTGGCCCTCGAAACTGTTCTAGGTTTGAATTTCCACGTGCGGACCGTACTGAGGACTGATTTATCCAGCAGCGGACTTCCCGTGCTCTGCGCCATTGAAGCGTTGGTTACGCTCCCGCTCGCAGGATCAACCGAAACGACGCAAACTCCACTGCCTGCAATGCGGTGCGAACGGGCTTCCTGCGGATACTCGGGGCGCGGCGCGTAAGTCGTAACAGCTTTCGCGGCGGAAGGCGAGATCACGCTCCCGCGCGGGGCGGGAGCGCCTTCTGGTTTCGTCCCAGCTGGATTGGCGGACCTTTTCTGCGCGGCGAAGCCCTTCTCTAGTTTCGCCGAAGAGGGCGAGATCACGCTCTCGTCCGGAGCCGGAGCGCCTTGCGCTGGTTTCGTCCCAGCTGGATTAACAAACTGTTTCTGTTCGGCGAAGCTCTGCTCTAGTTTCGCCGCGGGAGGCGAGATCACGCTCTCGTGCGGGGCCAGAGCGCCTTGCGCTGGTTTCGTCCCAGCTGGATTAACAAACTGTTTCTGTTCGGCGAAGCTCTGCTCTAGTTTCGCCGCGGGAGGCGAGATCGCGCTCTCGTCTGGCGAGGGAGCGCCTTGTGCTGGTTTCGTCACAGCTGGATTAACAAACTCTTTCTGCTCGGCGAAGCTCTGCTCTAGTTTCGCCGCGGGAGGCGAGATCACGCTCTCGTCCGGGGCGGGAGCGCCTTGCGCTGGTCTCGCCGCAGCTGGATTGGCAGACTCTTTCTGCTCGGCCAAGCCCTGCTCTAGTTGGCGTCGCGCAATGACGAAGTGATTGTTTTCGCCGTAATTGCGCCAGGGGCCGGGAGGGACATCGCTTACTTCGACGAGTCGCCAATCCGCCACGTCGGTTGATGCGAGGCCGAGATGATCGCGGACGGCTGGAGAAACACTCAGGCCTGCACCATGACTTGCGTTCGGCGTTGGACGGTCATTCTGAAAAACGTACTGGAAATGATCGGTGCGAAACGGGCCACAATCTTCCCATTGCGCGTAGCAGATGCGATCCCCTCTTCGAATGGCTATCCAGCGATCCTTGCACACGGACTGACCCGGCTCTGTATGCACCTGCTTGAACCAAGGGATGACAATCGGCGCCTCCGGCTTGAACTGCCCCCGCTCAACATCGTTGTATGGCAGCGCACAGTAGAAAGGATTTTGACGCGGCACGAACGAGATCGGGATGTAATCATGGCGGGCTGACGGCTCAGGGTCGTCCACTCCGCCAAAGTTCTTCAGCCAATACTTGTCCCAAACGCTTTGGTGCTGTGGCGACGTTTTTCCCGCTCCCTGTTTTTCACCGACCCAAAAAACTGTCGTGACGACGTTCGTTTTCCAGGGAAAAACGTCTCCTGATGGGCGAACTGTAGGCGCGCTTGAGGTCGTGGTTACAGCATCCGCCATCGGCGACATCGGCACTCCCAACTTGAAGCGCTGATCGGCCAACTCATATGCCGCGCCAGCGGACGGATCCATCTCTGGCAACTTGCGCCACACTTCGTTCGACCGGTCGAAGGGCTGAATGGATTCGTAGGTCTTGGCCATTTCCGGAGGAGGGGTCGCGACCGCCGTCTCCGCCGAAGACGCAGTGACTCGCCCCCTTTGAGAGAACACGGTTGGTGCAGGAGGCGATGGTTTGGCTACTGCCACTTGTGCCATCCAACGTGCCCTTTCGATTATCTTCTGGCGCAGATTGTTAATTTTAGCCCAAGTTTCGGACTGGCGTGGTAACAGTCCAACGCCTAAAGCAAGGCCGAGAAGAAACGCTATCGTAGCAGTGGCTAGCGATCTCCTCTGGCGAAGGCACCATTGGAAGACCTTGTTGCTTACTTTGACTGTTTTTGCCATCAAGAACGCGAAGGGGTTTGTGATAGCGATCACGCTGTTCCTAAGCATCCGATGGAGAGCAACAATGCCTTTCTGTAAGCTGCGGGCACAACTGCTCACAAAGACAGCAATCCAACGCGGCGAAGGCTCTGGAGGTGGATCTGTGGAGCGACTCCGTATCAGGAACTCATACGTTCCGCGCCGCCCACAAAGTCGCTGATACGCCATATTGATTTGCTTGAGCTTCTCCTCCGCTTTCTTCTGAAGCCTGATGTCATTCGGGAATCGATCGGGATGCCATACTTTCGTCTGATCACGGTATGCCTGTCTTATCTCTTCGAGAGACGCCTCCGGCTCAACCTCAAGGATCCGACAATCGCTGTCGTAATCGCTCACAGGCGCAAGACTAAAAACGGGATGCAACTCTGTCGAATCTTTTCCGTTGATCGGGAATCGCGCTTTGCACGAATCGCGCAGAATTATGCCGTTGCAGTGTCCGAATTGTCCGGAAAAAACCGCTCGCACGTCTGCACTGCCTAGAGTTCAGGGCAATGAAAATCTAGAAAAGTGATTCTGCCATGCCAGCCGTACGTAAAAGGTGACGAGCCGGAAACATGCCAGAGCATGCAAAAAAGACAACTTTTGTACTATCTTTGTCTCCCGAGGGTTCAAATCCCTCCCTCACCGTTTCCCTCATATGTCGGCGGCGCAGAGGTAATGCATAACGCTTCTGCATAACAACGCTGTCCATGTTTGGGCATGTCCACGCGCGTTCGCACAAGTCAGGTGGATTCCACCGGCTCCGTGACGCCCCGCCGATGGAGCTCCGATAAGCGGCGCGTCCGTTGTCGCCGGAATCGCTGCGAGCACACTGGGAGGGTGGGGCGTCACAACGAACTCGAACAACGGATTGCCGAATGACGTCAGACGGTACGTCAGGAAGCTTTGCGAGCAATCAAAGCGGCGGGAGAGACGGGACTGGCGAGCGCACGCCGAATGTCTTTTGCTTTCGCAGGGCGTGGCTCTTTTTCGCTTTGGGTGGTTGGGCGGACAGAGCATCCGCCGTCCCGGATCGTGTGCGGGTCGGAGCCGTTAAGAACACATGGAGTGAGCAACCGTCGGAAATTCATACGGTCCCTTTGTGCGTTGTAATCCTCGTGGCCCGTGGTGTTTATGCTCTCTTCCTTTTGGGTTGCTGGCGAATTGTCGGACTACTTTACGATTCGATGCCAAAGGCACCGCAAATTCGAGGGATTGCATCGTCCTGTTAACTCATTGGTAGTAGACCCTTAGGAAATTTCTTGAACAACGCTTTGCCCTTTGGCACGGGTGCTGCTTTTTCTTACTGCACCTAGCCTTTGGTGGTGTGATGAAAAGAATTTGAGCGGCGACGATGACGCGCATCGGGCATTGCCAGATTAAGACTCACAACTTACTGGCAATGCTTCCTCCCGGCGAGACAATCTCGCCCGCTCAAAATTTCCAGACCAAACTGCGTCTATGCTAACGAAGGCGTTTGTGTCAAACACCAAACTCAAAATAAATAAGCGCTTGATACAAGCATCTCTACACTTCCGCGTTGGATGTTGAGTGTTGGACCTTGAACGTGAAACTCTCCCGTGCGCACTAAGGCATTCCCGATCCGAAACGTTATCTACGGCAAATTCATCTTGGCCGTTTGCCCATGTCGATCGTTTGAGTGCTCTCGCAATCGACGAGGACCGCCACACAAGCGATCAAACCAACGAACCGAACCTGCTTCATACAAGACGGATTGGGCAAAGCATGTTCCCAGAAACCATCGGAATGAGTCGTGCTCAAGGTGTAAAGGCGTGTTCGAAAACGTAGTCTGCCACGCGCCGCCCCAGCGCAATTGCTTCCCTCTTGTCGAAAGTCCAGTGGATGCCAAGATAGATTCGGCTTTGGCCGTTTTCTTCCTCGGCTTGCGACAGGTTTGAGAAGCTGCGCGGTCGATACGGGCGGACGGTGCCATCGTTGTCGCGCGTCTGGCCGTTAAATTCATCGGAGACAAACGTAAACGCGATCTGATCCGTCCCGTAGAAGCGGCACATGGTCCGAAAAAGCGCGCCCCCAAATCCGGCATGGCCCGACGGATAGGCTGGAAAGGGCGGTGTAAAATCAGGACCAGAGAGATTGCTGGCAGGCGCGCCTAACGGCGTAAAGCTGGGATCGCCTGCAGTGTCGGGATTGCCGTCGCCGAGACCGGTGGGCCCTGTGCCCGGATCGGATTCACGAATGCCAGTTATTGGACGCCAGAAATCGTAATAGTATTTCGATTCCCAAATGGTCATGGCCGCGTCGGCCATCGCGACGTTAACGAGGGCAAGCAAGCGTGCGAATTCAATTCCACGCACTCTTCGCTGGTCGGCAATATTCACCGTGATCTGATTGTAGAGCCGCGGCGGCGCACACAGGCTGGGCGTTCCATCGTAAGCCCAAAAAATGCCGATGAATGTTTGTTCGCTCGTGCGCTGGGTCGGGGTGATCACCCCATCGCCACCTAAGTTTTTCACCTCGTTGTATGCAGCCGTGTAAGCAGCGCTCGTCATGTCGGGCGGAGGCGGCGCGCGGAATTGAGTCGTTGAGTTGATCACGAATGGAATGCACTCGCCCCAGTGCGCACCCAAAGCGAGCGGGATCAAGCTCACTGGATCCTGCCGCCAATGCCCCGGTTGGTCGCTCGGAAAATAATCGTCGCCGACGCTCGGCTCGGGAATTTGTGAGCCATCATTGACCCGCATGGCGAGGATTGCGGACGCCGCTTGTTGGCCCAGACGGATCCCGTTGGCCTTTTTGCCGGCGTTTGTGATGCCAGCCAAGTCCTCCGCCAGCAGCGTGTCGAAGTTTGCGATTTGCGACGGAAAAAGTGCGACCAATGTATCGTGCGCAGCTTGGGCGACAGCGGCGTCGTCGGATATCGGGCCGCGCCTCGCGCACACACCGGTGTAACTTCTGTAACCACCGTGTATCGCGTTCATGGCGTCGAACATCGCAATGTGCACAATGGCCATCGCGCGACTGGAACGGCCCGGCCCAAGTTGTTCGCCGAAAACTCGGGGGTCGCCGGGCGGGACCGGAGTGTGATCGAGACCGGTGGCATTAATCGCGATTTCATTCCAACGATGCAGTACGTCGAGCGATCGGCTCGGCGCGATGATCGGCACAATCGGCGTCGGAGCGCCTTGAAAACGCGGCCCGAATTTCTGATTGAAGCCATTGTCCGACCCAGCGGCAAGCGACGGGTGGGCAAGCGCGAGCAGAAGAAGGAATACGGCGGATTCTTTTATGCGGTTTTTGAGTAGAGATGAGACTGGCATTCGCGAGCTACATTGGAAACATTCGTTTCCGCAAGAAGAATTTTCAGGCTTGAAGGAGCCTTGCTAATGCCAGCCTGCCATTGCACCTTGACTTCGATTTACAGCAATCTTTGTGCGCGCTGAACCTTTCCAGATTCACAACTTCATCGACGGCGAATTTGTTGAACCGGTCGGTGGAAACTATCTCGATAACATCGAGCCGGCGACGGGCAAACCGTATTCACAAGTCCCCGATAGCGATGCTGCCGATGTCGATCTTGCTGTGGCCGCAGCAGAGAAAGCATTCGCGGATTGGTCGCGGAAGCCGGCAGCGGAGCGCTCGAAAATTCTTTTGCGCATCGCCGACCTGATCGAGCGCGATCTCGAGAAACTTGCGCGCGCCGAGTCGATTGACACTGGCAAACCGCTCTCGCTCGCGCGATCTTTGGATATTCCACGCGCGGCTAGCAATTTTCGCTTCTTCGCGACCGCGATCCTTCACACCGAGACTGAAGCGCACATCACGGACAACATCGCTTTCAACTACAC
>Ga0066700_10001003_pt1 | contig 11259 bp, 9 predicted proteins | sample GraSoiAngelo_149_FD_66460 | JGI IMG/M metagenome (GOLD analysis project Ga0066700, IMG submission 66460) | Grasslands soil microbial communities from the Angelo Coastal Reserve, California, USA - 14_1009_09_30cm | ecosystem: Environmental > Terrestrial > Soil > Grasslands | place: USA...
TCGCGGGTCCGGAAGGGGCGAAGAACCTAGCGGGGCAAATGTCCTCCGCCTGATTCAGATCCGTTTGACGCTCAGTTTTGAAAAAGTCTCGCTGATCCGTCAAGCCTTAAATCATAGAAAATCTGTTGGAACGCCGGCCTCCGAAGTGACGAAGCATCGAACAGGAGAGGCCGGGATAGGACTTCCAAACCTTTTGCGACAGGTCTGCTTCACTGCAATCTTGCGTGAAGTCCCTCAGGAGATCTTCATGAAATTGTTCGGGCGTATTGAGGTTTATAACGATTTCACGCCGCGCTCAGCGGCGATGAACATGGCGATCGATGAAGCGCTGCTCGATTCGGTAGCGGTCCCCTCGATTCGATTCTATCGATGGCAATCCCCTGCTCTTTCATTTGGATATTTTGGAAAATTTGCCGATGTCGCTGAGTATGCGACTGAGCGCGATCTAGTCCGGCGGTGGACGGGCGGCGGAATCGTTTTTCACGGTGAAGACCTGACGTATTCCATCGTGATTCCCGTAAGCGATCAGATCTTCGCGGAATCATCGATGTCGCTCTACGAGAAGATTCATCGCACTTTGGTCAATGCGCTGGCTGAGACGGCACAACCCGCAGTTGTAGCCGCGATTGCTGATCGCGGCGCCAGGGTCAGCGACGCCTGCTACAACGAACACTGTTTCGCAAATCCAGTCCGCGCCGATGTGATGTTGAATGGCCGCAAGGTCGCCGGCGCAGCGCAGCGGCGCACACGCGCCAGTTTGCTGCATCAAGGCAGCATTCAGAATGTCGATCTTGCGAACGGACTGGCGGAACGATTTGCAAAAAAGTTGTCGAACAATCGCGAGACACGGAGTTTGCCAAACGCAGTTCACTATCGAGCGGAGGAAATCGCAGCGCGGAAGTACGCAACCGAAGATTGGTTGCGCAAGCGGTGAAAGCTCTTCGACATGCCGCCGAAGAGTACAGGCTCGCCGCGGGACGAGTCCGTCCGACTGGCGGACCAACAGCCGGTGCTCCCCCGAAAATTAACGCACGTGTTGTTTTGACAACCTGTTAGCCGCCCCTCTATTCTCGGCTCGTGGAAGTTTTTGCACGCTCAGGCCCGGGCTCGACCGGTCCAGCAACCACTTCTCCGCTCAGCCCACTGGCTCGAGTGGCTCAGCTGGTGCAGCCGCATCTCCGGGAAGTTGAAACCCGGATTGTGCAGCAAGCGGCCGCTTTTGACCCCGACATCGAAGGCTATGTAACCTACGCCATTGGCGGCCGCGGGAAGCGTCTGCGTCCGCTGCTTGCCCTTCTGGCCGGCGGCGCGACCGGCGAAATCAATTCGGAACATATCGATCTTGCTGTAATCGTTGAACTCATCCACGTCGCCACGCTAGTGCACGACGACGTCCTGGACGAGGCTGAGCACCGCCGGGCGCGGCCTACGGTAAATGCGCGCTGGGGCAATTCGCTCAGCGTTCTTTTGGGCGATTTCCTTTTCGCACACGCTCTGAATCTCTCCACAAGTTTTGAGAATGCAGGCATCAGTCGCGCGATTGCGCGAGCGGCACGTGAAATCTGTTCGGGAGAAATGATCCAGACTCAACGCCGGTTCGATCTGAACCTGACTGTCCAGGATTATTTGCGGATCGTAGAAATGAAAACCGGCTCGCTTTTTTCCGCCGCAGCGGAACTGGCCGCGCTCATCAGCGAAGCCGAGCTGAACGTAATCGAAACATTCAAAAATTTCGGCTTTCAAATTGGGACGGCGTATCAGATTTACGATGATTGCGTCGATCTTGCCGGCAGCGAGAGCGCGACTGGCAAAACGCTCGGCACCGATCTGCGCAAAGGCAAGTTTACTTTGCCGGTTTTGATTTTCCTGCGTTCCGCCTCGGAGTTCGAGCGGGAACGCTGTTGCCAGCTTGTGCTCGAAGAAAAAATCGAAGACATGATTGAGCTCCTGAAGAATGGCGCGAACGACGGAGCGCTCAACGAATCCATCGACGCGGGTAGCGATCTGATTCGCGGAGCGCAAATCGCGTTGGATGGAATCGAGTCCAATCCTTACGCCAATGCACTGTTCTCTCTCGGCGACGCGTTGTGCGAAATGTTCGATCAGCTTCGCATCTGATGGAATGTGGGAGGGACTTTGGTGTCCCGACTCTTAGCAACCTCACATCACGGCACTGAGGCCGTTCCCACATTATGCCGCAGCTTAAAATCCGTGAGATGCCGGAGGACGAGCGGCCGCGAGAAAAACTGCTTGCGCGCGGAGTATCGGCGCTAAGTGACTCGGAATTGATCGCTATTCTCTTGCGCACAGGATTGCGGGGCGCGAATGCAGTCGAAGTAGGGCGGCAACTTCTCGAAAAGTACAAATCCCTCACTGGCATAAGCCGGTGCAGTGTGAAAGAACTACTGGAAATTCCTGGCATCGGTCCGACGAAAGCTCTTGAGTTGGTAGCAGCGTTTGGCTTGGGCCAGCGGCTCGCACGCGAAACATTATCGAAGCAAAAACTCGATTCACCCGAACTCGTGAGCGAGCTCGTCGGGCCGGAGATGCGCCGACTACGAACTGAGTCGCTGCGCGTGATCCTGCTCGATACCCGATACCGCCTTGTGCACATTGAGGAGGTTTCGGTCGGCAGCCTCAATGAGAGCATTGCTCATCCGCGTGAAATCTTTCGCCCGGCGCTCACTTATTCGGCTCACGCCGTGATTGTCGTGCATAATCATCCGTCCGGCGACGCGTCGCCAAGCCAGGCCGATCACAGCCTGACGCGGCGTCTGGCCGAGGCCGCCGAGCTTCTGCAAATCAAATTGCTCGATCACATTATTATCGGCGCGCCCGCGGAGGGGAACCCTGGTTACTTCAGCTTCAAGGAAGCAGGCGTGCTTTGAAGATTCACCCGACGGCTCTTGTGGATCCCAGCGCACGAATCGGCGCCGATGTCGAGATCGGGCCGTTTTCGACAATCGGGCCACAGGTGGTAATCGGTAATAAAACGATCACGCAATCGCACGTGGTCATTGAAGGCGATGTGACGATCGGCACAGGCAATTTTATCGGACACGGCGCGATTATTGGCGCGCCGCCCCAAGATCTTTCCTTTTCGCCGGACCGGAAAACGAAGGTCGTGATCGGCAACGACAATGTCATTCGCGAGTATTGCACGATCCATCGTGGGAGTCCCAATGGCAGCCTTACTAGAATTGGCGACAATAATTTTCTGATGGCGGGCGCGCACATCGGGCACAATTGCCTCATTGGAAACAATGTCATCATCGCGAACAATTGTTTATTGGCTGGACACGTGCGCGTGGACGACGGCGCGTTTCTCGGCGGCGGATCGACATTTCACCAGTTCATGCACATCGGGCGACTGGTGATGGTGCAAGGCAGCTCTGCTTTCGGAAAGGATCTGCCGCCGTTCGTGGTCGCGGGCGAGCGCAACTCTGTTTTTGGAGTCAACGTGGTCGGTCTGCGGCGCGGCGGTTTCAGCGTGGAAGATCGGGAAGAAATCAAAGCGGCGTTTAAGCTTCTTTACACAAGCGGCCTGAACACCTCACAGGCACTGGAGAAAGCGGCTGTCACAGACTTTGGCGCAGCCGCGCGAGAATTCTTCGCGTTTGTCGCGGCAGCAAAAAAACGCGGGATCTGCCCTTACAAGAGGGGCGCAGCGCTGTAGTGGCTTCGCTGTGCGAAAGCGCGGCGCTGATGTGTCTTTGCAACGCGCACGCCACGCGTTCACAGAGATGCGGCTACAGCAGTCCGAGCAACGCCAGCATGCGGCCGGTTCTTCCTTTTTCGGCGCGGTACGAATAGTAAACATCGACATGGCAAGCTGTGCAGATGCCGCCGTCATTGATATTGTGCAAGCCTTGTGCGCGACACTGTTCGACAATCTTCGCTGCGAAATTGATCTCGTAATGAGGCGGACGAATACAGGGACTGAGTTGCACGATCAGATCGCCAGGGTTCGATCCAAAGCGCGCCGCCATTTGGGCGATGGCATTCGAGACGACGCCGAACTCGGTTCCTTTGCGTCCAGAATGCACAAGACCGATGGCAGGCGTTTTTGGATCGACAATATAAACGGCGCAGCAGTCGGCAACATAAATGCCCACCGCGACACCGTGTTGATTGGTGATAATGCCGTCGCAGCCGGAAAAATGTTTGTCTTCGCAGCCGACACGGCTGCCCCTACAGTCTGCAAGATCGACGATTGCGATTTTATCGCCGTGAATTTGCTCGGCAGTAAGCAGCGGCCAATCGCCGAATCCAGTGGCATGACGAATCTGTTGGTGCGCTTTCTCTAGCCGCGCCAATGCTTCAGCTTTATTGTGTGAGACGTCGATCCCCGCGATTCGCCGCGTAAAAACATGACGACAATTCGGCAGCTCCGCCAGAGCAGAGAAATATTCAACAGGCAGAGGCTGCACGAAATTGATTAACTGGAACGGATGTCTCGACCCATTCCCCTTCGCCTAGGGCAAGCTTTCGCTCGATATGACAACGGATCTACCGCGATAACTCGGACTTTGGTTTCCCCGTGGCATCGACATCGCTTCCCGTATAGTACGTTTTCGTTCGCGTCGCGCGCGGCGTCAGGTTGGCGAACGATTCGGTATAGGTACTCTGCGCACCCGTGACGCGGTCGAACTCCGCAAGGGCGGAATTGTAGCCGAAGAGGGCCTGCAAGCGCGTCGATTGTGCCGTCAGCAACTGGACCTGGGCGTTGAGCACATCCAACTGAGTTCCTGCGCCTGCGTCCAGGCGGGCTTTGGCCAGACGCAGCGCTTCATCGGCTTGCTCCACATTCTTCTCCTGGCTTTGAATCAGTTCGCGGTCCTGCTGCAAATTTGAGTAAGCCTGCTGTACTTCCAGTTCGACCTGTCGAACGTCGTCGTCGTAGCTGATTTTGGCTTCCGAAAGGAGAGCGCGCTGTTGTTTAACCTGGCCATAAATCGCGCCGCTATCCCAAATCGGCACGCTTCCCGTCACCTCTGCAATCCAACCCTTCGAAATATCATGCCAGCTCGAGTTGGTCGGCGAACTGACCCATTCGCCGCCTCCGGTTGTGTTGATGCTCGGAAGAAACTGACCCAGCGCCACATGCACTTGCTCGATCTGGTTCAAAACATTTGCCCGCGCCTGTTTGAGAAATGGGCGCCGCTGTTTCCCAAGCTCGATCGCATCGACCAGCGCGATGTTGCGCGGGATGTAGGGCATTTCACCAACAACTTCAAGCGGCGGATTTTCGCCGCGCAGCGGGTTAAAATCGAGGCCGATGGTCTTGGCCAGAACAAGCTTGGATATTCGGTAGTTGTTCTGCGCGGTAATCAGTTGGGGAATTTGGTTGTAGAGAGCGACTTCCGCCTGCAGCACATTGAAGCGCGGAACTGTTCCCGCTTCGAAGCGGTTCTGCTGGTCTTTCAGCTGGCTCTCCAAAAGGTGCACTGATTGCTCCTGCACACCAATCAGCGCCTTATTGACTACGATCTGATAGAACTGTGTTTTCACGGTCGCAATGACTTGGTCCAGGGTATTGCGGAACGCGAAGTAGGCGCTGTCTCGCTGAAAAAAGGTACCGCGGATCGACGGCCAGGTTGTGCCGTTAAAAATCAACTGCGTTCCAAGGACGGAGATGTTGTAGGATATATCGCTCAGCTGAGTATTAGTGACACTTGGTATCGGGGACGGGCTCGCCATGGGTTGGGGATCGCGGACCTGCGACGGCGGCGAGTCAACGAGGGACGAGGATAGCGTCGTACCCGCGGTCGTCGCAGCCGTGGCCGTCGCAGCCGTGGCCGTCGCACCCGTGATCGTCGCACCCGTGGTCGTCGGACCGGTGGTCGTCGTACCCGTACCTCCCAATATCCGGGCGCCAATCAGGTTCGGATCAGTCCATTCAAACGTTCCGCTCGGTGTAATATGCGGCAATGCCTGCGCCCGAATCTGAATGATCACGCCTTTTGTGCGCTTGATCTCCTGTTCCGCCCGCAGAATATCCGGATTACGCTGCAGCGCCGTCAGGATCGCCTGATCGAGAGTAAACGTGGGAACACCGCCTGCGGAAGATGTTTCACCGCCGCCAAAGGTCCGGTCGGTAAGGATGCCGATCTGTGCAAAAATCCCGAGGAAAAGAAACAAATTTCTCATTACCGGTTTGGCGATTAGATGCGCGAAGGCCAGCGCTCGGATTTAACGTTCGCTGCTTTGGCTCGATTTGGTAGCACTGCCGGCGAACAAATGGAAATCATTTCGATTGGCAGTAATCATAAATTTTACTGTAAATCTGCAACCAGGCCTTTTGTTCATCGGGGCTGAGGTGTTCCAAAATCTTTATTAGATTGCCAACCATCTCCTCACGAATACGCCGGACGAGAGCTGAACCCTTTGGCGTAATGCAGACCATTACCTTGCGACGGTCGTCGCGCGCGACCGAGCGCATGACGTAACCGAGATTTTCGAGCCGCGCGACCAAACCGCTCGCCGCCGCAGTGGTGTGCCCCATTTTCTGCGCGATCGCGGACATGGTGAGGACTTCTTTCTGGTCGAGAAAAGCGAGAAGAAAAAATTGCGGAAAGGAAACGTTGCCAGGCGCAAGCTCCTTGCACAGATGCAGCACGAAACAGCGCTGCATTTCCAAAACAATATGCGAAAGCCGTTCCGCATCCGCACGAATTTGATCGGTCGGACTTCGTGCAAACGCGGTGACGGTTCCCGTATTCAAGGCGATTAAGCTAAAAATGGGCGCATAGCCTGTCAAACCCCCTTAGCCGAAAGAATTGGCTAATCCCAAAGCTGAAGATTGACAATTTCACCTGCTTTCAACGATTCGCCCACGGCGACGCGCAACAGCGCGTTCGACTGGCTCAAACCGAAAAGTGCGTGCGATTCCTGGCGGCCGACAGGAGTAAATTTTCCGTCTTCCAGTTTTCCGCGGACGTAATGCGGCCGATCGCTACCGTTGGTCAAATCGGCAATCAACTTTGCCGGCCCCATCGGCAGATCGAGATCGGCTGCGCCCATCATCCTTAAAATCGCCGGCCGCACGAATTGCAAAAACGTCACAAAAGCGGAAACCGGATTTCCCGGGAGGCCGAATACAAAACAATCACCAATGCGACCGAACAGAAATGGTTTGCCCGGTTTGATTGCCACTCGCCAGACGTCAATCTTGGCGCCAAGCGAGCGTAAGGTTGATTGGACCAAATCATGTTCGCCAACCGAAACGCCGCCGCTGATGATCAAGACGTGATTTTTCAGTCCTCGCTCGATTGTTTCGATCAACAACTCGCGATCATCGCGAGAATGTTCTGCTGATTTCACGATCGCGCCGCAGGACTTCAGCAAGGCTTGCAAAAGCGCTGAGTTGCTTTCATAAACCTGCCCCGATTTCAGTTGTTCTCCGACCTTCATGAGCTCGTCACCACTTGAAACGATTGCGACTGAAACTGCAGCGCCCACCGCAAGATCGCTGAAACCCTGCGATGCGAATAAAGCGAGCGTTGCCGCCCGAATTCGCTCGCCTTTGCTCAGGATTTTCTGCCCTTCACTCAAATCGCAGCCGCGCTTTCGGATGAATTCGCCAGGATCGACATCTACATTCAGGACGATCTCCTCTCTATCGCGTATTACATCTTCCTGCATGACGACCGCATCCGCTCCAGCAGGCATTGGCGCACCCGTGAAAATCCGAACCGCTTCGCCAGGGGAAATTCGAAGTTGCCGATCAGGGCCGGCCGGCTGTTCGCCGGTCACGAGCAACCGTTCGCCCTTTCTGCACGAACTCGCCACGACCGCATAACCATCCATCGCGGAATTATCGAAGTTGGGCAGGGGCAACCGCGCAAAATGATCTTCGGCTGCAAAACAGCCGAGCGCGCTCAAAAGCAAAGTTCGCCGGGCCGGCAGCGGCTGAATGGTTTTCAGAATTTTGCTGTGTGCCTCTGCCTCGCTGATCATCAGCAATCATTTCAGTTAGCAATCGAGAATTAGCAACTCCGATGAAATCGCGAGCACGCGACGCAGGTCGGTGTTGGCAATGGACATTTCTTCGCGATATTCTGGCGAGTTTTTGGTGAGGTGGCTGAGTGGTCGAAAGCAGCGCTTTGCTAAAGCGCCGTAGCCCAAAAGGCTACCGAGGGTTCGAATCCCTCCCTCACCGTTTCCCTCGTAAAGCGAGGGCGACAGGGCAAATGCATAACACTTTGGCATAACAAGTCTGCCGATTTCAGTGGTGTTCAACGTTGTGCGCTGAAGTCTCGCGCAATACATTCCAAGCGGGTGACGGGGCGGGGATCGCCCGTGTTGCGCGGAAGGATCAGCGTCAACCGGTTGGGCGAGCCCGAAAATTTTTAATCAAAAGACAAAACGTTTATGAAGCCAAAAGACAGTCAGAACGAATCGGGGGAAGAGCTTCGATCACAAACTGACGTGGAGCAACCGTTACCAGCAGGCGCAGACGTTCAGGCGTTGGCGAAATGGATTGGTGACAAGCTGCGCAAGAGGCAAGTCCCATTCCAAAGCCTTTGCAATACCGAGCGCAAGAAAGGCTCCACCGAGATGATCTACGGAGTGAAGTGGAAGGTGTACCGCACGGAACGTGGCTTTAACGATCTATTTTGGGATTTCTGGCGCGAGGTTGGCGAGAAGTGGAAGGACGCAGACCGAAAGAAGCCGCCGACCGGCTGCACGGAATCCGAACGCAGGGACATGGTGGCTCTCGCACGCGATGCGGACGCCTGGAAAAAACGAGGTGAGCAAATGCTTAATTCATGGAAAAGGGACGGAGTTGGACCTGCCGACTTTTTGTCGCTTGCCCGTTTTCGCGGGTGTTACTGTTTCGAGAGTCAAGTTAAGTTCATCACTGGACAAAACCGTCCTGATCGTGCGCTGCCATGGTTCCGGCGCTTCCTAAAGTCGCACTTCGGTAATGAGGATATGGCTGAATATCTTGAAACGGCGTTCCCTGAGGACCTTGATTCGCTCAAGGATGCGTTTACCAAGTGGAAACCGGAAGAACTATCGCGTCAGCGTCGCGAAGCGCGCGGCAAGCGCGGGCGCGTGAAATCAAAGAACGACAAGCGCCTTGGAGCGCTCGACAAGTATGGGCGCATGAGATCGACGAGCGCCAAGCGCCGTCTTCGATGATTTGACAGAGTTTCTCGCCGCAAAAAGTGGCATTCGTTCTTGGCGAGACGCCATTTGTTACGGCTTACTCTGCCATTTGTTAAGTTTTAGCTGTCATTTGTAGCGAAGCGGGCGGCATTAGTAGAGCGCGCCGTGCCACAAGGCCAAAATCGGGTGTGGGAGGTTTCGCCCATGACTTCGGCACAAACCGGCGAACATCCGGCAACAACTGTTCCGCTACGTGAAGCAGCGGCGCGAGCATCACATGTCGATCCTGAATTTGTCGATTGTAAAGGTTTGGAAGCGGGCTGGGGAATAAAGCGTTCCCTCGCCTACCAACTTCTAAACGACGGCAAAATCAAAGGCGTCAGCTTGCGCCGACGCAATCGGATTCGCGGCAAGCGATTGTTCAGCGTTGACAGCGTGCGGGCCTTTCTTCGCAAGCAAATGGACGAAGCGAAATGAGCGGGCCATCAAAAAAAGAACGCCGTCTTTGTGGGACGGCGCTCCGACAACTCCAGCTGCGCGCAACGTATCACATGGCCGCCTTCCAAGCAAAGCTCTTTGAAAGACCTTTTTGGTTTTTCGAGCAGTGGCGCGGGCGACTAATGGATCGCATCGACAACGAGAGGAGGGACAGATGAGCGGTGACGTTCGCGAAGCAAAGCGCAAGCTGCCGCTCCCGGCGTTAATTCACATACTCGGACTCGGAGAGCACGCGAAGAAAAGCGCGCGCTGTCCGTTTCACGATGACAAGCGCAATTCCTTCTCAGTGTGGCGGAATGGCGCCGGTGCGTGGTTTTTCAAATGTCATGCAGGTTGTGGGGAGGGTGACGAAATCACCTTCTTGGAGTTGCACGAGCGCATCCCGAATAACGAAGCGACAAAGCTGTTTCTGGAAATGTCTAACGCGAATGGCGCAACGCTATCAGCATCGAAGCGAAGATCGACATCAGCTCTCGACTGGCGCGCGTGCGTGGAAGCGTTCACGGAAAAACACGTTGAACACCTCGCGAAATGGCGTGGTTACTCAGTCGAGTTTTGTTCCTGGCTGAAAGAGAACGGACTTGTCGGACTGTTTAACGATTGCATTGCTTTCCCGGTACACGATCCGGCAGGCAACGTTGTAGCAGCGCACTACCGGCTGAGAGACGGCTCGTGGCGCTACTATCCGCAAGGTGCAAAGGTGCGTCCCCTCGTCATCGGCGAATTGGTCGCCGGTGAGCCTGTCCACGTTTTCGAAAGTCAGTGGGACGGCTTCGACTATATGGACAAATCAGGTGAGCGTGACGGCATCGTCATCACGCGCGGCGCGAGCAACGGCGCGCTCGTGGCCGGTCTGATACCGGAAGGCTCAACGGTTTACGTCTGGACACAGAACGATGACGCCGGTGAGAACTGGCAAAAGGATATTTGCGCAAACACGAAAGGTACGGTGAAGCGCGCGAGGATTCCAGCACTGCACAAAGATTTGAACGTTTGGACGCGCGCGGGCGCAACGCCGGGCGACCTGCTCCACGCAATGCAGAGCGCGGAAGTCGTGAGCGAAGCTGAGAAAAGCTGGATGGATGCGCTGAACGAGTCTGTCGTTACCTCGAATGAACTGCGCGATCTTGAATTGGTTCCCCGTAAAAAACTTCTCGGAGATTGGTTTTGCGAAGGCGATCTTGGATTCATCTTCGCCTTTCGCGGCGTTGGCAAAACGTGGCTGGCGCTCGCGATAGCTCAGGCGCTCTCCACAGGCAGCAAGTTAGGAGATTGGCCGGAACACGCACCCGTGAAAGTTCTCTATATCGACGGTGAGATGCCGCCCGATCTGATGCGCTCGCGCTGCAAAGGGTTAGAGGCAGGCAACGACAATCTGCAATTCCTCAACCATGAGATTTTGTTCGAGCGCAGCGGCAAGGTGTTGAATATCACAAATGGGGAAATCCAACAGGCAATTACGGAAAAGTGCATCGCGAGCGGTGTGAAGGTCCTGTTTCTCGATAATCTCTCCACGCTGGCCTCTGGAATGCGGGAGAACGAGGCCGACTCGTGGGAGCTCGTGAACAGTTGGCTACTCGATTTGCGCAGACGCAAGATCGCGGTTGTGATCGTTCATCACGCCGGGCGCTCTGGCGAAATGCGAGG
>Ga0066700_10001008_pt1 | contig 11245 bp, 14 predicted proteins | sample GraSoiAngelo_149_FD_66460 | JGI IMG/M metagenome (GOLD analysis project Ga0066700, IMG submission 66460) | Grasslands soil microbial communities from the Angelo Coastal Reserve, California, USA - 14_1009_09_30cm | ecosystem: Environmental > Terrestrial > Soil > Grasslands | place: USA...
CCAGGGCAAAGAGAGGGCAAAAGGCCCTCTCCCGCGAACCGCCTTCAAAATGACTCTTCGGGGCAATGCAGCCATCCATGATGGTAGTTGTTGCCGATACGCCAACCCGGTGATCCTGACACCCTTCATCACGCTCATCATTGGCACTTCGGGTTCGCCCCGAAGCCGGCTCCGCAGTGCCATCTGCCCCTTAGAGATCCCGTCCTGATTGCCGTACGCTGGCGGCACGATGCGCACACTTCCCGCACCGCTGCTCGCCGCCCAAAGAAGCAGCTCCGCCTTACCGTACCTGAAGGTCACGATTTCGGACCGCATCGGCGGCATCCGGAGGCTGGCGTTCTCGCGCCTGTATACCGGCAGCGAGCCGGACGGCTACCACGCGGCCGCCATGCCCAGCGATGGCTCGCTCCTCCGGGCGCGGGCCAGCGGCGGCCGCGTCTACTACCAGCGCGTCGCTAACCCCGGCGCCGGCAGCAACTTCGCCTCATGGACGGACCTCGAGGCGGCAGCGAACGCGGGAGTTGCGCTGTGCTCCGACGGCTCGCGCGTACTGCTTTTCTTCGTCGACCCGGGCGGGACCATACTCAAGGTGCGAGAGAGCACCGACAACGGCGCGACGCTCGGCGCGGCTGTGACCGTCGCTACGGCATCCGGCGCCGTCGTCTGGCTGGCCGCGGATGTCAAGCCGAACGGCGACGCGCTGCTCCTCTACTCCGCAGGCGCGGCCGTCTATTCCGTAAAGCGCGCGGGCGGGTCATGGGGCTCGCCCGCCGCCTGGTCGAATAGCGCCGCCTCGATCACAGGCCTTGCCTGCTACTACCAGGGCGACTGGAACGCCGTAATTTGCCAAACAAACTCCGCCGGCGAGGCCTTCGTCTCAACCGCCGTCTTCGGCGATGGCTTCTCGCAGGCCGCGAATACGTGGTCTGCCCTGCGCGAGGTCACCCGCGCGAGCGCCGGCTCCAATGTCAGCTTCCGCGCGCCGTTTCTCTCGCAACCGGACACCTCCCGCCTGGCGTTCGTCGAGAAATACACCGGCAGCGCGGCTTACAACCGGCCCTACCACAGCTATTCGCCCGCGACCGCCGATTTCGCCTCGGACCTCTGGCGCGAGCCCGTGCCGTTCGACCTGACCAGCGACTACGGGCAGGCGATCGCCTTCAGCGCCAACGCCGCCTGGCTCTGCACTCCTTCCGGCGTCTGGACGGCGAGCCTGGCGACCGTGCCGTTAGACATTAAGGCGGATGTGCTGGAAGCCGTAACGGACGACAAGCCGTTCGGCGGCCGTTGCCGCATAGTGCTGCGCAACGACGGCGGCCGCTATGCCACCCTCCCACCACAGATCAAAGCCGGTGCGGAGCTGCGCATGAGCCCCGGCTACCTGACCGCGAGCGGCCCGCAGGTCTCCGACGGCCCCGCCTACTGGGTCGATAGCATCGAGCGGCGTTCGGCGAAGGGCGAAGCGACGCTTCTGCTCGAAGGACGAGACGCCTGGTCGCTGCTGGAGCAATGGGTGGCGAGGCGGCAGTACGCCTGGGCCGCCGGAGAGCGCAATGTCTTCGGCATCCTCCAGTCCCTCTTCTCGCGCGCAGGGCTTGAGTTCTCGTCCGCCGGCAGCAGCGCGACGGCGGCGAACCAATATCCAGCCTTCACGGTTCATCCCGGCGATTCGGGTCTTACGGCTGTGAGGCGTCTTCTTGCCGCCGTCCCCGACGTCATCCTCGTGCGCGGCGAATTCGCGTTCCTGACCGAACCGCTCGCCTCCGAAGCGACGGATTACGCCTACGGAACAGACCATCCCCTTCTCGCCGGGCGGTACGCCGACCAAACACCGGCGACAAACCGGGCGGAGGTCTTCGGCAACGCCGTCTTCGGCGAGCGATTCGACTGGCCCGGTGTCCAGTCAACCTACGATAGGCTTCGCCAGGTGGACGACCGTAATCTCACCACAGTTGCGCAGGCGGAAACGCGGGCGGACGCCGTGCTGCGCGGGGCCGCTCTCGCCGCCATAAGCGGCGAGATCACCGTGCCCGTGAACTGCCAGGAGCTCTACGACGTCGTCGAAGTGACGGACGCCGGTGCCGGGCTCTCGGCCGCCCGCCGCCGCGTCCTTGGACTAGAACTGCGCTACATGACCGGTGCGCGGCCAGCGTATGAGCAGCGTATCTCTCTCGGCGCTCCCTAAAGAGATACGCTCCTGCCCGCCCAGGCAGGAGCGCATCGCCCAATGGGAGAGGTAATTGTCGCTTTTATCGGCCCTTCTTGTGGCCTTCTTCCTTATGGTGCTTCATGACCGTGCGCGCCGCTACTTCCTTCGCGCGCTTGCCGTAGCGCCCTTCCTTCTGGGCGCTCTCCTTGATGTGCTCATACATGCGTTGTTCTTTGCCGCCGACGCCGGCGACGTGCTTCTTGCCCGGCATCCGACTCCTCCTACTTCTTGTGTGTGGTCACGGTGCTTGTTGCGAGCTCCTTCGTGCGTTCGCCATAGGAAGTGTGAGCTTTATCCGTGACGTTCTCCGGTAACTTTCTGCGTTGCGCCTGCTTGCCGCCGCGGCGGCGGCCGGCTTTCTTTGCCGCCATCGTCGCCCTACTTGCGCTTATTCACGGTCCGAGCGGCGATCTCTTTAGACCGCTTCGTGGACTTCCCGGACTTCTGAGCGCTCTCCTTGATGTGCTCATACATCCGGTTCTCTTTCTTGCTCGCGCCTCGTACGTGTTTTCTCTCAGGCATAAGACACCTCTCAAGCCAATCCTGTCATTAGCTTCGGTGAATGGGGGTTGCGGCTGAATAACAACAAAGCGGTCAGCGTTTCGAACGTGTAAAACCGCTTCGAGGCAGATCGCTTCGTCCCCGGTATTCTTCTGACTGCGTATCGAACCGGTTCGCCCCGTTTCGGCCCCGAAATTACACCTAACCGCAAGGCTGCAGGACCCGGGAAAGCGTAAAATAGAAGAGCATCAAAATAATGCCGGCGGGGGGCGGCAACTCAGTGTCCCGCAATGTCCTCATCTCTATATCGCTGATCGTCGTCGGGCTGGCGCTATCCATTGGCGCGTGGGCTTCCCTGACGGCGGAAGAGCCGGCGCCTCGCACTCAGGCTGTCCGGTCCTCGCCGGTAGCCACAGTCGTCACCGGCCGCGTTGCGATTACGCAGTTCCTCCCCGGGGCGACCCCCGTCCCAACGCTTCCGCCGACGCCGAGGCCCACTCGGCCGCCGACACCTCCGCCTACGCCCGAGCCAACACCCATACCCACACCCGTCGCGACTCCACCACCACCGCCCCCACCACCGCCGCCACCAGTGCCTCCGCCCGAACCGAGGCCCGCGCCGGTGCCCGAACCAACCCCCATTCCGCCGCCTCCTCCTCCGGTCAGTCCGGACCTCGTCCTGACGAAGGACCAGTTCCTCGCGGGGCGGCTCGTAATCCCACAGATCGGCCTTAACGCTCCACTCGAAGAGAGGACCGTGGACAGCAATGGCGTGATGCAAGACCCGAGTGGGAGGGAAGCCGTTGCCTGGTACCCGTTCGAGCCGCTCCCGAACGCCGGAGGAAACATCTTCCTGGCCGGCCACCTCACCGTTGCGAACTCACCTGCGGTCTTCTGGAATCTCCAAAACGTGCAGATCGGAGACCACGTGCTCATAAATGCCGGACAAGCTGACTTCTACTATTCCGTGACCAGCGCGGTCTATGAAACCAAGGCCGACGCGCTGCATGCCGTGCTCGACCCGGTGGACCGCGAGACCGTCACGCTGATGACGTGCGCCGGGAACTACATCCCATCAATCGGCGACTACACCGACCGCTTGATCGTGCGCGCCGTGCGTATCAACTAAGCGGTCGGCCTCAGACTATCCGTTCGCCCGCGACCGGCCGCCCGCTCTCGACGTCGTCGAGGAAGGCCTCGATCTCCGAGACGAATGTCTCCAACCGCCAGCGCGACCCGTGGCCGCAGTTCTTGCGCAGGACCAGCCGCGAGCTGGGAATCAGCTCGTGGTCGCGCAAGGCGCATGGCAGAAAGTCATCCCATTCGCCGATCATCACCAGCGTCGGCGCGCTGATCTTCGAGATGCGTTCGGTAAGGTCGGGGCGGTCAGCGATCGCCCACGCCGCGCCGATGTAACCTTCGGGCGTCATCAGCTTGAGGCGCTCGAAGTCCTCCTCAAACGTGTAAGGGCTCTCGGCGAGATGCGCGTCATTGGCCTTGGCCCACTCGTGCTGCCGGCGCTGCGTTTCCTCCAGCCCGCGCTCGCGAACGCTGTTCTCGAGGAGCGAAATGCCGAACGCCAGCCGCTTCTCCCAGGCGGCCGCTGCATCGTCATCGTCGGCCCGCGGGACGGCTGCCTTCGCCGCGTTGCCGCAGGTCGAATCGCAGACCAACACCGACGCGCACATCGCCGGATAGTCGACGGCGAACTGCGCCGTCACCATCCCACCCATCGAGACCCCGCCAACGTGCGCGCGCTGAACCCCAATCGCGTTCAGCAAGGCGGCCAGATCGCTGGCGAAGACGGACATCGAGTAGTCCACCGGGTCGTGGGGCACCGTGGTGCGGTCGTGCCCGCGCACGTCGTACAGCACCAGCGGCCGCTTTTCAGCGAGCGACAGCAACTCCGGCCGCCACTGCCGGCTGGGTCCGGCGAAGCCGTGCGTCAGGACGAGCGGGAGACGCTCAGGCACATCTGGCCCCAGCCGGTCGTGCCAGATATCGATGCCGTTGGCGTGTACGGTCGGCATGAGGACTACTTTCTGGCCGACGCGAGCAGGGGGTAGCCCGCAAGCGATACGCTGACGTTCGGATCGCCGCCCCCGGCCGCTGTCGCCACTTCCTCGCCGATCTGATCGCGCAGCGGCTTCGGAAGCGTCTCCAGCAGAGCGCGCAGCGGCCCCATGATCGCGGTGCAGAACTGCCAGTACTCATAGCCGCTATCCCAAACGGCCATCGGCAGCTCGAACGCCTCGACGCGGATGTCCCCGAAGCCGGCCCGCTCGAAGACGAACTCGAGCTTGCTTCGATCGGCGAGGGAGAAGATCCCGCCGGGCGCGCTCGGGTCCTGCGCGGGGACTTCGACGTGCTTGCGGACGGTGGCCATCGGGAGAACGAGAAATGGGTTGCGCTCGGGCGGTCCCCAGACGGCGGCAGCAATACGCCCGCCCGGCTTCAGCGCCTCGTATGCCTGGTAGAGGAACTTCAGCGGCTCCGGCATGAACATCATTCCCCAGCGGCAGGTCACAGCATCGAACGAGGCCGGTTCGACGCCTAGCTCCTCGCCGTCCACGAGGCGGAACTCGACGTTCCCCACACCCTGCGCGCTCGCCTTCTCGCGGGCCACCTCGATCATCTCGGCCGCCATATCAGTTGCAAGCACGAAGCCGCCCGGCCCGACCATCTTCGCGGCCGGGAGCGCCGGCTCGCCTGTCCCGCAGGCCACATCGAGCACCCGTTTGCCGGGTGCGACCTGGGCAAGCTCCAGCAGCATCTCCGTCACCGGGGCGCTGACGCGCATGATCTGTTCGTCGTAACGCTGCCAGCCCGCCGCCGCCTCGCCCCAGTCCTTCTTCTGCTGCTGCTTGACCTTTGCCGCGTCTACTTGTTGTGTCATAAGCGCCTCCTCATCGAGCAACGAACTGCCTGTCAAGGCAGCCTGCTCGAACGTCAAACATCATACTCCGGGCTGCCGCCCACCCGTCTACTGAGGGATGAGGATCACGTCGCCGGGCCGAAGCAGCGTAGCGTCGTCCTCCGACAGGCTATTGAAGGCCAGAAGGTCCAGATACCTGATTCCGTGCGCCGCTGCCACACCGGAGACGGTGTCGCCGTCCTGCATGACGTACTGCAGCGGCGGCGGCGCGGCCGGCGGAGCCGTGGGCGCAGGCGTTACCTGGGCCGGCGGTGTGCCTTCTGCCGTTGCCCCCGGAGCAGCTGACGGGGCCGCAGTCCCGGCCGGGGCGTTTGGCGAGGCCGTCGGCAGCGGCGCGAGGGCCTTCGACGACTCACCCGGTAGCGCAGGCGGCCGGATAAGCAGCCAGAGAGCCAGCACACTGGTACCTAGAAGGGCAAATAGCGAGGCGCGGAAAACCGTGCCCGAAGGCGTGGCGCTTACCGGGTCGAGGCACTGAGCGCACAGTGCCTGCCCGCCTGGAGCGTCTGGATCGCCGCCGTGTTCGCGGCAATAAGCGTTACTGCAGCGAGAACAGCGCTGGGTCGCCTCCCGGTCGCAGGCGTAGCATTCCATAACGGCGGGCCGCCGCACACGCTTGTATACGGGCGGCTCGCTTATTGTAAACGCTATTGCATTTCGGCGGTAGCGCCCGCCTCCTGCAGCTTCTTGACGATACCCTCGGCGTCCGCCTTCGAAACGCCTTCCTTGACGTTCGCGGGCGCCGCCTCGACGAGGTCCTTTGCTTCCTTCAGCCCGAGCGTTGTCACCTCGCGGACCGCCTTGATTACGTTGATCTTGTTCGCGCCCACATCTTTCAGGACAATCGTGAACTCGGACTTCTCCTCCTCGGCCGCCGCCGGGGCAGCGCCGTCGCCACCTGCCGCCGATCCCCCCGCCGGAGCGGCCGCCATCGCTACGGGCGCAGCCGCTGTAATTCCGAATTCGTCCTGGATCTTCTGGTTGAGGTCACGCAGCTCGAGGATGGTCATCTCCTTGATGATGTCGAGCACTTGGTCGACCTTGTTCCCAGTCTTAGCCATTGTTCTCCTCCTTCGCCGTTTCCGGCTCTTCTGCTCCTGGTTCTTCTGTTATGGGCTCCTCTTCCACTTGTTGCTCCGCTTCCGGCGCCTCCTCCACTGCCGGCTCCTCGGCCGCTGGCTCTTGCGCTGCCGGCTCCTCCGCCGCAGCCTTTTCGGTTGCGGGCGCTTCGCCTGGCGGCTCGTCCGCGGAAGACTCCTTCGCTGCCGGCTCTTCCACCACTGGCTCCTCCACGCCTATTCCCGCTGCCTCCATCTGCCGCGCCCGCGCTTCCACAAGCCCGGGCAGCTCGCTCAGGAGCGACTGCACGAGCAGCGTCAGCTCGCGTAGCGGGCCCTCCATCAGGCCCACGAAGCCGGCCAGCGGCGACTGTATCTGGCCCATAAACTGCGCGAGCAAGACCGGCTTCGGCGGTACGCGGACGAGGTCCCGAAGGTCCTGCGCGCTCAACACGCGGCCGTCCATGAAGCCACCCCGCAACCCGAAGCCCGCCGGCGCTCCCTGGGCGTACCCGGCCAGCGCCTTCGCCGCCTCAATCACATCTCCGTAGCCCATCGCCAGCGCCGTCGGCCCTTCGACGATTTCGAGCAGCTCCGGCTGGCCGGATTCGTTCGTCGCGAGACGCAGAAGCGTGTTCTTCACCACTCTCACCTCTAGCCCGGCCTCCCGCAGCCGCCGCCGCATCTCGACCATCTCCTTCACGCGAAGGCCTCGGTAATCGGCGCTGGCCAGGAGCGTCGCCCGTTCGATGCGCTCTTTCAGGTCGGCGACCGTCTCGATCTTCTTCTGTGTTGGCATGGGCGCTCCTCGTACAACCAAAAATCCCTTGCCTCAAGGCAAGGGACGAAAAGCAGCGTCCGTCGAGCGCCGAAAAGCACTCCCGCTATGATCGATTGCTGTCGTCTTCTCGCCTCGGCGGGTTGGTGTCTTAACTCCGGCTCGGCGGAGACCCGCTGTCTAGGGCAGTAGTCTCTTTGGTCCTTCTAAGCTCCTCTATTCCCGGCTGGCTGGCTCTTCCGGATTATACGCCCGCGCCCGTCGTCGTGGAAAGCGTTGCCGGGATGTCTAACTTTATGCCCGGGCCCATCGTTGTCGTAACGGTCATGCTGCGGATGTACTGTCCCTTCGCGCCCGCTGGCTTCTCACGCACGATGGCGTCGATCAGCGAGCTCAGGTTCTCGACTAACGCTTCTTCCGCAAAGCTCACCTTGCCGAACGGGACGTGCACGAGGTTCGTCCGGTCGGTGCGAAACTCTACTCGGCCCTGCTTCGAGTCGCGGATCGCTTTCGGCAGGTCCTGGGGCTCGACGACCGTATTCGTGCGGGGGTTCGGCATCAGCCCGCGCGGGCCGAGGACGCGCCCCAATCGCCCCACCTTACCCATCATCTCTTTAACGGCCAGGGCCACCTCGAACTCCAGCCAGCCGCCTTCTATCCGCTTGATCAGGTCGTCGGCGCCGACGAGGTCCGCGCCGGCCTGCTCGGCGTTCCTCGCCGCCTCGCCCTCCGCGAAAACCACTACGCGCTGGCCTTTGCCGAGCCCGTGCGGCAGGACGAGAGTGCCCCGCAGCTGCTGGTCGGCGTGACGTGTGTCCAGCCCCGTCCTGATGTGTAGTTCGACCGATTCGTCGAAATTCGCGTAAGCGGTTTCTTTTACCAGCGAAACGGCTTCTTTCGCCTCGTACGTCCGCGCGCGATCTATCTTCTCGAGCGCCGCCCGGTATTTCTTGCCCCGCTGGGCCATTAATAGCCCGGGAATCGGAATCAATTTCCCGTGAACCGTGTCAACACCGAGTAGGAATTGTTCGAGCGTGACGACACCAATCAGCGCGGAATCCGCCTCCTCTCCGAAGACGCAAGTGGTCGTTCGAACTTTTCCTTCAAGGCGGATCGGCACCTCTCCAACGTCTTTAGTGACCGGAGTGCCGTCTGCCAGAGTAAACGCCTCTTTATAGCGCGGAGCCACTCCAAGATCGTTGAGAACCCGCCTTGGAAGTACCGAGAATGTAGCTCCCGTGTCCACGTTCGCGACAATTTCAACAAATCGGGACTCATCCGGAGTCCCAACCTCCACGGTTATATCAACGTGTCCAATCGGCCCATCTCCCATTAACACCCATGCACGACCTTGAATAACCATCGTCCAACTATCCTATCTCCACGCCCATGCTGCGCGCCGTGCCCTCCACCATTCGCATCGCCGCATCAACGTCGTTGGCGTTGAGGTCCTTCATCTTCGCCTCGGCTATCTGCTTGACCTGCGCGCGGCTCAGCGTTCCCACTTTCTCGCGCTTCTGCGTGGGACTGCCCTTCTCGATCCCCAGCGCCTTGCGGATCAGGTCCGAGGCCGGCGGCGTCTTCAAAGCAAATGTGAACGAGCGGTCCTCGAAGACGGTAATCTCGACGGGAATGATGCTGCCGGCGTCGCGCGCCGTGCGCTCGTTGTACTCCTTGCAGAAGGCCATGATGTTCGCGCCATGCTGGCCGAGCGCGGGGCCCACCGGCGGCGCCGGCGTCGCCTGGCCCGCCTGTAGTTGAAGCTTGATAATCGCTCTTATCTTCTTAGCCATGCCTGCTCGCTATCACACTTTCCGAAATTGGTTTCCAGGTCGATGGTTTGCGGGTTTGCAGTTCGACGGTTTGCCTAGAGCCGTTCCACCTGGAGGAAGTCGAGTTCTACCGGTGTCTCGCGTCCGAAAATCGATACCGCTACCTTGACCTTGCCCTTCTCAGTGTTGATCTCTTCGACCGTGCCCACGAAATCCGCGAACGGGCCGTCTACTACGCGCACGCTCTGACCCTGCTGGAACCCGACCTTCACGCGCGGCTCATCCGCTCGCATCTGCTTCATGATGGAAAGCACCTCGGCCCTCTCCAGCGGCGTCGGAGCTGTCCCTGAGCCGACGAATCCCGTTACCCCGGGTGAGTTGCGTACCACCGTCCAGCCCTTGCTCGAAAGCGCCTTGTCCTGCTCGGTCGCCTTCGGGTCTTCCTGCTTCAGTGTGATCATCTGCACGAGTACGTAGCCCGGGAAGATCTTCCGAGGCACCGTTCGGCGCTGACCTTCCTTGATCTCGATCTCATCGACTGAGGGAACCACCACTCTGAAGACGAGCTCCTCCGCATCCATCGATTTGATCCGCTGCTCGAGGTTGGTCTTCACCTTATCCTCGTAGCCGGAATAGGTGTGGATCACGTACCAGGAGCGCCCGTCCGCGAACAGTTCATCTTCCCTGATCGGCGCCTGACCATTCCCCGAACGCTCGGGGGCGGACTCTTCGGCGGCCGCTTGTTCCACCGCCTTCCTCTTCTTCGGCAAGCTCAGATCACCCTAGCTAAGCAACGTCTTCTCGATCAACCAGCCGAAGCCGATGTCGATGGCTCCCAGAACCGCACCCAGGATGACCGTGACGACTACCACAACGATCGTCAGGTAGACCACATCATCCCGCGTCGGCCAGACGACCTTCCGCAGCTCGTTAATTATGTCCATCACGAAGCGCGGCCGCCAACCGAATGTTCCAGCCCGGCCCGCCGCGCCTTTCGCCGTGCCCGCGCTGCCCGCCGCCGCGCGTGGTATTGCTCGAGGTGTTCTTACTCCCGGGCGTTCCTTTGGCTCCTTGAGGCGTTGTCTGCGCAGCGAACGGTTCATAGCTCTATCCTAGCGCACTTCGCGGTGTGCCCGGTGCGTCCGGCAGCGCGGACAGAACTTTCGCAGCTCTATCCGGTCTGGATCGTTCCGCCTGTTCTTCTGCGTAGTGTAGGTCCGCTGACGGCACTCCGTGCACGCCAGGTCGATTACCACCCGGTCCTCTTTCTTGGCCACTGCTACTCCTGTACCTTGGTCAGCACGCCGGCGCCGACAGTCCGCCCGCCCTCACGGATCGCGAACCGCACGCCTTCTTCTAGCGCGACCGGTGTCTTCAATTCCGATGTCATCTTGATGTTGTCGCCGGGCATCACCATCTCGACACCGTCCGGCAACTGGATTGAGCCGGTGACGTCGGTGGTCCTGATATAGAACTGCGGCTGGTACCCGCTGAAGAACGGCGTGTGCCGGCCACCTTCTTCTTTGCTCAGGCAATACACTTCCGCCTCGAACTTCGTGTGTGGCTTGATCGAGCCCGGCTTCGCTAGCACCTGCCCACGCTCCACGTCCTCCCTCTCGATACCCCGCAGGAGACAGCCGACGTTATCGCCCGCCTCCCCTTCGTCCAGCGTCTTGCGGAACATCTCGACGCCTGTGCACACTGTCTTTCGCGTGGCCCCGAAGCCCACGATTTCTACTTCTTCGCCTGCCTTCACCACTCCGCGTTCGACGCGGCCTGTGACTACGGTACCACGGCCCTTGATCCCGAAGACGTCCTCGATCGGCATCAGGAACGGCTTGTCCTTCGGCCGCTCTGGTTCCGGGATGTAGCTGTCGACCGCGTTCATCAGCTCCCAGATCGGCTGGTACTCCGGCGCTTCCGGGTCCTCTGACTTGCTCTCCATCGCCTTCAGCGCGCTGCCCCGGATGATCGGAATGTCATCGCCCGGGA